>Ga0209536_100000036_pt1 | contig 174791 bp, 126 predicted proteins | sample DeeMarSeWOR28_12_FD_187461 | JGI IMG/M metagenome (GOLD analysis project Ga0209536, IMG submission 187461) | Marine sediment microbial communities from White Oak River estuary, North Carolina - WOR-2-8_12 (SPAdes) (version 2) | ecosystem: Environmental > Aquatic > Marine > Intertidal zone >... | reverse complement strand
TTATATTACACGCCGGTTGTATTGAAAAATTCTAGAGTCCGCTTCTGTCTTATTATTCTCTTGACTAAAGCGCATATACATTATAGCTAAGTACTCTTTAAAAAGAATGCTTTCCAGCAAATGAATTTAATTCATATTTTTTAGATACTTCTGACAGCAATAGAGGCCTTTAAAATCCTGAAAGAATGGGTGTTTGATGACCACTTTAAGTGTTAACGAAGTCACGCTTTCATTCGGCGGATTGAATGCTTTATTCGACGTAAGCCTGGAGGTACAGCCGGGTCTGATCACCTCGATCATCGGCCCCAACGGTGCTGGCAAAACCAGTTTGCTGAACTGTATATCCGGATTCTACCATCCAACCTCAGGTGAAATTTTTTACGGGGATCACAAGCTCAACAGAGCATCACCGCACCAGGTTTCCATCATGGGAATAGCGCGGGCCTTCCAGAATATTGAACTGTTCCGCGGCATGACGGTTCTGGATAACCTGATGCTGGCACGCCACCAAAACCTGCGCTACAACCTTTTGCATGCCGTCCTCTATCTCGGGAAAGCCTCCAGGGAGGAGGCGAAAAACCGGCAGTATGTGGAAGAGGTCATCGATTTCATGGAGCTGGAGCCCTACCGTAAACACACGGTGGGCAGCCTGAGCTACGGGATTCAAAAACGCGTCGAGGTGGCCCGGGCCCTTACCCTGGCGCCCAAACTGCTCCTGCTCGATGAACCCATGGCGGGCATGAACATCGAGGAAAAAGAAGACATGGTGCGATTCATCATTGACATTCAGAAAGAGCGCGGCGCAACCGTTGTCCTTGTGGAGCACGATCTGGGTGTCGTCATGGACATATCAGACCGCATCTATGTCCTCGATTTCGGTGTGCTGATCGGCGCCGGAACGCCCGATGAGGTCGTAAAAATTCCCAAGGTCATCGAAGCCTACATTGGAGAAGAATAAGGCGGATGCAAGACACCCACAAACTACTCAGTTTTACAATACCGCAGCTGCTGCGCTGGCGTGTTAACGAGTCCGGCGACAAGGTCGCCCTGCGTGAAAAGGATTTTGGATACTGGAACAACTACACGTGGAAGGAATTTTACGACCACGTCCGCAAAGTCGCGCTTGGGCTCGAAAAACTGGGAATCAAAAAAGACGACAAGCTGGCACTGATCGGTGACAATATTCCGGAGATGCTGTTCATAGCCATCGGCGCCCAGGCCATCGGTGCGATTTCAGCCGGTATTTATCAGACCAGCCTGCCCGATGAAATAGCCGAGTTGATCAATTACATGGACGTGACGGCTGTTTTTTGCGACGACCAGGAACAGGTAGATAAGTTGGTGGAAATCCGGGACCGAATTCCTCAGGTGCGCAAGATCATTTACGAGGATCCGCGCGGCATGCGAGACTACCAATCCGACGATTGGTATCTTTATATTAGAGATCTTTATGAAATGGGTGCCGCAGCAAACGCTGAAAACCCGGAAAGATTCGACGCCTTGATCGACCAGGGCAAACCCGACGATGTATGCCATTTCTGTTTAACATCCGGCACGACGGGGCTTCCCAAAGCGTCCATGATGACCCATAAAAACTACATCAACATGGGCATCCAGATCACAAAGGTCGACTACCTCGCGGACACCGATGAATACCTTTCCTTTCTGCCCTTTGCCTGGATCGGAGAGCAGATGAACTCCTTCGGTGTGGCCATGGCCACCGGGATTACCATCAACTTTCCGGAATCCGTTGAAACCAGCATGGAAGATCTCAAGGAGATCGGGCCCCACTTTATGTTCGGCGCCCCCAGGATTTATGAAACCATCCGGTCGCAAATCTGGCTCAAGATCGATGAATCTTACTGGCTCAACCGCTTTGTTTACAATAAGTTCATCAAGATCGGAGAAAAAGCCGCGCGGTATCGGATGAGCGGCGAACGCATGCCGGCAACCCTGCGTTTTATGGCCTGGCTGGGAAAGATAATGGTGATGGACCCGCTGATCAACCAGATCGGTCTGCGAAGACTGCGGCGGGCTTACACCGGCGGCGCAGCGCTGGGGCCCGAGCTGTTCACCTTTTACCAGGCTATCGGTGTTAACCTGAAGCAGATATACGGCCAGACCGAAATTACCGGCATTGCCTACATGCACCTTGACGGCGATGTGCGGCCGGATACCGTGGGCAAACCCCTGCCTGAGACCGATTGCAAAATCAGCGAAAAAGGAGAGATCCTGTCGCGTTCCCCTTCGGTTTGTGTGGGCTATTACAAACGCGATGAGCAGACCGAAGAGCTGCTGGAGGGGGACTGGCTCCATTCGGGTGACGCCGGATACATCGACGAAAACGGCCACCTGGTTGTGATCGACCGGGTTTCCGACGTCATGCACAACAGCAAAGGCGAGATGTTCAGCCCCATGTTTCTGGAAAACAAGCTCAAGTTCAGCCCGTATATCAAGGAGGCTGTCATTTTCGGCGACAAGCAGGATTTCGTGGCGGCTTTGATTAACATCGATCCCATCGTTGTGGGCAAATGGGCGGAAGACCGGGGCATTTCCTTTACCACGTACATGGATCTCTCCAATAAACCGGAGGTCGCCGAGCTGCTGAAAGAGGCGGTGGTCGACATCAACGCGCGTGCGGAAAAAGAGCATTTTAAAATCAAACGATTCGCGGTACTCTACAAACTGCTGGACATGGATGACGGTGAGCTGACCAAGACCGGCAAAATACGTCGAAAATTCGTCAGGGAAAAGTACAAGGACCTTTACGATGCCCTCTACGATGAAAGCGTCAGCAAAAAGAGGGTCGAAGCCTTTTTCCAGTATCAGGATGGCCAGTCTACAACCGTAGAGGCCGAAATGTCGTTTTATACGATGGAAGGGGTTGCATGAGCTATTTTTTCCAGCTGGTGATCAGTGGCGTCGTGGTGGGTTCCATCTATGCACTCTCGGCGCTGGGATTTGTGTTGATCTACAAGTCGAGCCGCGTGCTGAACCTGGCCCATGGCCAGATTATCGCCTCCGGAGCGTTTATTACCTATGCACTGACGGTGTGGGTCGGTATCCACATTGCGCTTTCGTTTATCATGAGCATGATCATCACCTTTTTTCTGGCCATGAGCGTCGAGCGGGTGTTTCTGCGCCGGCTGATCGGCGAACCGATCATATCGGTGATCATGGTGACGATCGGGCTGATGTCGATTATCGACGGCATTATTTATATGACACCTTTCGGGGCGGAAAATTTCTCGTTCCCGGAATTTCTTCCCAAAACACCACTTGCCTTCGGGGGCGTTTCCATCTCCTGGACCCAGCTGGTAGGATTGATCATCACGTTTATCATGATCGGGGCGTTTACCTGGTTTTTCAAGGCATCGACGGTGGGCATTTCCATGCGGGCGGTCTCAGACGATCAGTTTGCTTCCATGTCCATCGGCATTTCGGTACCCAAAGTGTTCGGTCTGGCCTGGGCCACGGCGGGATTGAGTGCTGCCGCCGCCGGGGGCATCATCGGCAATATCACGGGTTTGAATTTCGATGTTCTGCATTCCTTCGGCATCATCGTGTTTCCGGTGGTGATTGTGGGCGGTCTGGATTCCATATTCGGCGCGATCGTGGCGGGCATCATCATGGGGCTGATTCAGCAGTTCGCCGCCGGCTACCTGGACGGCAACTGGGGCCTTTTTGGGACGGCGGATGTATTGCCTTACATTATTCTGTTGATCATCCTGTTAATCAAACCCCATGGTCTTTTTGGGATACATGAAATAGAGCGGGTATAATCTATGGCTGAGAATCGATGGTTGGCCACCGGCAACTTCTTTACCTCTTACAGGGCCGAACAGCGCATCTTTCTGACGCATATCGACCGCTTGATTTTTGTCTGTTTTCTGGTGCTGCTGTTTGCCTGGCCGCTGGTGTTTGAAGTCAGCAATAAATACATGCTGGTGATCGACAGCATCCTCATCGCCATTGTGGCGGTATACGGCCTGAATCTGCTCACCGGATTTGGAGGGCTCATATCCATTGGCCATGCGGCCTTCATGGGGGTGGGGGCTTACACACTGGCAACCTTTTCCAGGATTCTGGGCAGCGACCACGTCCTGCTGACCCATTTTTGGCCGCTGATGATTTTACTGGCCGGTGGTGTCGGTGCGGTTTTCGGTGCGGTCGTGGGTCTGCCGGCGCTGCGGCTTAAACATTTGTACCTGGTGATTGCGACCCTTTCGTTTCAGATGATTTTCCAGTGGGTTATCAATTTTTCAAAATTTTTAAATCAGGGACAGACGATTGCCATCGGCCGGGTGTTCTGGTTTGCCGGCAAAGTGGCCCGCAAGGAGCACTACTTTTTCTGGTACTATGTCATTCTGATCATCGTCGTGATATTGGGATTTGCCGTGCGCAACTTGCTGCGGACCAGGTACGGGCGGTGCCTGGTGGCGGTACGCGACAATGACCGCGCTGCTGATGCCATGGGGATGCACCCCGGATTTACCAAGGTGTATGCCTTTGCACTGTCGGGCTTTTTCGCCGGTGTCGCCGGGGCCCTGCATGCTTACCTGTGGCGGGGGGTGGGCTTCGAGTCTTTTACGCTGCACCACTCCATTTCCTATCTGGCCATGGCCATCGTGGGCGGCCTGGGTACCCTGGTGGGTTCTTTTTTCGGGCCGGCGGCTATCCTGATGCTGGAACTGCAGGTGGAAAATTTTGCCGAACTTGTGGGACACTATATCACCGCCGTGGGGGATGTGGCCACGGCATTCCGGCCGCTGTCCTTTGGTCTGGTGATCGTTCTGTTTCTGATGTTCGAACCCCGGGGCATTGCCAACTGGTGGCGGATTGCGCGTACGTATTTCAAACTCTGGCCTTTCCGCTATTGACGGACAGGTGCTGAAACAACCATTATTGGTTTTTTAATGTTCGCTAACGTCGTAAGATGTAAATCAACCCAAAAAGGAGGAAGAAATGAAAAACAAACAATTCACGTTCACGCTGGTTCTACTGTCTCTTCTACTGGTTCTGGGAATTTCGTCTCATGCCTTGGGAGAAACCTATAAGATAGGTTTGTCTCTGGCAATTACCGGGCCGACATCTGACGTCGGCGTCCCTTATTCAAAGGGTGTCGAGGATTATTGCAAATATGTCAATGATGAAAAACTGCTGGGTGATGACAAACTGGAGTGCTTCATCCGGGATGATGGCTACAAGACGGAGGTAACCAAGCGCAACCTTGAAGATTTCCTGGATGAAAATATCGTCTTTTATCTGAACTACTCCACCGGCAGCACGCTGGCCCTGAGACCGGATTTTGAAGAAGAAAAAATTCCGGTGCTGCCGGCATCTTTTCACATCGGCAATCTGGTGGATTCCAACTACATCTTTTTGCCCATTTCTTCCTATTCGAGTCAGGCCGTGGGTCTGGCTGAATACGTAGTGGCCAATCATGAAGGGTCGGGTAAGCCCAAGGTGGCGATGTTCCTGCATCCGTCGGCATTCGGGCGGGCATCGCGTGACGACGTCGAGAAGGCGATTGCCGCCGGTCTGGGGATCGATCTCGTGGAGGTGGTGGAGCATGGTAAAGATCTGGACAACACGGCCATGCTCAAACGTTTTCAGAGCAAAGGGGTGCAATACGTGATCAGCCACACCGTGCAGCCTCCGGTGGCCACCATGCTCAAAGGGGCCCAGAGTCTGGGTATGGCCGCTTCCAAATACGGCGAAGCCGGGAAAATTACGTTTCTGGGAGCACACTATTCCGGTGGACCTGACCTGATCGGACTGGCCGGCTCGGCTGCCGAAGGTTTCATCTGGACCACGTCTTACAAAATCATGACCGCCAAGGGACCTGGGACGGACGCACAATTTGCGCTGGCAAAGCGCTATGGGCGTGATGAAAGTGTGGCCAACTCTCAGAATTACACCAACGGCATCATGGTCGTTCAGGTGGCCGTCGAGACCATGCGCCGGGCAAAAGCAAAAGGCAAAAAGGTCACCCGTGCCTCGCTGTACGATGAATTGCTGACCATGAACGGCTACAATGCCTTTTATCCGCTGACCACTGTCGGTCCGGTCACCTTTTCAAAAACCGACCGGGAGGGTGTGGACACGCTGCAGCTGTATGTCGTCAAGGGCGGTGTGTTCCACGAACAGGGCCTGCCGTTTGCATCGGAATACATGAAGAAAATGCAGCAATAGTATCGTTTCACGATGCGGTGAAACATGGCTGTGCCGCTTAAAAAAGGAGGGTTGCTTCGAGCAACCCTCCCGTTCATGAGTAAGAAAAATGGCTAAACAAACATCCAATGGCAATCTACTCGATGTTAACAACATCGAAGTTGTCTATAACGACATTGTCCAGGTACTGCGCGGCGTCAGTCTGAGCGTGCCCGAAGGCAGTATCGTTGCCCTGCTGGGGACCAACGGAGCCGGTAAGACGACCACATTGCGGGCGATCAGCGGTCTGCTAAAGCCTGAAAACGGCTTTATCAAGGATGGATATATCAAATTTGCCGGAGAGGACATCACCAACGTCCTGGGAACGCATGTCGTGAAGCTGGGTGCGGTTATGGTGCCGGAAGGGCGTCGCGTATTCAAGCATCTCACCGTGGATGAAAACATCCGCGTGGGATCCATCACCCGTGGGGACGGCACTCAGAACATCCGCCAGGACCAGAAGCTTATGTTCGAGCATTTCCCGCGCCTGGCCCGGGTCACCAACCGGCTGGCCGGTTATTGCTCCGGCGGAGAACAGCAGATGATCGCCATCGCACGCGCATTGATGTCGGCCCCCAAAATGCTGATGCTGGACGAGCCCTCCCTGGGACTGGCCCCGCTGCTGGTCAAGGAAATTTTCGAAAACGTAGAACGCATCAACCAGGAGATGGACACGACCCTGCTGATCGTTGAGCAAAACGCAAAAATTGCGCTCGAAGTTTCGAACTACGCCTACATCATGGAAACCGGGAAGATTGTTCTGGAAGGCCCTTCTGAAGAATTGAAAAACAACCCGGATGTCAAAGAGTTTTACATGGGGGTCACCCAGGGCGGCGGCCGCAAATCGTTTAAGGATGTAAAATCCTATAAACGGCGCAAACGCTGGATGTAAAGATGACCACCGCTAACTGAGGTGGTAGTTAAATAGAACCCATCTCAAAAATGTCTTTTGGCCCAATATCTTTGTTGGTGCCTCGCTTTAAATCCTCAACATACAACAGTATGCCTCCGGTTTAAAGCTCGGCCCCGCCGCGATCTTGAACCAAAATCCTATTTTTGAGATGAGTTCTAGTTATATGGTTGAATGGTTAACTGGGAAGTTGTCATCTCAGTGTTCGACGATTTAATCATTTAATCCTCCCCCCGATAGTGAGGTGCAGCATGAAATTTCTGGTTGGCTACAATGGATCTGTTGAAGCCAAAGCGGCTTTATCATTGGCTAGTGATTTCGCTAAAATATTCAATGCCGAAGTTATTGTGATGGCGTCTTTGGAAGGGGGGACCGGGGAAAAAATTGAAGATATTACCCGGGCTGAACAGAATCTGCGAGAAGCAAAACAATTTTTAGACGAACAGGGTGTTGAATGCGAAACCCGCCAGATGGCTAGAGGCCTTGCCCCCGGAGAAGATCTGGTGAAATTCGCCGAAGAAAATCAAGTGGATCAAATCTATGTCGGGATTGAGAAGAAATCCCGAACCGGTAAATTGTTGCTCGGGTCCACGGCTCAATATGTCATTTTAAAAGCTTCGTGCCCGGTGATTGCGGCTAAATAGGTAACTGCCTTATTAGGATCTGATTATGGGCCTATACGATTTTACATTCTACGATCTGATTCAGCGAAATATAACGAACTTTGGAAATCGACCGGCCTGGTTTGAAGTCGATGGGCAGATGACGCTCTCTTTCACAGAGATTAAAGAACAGGTGGATCGTTTGGCCGGCAGTCTGCAAAAGTTAGGCCTCCAAAAAGGCGACCGGATTGGCGTGGTGGGCAAGAACAGTCTGGAATTTTTTTTGCTTTACGGTGCTGCCGCGGCAACTGGCGCTATCGTCGTGCCCATTAACTGGAGACTGTCAGTGAAAGAGGCGCTTTTTAATTTGAACGACTGTGAGCCAAAAATTCTATTTGTGGATTCTGATTTTCAGGAAATTACTCAAGATCGAAATCAAAAGTTATCTTCGGTTGAACACTATTTCAATCTGGCACCATCGGGTGGTGATTTCGAGGACTTTGCCACCCTGCTGGACAATCCGGGTGAGTTCGATCCGGTTGATGTGACCAGCGACGATGGACTGGTGATCATTCATACAGCGGCTGTGGCCGGAAGGCCCCGGGGCGCTCTGTTAACGCACGGTAATGTGATCAGCGCCAATATCAGTTTGAATCTGTTATTCAATTTGAGCGCGGAAGATGTTCATTTGAACCTGTTGCCGCTCTTTCATGTGGCCGGTTTATTTATGGCAACCGGCACTTTTCACGCCGGGGCGCTGAATGTCAATATGAGCAAATTTGATGCGACCCAGGCAGTGGATCTGATTGCTGAAAAGAATGTTACCGTTCTTTATGATTTCTCGCCGATCCTGTCCTCGATCCTTGATGCCCAGGAAAAAAGCGGTAAAGACATCAAATCATTAAAAACGGTTAAAGGCATCGAAAACCCTGAAACGATTGAGCGCTACCAGAAAATAACCGGCGGTACCTTCTATTGCGTTTACGGCCAGACCGAAACATCGGCCATGGCAACACTTGGGCGTTATGATGATCGACCGGGATCAGCCGGCAAAGCTCTTGAGCTGGCTGATGTCAGGCTGGTTGATGACAATGACCGTCCCGTCCCTCCCGGTGCGGTCGGCGAAATTGCGGTAAAAGGTCCGATGGTATTCAAGGGCTACTGGAATTTGCCGGAAGATACCCAATACACGTTCCGGGGCGGATGGCATCATACCGGTGACCTCGGCCGCTTCGATGAAGACGGGTTTCTGTGGTACGAAGGACGTAAGGCCGAAAAAGAACTGATTAAGCCCGGCGGTGAAAATGTTTACCCGGCGGAGGTTGAGCGTGCGATTTTAGAACACCCGGCCGTTGAGAAAACCGTTGTATTCGGAGTCCCGGACCCGACATGGAAAGAGGGGATTAAGGCTGTCTGCACTTTGAAAAAAAAGCAAAAAGTGGATAGCCGGGGGCTGATCGCCTTTGTCAGTCAGCGCATTGCCAGTTATAAAAAGCCGCGATACGTGGAGTTTGTTTCCGAGCTTCCCCTGCTGAAGGATGGATCACCGGATCGGGCAAAAATAAAGGAGCTATACGGAGGCCCCCAGGAGTAGGCGGTCGCTGGCTGCTGGCTGCTTGTTGCCGGCTCCTGGTCGCTGGTTCAAAAACCATGGGGCACGGGGCATGGGACATGGTGTTTGAACCAGAGCGGTTACAGCTTTTTAGCGATATCCCACCCGTTTTCTACAATAGTTCTTCAGAATTCCTTTTCCCTATGCTTTAAAGAATGTTGACTTCCCACCTTATTTTCCATATATGCTTAATTCATTTATTTTATCTAAGGTTTTAATTTTTTTGATATAAAATCGCAAGGCGATTTTATTGCGATTTTATTGGGAGAAGATAATGGTTAGAACGGAAATCTCACTTTTTTTGAAGAATGTGCCGGGTGAACTTGGTAGATTGGCAACTATGCTTGGCGAAGCGGATATAAACATCGATGCCCTGACGATCCAGGATGCATCATCCTATGTCCAGGAGCTCTTTAAAGCCCGGGGAAAATCGCTTAAGCGAATTGCATCTGCTGCCAGCTACAATTCCATGCGTAAAGATTCAGCCGAGTTTGCGCTGATTCGGATTCTGGTCGGCGATACGGATAAAGCCGTTGATCTGCTGGCAAAAAACGACTTCATTTTCGATGTCATGCCGGTCATTGCCCTTGAACTCGAAAACCGGCCTGGAGAGCTGGCAAAAATATCATCGAAATTCGGACAGGAGGGAATCAATATCAATTACGTGTATGGATCGGTTTCCTCGCCCGATGAGAAATGCCTGTTTGTGTTTTGCCCGGAGGATATCGAGCAGGCCGCTAAAATTTTTAAATAAAAATTAGGCGTCAGGCATCAGGTTCAAGTTGCCAGGAATTGTTAAATTCGTTGTATTGGTTTCATTGGTTGAATTGGTTGTCTTAAACCGAACCAATTAAGCCAATCAAACCAGTTTAACGTGTGCTCGCCACCTGAAATTCCATTTGTGTAGAAAGCAGATGTTAGAGGTCCAATGCGCAGCGCTGGCTTCTGACTTCTGTCTTCTGTTAAGGTTTTCTCTTATCCTTGAGTATATGATTTGAAATCACAACGCGTTGGATTTCGGAGGTGCCTTCGTAGATTGTAAATACCCGGGCATCACGGTAATATCTTTCAACCGGATATTCTTTGGTGAAGCCGTAGCCGCCATGCATCTGCAGGGCCCTTGCGGTGGTGCGGTTAACCATTTCCGAAGCAAACAGCTTGGCCATCGAGGCCTGCGCCGTGTAGTTCTCGCCGCGATCTTTCATTTCGGCAGCGGAAAACGTCAGCAGCCGCGCGGCCTCAATTTCAGTTGCCATGTCGGCGATTATCCAGCGCAGCCCCTGAAACTTGGAAATCAGCTGGCCGAACTGCTCCCTTTCCTGGGCGTACCGAACCGCGGCATCAAAGGCTGCCTGAGCAACACCCACCGATTGGGCGGCAATCCCGATTCGCCCGCCGTCAAGACCCGTCATGGCTATCAGAAATCCGTCCCCTTCGTTTCCCAATCGGTTTTCGGCAGGAATGCGGCAATCGTCAAAAATAAGATCCGTGGTATCGGATGCGCGCAGTCCCATTTTGTCTTCTAAAGGGCCGACGGTCAATCCCGGCGTTCCCTGTTTGACGATAAACGTGCTTATCCCCCGGTGGCGCAATTTCTCATCGGTTTTGGCAGTTACAATAATAACCCCGGCATTTTTTCCGGTGGTTGTGAATCTTTTGCTGCCGTTGAGTATATAGCTGTCCCCATCAAAAACAGCTTTGGTTGTCTGTCTGGAAGGATCGGAACCTGCATTCGGTTCGGTCAGGGCGAAGGCGCCGATGGTCTCTCCGGTCGCCAGTTTTGTGAGGTGACGCTGTTTCTGTTCTTCGGTGCCATAACGCAAAATACTCTCGCAGACGATTGAATTGTGCACCGACATCACCACCGCCGTTGAAGCACAGGCATAGGCCACTTCGGAAAGCGCCAGAACATAACTCACGGTGTCCGCACCGGAGCCACCATACTCGGAGGGTACCATCATTCCCATTAAACCCAATTCACCAAGTTTTTTCAAATTGTCGGCCGGAAACTCTTTGGTTTGATCACGTTCCATGGCCTTGGGCGCAAACTCTGCTCTGGCAAGGTCCCTGACCATGGATTGAACCATGAGCTGTTCTTCTGTTAGTTTAAAGGACATGCCTTTCCTCCGATTTTAGCTTTTGGTCTGTGGTTGCTCGTTACGGAGCATAAATAACGACCAACAACTCGGCGGTTTCATCACTGATGTTTTTTAGATTGTGATGAATCCCGGAGTTGAAATGCAGGGAGTCTCCGGTTCCAAGAATATTGATATGCTCGCCCACGGCCACCTCGATTTTGCCCTGCAAAACGTAAACAAATTCTTCACCCTCGTGATGGTAACCGACACCCTTATGATCCTGCAGCGCTTCGACGCTCACCAAAAATGCTTTGAGGTGCTTATTTTCTGCACCGGGTGTCAGCGTTGTGTAGGCGTAATTTTCCGTTCGCTTGGTATGGGCCTTAATACGGCTTTCCAGCTGGGATTCGGGCTCCTTGAGAAGTGCACCCGAGTCAATCTCCAGTGCTCTGGAAATTTGCAAAAGTGCCCCGACCGGCGGAATGGCTTTGCCGGACTCGATTTCTTTCAGGTAATCGATGGAAAAACCCGTTTCGTTTGCCAGCTGATCGAGCTTTATTTTTTTGCCGCTTCTGGCTTTTTTGATTTTCTGCCCCACCGGGACGCGTTTTTTCTTCTTTCTTGCCGGCATAATTCCTCCAAATTAAATTCGCTTCGTTCAATTTTGGAATAATGGAATGATGGAATTTTGGAATAATGGGCTGAAGGCCATAATTGAGCATTTGATCTCCATTTATCATTCAGCTTCTATTTAAATAGGGCAAAATATAAACAGGCGCAAATACCTTTTATAAAACCCGGCATTCCACTATTCCATTGTTCCAGCATTCCAGTGTTGGCCGTTGGAACTGAATTAAATATTCATTACGTAAAATATGTGGGAATCCAATAACAATCTACGAGTTATATTCATAAAACCCTCTGCCTGTCTTCCTCCCCAGCCATCCGGCTTCGACGTATTTACGCAGCAGCGGGCAGGGACGATACTTGGAATCCTTAAAACCGTCATGCAGCGTTTCCATGATGGCCAGGCAGGTATCCAATCCAATCAGATCGGCCAGGGCCAGAGGCCCCATGGGGTGATTCATTCCCAGTTTCATGACCGTATCAATATCTTCGCGGGTTCCAACGCTGTGATACAGACAATAAACGGCTTCATTGATCATCGGCAACAGGATTCTGTTGGCAATAAAGCCGGGATAATCATTTGCCTTCGCCGGCGTCTTGCCGAATTTTTCAGCCAGATCCCAGGTAATCTGAAAGGTCTCATCGGACGTGGCAATACCGGGGATGACTTCAACCAGCTTCATAACCGGCACCGGATTCATAAAATGCATCCCGATCACTTTTTCGGGCCGTTTGGTCTGCGTTGCGATCCGTCCAATCGGAATTGATGATGTGTTGGTGGCCAAAATAGCCTGATCCGCGCAGATTTCATCGAGGTCTTTAAAAATCTGAAATTTTATTTCTTCCTTTTCAATGGCCGCTTCGACGACATAATCAGCCGTTTTCATATCCTTCAGGCTGACGCTTTTCTTAATTTTACCTAAAACGGCACTTTTCTCTTCCTCAGATATTTTTTCTTTCTCGACATTGCGGCTCAAAATTCCGGCTATACCTTCAAAGCCTCGGTCCACAAATTCCGCTTTTATGTCATTCATAACAACATCCAAGCCGCTCATCGCCGCAACCTGCGCGATTCCGGCGCCCATCTGACCGGCACCGACGATACCCAATGTTTTAATCTCCATCCATTCCTCCTTCTTCGAGCTCCAAGTTTCGTGTTGCGCGTTTCGTGTTATCCGTATTTATTTTAAAAACGAAAACCCGCAACCTAATTTACCGTAAGTGAAACTGAACGTGCGCTCAATAAATAGATAACATGTCTCAATTTAGCTTGTCAAGTCATTCAGACACAAGGACCGGATTAGGGATTAATTATTTGATATTTATATAGAAAAATTAAAACATAAGATTGCGAAACCCCGGCCGATTAAGCTATTGACAAACTGAAAAGGTTCCATTAATAATGCATATATGACCGAGCGCTCGCTCATAATTCCGACATATTGGAATTTCTATAACTTATTGAAAATATATTAAATGTTTAAGTGGTTGAGTTTTTGCCCAACTTATGGTTATTTTCAAACGAAAGATATGAATTATCAGTGAGTTAAATGATAAAATATTCAATAAATCCTTTTTGCTACGCGGGAGGAAGAAATGAACGAACCCGTCCTGTTGGTTGAAGAAAAAGAAGGCGTGGTCACGTTAACGCTGAACCGCCCGGAGGTCATGAATTCATTAAATTTTCCACTGCTGCATGCACTGAGGGACCAGATCGAATCTTTGCGGTTTAACCCGAATATCCGGGTGGTGATCATAACCGCAGCCGGTGAGAAAGCCTTTTGTGCCGGGGCGGATCTTAAAGAACGTGCCACGCTGACACCGGATCAGGTCAGAGAATTTATCATTACCATCCGCAATTTATTCACTTCCATCGAGCAGTTGAACAAGGCTGTTATTGCGGCGATAAACGGTATTGCGCTCGGCGGGGGAACCGAGATGGCCCTGGCCAGCGATATCCGGATTGCATCCCTGAACGCCACCATGGGCCTGACCGAAACCCGTCTGGCGATCATTCCAGGCGCCGGCGGCACCCAGCGGCTTCCCAGACTGGTGGGGCGGGGTAAAGCCAAAGAGCTCATATTTACCGGGCAGCGTATTGGTGCGCAAGAAGCCCTCGACATCGGTTTGGTCAACAAGATCTGCGAGCCAGAGGACCTGCTGGCGGAATCCAACAAAATGGCTGCCATGATCTGCGAGGCCGGCCCCATTGCCATCGAACAGGCCAAATATGCCATTAACAATGGACTGGAAACCGATATTCACACCGGCCTGGCCATTGAATCCAATGCTTACTGGGTTTGCATTCCGACCGAAGATCGTCTTGAAGCGCTGGCTGCTTTTAAGGAGAAGCGGAAGCCGGTATTTAAAGGTAAGTGAGGGATATGTTGGAATTAGGATGTTTTAACAAAGCGTCCGTTGTCAGTCGTCTGTTGTCCGTAGTTTAAATAAGGACATAGATCCGATTTCTTTTTCACATCCTACAACGGATAACTAACCACAGACCACTAACAGATGGATAGTAAATGAAAATATTGAATTGAATTAATATTGACTATTGAAAGGAGACAAGATCGAATTATGACTGAATACGATTACTGGAAAATTTTTCCGAGAATGCCGAAAAAGGTTACCATTGGCGACATCACCGTCAGAGATGGATTTCAACACTTGGAGCAGTTTATCTCCACCCGCGCAAAGACATTTTATGCCGAGGAATTGATTTTTGCCGGATGCCGTAACATCGAGGTCACCAACCTTGGCAATCCCTATCTGATGCCCCAGTTTAGAGATGCCGAAGAGGTGCTCAGCCATCTGTCAAGCGATCGTTTCAAGAAACGCTGTGAAAAGAGAGGCATCAATCCCGATGATATTTGCATCACCGCGGTGACAATCCGTGAAGGCGCCGTTGACCAGGCGATCAAATTGAAAGAGAAAGGTATCGGCCCGGATCGTTGTTTGATGATGGTTTCTACCGAGGAAGAACACCATTTTGCCAATTCGGCAACCACGTTGCCTCAATACTGGAAGGAAGCGGAACGCTGCATTAAAAAATGCACCGATGCCGGCATGAAGATGTGCGGTACGGTCAGCACTATCTGGGGCAGCCCCATTGCCGGGGCCACCGAGCTGAAAGATGCGGTCGAGTTTACCAAAAGATGGCTGGAAATCGGTGCCTCCGATATCGAGCATGCGGACCATGACGGCAGCGCTTCAGCCCCGGAGGTATATCGCTACTTCTCGATGATTTTGGACGAGATACCGGATACCTCCCTACACATCGCGCACTTCCATGAAACCAAACGGGTATCTTCGGCATCGGTTTTGGCAGCGCTGCAGGCCGGTATTACTCATTTTGAGGCAACCATCGGCGGTATGGGCGGCCAGCCGGCAAATTTTTTGGATGATTGTCCGGTGCCGGGTACCGGTGAATACTATTATGATGATCCCCGTTTCGTCGGGCTCACCTGTCTGGAAGACATGCTGGTTCAGATCGATGAGATGGGCATTGAGCACGGCTACGATGTTGACCGGGTGTTGTGGCTCGGGCGGCAGATGGAACGCACCGTTGGGAGGCGGTTGCGCAGTGAAGCGGCCATTAATGGGCGCACGCTGAAGGAAGGCCATATGAAATTTGCACGGCCCGGACTTAAAGCGTTAAAGCAAAAACGCAATGAAAAGCCCGGCCAGCTCTGGCCCGAAGAATGGGAGGAGACGCCGGTATTACCGGAGCAATATCGTCCCTAAATTGATCGTTTCAAATTTTAAAAATAGATCATTTTTCCTTGAATTCAAGGAATTCTGTCCATCAAAATTATTAAAATTTGAAACCCTTCGGGCTTGCCGATCTTACCACATCTACTGTGTCAGATGCCGTCCCGCATAGGCAACTATAGCGGGACGACATCTTTCTTGTAGCTGTGGCAACCTCGACAAGCGATCAAATTAGGTTCTAATTAATTTTTTTGGGCCTAAAAAAATGATCATTCTGTTTCTTTATCCGCGGTTTCTGAGTCAGGATCGAGGGTATAATAGTCCGCGGGCATCCTGGGCTCATTCAAAATTGCCAGATTGGGAACCGGGTACCGGTATGCGCCCTGCTTTCTGACATATTTTAATCCGGCGATGAGGTTCTCAAATTTCGAGTAAGGCACCGCGAAGCTCATCTCGAAATCCTGGGTTCCCGCAAATATCCGTTCGCCCACTCCCGGAAGCATGTAGGTGCATTCATCCGATTGGCTAACGCCGGCAATCCATGTCGAACAACCCCCTCTGCCGCTGCTTATGGATTTAATCCCCGGACCATATCTGAAATTAGCGGCCGTAACCAAAGTGACCATCTGGGCGGGATTTCCATAAACTACTGCCAGATCCGGATCGAATTCACATTTGCGCAAAGGCGCCAGCCAGATTTGAGCGGTCGAATTTAGCGGCAGTCTGGGATAAGCAGCCTCCATGGTTTGCGAACAGTCTTCCTGATCTTGATAGTAACCGGAAATTTTTCCCTTAAGAAATAAGTCGGGTTTTATATGCCCGGCAACGACCGAACCCAGCGGGCAACCATGATCTTCTTCTCGAAAGGCCATTGTCCAGCCGATGGTCCTGGCAATCGTCATGCCCTGACACACAGACAGACGATTTCCAATGTCCTTAAGGGGATATTTTGCCTTTTGTTGAATTTCTTCGCCGGCTTTGGCCAGCCTGACCCCTACCGGGAGGCTAGAAGGCTGGCAGTAGGTTTCAATAGCTTCGCACAGTTCGATGGCGGATGCTGACATGGTTTCCGTCCTTTCAAGTTGGATTAACGTCGTTATCTTTGCGTCTTATGCGGCAGCCGATGCCCTTTAAATTGGGCGTGCCGAACTCTTTGCCCAGCGTTTCCATGGAGGTGAGCATATTAAAATTGGATGTTTTCCAGTCGTACTGGGATTCAGGCGTACCCTCGGGGAACCACCAACCATAGGAGGCGCTGATTACTTGCGGATGAATGGCGTCGTTCACGTGGGCGATTTGCGTTATCGCACCCATGCGTGTTTCGATGATGACGGCATCGCCCTGTTTGATATCATATTTTTGTGCTGTTTCTGAATGGATTTCGACCTTTGGATGCGATCTTTTCTCTCTGAGCTGCTCAAGCCATCTATAGGATGAGTGCAGGTAAAAGCGGCTTGCGGAGCTGGTCAGAACCAGGGGGAAGTCTTTATCTTCCTTTTCCGGGAGGCTGCTCAACCGAGGCAGCGGTGCCAGCTTAAGCTTTTCGGCCCGGCTTAATGACAATTCTACTTTGGTGGAAGGGGTTTTAAAGCCCGCGGTGAGATATTTTTGAAACTGCTCGTTTCCTTTGAGATATCCCCGCTCAACGAATTCAGCGTATCCCAGGCCGCTGGGCTGCAATATTTCATCCAGGAGTTTCTCATAGTCGTCATACCAGTATTCCCCGGATGTGAGCGCTTTCCCCAGTTCATTTATAATTTTAATATCGGGCCAGCATTCCGGCGGCGGGTCAACTACCTTCGGACGTGCCAGAATGAAACCATGGCCAAGCCCGTAATGGCCAATATCATTGAACTCAAAATGCGTGGCAGCCGGCAGTACGATATCCGCCATTGAAGCAGTCGGGGTCATAAAGATGTCGGCGACGACGGTAAAGTCAAGCTTCATCAAAGCCGCATATGTCTTGGGGCTGTCCGCGTAAGTGACCAGCGGATTGGTCCCGTGCATATAGGCGGCTTTGACCGGATATGGGAACTCCTCGAGGACCGCCTTTCTAAATTGGCCCGAAGGCACGGTCATCATTCCCGGGATCGTCTGATGGGCGGCATTAATCATGTCCCTTCGTTTTGAAGGAATCAGATCGGCTCTCACAAAATTTCCAAATTTAGCTGTTTTGGGCTCGGTGGGCCAAACATTGCCACCCGGTATGTCAAGGTTCCCGCTGATGGCCATTAAAGCAACCAGCGCCCGGGCTGTATTAAAATTATCAATATTCTGCTCGATGGGATTACCCCATTGAATGGCCGCCGGATGGGAACCGGCATAATATCTTGCTGCTTTTCGGATGAGATCGGGAGGGACCCAGGTTAGCTCTGATATTTTTCGGGGCGTATAATCCTGAATATGATCGGCCAGATCGTCAAAGCCGGATGTCCACTTTTGGACGAAATCTTCATCGTAAATTTTTTCATTGATAATAACGTGCAGAAAAGCCAGCGCCAGGGCATTGTCGGTTCCCGGTCTAATTTGAAGCCAGTATTTGGCTTTATGAGCGAGCTCTGTTTTTCGGGGATCAATTACAATGAGCTCGGTGCCCTTTTTCAACTGCTTCAGCAGGAGGCTGCAGATGGCACCTTCTTCGTTGGTGCTGGTGATATTGCTCCCCCACAGGACAACCGCCTTGCTGGGGTTATGAAAATCCGCAACGGGATAAAAACCGCAGGTTTGTTTTGCAGATATTTCGCGGGGGACATGGCAGACATCCTGGGCGCCGACGACATTGGGCGAGCCGAAGGTATTGGCGAGACGATTGAGGACAAAAAGTTCGAGACCTTTGGGCATGCCCTGACAAAACGCAACTGCCCTGGCCCCGTAGGCGTCTTTGATCGCATTGAAGTTCTCACAGATATCGGCAATGGCTTCAGCCCAGGAAATCCGCTGCCACTTGCCTTCTCCGCGGTTCCCTTTTCGTTTTAGCGGATATTGGAGGCGCCCGGGATGGTTGAGTCGTTTGTGCGATACGATGCCTTTGTAACAGACATACCCGTTGTTTAAAAATCCTTCAGGATCTCCCTTGATTTTAACGATCCGGTTGTTCTGAACACCGACAACAAGCGCACAACCCCCATGGTCCATTCTGCCGCAATGCGTCTTTACCCAGCGAATATCTTCCGGCATCGTTAGCCACCCTGTTTTATATCGACGATGGGCTGCACAAACTGTGATTCCGTATCCCAGGGAAACAATATCCAGGTGTCCTGGCTGACTTCGGTGATAAACGTGTCAACCAGCGGGCGGCCCTCCGGTTTGGCGTAGACGGTGGCAAAGTGGGCCTTGGGGAGCATGTCTCTGACAATGCGGGCCGTCTGCCCGGTATCCACCAGATCGTCAACCAGCAGCCAGCCGTTGCCGTCCATGTCCACAGATTTAAGAATGGTAATCTCGCCCTGGTCCCGCACATCGTAACTGGAAACACACACCGTATCGACACAACGGATTTCCAGCTCACGGGCGATGATGGATGCCGGCACCATACCGCCCCGTGTTATGGCGACGATGCCTTCCCACTTCTCCAAATCCACCAGCCTCCAGGCCAGGGCCTTTGAATCGCGATGCAGCTGCTCCCATGATATCGGGAATGTTTTTGTATAGCGGTCTTGAGTTGCGGACATTTGAAACCTCCAAGATGAGTGAATTCCGAAGACGTATCACAAGCGATTTGCGAGTGCAAGTCTACTCTGGCGATACCAATCTATCCAGTGGAAAATATTGGCAAACCCGGCTTTGCCTTTTAGACAGGTTATGGTATGCTCGTAGTACCGAATTGAGCGACAGGCGCTCAATTCGGTGTTATCACTTATTCGTTACTGGTTAACCAATAACGCCCAATTGGTTTTAACCAATTGGGCCCGGCTGGAGTAGGAGTGCGCTTTGGAAAACATACACTGTCTAAAATGCCTGATGTGCGGCAGGCAATATCGTCCCGATGAAGTCGATTATATTTGCCCGGAACATGGTGACGATGGCGTACTCGACGTTCAGTACGACTATGATTTCATCGGCCGGCAGATCAGCAAGGAATCCCTTTCGCAATCTCTCGACTTTTCAATATGGCGATACCTGCCGCTGTTGCCCATTCATCCTGGCGCATTGATTCCACCCCTTGCAGTAGGCTGGACGCCCTTATATCCTTCCCCGGACCTTGCCAGGGCGCTGAGTCTAAATGCCCTGTGGATCAAAGACGACGGCCGCCAACCGACCGCCTCATTTAAAGACAGAGCCAGCGCGGTTGCCGTGGTAAAGGCTAAAGAAAAAGGCGCTGAGATCATTACGACTGCCAGCACCGGAAACGCCGCGGCAGCCTTAAGCGGTCTGTGTGCCAGCATCCAGCAGGCCAACGTGATTTTTGTTCCGGAAACCGCTCCCGAGGCTAAAATTGCCCAGCTGCTGATTTTCGGCTCCCGTGTGTTTCTGGTAAAAGGGACATATGATGACGCTTTTGACCTTTGCCTTAAAGCCACCAGGGCTTACGGCTGGTACAACCGCAACACGGCCTACAACCCTTACATGTCCGAAGGCAAGAAGACCGCCGCCTATGAGATCTGCGAACAATTGGGCTGGAAGGCACCGGACCGCATTTTTGTCAGCGTGGGCGACGGCTGTATCATCGGTGGTTTGCACAAGGGTCTAAAAGACATGACGGCCCTGGGATGGATTGATAAAATGCCCAAACTGATGGGTGTACAGGCTGCCGGCAGCGGCTACCTGTACGCAGCCTGGAAAAACAACGAAGATATTCACACCAAACCGCCGATTAAGGCCCGGACCGTGGCCGACAGTATCAGTTCGGAACTGCCCCGGGACCGTATTAAAGCACTGGCTGCCGTAAATGAAACGGGTGGCGTATTTCTTAGCGTTGAGGATAACGAGATTTTAAGTGCCATTACCCAATTGGCGCGCAGCACGGGTGTTTTTGCAGAACCGGCCGGGGCGGCCGCCTATGCCGGATTGATCAAAGCGGTGCAGCAAAGCCTGGTTTCCTCAGAAGAAACCGTTGTCGTGCTGAATACCGGCAATGGACTCAAGGATGTGGCCGGCGCCATGCAGGCGGTCGATCTTGCGGGCACAGTGCCGTTTCGGGTCACTCCGGATATGGATGCACTCAAACGGGTGGTGGATGGCTGGTGATCAGCTAATCTAATATCTAAAGCAGTGAGTAAAATTTATGAAAAAGGAAATAGACCGTGATAGATTTGACCGTTTTCCCCGACGCGCTTGAAAGAGCCGTAAACAGAGCCAGGGAACGAAACATTATCGTCCCCACATTCAGGCAGCAGAAAGACCCCGGCCGTATTCCTGAGGCCATTGTATCCAAATTGAAAAAGATCGGGCTGTGGGACATCGATCCCTTGAACCTTTTTCGGATAACCTGGCATAACGAGCCGCTTGCCCGCGGGGGCGGGTTCGGCAATGTTAATTTCATTGAATTCCCAAAAGAGCTGACCGGCGTCGATGCGCGGATTGTAGCTGTGATCGGCAAATGGTTTCCCACCGGCGCGCACAAGGTGGGCGCGGCATTCGGCTGCCTGGTTCCCCGGCTGGTGACCGGTCAATTCGACCCCAGCACCCAGAAGGCCGTCTGGCCGTCAACCGGCAACTACTGCCGCGGCGGCGCTTATGATTCCACCCTGCTGGGTTGTGAATCCGTTGCCATCCTGCCGGAAGGCATGAGCCGCGAGCGCTTTGAGTGGCTCACCTCGGTCTCGGGAGAAATTATTAAAACCCCAGGCAGCGAAAGCAATGTTAAAGAAATTTTCGACAAGTGCTGGGAACTGCGGGAATCCGGGCAGAACCTGGTGATTTTCAATCAGTTTGATGAATTCGGCAATTACCTCTGGCACCACGAGGTCACCGGGCCGGCCCTGTTGGAGGTGCTCGAGCGGTTGATGGGCCCCGAAGATAAGTTGCGGGGATTTATGTCGGCAACCGGGTCGGCCGGCACGATCGCCTGCGGGGATTTTCTTAAAAAGCAGTTTCCGATGAGTAAAATTGCCGCCAGCGAAGCCTTGCAGTGCCCGACCCTGCTGCGCAACGGATTCGGTGAGCACCGCATCGAGGGCATTGGTGACAAGCACGTGCCCTGGATTCACAACATTAAAAACCTCGATTTCGTCATCGCCGTTGATGATGAGACGCCCATCAGCCTGATGCGGCTGTTTAACGAACCGGCCGGGAAAAAATATCTGACCTCAAAAAACGTTCCGGCAGCGCTGATCGACATGCTCGATCTGCTGGGAATTTCCAGCATCGGAAACCTCGTTACGGCGATTAAATTCGCCCGTTACTATGAGTTGGGTGAACACGATATCGTCATGACGGTATTGACCGATTCCATGGAGATGTACGCCAGCCGGTTGCATGAGCTCAATCAAGAACGGGGGGGATTCACAGATAGCAATGCGGCCGCCGTTTTTGCGCAACACCTTCAAGGGCTGACCATCGACAATATGGAAGAGCTTACGTACTATGGACGTAAGCGCATTCACAACCTTAAATACTATACCTGGGTTGAACAGCAGGGCAAAACATACGAAGAGATTCAGCGGCAATGGGATGACGATCAATACTGGGAAAGCATTCCCGCATGCGTGGACCAGATCGACGCCCTGATCGAGGAATTCAACGCCAAAACGGGCTTGCTCGCTAAGATTTAATTATAAAGTGGAATGGATTCTATTTTAAATTTTTTATTTAGACAGGATTTACAGGATTTTCTTTTTTCTTTCACGGTTTCCGGATGAAACCGTGAACACACAATCCGCCTTGCGGCGGAAACTTATTTATCATGTTAATTATGGTAAGCCGCTTATTTAAATTGCTATTTAATCTGCAGTGCATCTTTGTAAACTATTGTTTGTAGATATTTCGGCTCGTAATGTTATAGATATGTTTCTGAAATGACGAATGCTAATTCCGCGAAGCGGATTAGGTTTCATCACTTTCTTCTGGAAAGTGATGAAGATAAAATACTCCAAATAATCCTGCTAATCCTGTCAGTAAAAAGAAAATAAAAATAGAATCCATTCCGATTAAATACTGATGGATTTGGATGAAAAAAGAAAATGAGTTCCATTTTACTGAAAAACTGTTTTTACATTTTTTTATCTGCCGGTGAGGAATCGAGGCGGGGCGAAGATATTCTAATCCGGGACAATCGCATTGCCAAAATCGGCCCTGATATCGTCGAAACCGCCGATCGCACTATCAACTGCTCTACCTGTGTGGTGATACCCGGCTTTGTGAATACCCATCACCATTTTTATCAGACCCTGACGCGCAACCTGCCGGCGGTTCAAAACGCGGAGCTGTTTGACTGGCTGGTTTACCTATACGAGGTTTGGCAACATCTGGACGAGGAGGCGGTTTACTTCGCTTCGATGCTGGCTATGGCGGAACTGCTCAAAACCGGCTGTACGGCATCCACCGATCATCATTATGTCTACCCCCAAAATATCAGCGGGGATTTGATCGGCACCCAGTTTAAAGCCGCCGCCAATCTGGGAATGCGCTTTTCCCCCACGAGGGGCTCCATGTCGTTGAGCAAAAAGGACGGGGGATTGCCGCCCGACAATGTGGTGCAGACCGAAGATGAAATTCTTAAAGACAGCGAACGGGTCATCCAGCAGTACCACGACGACGGGGAATTGGCCATGCGCAAAATCATGCTGGCGCCCTGCAGTCCCTTTTCGGTCACGGAAATGCTGATGACCGCAACGGTAAAACTGGCACGAAAATACGGCGTGCGGCTGCATACGCATCTGGCCGAAACTAGGGATGAAAATGAATTCTGTCTTGAAACTTATGGTTGCAGGCCTTTGGAGTTGATGGAAAAATGTGAGTTTATCGGAGCAGACGTCTCCTATGCCCATGGTATTCATTTTAATGACCGGGAGTTGGAACGGCTGGCGCATACCGGTACCCACATTGCGCATTGCCCGACCTCTAATATGCGCCTGGGGTCCGGAATCTGTCGGGTCAAAGAAATGTTACCATTGGAGATTAATGTGGCCCTGGCGGTGGATGGCAGTGCCTCCAATGATTCATCCGATATGCTGGGGGAAATTCGCAATGCCTTGCTTTTGCAGCGGGTTCACTATGGAGCGGCGGCCATGTCCACGTTGGATGTGATCAAGATGGGCACTGAAAACGGAGCCAGGCTGCTGGGTTTCAAAAAGGTCGGCAAAATTAGAGAAGGCTGGGCGGCGGACCTGGCTTTGTTTAACGTGGGCAAACTGGAATACAGTGGATCCCTTGCCGATCCGCTGGCTGCCATCATCTTTTCGGGATACAACCACGGGGCCGAGTATACCATTGTCAATGGAACGATAGCGGTGGACCAGGGAAGGTTGACCGGTTTTGACGAAACAGAGATAATGAATCGATGCAATGATATCTCTGATAGAATGCTCAACCAGTGAGCACTGACATTGGCTCTTGAATAAAAATACGAAACCCGAAATCCGAAATCCGAAATCCGAAATTCGAATTTCGTGTTTCGTGCCTCGAATTTCCCGGTTTCACCGGGTATAAGGAGATTCTTTCATGGCAATAGGCAAATCAGTCAAACGCGTTGACGCGGTGGCCAAGGTTACCGGCCGGGCGCGTTATACTGACGATTTTTTTATTCCCGGGATGCTGGTGGCCAAATATTTGCGCAGCACCATTGCCCACGGTCGTGTGAAGAAAATCGACAGCAGCAAGGCAGAGCGTTTGCCCGGTGTCGAAGCGGTGTTTACCTTTGCGGATGTGCCCAAGAATAAATTTGCCACCGCCGGCCACCCCTATTCACTGGATACTGCTCACAAGGATGTAGAAGACCGGCTGCTGTTGACGCAGCATGTCCGCTACTGGGGTGATGAAATCGCCATCGTTGTGGCCGAAAACGACCTGGTTCTCCAGGAGGCCCTAAAACTGATCGAGGTGGAATACGAGGCGTACGCGCCCCTGGTGACTCTACCAGCCGCATTGGCCCCGGGCGCCCGGGAGATTCACACCGGCTCCAAAAACGTGATCGGGGAATCTCATTACGCGGTCGGCGGGAAAATTGATGATGCGCTGGTCGGCGCTGATGTTGTGCTGGAGGGCGAATACCGGACCCAGATGTGTCAGCACTGCCATATTGAGAACCATATCGCCTATGCCTATATGGATGACCTGGAACATATCGTGGTGGTTTCCTCCACCCAAATTCCTCATATCGCCCGCCGAATTGTCGGGGAAGCATTGGGTCTGCCCTGGGGCCGCATCCGGATCGTCAAACCTTATATCGGCGGTGGATTCGGTGCCAAACAGGACGTTATTCTGGAGCCCATGGTCGCTTTTCTGACGCTGAAACTGGGGGGGCGGCCGATAAAGATAGACCTTTCCCGTGAAGAGTGCATGATCGGAACCCGAACCCGTCATCCCTTCGAGGTCAAGATGCGGGCCGGCGTCAACAAAGATGGTACCCTGGTGGCCCTGGACATGGAGGCCCTGTCCAATACCGGTGCCTATGCCTCCCACGGGCATTCGGTGGCCGGTGCTGCGGGCTCCAAATCGCGCTTGCTTTATCCCCGGTCGGCCATCAATTACCGCGCCAGAACCGTTTACACGAATACCCCGGCGGCAGGGGCCATGCGGGCCTATGGCGCCCCCCAGCTGATTTTTGCGGTTGATTGTATGATTGAAGAGGCGGCGCGCAAAATCGGCATGGACCCGGTTGAGTTTCGCATGAAGAATGTCGCCCGGCAGGGAGACGCCGATCCCCTGACGGGGGCGCATTTTGAAAGCTGCGGTTTGATCGAATGTCTTCAAAAGGGTAAAGCGCTGATCCGTTGGGACGAAAAGCGTGCGGCCCGGCCCGAGAAACAAGCCGGTGCGGTGCGTCGTGGACTCGGCGTCGCCTGTTTCAGCTATGCCTCAGGGACCTATCCGGTGTGCCTGGAGATTGCCGGTGCGCGTATCATTCTCAACCAGGATGCTTCCCTGCATATCCAGGTGGGGGCTACCGAGATTGGACAGGGCTTAGACACCATTGTGGCCCAGATGGCGGCCGAGACCATTGGGGTTCCTTATGATGATGTGCACGTGGTGTCCACTCAGGATACGGACGTGGCCCCCTTTGATACCGGTGCGTATGCCTCACGCCAGGCCTATGTGGCCAGCAATGCCGTATTTCGGGCGGCCAGGGAATTGAAAGCCAAAATCCTTGAGCACGCCGGCCGTGTCAGCGGTATCCTGGGTGGCGAACTCGACATATTAAACGGGGATATTGTAGATCGCAAGGATCCATCCCGCAAAGTGTTATCCTTGCAGGAGGTAGCGCTGGATGCCTATTATGACAAGGAACGCGGCGGGCAGTTAACGGCCGACGTGTCCCACAAAACCTGTACCAATGCGCCTACCTTCGGTTGTACTTTTGTTGAAGTCGAAGTTGATATACCGCTGTGCAAGGTGACCATCAAAGAAATTTACAATGTACACGATTCCGGCGTCATTTTGCATCCCGTAATGGCCAGGGGCCAGGTGCACGGGGGTGTGGCCATGGGTATTGCTGCCGGTCTTTACGAAGAGATGTTGATCGATCCTGAATCCGGTTACATTTACAACAACAATTTTCTGGATTACAAAATCCCCACCGTTGTAGATGTGCCGGATATTGGCTGCGATTTTGTGGAAACCTTTGAACCCACTTCCGGTTACGGCAACAAATCACTGGGCGAGCCGCCCATTATTTCGCCACCGCCCGCCATCCGCAATGCCATCTGGGATGCGACCGGCGTTCAAATTAACGAACTGCCCATGACCCCGCATCTGTTATATCGATATTTTAAAAAGGCAGGACTGTTGTAATATAAAAAACGTTCAAAGGGTTCAGAGGCTTGAAGTCCGACAAAGGAGATGGGATGTTTAATATCAAAAGCTACGACAAGGCCGGCAGTACCGAAGAAGCGATTCGGTTGTTGAAAGAAAACCCCGGGGCGCATCTGATCGCCGGCGGAACGGATGTGCTGGTCAAACTGCATAAGGGCAAAGGCCAGTTCGACCACCTGATTGATATTCACGACATCGCCGAGCTCAATTTCATCAACCAGAACGATGACGGCGATCTGGTCATCGGGCCCCTGTCCTGCTTTACGCATGTGGCGGAGTCCGAATTGATCCGCAAACACATTCCGATCCTGTCCGAAGCCATCCTTACCATTGGCGGGCCCCAGGTGCGCAACATGGCCACCATCGGCGGCAACCTTTGCAACGGCGTGCCAAGTGCGGACAGCGCCACACCGCTTATCGCCCTGAATGCGGTGGTAACGATCCAGGGTCCGGACGGATCGCGGCAGATGCCCCTTGAAGATTTTTTTCTGGGGCCCAGCCGGGTGGCCCTCGCGCACCATGAAATTATGACGGCGATCACCGTAAGCCGCGACAACTATGCCGGTTATTACGGACATTTCTTTAAATATGCCATGCGGGATGCCATGGACATTGCCACGATCGGCTGCTCGGCGGTGTGCAAGGTAGAGGAACAAGTGCTGGCAGATCTGCGGCTGGCTTACGGCGTGGCCGCGCCGGTGCCCATCCGCTGCAAAGACACCGAAAATAAAATCCGCGGCCGCAAGATATCAACCCAACTGCTGGACGATATTGCCGATGCGGTCTGCGATGATGTCAGGCCGCGGAATTCGTGGCGCGCAGCCAAAGATTTTCGGTTGCACATCATCGCAACCCTTGCCCACCGGGTTGTCAAACAGGCCATTTTAAATGCAGGGGGAACCATTCAGTGAGCTTAAACCGTACGATTACCTTTGTTGTCAACGGAAAGAAAAAAGAGATTAACGTCGATGTCCGCCAGTCGCTGCTTGAAGTGCTGCGGGAGCGGCTGGGAATGATCAGTGTCAAACAGGGATGCGCTGTGGGTGAATGCGGCGCCTGCACTGTGCTGATCGATGATGTGCCCATCGATGCCTGCCTCTACCTGGCGGTTTGGGCCGATGGGCGATCCATTCGAACAGTAGAGGGTGAAACTAAAAACGACGAATTATCCAGGGTACAGGAGGCCTTTGTAAATGAAGGTGCCGTGCAGTGCGGAATCTGTACCCCCGGTTTCGTCATGGCGGCAACGGCTTTTGTGGAAAAGCACAAGGGCCGGAAGGTGTCCCGCCATGAGATACGTCGCGGGCTGGCCGGCAACCTGTGCCGTTGTACCGGGTATGATACGATTATTAGCGCTGTAGAAAAAAGTATGGATGATGATCATTGAACAGAGGTCAGAAAACAGAAGTCAGAGGCCAGCAGACAGAGGCAATCGTAAAATAGGCGATTTGTCACAGGATTCAATCTATATAAAACGAATTGACCATTTGACCAATTAACGAATTAACTTAGCGCACGAAACAGCAGGTTGAATCCTGAAACTCTGAATCCTGACCCCTGAACCCCTCATCCTTTAGACGGTTATCACTTATCTTTAGATCTTGGTAAAACTGCATTGAGAACAAGGGCCGTAAGCCCGCCGGTGGTTATCGCGGACCCTAAAATCTGCTGGATAGCCTTGGGCGCCTTACCGAGAAACTCCGGAACATAGGCGACACCGAACCCAAGGCCGAAGGCAGCCGCCATAATCAGCATATCGCGCCGGTCTATCTTACTGGTGGCGATGATTCTTACACCGGCCGCAGCGACCGTCCCGAACATGACAATGGTGGCCCCGCCGAGCACGGGGAGCGGCAAGGAACGGAAGAACGCCCCGATGACCGGAAACAGCCCAAGTATAACCAGGAAACCGGCAAGATACATGCCCACATAACGGCTGGCAATGCCTGTAATCTGGATCACACCATTGTTTTGACTGAAGGTCGTATTGGGGAACGTATTGAACATGGCCGCGATAGCGGAATTGACCCCGTCTCCCAGAACACCGCCCTTGATCCGCTGGATGTATAAGTCTCCTTTGACCGGTTCTCCTGAGACCATCGAAGTGGCTGTAAGATCTCCGGTCGATTCGATTGTTGTGATGAGATAGATAAACCCAACACCGATGAAGGCGGGCAGATTAAAGCTGAAACCATATTTGAACGGGATGGGGACGCTAATAACGGGCAGGCCCTTTAATGCGCTAAAATTGACCAAACCCATGAACGCGGCCACAATATACCCCACGATCAAGCCGATGACGATGGAGCCCATTCTCAGGAACTTATTTTTGGTACTGGCCATGATAATAACGATAATGAGGACCAGAAATGCAAGCGAAAGGTTCTTGGCGGTTCCGAACAGCTCCGGTTTGTTGTTTAAAAGCCACGCACCGCCGGCCATATCCGTGAATCCCACCTTGACCAAACTAATGCCGATGAGGATTACCACCGTTCCGGTAACGACCGGTGTAATCACCTGCCTTAGGTGCTGGAGAAAACGACTGAGGATCATCTCAATAAACGCGCCGAAGAAACAGATGCCAAAGATCGTTGACAAAATCTCATCAGGGCTGCCGCCCTGGTTTTTTACTAAAAATCCGGCCGTTAATATGGCACCCAGAAAAGCAAAACTGGTTCCCTGGATGCTCAAAAGACCGGAACCTACCGGTCCGAACCGTTTGACCTGGATGAATGTGGCCACGCCGGAAACCATCAGGGCCATACTGATCAAATAGGGAATCTCGCTGGCCAAGCCCAGAACGCCTCCGATAATCAGGGTGGGTGTTATAATTCCGACAATGATCGCCAAAAGGTGTTGCAGCGCCGCGAACATGCCTTCCCTGACAGGTGGATTTTCTTCTAATTGGTAGATCAGATCCAAGCCAACCTTTTTCTCTTCACGGTCTGCATCATTCGTTTTTTCGTTCATAATTAACCCCTTTCGTTTTAGGTGATGAGAAGCCGTCTTCCTGGGTTCAAGGTAGGTCAAACATGCCAAGTGACCAAAGGATAAAAGATCCGTTTACTGGAATTTATACTTCATTCCATCCGTCCTGGCCGGATCAGGTGCCTAATCATCAGTTCCTGCTCTCATTGGCGGTAAATGCCGGACCGCCTGGAAAAGGATGGCCATATCCGCAGCCTGCCGCAGGTCGACAGGCTCGGTGCCGGCCTCTTTGAATGTTACCTTTTGGGCGCTGTAATCCTTACCTAACGTCACAATGACAGCCGCGTTTTCATAAATAAAGCCATCAGCGGTAATCTCTATACTGGCTTCGCCACCGTTTTGCCTGCACTCTAAACGGGTGTCCGCTGTAAAATAATACCCGCGCTGGGAGGAAGCGAAGCTCTCCGAAGTCACATGAAACCTGGCTTTATCCAGATAGGGCGAGCCACTGGTAGGACAAAAAGTGGTGCAGTTGCCGCATTCGTTGCAGTAATCGCCGATATTCAGGACCTGGTAGCGCTGTTCGACCTGAACGGTTTCCAGATCCGTGATCTCCGCCCCATCACCCTCAGGTCGGGCCTGCTGGGCCTTAAATGATGTCGGTTCGAGGGTAAACCCCATATTGGCGCGATTGGGGCAGACCGTGACACAGACGTTGCAAAGCTCATCACACTGCAAGCAGCGGGCGGCTTCATCTTGGGCGCTGGCTTCGTCCATGGTTCGAATCACCATATCAAAGCCGGATCGTTCGTTAGTGCCGATTTCCGGCAGTTGGGTACCAAACTCACGACGGGCTCGGCGTTGTTGCAGGGCCACCAAGTCCAATGCCTTCTCGCTGAGACTGGCCTCGATCGGGGAATCTTTCAGGGCTTTATGCTTGATGGACGCGGCTACTTTCTTGCCGTCAGCGATTGCTCTGATGAGAGTGGAAGCCCCGCGAACGGCATCGCCGCCGGCGAAGACATTCTCAAGCTGGGTCTCATGGGTCGCTGGATTGATCTCCAGTTTTTCATCGGAGAAGAAATCGAGATTAACGCGCTGGCCGATGGCTGAAATGACACTGTCAACGTTCAACTCAAACTCAGATCCGTCGATTTTGATGGGCCGTGGCCGGCCGCTGGCATCCTTTTCGCCGAGTTCCATGCGAAAGCACAAATTGGATCGAACGCGTCCATCTTCGACGAGCATGCACTCAGGTGCGGTCAGTTCTATGAGTTGAATGCCTTCATCCAGCATCGCCTGGACCTCTTCGGATGCGGCAGGCATTTCCTTGCGGGTGCGCCGATAGACAACACTGACCTCACCGTCTGCGCCCACCAGCCGTTTGGCGGTGCGTGCCGCATCCATGGCCGAATTGCCGCCACCAATGACTGCCACTTTTTTTCCTAAATCCGGGCGTTCTCCGCGGCGGACCGCACTCAAAAAACGCAGCTGATCCATGACACCTTCGGCATCTTCGCCGGGAACACCCAATTCGGTGCCTTCCTGGGCGCCGACGGCAATGTAGATATATTCGAAATCGCGGCGAAATTGCTCAAATTTTTGGCGGTCGATTTTGGCCCTATAGTGGATATTGACACCCAGGGCCAAAATGGCGTCGATATCTTTTTTGATGCTGGCTTCATCAAGCCGAAAAGCGGGAATGGCATCCGAGGCCCAGCCCCCCGCAAAGGCTTTGCTCTCGAAGATGTGGACTTCAAAGCCGTCTAAGGCCAGGAAATGGGCGCAAGACAATCCCGATGGTCCGGCCCCGATAATGGCGACCCTGATACCATTGGCCGGGCCGGGCTGCAGGCCGGTGGGGCCATCGTGCTTTTGCGCGATGAAGCGTTTGATCTCCCGGATCAACAAAGGATTGTCGTAATTCATGCGGGTGCACTTTTCCTGGCACATATGGTCGCACACCATGCCCTGAATGTTGGGAAAGGGATTGGTCTTCATTATGACCTGGTATGCCCGGGCATAATCGCCCTGGGAGGTGTAATACATGTAACCAGGAATATCCTGGCTGACCGGACAGGTGGTCATGCAGGGCGCCTCGATACAGTCGAAAACATTCAGTTGCCGCGAGGTCTTGATGTTTTCATAAAGAAAACGGCTTTTTTGGTAAGCCGCTTCAGTGAGCAGCGACTGCGCATATGCCTGCAGATTCTTAAGGGCGGCATGGGCCACTTCCTGAGTCCCTCCGCTACGGGACAGGATCAATTCTTCCAGCGACTTTGCGCCGGCATCTTTACAGGCCCGCCCCAGTTTTGCCAGATATTGCGAAAGCCGGCCGTAGCCCCCGGGCTTCAGGATGTCGGAGCAAACCGTTACGGGTCTGAGGTTGCAGGCAATTACATCGGCGAAGTTAAAACAATCGGTGCCAGCTGAAAAGGAGATGTCCAGCGCGCCCTCGAATTCGGCCTGCAACCGGGCGGCCAGGTTGATACTGATGGGGTGTAAAGCGCGCCCGCTCATATAGACCATCTTTTCGTTTTTGGGAAGATTCTGCTCCTGGTTGGCGGTCTCCAGCGTGTTGGTCAGCTTTATATTGAAGTCCACCCCGCTCTTTTCGGCGTCGGCCAGAAGCGCCCGGATCAAGGCCACCCCATCGGCATATTTGAGATCGTGTTCAAAGGCCAGATCCGGAACCACGGTTTCAAAACCCAGTTTGTCGTTGAGGATGCCGCGCAAACGCTCCGGCCCTAAAAGCGTGGGATTGAGCTTGATGGTGGTGTGAAACTTGCGCTCCTCGACAAAATAGCGGCCGATTTTTTCGACCTCATCCGGCGGACAGCCGTGCATGGTAGAAATGGTAATGTTGTCGGAAATGCGGTCTGGAATATCCAGCTCCTTGACCCTGGGGTAGAATTTTGCCAGACATTCTATCTTGGCGCTTTTTTCCGCTGCGCAATCCTGCATACGGCTCAGGAAACGCTGGACGGTGGGACTCAAAATACCTTCCAAATTATACCCGACGCTCATATTGAAGATGAAGCCCGGCTCCCTGGATGCATTCCAGCCGAATTTGTCCTTAAGAATATGCAAAATGATCCAGGCATTGAGGTATTCGTCGAAGGATTGGTCCAGCTTCAGTTCCTGGGACCATTCGCAGTTATAGCCTTCATCGGTCATGTCGATGCAGGGTTTGGTGACTTCCAGTTCGTCCAGTACCTGCACCGTTTTAAGCTCCAGATAGCGGGCTCCTGTCAGCCAGGCGGCGATCAGGTTCTGCGAAAGCTGGGTGTGCGGGCCGGCCGCCACGCCCAAAGGCGTTTCCAAAAGTTGCCCGTAGCGCTGCATCCGGAAGGGATCCGTCTTTTCAGGGCTGAAAAAGAGCTCTTTGCGAATCCCGAAAATCTGTCCCTGCTTTTCCTCTTCCAGAATCCACTTGAGCAGGGTCTCGATATCACAGCCCCAAAATTTGTCACTGCTCATGCTATCATCTCCTTATTACATCTTATCCCAAAGCTTCTTGCCCATTTCCCTGGCATAGGTCAGCACCTCGGCCTCATCCACTGTGGTCATTCGGCGGTTTTCGACGATAATACGGCCTTTGCAGATGACTGTTTCCACATGACGGGCATCGAGCCCGAATACAAAATGGCCTAAAAAATTATCCGCTGTCACTTCAGTTGGGGCATCGTAATCGAGAACGACCAGGTTGTTGTCATCATCCCCCGCGGCTCCAAATTCACGGGTATAACGGTGAACATCGCGAAAGCGCCGGTAAATACCGTCAAAGCCAATACCCTCGGTAGCCTGACCGGCCAGAAAAGCGGCTTTGGCACTGCGCAACATGTCACAATGCATGCCGTCGGTGCCCAGGATTATGTTGTCTGTGATGGCGGCATAGCCGGTCACGCCCACATTGTTGTTCAGGTTGCTTTCCACGTTCTGGGCAACCCAGACACCGGCCTGCCGGATCAGCTCCTTTTCGTGATCCGACAGGTGAATGCAGTGGCATAGAACGGATTTACTGAGTTCCAAGGCGCCGGCGTCCGCAAGGCGTTCCACCACCCGCTTGCCGTATTTGGCCCTGGTATCCTCCTGATCGGCACGGTCCTCGGCAACGTGTACATGAAGTCCGGTGCCATGCTTTTCGGCCAGCATGATCGCTTCATTCAGGAGCTCGTCTCCTACGGTGAAGGAGGCATGCAGCCCCACATGACCTTGATTTCCGGAAGCCAGAAAGCGGTCGGTTTCCGCCAGCCCCTCTTTGCGGGGACCTTCACCGTCGCGGTCGGAAAGCTCGTAGCACAGCATGTGGGCGATGCCCACCCGATCAAAGGCTTTGGCAATCGTGAACAACGCGTCTTTAATTGCAAAGGGCGATGCATGGTGATCAATCACAAAGGTTACACCGTTTTTGGCACAATAGATCGCGGAAGCCAGGGCGCTGGCCTCGATCATCTCTAAGTCCAGACACTTGTCCAATTTCCACCAGATGTATTCTAGGATCTCCGGAAAATTGGTCGGTATCTTCCGAGGTGCGGGCATTCCCCGTGCCAGTGTCGAGTAGATGTGATGATGGCCACAGCCAAAGGCCCGGGTCACCAGCCTGTTGCTGCAATCCAGCACCCGGTCCTGTGGACTGCACCGGTCCTGTGAGGGGACGGCCGTGATAAAAGAAATACCGCCCTGCGGTCCTTCTGCCACCGCCAAATCCGTCTTTTTGATCTCCAGGCTTTGCCAATCCAGAAACGTGGCGTCTTTTAGGTACAACGTCATGGAATTATCCTCTGGTTCTTTAAATCGTTAATGGTGATCGGTATCACTTTTTCACTTCCGGTGGCGACAAGGGTAGCCGGTAGCGACGCTGGCCGTCGAAGCGGCAATAGGCGTTGGCAATGGCTGCCGCTGTTGGAATGGTTCCGATCTCACCGACGCCTTTGGCCCCAAAGGGACCCATCGGATCAGCACACTCCACGCTGATGGCCTTGATCTCCGGAACATCCTTGGCTTTGGGCAGCCCCAGTTTGGACATGCGCTCCGAAGTCAGGCGACCGTCTTTAAGGGGCAGTTTTTCACTGAGCGCATATCCGATGCCCATAACCACACCGCCTTCAATTTGACCTTCGAACAGCATGGGGTTGATGATTTTGCCGCCGTCATGGGCGGCGTGAATGGTTTGGAGTTTGCCCTCTTTGTCCAGTACAGCCAAATGAGTTGCATAACCATATGAGAAGTGGCTGACGATTTCACCCGCCACATGATGATCCGTGGTCCAGTCCACCAAGAAACGGGCGAAGTATTCCCTGCCGACCAAATCGGCCAGCAAGCCGCCCTCCAAGTCGGCTTTCAGTTTTTGGGCGGCGGCGATGATGGCGTTGCCCAGTAGCACGGTGCCCCGGCTGGCGGTGGTGACCCCACCCTTGGCTTCCGCCCCGGTGGAGCACTTGATCTCGATTTGTACCGAATTATCGAGGCCCAGCACCTCGCACAGTATTTGGCGGGCCAGTGTGTGAATGCCCTGGCCCATTTCGGTCCAGCCGTGATGGAGATCAATGCGATCGGGAGCCACGACCTTGAGGCGCGTATCGCTGATCTCTTCGAGGCCGTTGCCGATGCCGCAATTCTTAATGGCGCAGGCCAGCCCCGCATACTCGGCCCGGTAGAAGGCATCCTTGACTGCCTCCAGACACTGGCGCAGTCCCACGCCCTCACCTAACACATGACCGGTTGTTGTCATTCGCCCGGCCGCAAGCGCGTTGTCGTAACGAAGCTGCCAGCGGTCAAAGCCGCCTTTGATGCAGAGTTCATCAACCAGGCTTTCCATGGCGAAGTTGGACTGATTGACACCGAATCCGCGGAAGGCTCCGGCCGGGGGATTATTGGTATAATAAGCGCTGGCAACGACATCTACGCTGGGCACATGGTAGGCCGCGGCAGCATGGGTGCCGGTTCGGGCGACTACCTCGCCGCCAACGGAGGCATACGCCCCGGTGTCTCCCACGATGCGGGCGCGCAAGGCGGTGAGTTTACCCTTTTCATCGCAGCCCAATTTGTAATGCATCTGCATGCGGTGCCGCTTGGGGTGCATGCGAATAGACTCGGCCCTATTGAGGCGCACTTTGACCGGGCGCTGTAATGCCATACAGTAGAGTGCGGCATGGTGCTGGACGGTTAAATCTTCCTTGCCGCCAAAACCGCCGCCGGCGGCGACCTGCACGATGTCGACCTTCTCCTCTGGGAGGTTCAACAGCGCAGCGATTTGCTCACGGTCCTTGAAAATACCCTGGCTCTGCGAATAGACCGTAACGGCATCCGCACCGTCTGGGCACGCGATACTGGCTTCGGTTTCCAGAAAGGCGTGTTCAACAAAGGGGGTTTCAAAAACGCCTTCCACCACGTGGGCTGACGATGCCAAAACCCGATCCACGGGTTCTCCCCGGCAGATGACCGTCTCTTTGAGCAGGTTGCCGCTGGGGTGGATGCGCACAGGGCTTTCGGCCGCGGCGGTCATCTCGGTCAGCGGTTCCAGGATCTCGTATTCGACTTGAATACGTTCCAGCGCCTGGCGGGCGATTGCTTCGCTTTCCGCTACCACACCGGCCAAGACATCGCCGATATAGCGGGTTTCTTCGCCTTCAGCCACCAGCACTGGCCAGTCTTTGACGTGGATGCCCTGATAGCGCTCCCCGGGTATGTCCTGGGCCGTAAAGATCCGGATCACGCCGGGCATTTGCTCCGCAGCCGAACCACCGATACTGCCCACCCTGGCACGGGGATGTTCGCTAAATTTTAAAGCCCCGTAAAGCATGCCTTCAAACTTCATGTCATGGATGAACGGACTGATCCCCAGCGCTTTTTCGTAACCGTCGTACTTGGGGCTGGAGTAGCCAATACCGGTCCTTTCCTCCCAGGCGATCTCCTGATTTTGCCTCAGGGCCTGGGCCGCCAGAAGGATGGCATCGATAATTTTAATATAACCGGTGCAGCGACAGACATTGGCCCTCAGCGCTTTGAAGACTTCAACGCGGCTGGGATCGGGATTGCTCTCCAGAAGGATCTTGGCACGTGAGAGGATGCCCGGCGTACAATAGCCGCACTGCACTGCGCCTTTGGCCACAAAGGCCCGGCCCAGGGTGCGCCGTACATTCTCCGGAAATCCCTCGATGGTGACGATTTTTTTACCTGCTGCGCGTTTCAGGGTTGTGGAGCAGGCCAAAGCGGGTTTGCCGTCCATCTCTATCAAACAGGCGCCGCAAGCCGCCTGTCCCGTGCAGCCATCCTTGACAGAGGTAATTCCCTTCTCTTCGCGCAGGAAACTCAAAAGCGATGTCTTTTCATCGCCGGCAAATTCCGTCTCCTGACCGTTTAAGGTAAACCGAATCATGGTTTTCTCCCATTTTATTTCAAACCGAAAATCGAGTGCACGACCCGGCTTGAGGTGATGACCTAATTCCGTATGCGCTGCGTGCCTGACGCCAGAAGATTACTCAGATTATCCACCGGCGTTTTTACCTTGCTCAGCAGGATCATGGCCGCAATAATGTAGGGCTTATAGCTGGCCTCCATGTACATGGGCACGCGGTAGCGGTCGAACACGCTGGCCTCAACCTCGCCCTCGGAACAGCTCACACCCGTGATGTCGGCCGGCAAACAATGCATGTACAGAGCCTTGGCCTCGTGAGTCAATTCCATCAATTTCTCCGTACACTCCCAATCTTTATGCTGGGCGTTCTGAGCAAGCAACTCCTTTTCCAAAGTGCTGATGCCTTCGCGGTCGCTTTTGCCGTAAAGGTCGGTGCGCTTTTCCATGGCAGCGAAGGACGCCCAGCTTTTGGGGTAAACGATATGGGCGCCCTCAAAGGCTTCGGCCATGGAGTTGGTCTTGTTAAAACTGCCGCCGCCATGGGCGGCGTTGCGCCCGGCGACCTCCTCAACAGCGGGCATGACCTCATACCCTTCAGGATGGGCGAGCACCACCTCCATACCGAAGCGGGTCATTAATCCGATGATGCCCTGGGGCACGGAGAGCGGCTTGCCGTAGGATGGGCTGTAAGCCCAGGTCATGGCGATCTTCTTGCCCTTGAGATTCTCCACTCCGCCAAAGGTGTTGATCAGGTGCAGCATGTCGGACATGGACTGGGTCGGGTGGTCGATATCGCACTGCAAATTGACCAGGGTAGGGCGCTGCTCAAGCACACCCTCTTTAAAGCCCTGTTCTACAGCCTGCGACACTTCACGCATATAGGCATTGCCCTTGCCGATATACATGTCGTCGCGAATGCCGATCACATCGGCCATAAAAGAGATCATATTGGCGGTCTCGCGCACGGTTTCGCCATGGGCGACCTGCGACTTGCCCTCATCCAGATCCTGAACTTCCAGACCCAGCAGATTACAGGCACTGGCAAAGCTAAAGCGCGTGCGTGTGGATTGGTCACGGAACAGGGAAATGCCCAGACCGCTGTCGAAGATTCGGCTGGAGATATTTTTCTGACGCAGACCCCGCAGGATTTCGGCCACCAGAAACGTGGCCCGCACTTCGTCGTCGCTCTTTTCCCAGGTCAATAGAAAGTCGTTCAGGTACATATCCTGGTAATCGAGCTGCGAGAGTTCATGGATGCGTGCTTTGATGTTATCGGTATCCATGGTGTTATACTCCTTTTTTTCTAAGCCAATTAATCATTTACGGCACAATATGGGTGCCGCGGCCACTGGTCACGGCCACTTTGATGAACTCGGGGGCGGTGATGATCACTTCCTGTCCCCCGTTTTTTAAGAAACGCAGGGCGGATTGAATCTTGGGCAGCATGCTGCCGGGCGCGAAGTGCCCCTCCGCGATATATTGCTCTGCCTCAGCCACGGTCATTTTGCCAATGGGCTTCTCGTCGGGCTTGCCAAAGTTCAGGGCGACCTGTTCCACCGCCGTTGAGATGATGAGCAGGCCGGCATCCAACTGGTTGGCCAGCAGACTTGAAGCAAGATCTTTGTCGATCACGGCATCCACCCCCTCCAGACCCGCATCGGTTCGCACCACCGGAATGCCGCCGCCGCCCACGGTTACCACATGGTAGCCGCTGTTGAGTAACGATTCAATTACGGGTCTTTCGATGATCTCGCGGGGTTCAGGGGACGGTACCACCCGGCGAAAACCGCGTCCGGCATCTTCAACGATGGTCCAGTCCGGATAATCCCGGCGGATATCGGCTAGCTGTTCCACGTCGAAGAATTCACCCACGGGTTTAGCCGGTTCTTTAAAGCCGGGATCGTCCCGGTCCACCACGACCTGGGTGACCACCGTGACACACTGCCCTGTAATGTTCCGGCTGGCCAACTCGTTGTTCAAGGATTGCTGAATTTGATAACCGATGGAACCCTGGGTATCCGCCACCACGTTGACCAGTGGAACCAGGTGCAGCCCGGTCACTCTGCGGGCCACCTCGGAACGGCGCATGATGAAACCGACCTGAGGCCCGTTGCCGTGAGAGATCAGCACCTGATAATTCTGTTCGACCAAATCGGCCACATGCTGAACAGTCTCCCGGATGGCCGTATGCTGATCTTCAACGGTTCGCAATTCTTTGCTTTTGATCAACGAGTTGCCGCCGATGGCGATAAAGACGCGCTTAGGGCTCATGGCCTACCCTCCCAACCGCTCCAAATAGGTGAGCGGCAATGCCGCGTAAAAGGCGGCACACCTTACCAGATCGGCCTTCCAGGTCTTTTCGTTGGGCGCATGCGCCTCGGACTCTTTGCCCGGACCGAAGCCTACGCAGGGGATGCCAAACATGCCCATGATGGAGACGCCATTGGTGGAAAAGGTCCATTTATCCACCCGGGGCGCTTCGTCGAACAGGGACCTGTAGGTTGCTACCGCCGATTGGGTCGCTATGTGGTCCTCAGGAATCACCCAGGTGGGGAAATAACAGTCGGTCGGATAAACCAGGCCGGTGTAGGAGGGTTTGTCATAAGGGTACATGGATACCTGGGCGTTAGCGGCTTTGGCAGCTGGAAGATCCCTTATTTGCTGCAGTGCGATGTCTTTGTCCTCACCCACAGTCAAACGGCGATCAATGGAGATGGTGCAGCCATCAGCCACTGCACAGCGGGATGGTGAGGTGTAGAATATTTCGGAAACGGTCAGAGAGCCTTTGCCCAGAAAGTCATCTGTTTTCAAACGGCTGTGCAGCCCTTCCAGCTCACCCAGGATATGTCCCATTTTGAAAATCGCGTTATCGCCACGCTCGGGGGCAGAACCATGGGAACTGACGCCTTTGACCTCCACCTTGATCTCCATACGACCGCGCTGGCCCCTGTATATACCGCCGTCGGTAGGCTCGGTGGAGACGACGAACTCCGGCTTCAATCCCGATTCATTGATAATATACTGCCAGCACAGGCCGTCGCAATCTTCCTCCTGAACGGTGCCAGCGACCACCAGGGTGTAGTCGCCTTCCAGTCCCAGATCCTTGATAATCTTCCCCGCGTAAACCATGGAAGCCATGCCGCCCTCCTGGTCTGAAGCGCCGCGACCACCGATCACCTCATCGTTCTCGTAGCCTTCATATGGGTCGAATTCCCAGTTGTCCTTGTTGCCCACTCCCACGGTGTCTATGTGAGCGTCCATGGCAATCATATGCTTGCCGTTTCCGATGGTCCCCAGGACGTTGCCCATGGGATCGATTTCCACTTTATCAAATCCCACCTTCTCCATTTCTGCTTTGATACGCTCGACAACCGCCTTTTCCTGGCGGCTTTCGCTGGGCAGACGAATCATATCGCGCAAAAACCGGGTTATATCAGGTTTGTAACCCTCGGCCAGCTCCTTAATCTTGGCAAAGTCTATCTGTGACATGGCTTTTTGTCCTCCTAGATTTCCAAGCGTCAAACTTGATTTTTGAAATGTGCGAAATTGCTGCATCCTACAGATTTCTGATGCGTGTTTATTGAATTCTTCGATTGTATTAATCGATAGACGGATATTTACCGTGCCAGATAATCTCCTGGTAGTTGACCGGATCGGTGGCACCCTCGGTATTGAAACAAAGCAGCGTGGAATTGGCGCCAATCTCCAAATCGTTTTTCAATGCCTCAAAATCGGGATGGCTTGCCAGAAGATCCATTAACCCGATCGCCACGGCGCCGGATTCACCTGCCTCCAGTGAAGCGTCCCCCTTTAACGGACTCGCCAGGATCCGCATACCGTTAGCGGCCATACTGTTATCGCAGCTTACATATGCACTGGGAATATCGCGCAAAATCTCCCAGGAAAGCGGGTTGGGCTCTCCGCAGGCCAGGCCGACCATGATCGTATCCAGGTCCCCCGTGACTGCATGGGGCTTGCCGTCGCCGGCGGCGGCCGAAGCAAAGATACAGGCTGCGTTGTTTGGCTCCATTATGATAAACTTGACAGGCGGCGCCTGAAATACCTGAGCCAGGTTGCCTACCACGGCCCCGGCCAGGGCGCCCACCCCGGCCTGCACAAAAATATGGGTCGGATAGGCATCTTCGGCGCGCAACTGATCGACTGTCTCCGAGCACATGGTCAGATACCCCTGCATGATCCATAAGGGCACCTCAGTGTATCCCTCCCAGGCCGTATCCTGAACCATGTACCAGCCGTTTTTTGCGGCCATGCGGCCGGCCAGGCGGACGGCGTCGTCATAGTTTAAATCGGTGACCTCCACGATGGCGCCATGGGAGCGAATGGCGGCCACCCGGCTGGATACGGATCCCTTGGGCATGTAGATCACCGCCTTTTGACCCAGTCGCTCTGCAGCCCAGGCGACGCCCCGGCCGTGGTTGCCGTCGGTGGCCGTCGTAAGGGTGATCTGCCCGATGCGTTCCCGCACATCCTCGCTCACCAGCTGGGCATAAGGCACCTTGCTTAAGGGCAGCCCCAGCTTTTGGCAGACCAGCCGGGCGACGGCGTAGCTGCCGCCCAATACCTTGAAGGCTTTGAGCCCGAAGCGGGGCGCTTCATCTTTTACGAAAATATCCTTAAAGCCCCAGACGCGGGCAAGACGCTCCAACCGCACCAGCGGTGTGGGCTTGTAACCCGGCAGCTGGCGGTGGAAGGCTCTCACGCCCAAGGCCGTGGCGGGTGAAAGGGCTACGGGAAAGTCGCGTCCCGGGGGAGCCTGAATCAAATACTTGCAATTTGAGTTGGTAATTTCTTTGATTTCCATGCGAACCTTTATCTGTTGCCCTATTATGAACTAAAAAGTGATGGCGCTAAACAATCACATTCGCCTTATCAATCGCCTGGGCTGCGCGAATCTTCTTTAAATAATTGTAAACCGTATAATTGGAAACGCCTAACTTCAATGCCACCTCATTAACAGCGCCCTTTATTTTAAAAGTCCCCTCTCTTTCCAGTGTTTTAACAACTCTCATCTTTTCGTTTGTAGACATTGTGGGCGGTTGTTTCCCAATCTCGGAAACAGCCTGTTCAAATAGAGCGTCGATTGTATCATGAATCGATAGGGCAAAGGTTTCGCTAACTTCGTGGGTTTGTTTCGAATCACTGGTTTTTGTAAATACCTCAAGTGTTCGAATTATATTTAGATAATCGGTGGAATCAAAATTAATGCAAAAGGCCGCTATCGGGTCACCCTCAGTATTACGTATAAATATTGTCGTTGACTTGAGTTCTCGGCCATCGCTGGTGATCGTCTTGTAATCATATCTGTTTTTTATGTCGCGACCTTCCTGGGATAAGGCCTTTAAGGCCATATCGGTAATGGGCGCACCAGGTTCTCTTTTTGTAACGTTTCCAGCAATGTATATCAGCGATTTACTGAGATCGGACAGATCATGAATAGCGACTTCACAATTGCGGCCGAAGGTTTTTATAACGGCATCCGCCACCTGTTTAAGTGCGTCCAAAATACATTCCTTTTCATTCATTATAATTACGCGCTCCTGCCGGCAAAAAGATAAGAGAACTTCATGAGAATCATTTGGATAATAATGGATCTATTGGAGAATAGGTAAACTCACCTTCCTTTAAAAAACTATTATATGCATGTCAACAAATTTTTAGTATATTTCATAAAAAATTTTAATAATTATTAAAAAAATTTTAAATCAAAGCGGTGTTCGGTTAAACGATTCAAGTTTTGCCTAAATTCGACCGATATAATCCTGTATACATGTGCACTTTTGTCTTAGATCACACCGTGGAGGTCGAATTGGCAACCAACCGCAAATTATATAGCATTATGCTGGAAGTGGAAGCGTTTCCGGGTATGCCGGCGACGGCAGCCAAATTACTTCCGCTGCTTGACAGTTCGGATTCAACGGCAGCCGACATTGAAAGTATCTTAAAATATGATCCGGGGCTTACCGGCAACATTCTGAAACTCACCAACTCCGCATATTTTGGAATTCCCACAAGGATCAGCTCGGTAAAACAGGCCACCGTACTGCTGGGGTGGAAACGATTGCTGCAGGTGGTGATGACCATCTGTATGAGCCCGTTGATGAAAAAAACGGTTCCCGGCTATGATTTGCCCGGCGGCGAGCTATGGCGGCACTCCATCGCTGTGTCTGTTGCTGCAGAAATATTGGTGAAAGCATTGAAAATTTCCGATGCGGATGAAGTTTTCACGGCAGCTCTGCTGCATGATGTCGGTAAACTAATACTGGGCAGCTTCGTAAAAAAGGATTTAGAGCAAATTGAAACCATGGTGACGAAGGGGATAACCTTTGATGTGGCCGAATCCATGGTGCTGGGAACCAACCATGCGGAAGTCGGGGGACAAATCTTGCATAAATGGTCTTTTCCGACCGACCTGGTCAATGCGGTTCAATGGCACCACGACCCCGAATCCTGTGAAAATGGCTGCGTTTTGAGCGATATTGTTCATGTTGCCAACGCGCTGGGCCTGATGACGGGTTTCGGGAAAGTAGAAGAGGGAGTTAATATCGAACCGTCCGGGCCGGTGGCCGAGCGTCTCGGTCTAAAGGCCCATCACCTCGAAGCCATGGCCGAGCAGACATCAGAAGGGATTAAAAAGCTCTCGAATATATGGGGATTGGAGGTCGGGATCGAAGTGGCATCAAAAGCCGATTCAATTCCCGAACACGCCTAAAACAGAGTGACTAAAATAACTTTAGGCACTTATTTTATTGTAGAAAACTAACCCATTCCCAGCTAGCCGTTCCATTTCTATATTTTAACTTTAAACTCCCATTTTCCGCCACCTGCTGAAGTGTGATTTTCAGCTTGTCGGCATCCATACCAGCGGAGCGTTGAATGCGATCGATGAGCATTTCAAGGGCTTTTTCTTTGCTGATTTCCGAATCCACGGCAGATAGCGATCCGTTCTCCTCAATGCGGTTTTGCATCATGAGGTCATAAAGCGTCACGATGCTTTCAAGGTTTTCAAGCTGGCCAATCTCATCATCAGTGGCCGTTCCGTTCTCGATATTCCTTTGGATGTAACCCAGGTAGCTGTTATATTGATCTTCCCAGTCTACTACCACGTCATCCAGCATCTGGCGGGACACCGTTGCGGTTTCGATCACTGCCCGGTTGGCATGATATTTTGACCAATCGTCGCTTAAAATTCGAATTCCCAGTGCTTCATTTTTCTCGCGCACCTCGGTTCCGGGAAAGGGGGCTAAGACGTGAAAACCGTAAGCCAGGCCCTCTTGTTGTAATTTTGCGGCCAGGGCAGCAGATTCTTTAATCGTATCCGGGGTTTCGCCCGGGAGACCCAGGATAAAGGATGCATACGGGCGAATACCGACCCGGCGGCACATGCGCACCGCCTCTACGACCTGCTGGACGGTTATTCCTTTTTTGATCGTCTTTAAGATACCCGCATTTGCCGATTCAATTCCAAAACTGATGGCGGTGCATCCGGCTGCTTTCATCTTTGTTAAGAGGTTTTCTGAAACCGTGTCGACCCTGGCAAAGGACGTCCAGTTGATATCGATCTTTCGTCTTATCATTTCTTCGCAGACAGCGAGGCAATGTTTTTGATTGGCGGTGAAAAGATCATCAGCGATGTTGATCTGCTTAAAATTTAAATGTGCCAGATCTTCCAGCTCAGCCACGACCCGATCGATGCTGTGGTATCGGACCGTGGCACCGACCATCTTACGACCAACGCAAAAAATACATTTATAGGGGCATCCCCGGCTGGTGGTCAAGCTGATCGGCAGACCCAGGGCCCGGTAGCGGCCCAACGGCAACAGATGCCGGGCCGGCATCGGGAATGAATCCAGGGTTTGGATTAATTTGCGTTTTGCGGTGGTCTTAATCTGAGAACCGGTTCGAAAAGTGATGCCATTAACAGTATCTAAATCGCGCTCACTTTCAACGGCTCTTACGAGGTCAACAAAGGTTTCTTCTCCCTCACCCAGAACAACAAGGTCCAGTTCCGCAAAGGTTTCCAGTGTCTGGTGTGCACAGAATGTAACGTGCGGCCCTCCCATCACCGTCAGGACCTCAGGGTCGATGGCCTTTATATTTTTAAGGATCTCGCGGGCATGATCGAACGTCATGGTAACCGCGGTCGCACCGGCAATATGGGGTTTAAAGCTTTTTAATACAGATTCGAGCCTGTCTTCTCTATACGGATAAACGACATAATCCAGAACCTTCACCTGGACACCGGCCTGTTCCAGGGCCGCCCCAAGATAGGCCAGCCCCAGCGGCGGGGAAGGCGTTTCGGAGATGGGATAATAGGGGTTTATAAGGAGGACACGCATTTTCAACGTCTTTTATAGCTGGTTTCAGTGTTTAGTTGTGTGTTCCCAGGGTTGAAGGGTTTAGGGTTCAGCGTTGGGGGTTCCACGGTACGTGTGGTGTGTTAGTGATTCTGAGCCGCGTGTCGCTAGGGGTCAGCCAGCACTTAAAAAAGAACCCCTGAACCTTTGAACGCTGAACCTTGGAACCTTCAGAAAAAAATGGGGCCTGGAAAAATATTCCAGACCCCACGGTGGTTTATATTTGGATCATTGTTTAGAACAATCCGCTCACCTGGCCGGTGTTAACGTCCACATCCACGCGTCGGAAAGCCGGGTTGGAGCCGGTTCCGGGCATCAGGCTGATGGTGCCGGCGCAGGGGCACAGAAACTTCGCGCCGGAATAAATCAACACGTCGCGAACAGGCAGCGTCCAGCCTTTGGGCGCTCCCTTGAGCGTCGGGTCATGGCTCAGGCTGAGATGGGTTTTGACCATCATGGTTGCAAAGTCGGCATACTTGGGATCATTCTCGAGCATTTTGGCCTTGGCCTCGGCTTCCGGGGTCCAGGCCACACCGTCCGCACCGTAGACTTCCTTGGCGATCAGATCGACACGGTCGCGCAGTTTCATTTCCAGCGGATAGAGGAATTTGAAGTCGTTTTCCTCTTCGCAGGCCTCAACGACGGCATCGGCGAATTCCAGGGCACCCTCACCGCCCATTTCCCAGTGTTTGGACTCGGCGCAGCGGGCCCCGGCATCCTCGGCGGCCTTGCGGACAATCTTACATTCCGCATCCGTATCGGTGTAGAAGCGGTTGATGCACACCACCGGGTTGATACCGGCCTTACGGATGGTGTTGATGTGATGCACCATGTTCACGCAGCCCTTTTCAACCATTTCCAGGTTCTCTTTGGTGTACTCATCCGGCATGGCGATGCCCGGTGTCACTTTGGGTCCGCCGCCGTGGCTTTTCAATGCGCGGATGGTGGTGGTCAGAACCGATACATGCGGTTTCAATCCGCTGAAGCGGGATTTGACGTTCCAGAATTTTTCAAACCCGATATCGGCGCCGAAGCCGGACTCGGTGATGTGATAGTCGAACAGTTTCAAGCCAACGCGGTCGGCAATAATGGAGGACTGGCCGACGGCGATGTTGGCAAAGGGTCCCGCATGCACCATGCAGGGATTGTATTCGGCGGTGCACATCATGGTGGGGTTGATGGTGTTGCGCATAAAAGCGGTCATGGCGTTGCCAACTTCGAGGTCGCCCGTCGTGACGGGCTTGCCGCTCTTATCAAATGCCACGGTGATATTGTTGAGCCGGTCTTTCAGATCGGCCAAATCGCGGATAACCGACAGAATGGCCATACACTCGGAACCGACCGCAATGCCGAATTTGGACTGCATCGTAAAGCCGTCCATGCGACCGCCGATACCGATAATGATGTTGCGCAGGGCCTGGGCGCAAAAGTCAATGATCCAGCCCATCTCCACACGGGTAGGATCGATGTTCAGACGCGGCATTCCGGTCAACCGATCAAGCTGTTCATCGGTGTAGTTGCGTTCATGCTGCATGCGCGAGGTTAGGGCCACCATGGCCAGGTTATGGGCATTCATGATGTCGTTGATGTCGCCGGTCAGGCCCAGTGAGAATTCGGTCATCGGGATCAGCAAGGAGTTGCCGCCGCCGGCAGCGGTTCCCTTGACGTTCATGGTGGGACCGCCGGAGGGCTGGCGCAGCGCGCCACCCACGTTCTTGCCGCGTTTGCCGAGGCCTTCCATCAAACCGCAGGAAGTGGTGCTTTTGCCTTCTCCCAGCGGGGTCGGCGTGATGGCGGTTACCTCGATGTATTTGCCGTCCGGTTTGTCCTGGAGACGGTCGATAATTTTCAAAAAGTCGAGTTTCGCCAACCGGCCCATCGGGAGAATCTCATCCTTCTCAAGGCCGAGTTTATCCCGCCACTCTTCCGGCGTCGGCATGTTCTTTTCTGCCTCTTCAGAAATCTGCCAGTCTGCCATCTTTACTGCATCATAAGCCATTTACACAGTCCTCCTTTCAATTTATTAATACACTCATTCAGGAACAGATCTATTTGCGGTGTCGATCATCTTTAAAAGAAAAATTGTTTATCATCTGCTTTTGCTTTTGGCAAGAGAATTATTACGGAAGGCATCAGGCAACAGGCGTCAGGCACCAGGTGTCAGTAAGCAAAAAAAAGAAGCGGGAGGAGTGGCTACTTGCTGCTGGCCCCTGGCCGACCCAGATACAAAAGCTTCATGCCAGTGACCAGCAGCCAGTGGCCAGAAGCCTGCACTTTAATTCTGAAGCTGGCTGAGACGATAGTAAAATCCTTGCCTGGCCATGAGTTCATCATGGGTGCCGGTTTCGATAATACGGCCCCGGTTCAAGACCAGGATCCGGTCGGAATGGCGCACGGTGGACAGCCGATGGGCAATGATTAACGAGGTTCTGTTATGCATGAGTTTCTCAAGGGCCTGCTGGATCCACAGTTCGGTCTGCGAATCGATATATGAGGTGGCCTCATCGAATAAAATCAGCTGGGGATCTCTGGCAAAGGCCCTGGCAATCGAAATCAGCTGGCGTTCTCCGCTGGAGATGGATGTGCCGCCCACAGACAGAAATGTTTCCAGACCATCAGGCAGGCGTTGGATCAAGTCCCGGCAGTTTGCCGCGTCAATGACCGCCTGAACCTTTTGTTCCGTCAGGCGCTGGTTGGCATCGAATATATTTTCCCGGATGGTGCCGGAAAATAAAAACGGCTCCTGCATTACCAGCGCTAGTTTATCTCGAAAAACAGCGCTGTCCAATTCCCTTATATCGGTATCATTGATGAGGATGCGGCCCGATGTCGGGTCATAGAATCGGGGAATCAGATTGACAAGCGAAGTTTTCCCGGCCCCGGTAGGTCCCACCACGGCGACCGTTTCTCCGGCCTTAATCCGAAAAGATATGTTTTTGAGGATTTTTTCGTCACCGATATAACTGAAGGAAACATCTTCAATTCTGACCTCATGAATACCGTCCCAATCCGGAACCCTAATCTTGGGTTTGGCCTGCGGCAATGTATTCCGGGTATCCAGAATCAGCAATATTCTTTCGGCCGATGCCATCGCATTTTGCAGAATATTGTATTTTTCTGCCAGGTCCCTTATGGGCCTGAAAAACATTCTAATATATGAAATAAACGCCACCAGTGTTCCCAGGCTGAGGGCGCCGTTTAAAACCCGGCTGCCGCCGTAAAAAATCACCAGGGCGGCGGCAATGACGCCCAGCAGCTCGATGATCGGCATAAAAACAGCCAGCACGTGTATCTGCCGCATGCCGGCCAGATAATTATCGTGATTCAGCTTATGGAATTTTTTGTAATTTTCCGATTCCTGGCGCATCAGTTGAATGACCCCGATACCTTCGATGGTTTCGGCGAAGCGGGTGTTAATTTCGGCTATTTTAATTCTCAGGATCCGAAAAATATCCCGGGCCTTTACCGAAAATTTGACCGAGGCGTATACCACCGCCGGCAGGACGGTGAACGCAACCAGGGTGAGCTTCCAGCTGAGAACCAGCATCACGGCAGCAATGCCCACAAGCAGAAAAAAGTCTTTAAATACCAGAGAAATGACCGAGGTGAATAACTCATGCATATTCTGGACGTCATTGGTGACCCGGGTCACCAGGCGCCCCACCGGATTGCGGGTGAAAAATTCAATTGCCAGGCCCTGTATATGCGTAAAAAGCTTCATCCTCAAATCATGCATGATCATGTGACCGCAGTATTCCATAATCATTTTTTGACTAAAATTGAGGATGAAATCTAAAAATACGATTGCCAAAAAGATCGCTGCCATCATACCAAGACCGGCAAAATCGTTCTGGCGCAAAATTTCCAAATCGGATTTTTGAAGGCGCTGGAGGTCATTAAATAAAATAAAGGCTGTTCGGCCTTCAATTTTAAACAAATCTCTGTATTTCTCCACAATTTCGCGCTGCTGGGGATTGTTTAGATCGGCTTTGAGATACCTGCTGTGGGTTTCGGCGGTCGGCGAACCGGCCTCAACGTCCTCCTGGGCCTGCGGCACAATATAACGGTCAATGGCGACTTTGGTAACATAGGGCAGCGCAAGCTCCAGAGCGGTTATGCCTAAAACCAAAACAATAGACCATAATATCATTAGCCTATACGGGCGGATAAACGGATAGAGCCGTTTTAACAGCTTGACATCATAGGATTTGCCCAGCTGGCTTTCCTCAAAATATCCATAATCAAGATGCATTTACAACCTCTTCAATTTCTTGAAGTTGAAATGTTTTGGCATAATAGTGATTGGTTACAATCAATTCCGGGTGTGTTCCGCGTTCAATTATGCGTCCCTTGTCCAGGGCGATAATTTGATCCGCAAAACTCACCGCGGATATGCGATGGGAAACAATGATAATCGTCTTTTCAGCGGCCATGGATTTGATCATATCGATAATGGCGGTCCCTGTTTGCAGGTCGACCTGACTGATGGGATCATCCAGAACTAAAATGTTGCCTTTCTGCAGCAGGCAGCGGGCCAGAGCGATACGTTGCTTTTGACCGCCTGAGAGGATAACGCCTTTTTCTCCGACAATGGTTTCAAAACCATTCGGAAAGGAACAGATCGTATCGTAAAGCGCTGCTTTTCGGGTGATCGTTTCCAGCCGGGTTTCTTTTATTTGCGGATTTCCGAAAGTGAGATTATCGCGGATGGATCCGGCGAATATAAAGGGTTCCTGGGGCATATAGGCAATATTGGATCTCAAATCGTCAATCTGTAAGGACCGGACATCCTTGCCGTCAACGAAGATCCCCCCCCCGGATACGTCATATAACCTGGGGATTAGACTCAGCAGTGTTGTTTTGCCGCTGCCGGGAGGGCCGACAATGCCCAGGACTTTTCCGGGCGCCACGTCCAGTTGAATTCCTGAAAGCGCCGCCGTGCGCCCGTTACCATTATTATACGCAAAATCTACATTCTCAAAAACGATTCGACCCTGGATTTGATTCAGGGTTACGGCATCCCTCGGGCTTTTTATTTCAGGCTGGGTCTGCAATATCCGGTTGATTCGATCCAGCGAGGCCCGTCCGCGCTGAATCAAATTGGTGACCCAACCCAGGGCCATCATGGGCCAGGTCAATATGCCCAGATAGCTGATAAAGGCCACAAAGTCTCCCGGCGAAATGGTCAGCGCTATGGTTTGGCGCCCGCCGAGGTACAATACGATCGCCAGGCTTAAATTGGAAAAAAGAAGCATCATGGGGAAAAAAGACCCTACAATTTTTACCAGGCCCAGGTTTTCTTTAATGTATTCTTTTGATACCGCATCCACCCGGGCGGCTTCCTTTTCTTTGCGGTTGTGGGCTTTGATAATGCGAATTCCGGCAAAGCGCTCCCGGACCACTTCGGTCAGGTCTGAGAACGCGGCCTGAACGGCTTGATAGCGGTGGTGCATTTTTTTACTGAAAAAACGGGTGCTGATGGAAATCAGCGGCATTGGGATCAATACAAAAAGGGTCAGGGTGACATTGATATAGAGCATGAATCCGATGGCGGCCGCCCCCAGAAAGATGGCATCATTTAATGCCACCATTCCCATTCCCGTTGCCATTCTGATTTGTTGTAAATCATTGGTGGCATGGGCCATTAAATCGCCGGTCTGGGTGCGATCAAAATAAGATGCCGACAGGGTCTGGATATGGGCCAAGAGGCGGTTGCGCAGGCCTTCTTCTACTCGCCGCGAGGTCCCCAGCAGGCAGCGTCGCCACACATACCGAAAAACACCAATCAGCACGGCAATGACCGCCATGTAGATCGAATAAATCAGCAACTGCCATAGATTGATGTGCAGAGCAGTTAGCCCGTCAACTGTCCATTTGATGATGCGCGGGATAAAAAGCTGCAGCGTGTCTACAATAATTAGACTCAACAGGCCGACGGCAATCTTCCAGCGGTTTTCTTTAAAATATGGCTTGATTAATGCGATGGATTTCATGATATTAAGTTCATCTTATAGTGGTCGTCAAAATAGCGTTCCGGTATGGAAACATTTTATCTACAACTCCTTATACCGCAAACAGCCTCAATATACCATGGAACGGGTATTCGCAAGGGCTTGACATTAAATTTTATAACAATTTGAAAATATATAAGATCCTTTCTTTCGTTGACTTCGCCGGGGTCGGTTGTTATTGTAATTTTTATGGAATCAGGAAGTATCGTTGAATACATAGACCGCCAGAAAATTATGTGCGCGGTGGTGCTTGAAGTCAAGAACCAGCGGCTACGGTTGTTAACGGAAAACAACCGCGAGGTCAACCTTTCCCCCAAGCGTTTGCTGCATAAAGATAAAATGCGCCTCGATCCCGCCCTGGGCAGAGATCAAATGGTCGCTACCCTGAAGCAGGTCGTTCAGAAGCGCCAAAAATTGATCAAAGACATCGATATCCGGGATTTGTGGGAGGTGCTCAATTCTGAACAAGATTGGATCGACCTGGCCACCATGACTGAATTCTGCTTTCCGGAAAACGCTTCGGGCGACCATGAATCCGCTGTTATGCGCGCGTTATTCAATGACCGGTTATATTTCAAATTCAATCCGGACGGGTTCCGTCCCAATTCAGAAAAGCAGGTAGAGCAGCTCACCGCCCAGCGAAAACAGGAGGAACACAAAGCTAAGATAATTGAAGCAGGGGGGAGCTGGCTCAAAAGCGTGTTGAACACCTCCGGTCCCTTTCGTCCCGAATCTTTTTCCGATGACATCCGGCAATACATCAAGATTCTGAGATCCTATCACCTATTCGGAAAAGAAAGTAAAAATCATACCCTCGCAAAAGCATTGATCGGCAGGGCGGGAATTGAAAGCAGTGATGATATTTTTGAGATCCTTGTAAAGCTCGGTGTCTATGATGAGCATGAAAACCTTGATCTGCTCCGCTGCGATGTGTCGGCTGAATTCCCGGAAAGCGTGCTGGCGGTTGCAAAGCAACTTGTCGACTCAGATTCGTCGGTTTCATTTGATGCCTCCCGCAGAAAATTAACCGATACGATATTAATGACCATTGATGGTCAGGGGACTTTAGATTTCGATGACGCCTTAAGCCTTGAAGAAAAGGACGGCTCCTTCAGTCTGGGCGTACACATTACCGATGTCGGCCATTTTATTCGAAAAGGCGATGTTGTCGACCGGGAAGCCCTTGCGAGGGGCAGTTCCATTTATATGCCGGATCAAAAAATCTCGATGCTGCCTTCCGAGCTTGCCGAGGGACTTTGCAGCCTGAAAGCCGGGGAGCTGCGTCCGGCAATCAGCCTCATGATTGATCTGAACCCTGTGGGCGAGATCATGGGCTATGAGATTTTCCCGAGTTTAATCAAAGTCAAACACCAGTTTACGTACTATGATGTTAATGTCTCTGGGGAAGAAAACCGCAAAATCTCCATTTTACAGGATATTGCCGAAAAATTCCGCCAGAAAAGACTCGATGCCAGGGCTGTGCAGATCACCGTGCCGGAAATCAATGTCTGGGTCAACGAAAATCGGGATATTACCGTAAACCGGGTAAATCGCGAAAGTCCGGGCAGGATGCTGGTGTCAGAAATAATGATTATGGCCAACTGGTTGGTGGCCAAATATTTGAAGGCGCACGGCCTACCGGCGATATTCAGGTCCCAACCGGAGCCACGGGAACGTTTGTATAAAAATAATGCCGGCACCCTGTTTCAAAACTGGATGCAGCGCCGGCTGTTGAGCCGGTTTGTTTTAAGTGTCGAACCGGACTGGCATTCGGGCCTGGGGCTGGATGCATATGTTACCGCTACTTCACCCATCCGAAAATATTCCGATCTGGTAACGCAGCGGCAGATAAGAGCCGCGCTGGGGTTGGAAGAAGCGTATACAGCCGATCAGATCGATGAAATCATCCAATTGCTGGAAGTGCCGATGAATTATGTGGGCCGGTTTCAATTCAGACGTCACCGCTATTGGCTTTTGAAATATCTTGAGAATCAGATCGGGCAAAAGGAGGAGGCCATCGTACTGCATAAGGCCCGCAGAAATTATCAGATACTCTTAACCCAATACATGCTTGAGTGCGATCTGCCAACAACGACAGGCATTGATTTAAAACCGGAAGACCTGATTCAAATTACGATTCAGCGGGTGAATGCCAGGAAGGATGTAATCCAGGTCTCAATAGGCTGATGGATTGCTAAGCACATAGGTGAAAGTGTAAAGCATATAATTTCCCCTGCTCCCATTTTTGGAAGCGTCTAATCACCGGTTACCCATCCCCCATTAGCATTTTAGTCCTAATAAGTCATAAAACCCGAAATCCGAATATCGCCCGATTTAATAAAATTGGCCGAAACAAATCCGAATATCAAATGACCAAAATTCAAAACAAGCTGAATGTTTCGAGCATTCGGATTTAAAAGCTCCTTCTTGAAACCTAGCAGGACGTTTTCGTTGCCATATATATTTATAATTATGACTTACTTGACCGCTATGACCGTTCCGTTGGTGATCATTTTGAGCTCTTGGGGGGTGAGCTTAAAAACGGCACGGGGTGTCCCGGCGGCCGCCCATATTTCTGAATACCCCAGCAGATCTTCATCAATAAAAACCTTAATCGGGCGGCGGTGAGCGAGGGGCGGGACACCGCCAATGGCATAGCCGGTGATCTCACGGACAAATTCGGCATTTGCCATTTTTACGGGCTCAGATATCTGGCGGCCCAGGTTTTTCTCATTTACACGATTGGCCCCACTGGCAACCACCAGAATAGGCCGATGGGATTGTATGCCTTTAAAAATAAGCGATTTCACAATCTGCCCCACCTCACATCCGACTGCGCGGGCGGCATCTTCGGCGGTCCGAGTCGTTGCCTGCATCTGCACAACTTCACAGGTTAGGCCCAGGGCTTGCAGCGCTTCCTGCACTTTTCGGGCGCTCGATTTTAGTTCGACACTCATTTTCCCTCCTTTTAAACCACTTCTTGGGGAATAGCATAAAAAATTCTAATTTTAACTATTGGAAAAGATATGCAATATCTTAAATACGGGATCACCGAAATTTTTTTCTTGATTAAATGATAAATAATAATTATATATTCATATTATAAATAAATAATATTCAGGGAGAAAATTGTCATGGGAATCCAGGAAAGGAAAGAAAGGGAAAAGGAAAGGCGGCGGCAGCAGATCATGGTGGCCGCCAAACGCGTTTTTTCCGAAAGAGGTTTTAATAAAGCCACCATGGAAGATATCGCCCAGGAAGCCGAACTGAGCCCTGGCACACTCTATCTTTATTTTAAAAATAAAGAAGAGCTGTATGCCTCTCTCTCCCTCCGGATACTCCAGTATTTATTAATCAGAGTCGAACACGTTAATGAAGAAAAGGACTCCGGGCCCGAGGAAAAATTAAAGTCGCTCGTGGATGCCATGTACGACGTTTACGAATTCGATCCGTTAATTATTATCAATATGTTTCATCTGCAGTCGAGTGAAACCCTTAAGAATTTATCTCCGCAGCTCATGTCGGAGATCAAGGAGCTATCCCGCAAATCGTTAGGATCCATCGCACAGATATTCAAGGAAGGCGTCGATAAGGGGATTTTTATCAACCGACATCCGCTGGCTCTGGCGGACACCTTCTGGTCGCTGTTTTCCGGGGTCGTTTTATGGCTGACCAGCAAAAAAATTATTGATGAGAAAAAGGATTACCTCAAACAGACCCTGGATATTGCTTTTGAAATATTCGGCCGCGGTATTAGAAAGACTTAAAATAATTTCGTAATTTCATCCACTTCAAAGACAGGCCAGTTCACCGGCCTGTTTTTTTTGTAAGGATTGATTCCCTGCCCCGCTTCCATAACCTCTCCGATGCAGCTAATTTCAATACCGGCATCGCGCACATCTGCCATCAGTTTTTCACAATCCGCCCTGCGGCAGCATATCAAGAGGCTGCCGGAACCGATCAACCCCAGCGGATCAATATCCAGTAAATCACATATTTTTCGAGTTTCGGAAAAAACCGGAATCTTATCCAGATCAACCTTAATCCGGTGGCGGCCGGCAATGCTCATTTCTTCGAGAGCCGTTGCCAGCCCGCCTTCAGTGACATCATGCATCGCACTGGTTCCCGGAGCTGCGGCGGCAATTTTGGCTTCAGCAATAATACTGATGTTATCCAGAAACCGGCGGCATCGGTCAATTTCTCTTACGGCCACACCCATCTTTTTTAGGCGATCTCCAAATTCCCGGGCAATTATAGCGGTTCCTTCAACCGCAACCGCTTTTGTGAAAAGCACCCGGTCGCCTTTTCCCATATTGCGTTTATCAATTAAATTACGCCTGGACACCGTACCTGCCATCATTCCGGCGATGATCGGACGGGCGACGGCATCGGTGATTTCGGTATGCCCGCCACATAGGGTAATATCCCATCGCCGGCAAAATTCACTGAGTTCGCCGACCACATGGCGAATTTGAGACGCCGTTGTGCCGCATGGGAAAAAAAGCGTGGTCAGAAACCATTTGGGATCGGCACCCGAGGTGGCAATATCATTGGCATTGACCAGCACGGCATATTGCCCGATGGCATCCGTCGCAAAGGTAATCGGGTCAGATTTAAGAACCAGTACTTCTTTGGATTCAATGTCAACAGCCGCAATATCTTCGCCGACGCCGGGGTTGATCAGTACGGTGGGGTCCGGGACTTGAAACTGAATTAGAAAATCGCGTAAAAGGGCATTCGGCAATTTTCCGGCCGGAAGTGGCGTTCCCATGCGAACGATATTTTTTAACTCTGCCACATTCTGGATCTCAAAGTCGCTGTTTGCCGCAAATTTTTTTGATTTGCGGTCCGGGTCCAGAAAAACGGTTATGGCACCCGCTTTTTGGCCCGTCTGGATATCAGAAGCGCTTGTGGATACGATCAATAGGTTCTCAGCCGCCAGGGCCATCTTTTCTGCGGCAATGTCGATTAGGTTGGCCTCCGGCGCATGCTGCCAGCGCTCATCGCGACTGATGATCACCTCCATGTCGGCCGGAGGAATGGATCTGAAACGCCGGAGGGCCTGCCGGCTGGCGCGCGCGCTGATGGTGCTCATAATTCCCAGACGGAGGTTTTTTGAAGTTAAGTAGGGGAGTGTTTCCAGAAAAGCAGCATCGAGGTTTAATTTTTCAACTGCTTTTAATTCCAGATTTTCAAGATCCGACAGGATTTGCTTTCTCTTGGCGGATTTTGGCAGATTTTGAATATAATCAAAAAGCGGGGTTTCCAGCGGGCAGCCGATACCCGCTTTTAGCGTCTCTGCTGCCAGCTGACGGTGTTGGACAACAGTTGCCTGCAATTGAAACAGAACCGCTTTGATATGTATCGGCCGGTCTTTCATTTTGTGTTTCCATGCCAGAAAGCCGGCGAAATGTCAAACTTCTATTATTCAAGTATCCTGAACTCAACCGGCGCTTTCAAAACCGGCTGGATGGATAATTTTCCAATGATCTCAGCCAATTCGGGGTTTTCATCCCCCCACCAGTTATGCGCGGCCTGAACCTTTCCTTTTGCGTCGATCAATTTGACGGCCCAGTTGGCGTTGTTTAAGATATTGTTTTTCTTAATCAGAACTTTTGAATTCTCCAGGATAAAACCACCGGAGCCATTTTCGGTAATGACGGAATTTTTTACGGAAAGCTTGGCTTTACGGGCGGCAATTCCGGTTTTGTCGGATGTCCGAATGAGGCTTTTGGAAATTTCAGCGCTGCCTTCATCCAGGACGATTCCCCAGACATTGTTTTGAAAAATGCAGTATTCTAATGATACGGTCGAGTCCGCCGCCCGCAGACCGAATTCGGCGTTGGAAATCTGGGCATGCTGAATCGTATTGGCGCTGTGAGTCTGATCTAAAAATACACCTTTCCAGTGCGAAGCACCTAAACTGGCAAAATGAACCGGTTCAGCTTCCGTGCCGATAATCTTGAGCTCTCCTTTTACAACCAACCCGAGTTTGAGAAACCAGATGACCGTGCCGGGCATTACGGTAAGCCTGGCGCCCGGTAAAACAACCAGGGCATCCTTTACAAGGTAGGGGCTTTTTTGAGCATTTAAAATCGTATCTTTGGATATGACCGCGGGCAGGACTGTTGGTGCTCCGATTTTCAGAGGGCCGAGTGTGTCCACCCATTGGCTTCCGGGACCTTTGCTGGATCGCAGATACCCGATAATGCGCCCGTGGGGCAGCCGATCTTTAGGTCGGATACGATAGGAACCAATGTAGATTCCCGGCTCTTTCTCCTTCAAGGGGAGATTTTCGATCAGCGGGGGGATGCTCCAGGTAGCGATTTGGTCTTTTTCACCGATCAAGGCCACTTTTATGCGATCGCCGGGTCGCAGCAGCTTGCCGCTCCCGTTGTGTACCAATGCCTGAATTTTAGGCGGCGGTTCGGTTACGGCTTCTGGATTCGGGATGGTGACGATCATCTGCATACATAACTCGGCTGCTGCTTGAAGGTGAGAAGCCTGCTGATGACTGATGGCCGTTTTGACGATAGCGGCGGCCAGGCCGGTAAGGCTTAACGGCACCTCGCCTTCCTGCAGGCGAACACTGTGTTCGAGTTCCCAGATAACCTGCCCGGTGCCGCAACGAATCATTTTTGCTTTCAGAGCGGCCGCATTGTCCGCATACACCAATGCATAAGTCTTTCCCAAATTGAGGACTTCTCCAAATATGACGGCATCCACGCCCAGTAGTTGCCCCAGTTGCGCTGCCGAGACCATTTCGCCGGCGACAATTGACTGGTAAAGATTATTTCTCTTCAAGGCGTCGTCAATAACAAAAGGTTCGAGATCCAGGTAGTTCAGGGAGCTAAAAAAATTATAGAACATCTTGCGGACGATGCTGCTGGCCTCGGGATTCGATGTTTTATTGACAAACGGAATGATGGCCACTTTGTGCGGGAGCTGTTGCTCCTCAAGCACGGTGGGTTCCGGCGGCCCCAGCAGCATGTTTTTTACGGCGCAGGAAACCGTCCCGAATGTCAAACACAAAGCGATCAATATTGTAAGGCTGAAATTTTTCATTTTCATAGGATCTCGATAATTTGGTCTATGCCACGTGTCCATTCAATTAGAAGTGGTTTCAAAACCCCATCTAAGGCTCCCGCCGGCAGCGGGACTGCGTTGCAGTCCTCCGGTAAATGCTCGAATACTCATGTATGCTGCGCTTTCCCGATCGGCCTGACGCTTGATGCATACCTTAATTTTTAAGATCAGATATGTAATCCCGCTTCGCGGGACCCTTGAACCTGATCTGAGGTTTTGAAACCACTTCCAGGTATTATTGCCAGGGGGTGTCGGCGCTTTTTTCACCTTCCTGATCCTCAAATAGATATTTCATAATCCTGGAACTTTCGGTTCCGGATTCTTCCAGAAGGCGCTTGATCGCTTCACGCTTTTGATTTTCCTCACTTTTAGCCGGCTCGTCTTTGCGGTCACTTTTCTGGGCTGCCATCATTTTTTGACGACAGATACTGATCTTTGCTTTAATCTGCTTGGATCCGGGATCGATGATACTGTAGCGTTCAAAAAAATAAAGTGCCTTGGACCAGGATTTCTCTTTGAAATAAGCTTCTCCGTGTTCGCGGTAATATGCCTTTATCTGCCCAATGCGTTGAAGCGCCAGCTTATTTTTAGGATCCAGCGAAAGCAGGGATTGGTAAACCGCAAAGGCATTTTTGTTGACCGGCGTAAGGTAGCGTTTCGCAAGAAAATGCTCCTCGGCTTCTTTGAGAAGTTGAGCGACATTTTGCTTTTGACGGTCTTTTTGCTGGTAGGCCAGCCAAATCCGGCGAATGGCTTTTTGGGCTTCTTCGAAGTACAGGCTGTCCTCCCGAATGGACGCATACTCTTTCAGGGCGGATTGATGCTGATTTTTCGATTCCAGCTGTTCGCCAAGGGTCAACCGATAAAAGTCTAAACGGTCCCAGAGTGCGTCGGCTTCTTTCCCGTGACCGTGTTTTGCCAGATATTTTTTTAAGAATACTTTGGCCCCATCTACATCCCCGTTTTCAGCCTTTTGTTGTGTGATCGTCAGCGTTATCTGCGCTAGCATCTCCCTGGCAGTCTGGGAATTTTTAGGGGCAAGATCGGTAAGCAGCAGCTGTTTCAGGATCTCTCTTGCCGGCAGGTATTCACCCAGTTCGATCTGGTTGGCAACTTCATCCAGCTTTCGCTGGTTTTCCCAGGGCGCATAGACGTGTATATAGGACAAATAACCTGAAAAAGTGATGATCAGCATTGCCGCCAGCCAAATCCCCCGGTTCGAGCGTGTTGTTTTGGTGATTATTTTCTGCGTTGCCTGGCGGGCGTCGGCCGGATTGTCAGAAATAAAGGTGATTGAAAAGGTGCCCATCCGGAGTTGATCTCCCGAAAAAAGGCGTCTTTCGGAGATCTTCTGGTCATTTAAAAAAAGAGGATTGGTTGTGCTGATGTTTCTGGCCACAAAACCGACCTTCTGCTTTTCGATAACGCAATGCTTGCGCGAAATCGAAGGATGAAACAGCTTCAGTGTGGCTTCATTTGATCGCCCGATGATGAATTTTTTGAAATTCAGGGGGATGACCCTGCTTTTGCCTGAAGGGGTGGTGCACACCAATCGAGGTCCAAGGGTTTCTTCAGACGGCGAGTCCAGCACAAGCGTTTTTGCATCCAGCGAATTTTGTTGAGGGGCTTGCTGTTCCTTATCGGAAAGCTGGATGAGAAACCTGGTTTTGCCTATCGCAATTTCATCACCGTTATTTAAAAACCTTCCCCCGGTTTTTTGGCCATTTACGATGATTGGATGCGGTCCCATATTTTTTATGAAATACCGGTTGTCTTTGGTTTGCACCTTGGCCTGTACATCTGAAATATGAGGATCTCCAATTACAATCTCACATTGCTTCGATTTCCCGACCAGAAAGTTCTCTTTCCGGGTTTCGTAATAATGTCGAGGATTGGTCTTTTGAATTAATTTAAACATAGGCCTCGCCGATTTTTTCACAATATTCTTAATATGTAATATCGAATTGGAGGGTTATGGTGAAATTTATACTCCAGATATATGTTTTTTATCGGCATTTTTACCTGCGGCTTTAATAAGATGATGCATTATTTCGATATTTTTCTGGAGAGGTTATTTGCTGGAATCATTTTGAGCCGTTCGGTTTGAATTAATACCAATTTTGTCAAAAAATCTGACAATATTCGGCATTTTAGGGCCGGGGTTGAGTTGGAGTAAAAATTTAACCATTTGAAATAATATGAAATTTAGGTATTCACCAATTTAGGCCTGTTTATTGCACTCTTTTGGATCGATTGGCGCAACACCAGAGCGTCAAACGCACAATTCACTCGTGAAAAAGCCAAACCTCGAGTAATCGGGGGACGGAAAGCCACGGGTCCCGCAATAATTTTTTGAAGCGGGATCGCCGGGTTGCCTGAGAAAGATATAAAAACCGGGTTGCCTGGTAACGGTGGCCCGGTTTTGTTTTTGGCGCACTTACACACCTAACAAGTTGGATTTGTTATTATTTTTGCCAGGGGGAGGGTTGCGGAGGCGAGGCGTTTGGCCAGCTATTCAAAAATAAGGGGGATATATCGTTGTTCGATTCAACCACCAACAGAAAATCGGACAAGACCGAACGGGAATATCGTACCCGGAATCTTAGAAGGCAATGGATGGTGCCCTTCATTTGTCTTATGATTTTATGCGGTTGTGGGTCACAATTCCCGTTGATAACCGACGGCGATGCGCCTGACCAAAAGATTATTCTCAAAAATCCCCCCAAATCAATAGCGATTCTGCCTTTTGGCAACAGCACCGAAGAGCAAGACCTCGAAAAATTTGTCCGCACCACGGTCTACAGCCATTTGACACCCCATCCGTACCGAGATATGGAATTGCACGAAGTGGATCGCAGGCTCACCCGTCACAACCTGCTGGATAGTGAAAAGCTCGGTCAGGTTTCGGTTAAAAAGCTGGGGCGGATTCTTGGTTGCGATGCCGTTGTCATGGGAGAGGTAACCGAGTTTTCACGCGTGTATGCCGGGGTCTATTCCCAGATGGCGGTCGGAGCCTCTATCTCAATTTGGGATACGCGCAGCGGCGAGAAACTGTGGTCTGATGAGCACGTTACCCGTCACCACGAAGGCGGGATCCCGCTGGCAATCACCGATTTGGCCTTTATCACCATTCGATCCGGCCTGAATTTGAGGGAGTCAGAGCGGGTAAAAACGGTTGATGAGCTTTCCCGGTATTTAATCAGCCGCGTGCCTGTGCCGGATACAGGCAGCAACGGCAAGAGCCGTAAATTCGTCAGCCTCAAACAGCTTACCAAAAAGGAAAACAGCACACCCAGCAGCACATCCGGCAGCACGCCCGATGGCACATCCAGCAGAAAAAAACTTAGAAGCTTAAAAAAGCTCACAAAGGTCACCCATCAACGATACCGGTAGTTGCTTCTAAACTCTTTTCTGTATAATTGCACTTGCAATTGCCTCTCGGCTTTTCTAAAAATACCGTAAAATGAAAATTTTTAGTACGCTGGAAGCGCAGCTTCGTCAAATCCTGGATTATTTCTATGCCCGCTGGCCGCAATCGGTTCCCGGTGCGGATCGCCTGCAGCAGTGCAAAATAATCTCCCACCGGGGCGAATACGACAATGTGAGCGTATATGAAAATACCTTGTGCGCCTTTGATCGCGCTAAAGACACGGGCGTCTGGGGGATCGAGTTTGATCTGCGCTGGACCCGGGACCTTTGCCCGGTTGTCATCCACGACGCCGATCTTCGAAGAGTATTCGGTTCTCAGCTTGAAATCCGGAAGGCCACCCTGGCGGAGTTAAGATCCGAATGTCCGTTGATTCCCTCATTGGCCGAAATGATCCAGCGTTACGCGCAACGAATTCATCTGATGATCGAGATAAAGGCGGAGGCTTATCCGGATCCGGTTCGCCAGGTCCGCATTCTTAAAGATCTGCTTGCAGCGCTCAAACCCGGGGAGGATTACCACTTCTTGACACTGAAACCGCAGATGTTTGACCTGATTGATTTTGTACCCAGTTCCACATTTCTGCCGGTTGCCGGTATTAATTTTTCCCGGTTAAGCAAATTGGCCCTCAGGCAAAACTACAGCGGATTTGCCGGGCATTACGTTTTGCTGACCAAATCCCGTCTGAAAAAGCATAAGGAATTGAAGCAGAAATTGGCCACCGGCTATGTGAACTCAAAAAATTGTCTGTTCCGGGAATTGAATCGCGGCGTGGAATGGATGTTTTCAGATAATGCCGTCGAAATGCAAAAAATCGTCAATGAGTTGCTCCAGAATCAATAGGTTCAAAGGTTCAGAGGTTCAAGGTACAAGGACTTGTTGTATTCGTTTTATTAGTTTCATTGGTTGAATGGGTTGGGTTAAACCGAACCAATTGAACGAATTAAACCAATCAAACCCATAAAACCCGTGTTCGCGACACCTGACACCCGAACACCGAACACTGGTAAATAATACTAATCGGCGGCCAACAGCTCGGCCTGCTGCCTGCCTTTGTCTTCATCTACAAAATAAAAAAGTATCGCGCCGATTATGAAGAGAAGCAAGATAGAAGCAATCCCCCAGCGGGAGGCCAGCTGGCCGGCGCTGATGACCTGCTCGGGGGTAGGGGAAGGCGGCATGAAAGCGCGTTTGACGATCAGCCCGACAAGCCCCATCAGGGCCGGCCCGATAATGACGGCAAATTTGCCCAGCATATTATAGAATCCATAATATTCCGCCGCCTGATTTTTTGGAATCAGGCGCGAATAATAGGAGCGGCTGAGGGCCTGTATCCCGCCCTGCACCAGGCCGATAACCACGGCCAGAACGTAGAACTCCGCTTCCCGGGTCATCATTGTGCCCCATACGGTGACTCCCATGTAAATGGCAATAGCCAGAAAGATGGACTTGCGAGCGCTCCAGAGCTCTCCCAGTTTACCGAAAACCAGCGCAGCCGGGAAACCGACAAATTGCACGATTAAAAGCGCCACAATCAAATCGCTGGATTTAAATCCGAGAGAAAGACCGTAATCCACCGCCATTCGGATGATGGTATCGACCCCGTCGATATAAAACCAATACGCCAGCAGAAAAAGAAAAACCACCTTGAGGTGGCGAATTTTTTTGAATGTTCCGGTAAATTGCCGGAAACCGGCGGCCACCGTACTCTGGGCGCTTTTTTCTGCCGATGTCACTTTTTTTTCCGGCACCCAGAATATCGTGAACAGGGTGAAGAGACCCCACCACAGGGCAACCGATAAAAATGAAAATCGAACTGCGGCAGACGCGTCCGGTAATCCGAAGGTTTGGGGCATCCGGGTCATGAGGACATTGATCAGAAACAACAGGCCACCGCCGAGATAACCCATGGAGAAACCCAAACCGGAGACATAGTCGATTTTTTCTTCGCCGACAATACTGGGTAACAGGGAATCATAAAAGACGTTTGCGCCGGAAAATCCGATAATGCCCATCACGTAGATGAACACGGCCCAGACCCATTGGCCCTTTTGAACCAGGAACAAGGACGCCGTCATCAAAACACCCAGATAGGCAAAAAAAACGAGAAATTTCTTTTTTGCCGAGCCTTTATCGGCAATGGCTCCCAGAAGGGGCGCCATTAAGGCCACAATTAAGCTGGCAATTGAATTGCCGAATCCAAGCTGGGCGGTACTTACATTTACATCTGCGCCAAAACTCCAATATTGCTTAAAAAAAACCGGGAAAAATCCCGCCATAACCGTGGTTGCGAAAGCAGAGTTGGCCCAGTCGTATAGGGCCCATCCCCAGATGGCTTTCTTATTTTCCGCTATCACGAATTCTCCCGTTATGCTTTAACTTGTGAAGACCCGATCCATAAAATTGCATTCGCTTAATAGCGTACTCCATCATAGTTTCTTTGAAAAGGCAATAATACACTTTTCTCCGAAATGTGTAAAAGCCCCGGCTTTGGTATTATGTTTTTTACTGCCGCCCGATCGGCACCAAATACTGCGGCTGCTCTTCGGCGGGCAAATCGGCAATCTTTTTTACCTCCGTGTCTCGAAAGGCACCGATAACGACCGTGTTGAGCCCCAATGCAATCGCTTGCAAACATGCGTTTTGAGCGGCATGTCCAACTTCCATGTGGACGTAGCGGATGCCTCTTTGGCCGTATTTTTCTGTCGTCCGTTCATAGACAGCACAAAATAATAAAATTGCGGGTGCCTTTTTTATAGCGCTTTGCTGCAGGGCTGCACGGCTGAGTTCGGAGCGCCGGTCTCCCGGTACAATCTTGAGCAGCGAATGTTCGGCGGTCCTGTATCTATATATGGCAGATGGAAGGTTTATGATGTTTCCGGCAACCACATAAAGTTCCAGAGGATAAAGGGCGCCGGCGGAGGGAGCGGTTCGGAATCCTCTCGGAGTCGTAATGCCTTGGGCAGACCATAATATCTGGGAAAGATCGGATATGCTCAGCGGTTCATTTTTATACGACCGAACAGATCTTCTCATTTGCAACGCATGTTCAACCGATACCTCACCGGCGAATCCTGGTTCGGGCAATTGAATCGTATGCGGCGAGGTTACCGGCGACATGGCTTCACATCTTGCAGCCAATCCAGTGTTTCAGATTAAATTAAAGATAATTATTGCTGTGCCCGGAGAATAATAGCGGCCGGACACACCGGATCTTTCCATTTTTTAAGATTGTATGATTATCCGCCATTCCGAGCCAATTCGGTTTGTTTATGGTCTAATGCGGATTTGATCTATTTTGGTATTTAATTATGCGATTATGCAAGCGTTCAGCCCGCAGGCAGAACGTTTCCAGTTTGGCATCAATGAGTTGCGGGAAAGGAGAGCCATCGCTTTCGATTGCCAGAAATGGCAGGTCATCGATATCGGATAGGACGGCCTTAAGCTGATGGTTCTGTGGTTCGGTAGCCAGTTTTTCTTTGCTGGTCATGGTTTCGTTTAAAATAGCCTCCGAGAGCCGATTGGGCATGCACCCAAACGGTCCGATGGCAATGACGCCGCACGAATGGGAAACGATCTCCGTTAGAGATCCCCCGACGGTCAGAACTGCTTCTCCCGGTAGGTCTCTGGATATGAAATCTGAGGCATTATTAATGAAGTTGTCGATATCGAGGGGTTCAGCGTGCACCAGCCCGGATTCGGAAAGAAGCGATTTAATTCTTTTTTCATAACGGATCTGGAATTTGCTACGGAGTTTAAATTTGAGCTTTTCCATCATCGTCATGGGTTCGGGGCTCAGCCCTTGATTGACCATGTAGTTGCAATATAACACCCATTCGGCAACCGGTGAGCACGCGGTGGCAAAGCCTTTTTCAGCCAGACGTTCGGTGATATATTGCCGCGAAAGCGCATCGCGGCGCACGAATATTTCTCCTGACAGGGTGATGGTTGGAACCGTTTCCGGTGGTTGCTTCATGGGAATTTGGCGCAGATGCCCGGCCGTGCGCATCAGTTGCTGTTCAAGCACGGAAAATCCCCCGGTTTCCAGCGCGGTTAAAAGTGACTCCCACTCCGCCGCAAATACCTTCAGTGCCTTTTGCATGTCAACGGCATTGGTCAGAATCATCGATCGAATATCTTCCATGACATCGGCCGTCACGACTGCCCACCAGGCGCGGGTGTCAAAATCTTTTTCCATTCCTGCATAGGAGTCTTCGGCAGACAGGGTAAACAGGGCTACGTCCGGAATTTGAAGCCGCTTGATGAGGTCTTCCATAAAAATATAATATTGCCCGAAGCGGCACGGCCCGGAGCCGGTGGCGAAGAAATAGACGACAGTCTCATCTTCTCTTTTGCCGTTATTAATATAATCCAGGAGGGCGCCGGTCGTAAGGATCAGCGGCAGGCATTCCTTGCAGGATGTGTTGGCACGGCCCAGTTTTAGAACGGCTTCGTCAGCGGGTCGATGGGCCTTGGCATGAAACCCCGTTCCCTTCAAAACGGCCGCAAATGACTCGGCCAGTAACTTGCCCATGGACGGCATCAGCACCGTAACACGCGGATCGGACATCGGCAGGGTCTCACCGGAAGATGTGATCACTTTCAAGGTACCGTTTTGATTGGTTATCCGGGCCGGGGAGAACGCCCTGCGCTCATGGGTAATTTGTTTCTGGGCGACCAGCTGGCGATAGGCGTTTACAATATCCAGAAAGGCCTCAACGCGGGTTTCCAGGCCCGCATCCGCGGTGTGGCTGTCCAGCTCCAATGTTAATGAGGGTTTGCGGCCCATTATATCTCTGAAATAACCGACCACAAACGAATCCGGTCCGCAGGAAAAGTTGGTGATATAAGTGCCGAAAAGCTGGGGATGTCGTTGGACCATCCGGCCCGCTTTCATCATTATTTTGCCCATTCCCCAGTACATATGACGCTTGGAACGCTCCTGGTCGAATCTGAGAAAATCCAGCGGTATCACCTGAATGCCCCTGGAGGCGAATTTATGGGGAATGCCCATGTGAGCCTCATCGGCATATCCGTTATAGGGCCGGGAGAAAATAACCACGGCGAATTTCTCCGGATCGGCTTCAAGTTCCGCTATGGCTATCTGACCGATGGTCTGCATTTCCGTTATACAATCGAGCTGTTTCTGCAACGCTTTTTCAAATGCTTTTTCAGCCGCTTTGCGTTTTAATCCCATCTGAATAGCGGTTTGAATCAAGGGGCTGCGGGCATCATCTATTCCCAGTGACAGATCAATCAGCGGGTTTAACAGCTTGGTGCCGTTCCGGGAAAGTTGGTCCAGCTTTTTTCGAAAGGTGGTTTTCAGATAAAAGGTTTCACCCTGAACCAGGGGGCAGACCTGGGATTGTGCACCCGGATCGTCGTCTTTATCGCCGGGTACCGCTTTGAAATGCGGTAGAAAAATATAGTCGGGTGGATGGTTGGATTCGATCAGTGAATAAAAAAATCCGTGGGCCAGTTCAACCGGGTAGCAAAAAGGCGCGTTGCGCTGATCAATACCCTCCTGGGAGGGCTCTTCAGGCAAAATGACCGTGTAGCCCAGTTCAGCGAAAAAATTAGAATACAGCGGGTAATAGGTGTTAACCAGAAAGCTTCTGTTAAACCCGACGACCCCCCGTTGCTGGATGCCCATATCCGCCGGCGAGCGGGCCCCGTATTTTTCAAATATAAGCTGCTGACGCTTTTTAACGAGATCCAGGTTCTTGACATCATAGCGGACATTGTGGCGTAGATTATAGTAGCGATTGCAGGCGCCGCCGAAAGGATATTTTTTCCCCTCCACCCGGATCATAGCGATCTCACAACGACGGTCGCATTTTTCCTTACCGCCTTTACATACAAACGACTTTTCATAGACAACATCACGGTCTGCAAGATTCTGCAGGTCAAAATGAGCTTCGGCCATTAACCCCTGATCAATTCGATTTTTAACTTCCAGCGCGACGCCATATGCGCCCATGAGTCCGGGTTCCGGCGGAACGATAATAGGTTTGCCGACCAGGGACGCCATGGCCAGGGGCACGGCTTCGTTATAACAAACGCCGCCCTGCATAAATACTTTTTCCCCTACCGGGCGGTTGCCCTTTACCCGGTTTGCATAGTTCATGCAGATGGAGTAGACCAGGCCGGCAACAATGTCCTCATGCCGGACACCTTCATGAATGGCGTTTTTGATATCGGAGGCAATAAATGCGGCACACTGGTCGTTAAAATTCGGCGGACGCTCTCCCTGCATGGCCACTCCGGCAATTTTTTCCATTTCAATACCCAGGGTTTCATGGGCCGATTCTTCTAAAAACGAGCCGGTGCCGGCCGAACAGGCTTCATTCATGGCATAATCGGACGGCACCCCATTGGTAATGTAGGTGTATTTGGCGTCCTGCCCTCCGATTTCGAAAATCGTGTCGACTTTGGGGTCAAAGTATACGGCGGCGGTGGCATGGGCAATGATTTCGTTGATTACGCCGTCGCTGAGCGCGTGTAACCCGGCAATCTGGCGGCCGGAGCCGCAAATCCCGAGGCCGACAATCGATATTTGAGCCGGATCCAACTGCATCTCGACCTGATCTAAAATGGCGCGATAACATTCGCGCGAAGCGCCGACCGGATCGCCGTTGGTGCGCAGGTACACCGAGGCCAACATGGCATCATCGGATCTGCGCAGCAGCACCGCTTTGGTCGTGGTGGAGCCGACATCCAGACCTAAAATACAGATGTCGCCGGGGTGAATGTGCCCTCTGTCGATGGTTTTAAATTCCACCTGAGATTCGAAATCTTTTAGCGGCGGCAGCGTATCGAAGGCTGCGGCTTCCAGATGAAACAGATTCGCCTGACCCTGATAGGGTGCGGTTTCGTGTTCAAAGGCCCACAGGGCGGCACCCAGTGCCTCAAAATAGGGCGCTTCATCCGGTACGATCAATCCCGGTATTTCCTGACGCAAATATTCGATCATCATGCGGTTGCGTGCGGTGCCTCCGGTAACCATCAAATCGCGTCGCGCCACCTTTTTGAGGAGTTCCAGGATTTTGTTGGCCATCATTTTGCAGAGTCCGGCGGTGACCTGTGATTTTGGAATGCCCTTGTTGGTGGCATGGGTACAATCGGATTTGCAGAATACCGAGCAGCGGCCGGATACGTGATGGGGTGATTCTATGGAGGCCCATTGGGCGGCTTCATCCAGAGAAACATTCATGCGCCGTAATTGCTGCAAAAAAAACTCACCGGTGCCCGAAGCGCACTTGTTTCCGGTGATGACATTGGATATGCGTCCGGATCGATCCAAAACATAGACCATAAAGGTCTCGCCGCCGGCAGAGATTACGGCCGGGCAGTCGATATCCGGCGGTTTGATGTATTGATAGGCATATTCGACCGCTTCAGGCTCGGATATGGACGTCATATTTACAAATTTTCGGAATTTGCGTCCGGTGGCCGCGATGCGGTCGAATGAACTCAAATCCAGCTGCTCAAAAGCCTTTAACAGGGTTTGCTTGGGATCGCCTTCATGGGGATAAAGCGCATAGTCAATCAGGGTCGGTTTCGGATCCGGTTGCGAACTACCGGAACCTGGATTGATCGGCGCCCGTTTCAACTGCACAAGGGATATGGTTGATGCTCCCAGACAGATACCCAGAGATCTTGTCGTTTCAGCCATTGATTTTTTTCAACTCCCTCTCGATTAAATCTGCTCCTGTTTCAAATAACAGCGATCTTAACAATAGTTTATTGGGAATGATTGTGGCCCAATATTCGGTTCATGCCATAGCAGGCCTGAAACCTGATTATGGAATTCATTTTCCAAATATCCGGTCACCCGAAGATGGGTAAAAAGACAATGCCCGGTCTTTTGGTGCTGTTAACGCAACCCAAAAGCCGGTTTTCCGGAAAGGCTGTCAAATAGGCGATGCACGCATGCGGCAACGCTTTAAGCCTCTGTGGTAGACGTTTAGGCTGATTTTGAGATCCTTATTTTCAGCGCCTATTTTTTAGATTTCCTATTACTTTAATTTGAATTGACTTGCAAGGTTTATATTTATTTGAAGCAGCTTGACTTTGAAACGATTGTTTTATACAAACGTTTAAATTTCCCAAAGGATAAGACCCATGGATGAATGTGTCAACCCAAAAGACGTTAAGAATGATTGCACCAAGGACCGCATCATTGATGAAGCTGAAGCACTGTTTGCCTTAAAAGGCTACGATGCGGTCAGTGTCAGAGAAATTACAGGTGCGGCCAACTGCAATCTTGCGGGTGTAAATTACCACTTCGGCAATAAGCAGAACCTTTATCTGGAAGTGTTCCGGTCCCGCTGGTTGCCGCGCGCGGTGCGGATTCAAAAATGTTTTCGGGAATCTCTGACGGCCAGCGCAGCGCCGACCGCATCAATCGTTGTTGAATCTCTGGCCCGGGCCTTTATCGAAGGCCCCCTTTCTGAGGAAGAGCGCAAGCGCCACCGTCAGCTAATTTCCGGCGAGTTGGCCAAACCCACAGCGGCGTTCGAGATGATAGCCGACCGGGCGTTTCGGCCATTATTTGGAAATCTGCTGCAAGATCTGCGATCCGTTTTGCCGGATGATGTCGAGGACGAACGGCTGGCCCTTAATATTTTTAGTGTGTTTGCGATCGTGCTTTGCTTCGACTTTGCACGACCGCTGCTCAGCGATTTTATGGGCTGTGATAATGATGCGGATTTCAAGGGGCGCCTGGTTGATCATATCGTTGAATTTTGCCTAAACGGATTGGGTGCCAAATCAAAGGAGACACCAATATGAGACACTGGATTTTTATATGCAGTTTAACCCTTATTTTAACCACAGGCCTGACCGGTTGCATCAACTTGGGCCCGGATTATCAGCGCCCCGATCTGGACATCGAGATCCCCGAATCCTACCAGAACGAACCGACCGAGCGGACCGCCAACGCGCTTATTGGGGATCGCTGGTGGCAGGATTTTGGTGATGCGGAACTCAACAGGCTGGTCGAGGAGGTCTTGGAACGAAACTGGGATTTGAAGCAGGCCGCTGCCCGGATCATCGAAGCCCGCGCCCGATATGTTCAGGTGAGTGCAGATCGTTGGCCCCAGGCAGGCTTTGACTATGATTGGGACAAACGTCACTCCGGCGCCGCCAATTTCGGTCGCGGTGAGACGAATACGACCCATCAGCTGACCTTTCCGGCGCTTTTTGAAATCGACCTATGGAGTCGTCTGGCCAAAACTTCCAGGGCGGCATGGGATGACATTCTGGTTGATGAAGAAAACCGTCGCACCGCGGCCCAGACCCTGGTGGCGGAAACCATCAACCTGTATCTGCAGATTGAGGCGGTGGAACGCAGGCTCCAGATTGCCGAGCAGAGCATTGACGCGTTTAGGCGAAGTTTGCAGTTTGTCGAGACGCGCTACCGCCGCGGTCTGGTTTCGGTGCTGGATGTGCGGCAGGCGCGGCGTATTCTGGCCGGAGCTGAAACGCGGGTTCCCGAGTTACAGCAGCAACTGGGGATCGGCCAGCAGCAGTTATCGGTTTTGCTGGGCCGCTATCCCAAAACTCAGCCGGTCCGATCCCAGCCCGAAGATTATTACCGCAGACCGGAACCGGTACCCACCGGTTTGCCGTCTGCGTTGCTGTTGAGGCGACCGGATATCAGGGCCGCAGAAGCACGGCTGGAGGCTTTAACCCAGCGGATCGGTTCGGCCAAAGCGGCGCGCTTTCCGACCATTACATTAACCGGCAGTTACGGTTGGAATGCCGATGGCACGGATCAGCTTTTTAAAAGCGACAGTCTTATCTGGAACTTTTCCCGCGGTGTCGCCCAGCCTTTGATGGATGCCGGCCGCCTAAAAGCCCGCCAGCGGGGGGTTGAGGCCCAGTATCAGCAGGCCGTATCCGATTATGCCGACACGGTTTTAATTGCATTTGCTGAAGTGGAAGGTGCGCTGCTGATCCGCAAAAAGCAGCTTGAACGCCGGCAACGCGAGCTTAAATTTTTAGAGGAAGCCCGTGCCACCCAGCGGGTTGCCCAAAACCGCTATCTGAGAGGTCTGGTGCCATACCTGGATGTACTTGACGCCCAGCAGACGCGATTTACCGCTGAAGATAATCTGGCCCTGGTGGATTTGAACATTTTAACCAACCGCGTTAATCTCCATCGTGCCCTGGGCGGCAGCTGGGCGGTGCCCGAGCCGATCGTGGTCAAAGGAGACGGTCCCTTTTTCGAATTCAAAACAAAGGACACCAGGGTCGAGTAACCAATAACAAATATCGAATAACGCCCGCAGGGCCTAGGCGGGTTTCGTCTGGGTTTCCCTGGCGGCTACCTCCGGCGCGATGCGCCAGGTGATGAGAGGCGAGAGGGTGTACAGCAGCATATAGGTCAGACAGACTTGACCATAATAAGGTGTAAATATAGAAATGATGACAATCATTGTCGCGCGTCCGAACCAAGGGTGCCGGCTCATGAAACGACCCAGGTGAAGATAGCGGAGCGGATATGAGTTCATTAATATGGCGGCAACAATCAGCAACACAAAGCAAAAAATACCCCATAATCGGATCCAATCGGAGCCCGCATTCATTGATTGACCAAAAATGATCAATCCTGACATTACCAGCAAAGCAGCTGCCGGCGTCGGCATGCCTTTAAAAAAGCCGGGAATCGGTGATTTGTCCACCGTAAAGTAAATCAAACGGCCGACGCCCGCCAGCGCATACAGCCACGCGATCCAACCCAGCGGCAATTGTTGAATCACCGGATCGGAATAGTTTGAAAGCGTTATGTAAAATATCCAGGCCGGGGCGATACAGAAGCTGACCATATCCGATATGTCATCGAGCAGAGCGCCGAAACTGATTGCCTTTTTCGGTTTTTCCTCGTCCAGGGGTTCGGTCAGGCCGAGTTTGCGCGCCACTGCACCGTCAAGCTTGTCAAAGAAAGCGGCGCCGATCAAAAACAGTGATGCTTCGCGAATGCGTTCCTGGTAAGCAAAAAATACGGCCAGCAGCCCCATCATGGCATTCATGACGGTTAAAGCGTTTGGAAAGAAAGCCAGAATCCGACGGCGCATCTGTTCATTTCCGAGACACAGTTCATCCAAACACAGGGTACCATATTTGCGGACATAACCGGCAATTGATCCGAAATTAATGATCAAAAATATGATTTCAATAAGGAACAATCCCCGCAGCGGCAGATTTCCCAGCCACGAAATCCAGAAATAGATCTTGGAGGGCGGCCCTTCCGGCACATAAAACGCATAAGCGTAAAGCAGGGCGCCTACCGGTGCGGCTACAATCGTGCGCAGGCGGGTAAATTCTTTGTACTCGGGTTCCTGATCATTGCGGATGGCAAAACCGCGCATAAAGTGCGCAAAATTGTCCCGGATCAGGACGGTTACCGCCAGCAGCAGCACCAGAAGGGCATGCAACGTTTCCCCCTTGCTGGGGATTGGGGCTTCAAAATGAACCCGCCACATGACACCGACGGCAACCAGGGGAAAGATGATGGAGTAGACCACCTTGTCCATCAGGCGGTCGGCGAGTTGAGCCATTTGGGCATTGAGCTCAAAGCGAGCCGCAAACCAGCCGTCGACCAGGTCAAAGCTCATGGAGATGAATAAAAAAACGACACCGATGGTATACAGTATCGGGCTCTGGGTCCAAATGACGGCGATGGCACATATCATTCCGGCAAAAACCAGCGGAGGACGTCCGTAAACGAAAAGTGCCGTAATTTTTTGGGGTATAATTTCTTTGGTCATAATCGTAATCTTATCAGAAAAAACCCACCTTTAGGTAGTCGAGGATGAATTCTGATAATTTTCAGACGCGTCATCATAAAAGATCTGCCGAAACCTGTCAAGGAAGGCTTCAGATCAGGAATGCCCGGGAATCTGTTTGAGCTGATGTCCGCAGGCTGTTGCGCTTCGCACCATAATATGGGGCCGGACTCCGTAATGGGCAAGTCCGATTTCGGTTTAAAAAGATCATTAATAATTTTAAAAGGTTGAAAAACTGATTAAAATGGTTTTTGATAATACAACTGCAGCTGTTCGTGTCGGATAGTCAAATTATTGACCCAAATGGGTACTCTGCATGGCTGAGTCGATGTATAAAAAAGTTGGAATTGCCTCAATCATCATGATGGCCGCGGTTTTATTGAGCAATCTGATCGGACTGGTAAGGGAAATGGTGATTGCGTATGTTCGTGGGGCCGGACAAGATGTCGATGCGTACCAACTTTCCTTCCTGATTCCAGAAATCTTAAACCATCTTCTGGCCAGCGGATTTCTGTCCATTACGTTCATTCCAATTTTTTCGCGTTATCTTGCAGAGGATGCCGAAAACGAAGGCTGGCATGTTTTAGCGATCATTTTCACAAATTTAGGTCTTCTTCTATTATGCCTGATATGTCTTGCCGAAGGATTCACCGCTGATATCATTGCCATACTCGCACCGGGCTATGATGATCCGGAGCTGAGGGGGACCTTGATTCGAATGACCCGAATCATTATTCCAGCCCAATTTTTCTTTTTTGCGAGCGGGCTTTTTATGGCTGTTCAGTTTGCAAAAGAAAAATTCGGCATACCCGCCCTGGCACCGATCATCTATAACTTGGGAATTATTTCAGGCGGGGTTCTACTGGGATCCCGGGTTGGCATGATCGGTTTTTCCTGGGGTGTATTGGCCGGCGCCATCGGCAATTGCATTGTCCAGTATATGGGTGCGAAACGACTCGGAATGAAACTTCAAATCGCGTTTGAATTAAATCATCCGGACTTAAAAAAATACATCATCTTGACGTTGCCGCTTATGATCGGCCTTACCATGACATTTTCAAGGGAATTCTTTTTCAGAATCTTCGGTTCCTATTTACCGCCGGGCGGCATTGCCGGTATCAACTACGGTCTGAAAATCATGCTCATTCCGGTCGCCATATTCGGACAGGCCGTCGGGACGGCATCCTATCCATTTATGGCGCGGTTGGTGGCTGAAGAAAAATTGGCGGAAATGAACCATCTGCTGAATGACACCCTGCGTTATTTAGCCCTGGTTATACCGGTTTCGGTGCTACTCATGGTGCTTAAGAATGAGGTGGTTCTAATTATCTACCAGCGTGGCCAATTTGATGCGGCTGCAACAACCCTAACGGCTGATATTCTGATTTATCTCCTGGCGGGCGCGTTTGCACTGGCGGCTTACACGATTGTGCCCAGGGCATTTTATGCCACGCAAAATACTTTATTTCCGGCAATTTATGGCAGCATTGCGGTCCTGGTAAGTATTCCTTTTTACTATTTCGGATTACGATTCTTTGGATCGAAGGGAATTGCTCTGTCGATTTCGCTGTCAGGCATTCTTCAGGTGCTTGTTTTGTATATGCTGTGGAACCGGAGAAGTGCTAATCTGGGAAGTCGCCAGGTTTATATTTTTTACACCAAAATGATTTTTTTTAGCGCGCTGTTGTTTCCGTTCTTATCCTGGTTTAAAGCCAGCGTGCTGACAGCCGTGAATTCGGCGACATTTTCCGGAAGCTTTCTGGTGATTCTCCTGACGGGCGCGGCTTTTACCTTAATCATGGGGCTGGTAGCCTATATCTTTAAAATAAAAGAGATAACCGACGTGGCGGGTAAAATTGTGAGGCATTTTAGGCGCCTCTTCACCCATCAATAATTCATCGACTCATCAGTGCCTTTGAATTTCAATTTAAGTTGGAGCAATGGAGTACTGGAGTGTTGGAGTCATGCTTAGATTATTGATGTCTTTTTTTGCAACACTCCACTACTCCATCACTCCAATACTCCCGGGCGAGACTCTCAGGAACTTTGCAGTTTTTTAACTTTCTCCTTTATTAATCACCGTTGCCTTTAAATACCCCCTATTGCCTACCACCGAATCAGTGCACTGCCCCAGGTCAATCCTCCGCCGAAAACCGGTAGGCAGACCAAATCGTTGGGTTTAATACTGCCGTCACGGACAGCCTCATCCAACGCAATAGCACAGGAAGCCGAGGAGATATTGCCGTATTTTTGCAGCGTCAGATAAAAGCGTTCAAAGGGCACTTTTAACGATTTGGCAATGTTTTGAAACATACGGACATTGGCCTGATGGGGAATAAACCAGTTGACGTCCTCAATATTTAGACTGTTGGCTTCCAGGCCTTCCATGATCGAATCGACAAAATGCCGCACGGCAACGCGAAAACTCATACTGGCTTCAATCATGTTCAAATTGTGCAGACCGCGCTCAACACTTTCATGCGAAATAGGGGTAGTCTTTGAGCCGCCGCCGGGCAGGAGCAAATCCTGGCCATTGGCACCGTCGGTGTGTAAATGGGTTGAAAGTATCTCGGGTCCATCATCGCCCAGAGTGAGTAAAGCGGCTCCGGCACCGTCCCCCCAGAGAATACAGGTCGACCGATCTTTCCAGTTGAGCGTCCGCGTCATGATTTCAGATGCCACCACCAGAACGCGTTTGAAAGTTTTATTTTTGAGGTATTGTTCGGCGACATTTAATCCGAAAATAAAGCCGGAACAGGCGGCGGTAATATCAAACGTGACCGCCCGGGGGGCATCCAGCTTGGCCTGCAGCCAGTTGGCGGCCGAAGGGCAGCAGGTATCCGGTGTAATCGTGGCCATGATAATTAAATCGATGTCTTTAGCGGTCAAGCCGGCCGCGTCCAGGGCTTGCAGAGCGGCTTCGTAAGCCAGATCGGATGTCGTAACATCCGGAGCGGCGATTCTTCTTTCGGCCACACCGGTGCGCTTTTTAATCCATTCATCGGATGTGTCCAGCCCCATGTTTTGCAGATCTGCATTTGTCAGGCGTTTTGGCGGAACGTACGAGCCGGTCCCCAGGATTCTAATCGATTGCAATTTTAATCACTCCTGAAATACAACTTTGATATGAGTCCGAACCTACAGTGGTAACACATCAGATATAGCGATCAACCATTTCCGTAATCATCTTTTCGACCCCCTGGGGGCCTTCCTTTTGCTCTATCTCTTGAATCAGATTTTTAATTTTCTGGTAGGTCGCCGGATCCTGTTTTAAGTCGCCGGTGGAGCGATAGGCGCCGCCGCGACGACCGGCGCGATAAATTAGCCTGTCGCTTTCAGGGAGCGCCTGGTAGGCTTGAATTATCTTTAGCATTTTTTCTTTGTCGTCCGGAAGCTTGCCGCTGACCTCTTCAAGCAGATTCATAATATGATCGCTGGTTACCGTACTGGTAATTCCCTCGAAGGTCTCGATGAATCGCTTTATCTCTTCAGCAAGCATGTCATCGGTTTGCATGGTGAAACTTCCATCTTCCAGTTTTTCATACAGGGGAATGTGGTCCGGTACCCTGAGACTGCGCAGCCGGATAAAATGAGGATTAATTTGATTCAGGACCTTGGCGGTTTCGACTGCATGCTCCCGCCACATTTCCTGTCCACCCAGTCCGGGCATCACATATTCGGATACTTCCATACCGGCCTGCAATAGTTTCTTGCCGGCTTCGATGTGCTGTGCGGCGGTTACACCTTTTTTCATTAGCTTCAGCAGCGGGTTATATCCGGTCTCCAGCCCGATGTGAACCCTATCCAGACCGGCCTGCCGAATTTGCTTTAAGGCGTCGACGGATTTGCGGATAACCGTCCTGGAACGGGAATAGGTGGTTATACGTTTGATGTCTGGGAATTGCGCTTTGAGATAGGTCAAGACCTCCACCAGGTCTTTTGTTTTCATGATCAGATTGTCGGCATCCTGTAAAAAACAGGCATCGGTCTGATAGTAGAGCCAGGCGGCAATGCTCTTGTAATTCATGCTGGTTCCGGGCTGATTAAAGAGCGTACTGATCACCGCATCATTGACCGCTCCGCTGTAACCCAGTTTCCAGGAAAGGGCTTTGATGTCGTCCGCAATTTCTTTTGCAGTCTGTATGTCCTGCTTTATTTCATCAACGGAACGCATTGAAAATTTGCGGGTTTTGTAAACCGGGCAGAACAGGCACTGGTTCCAGGGGCAATTGCGTGTAAAACGCAACAGCAGGCTCCGGGCTTCATTGGGCGGCCGGATGGGGCCCTGTTCAAATCGGCGGCGAGCATTTTTCATGGCAATCCCTTGATTCGAAGTGCGCTAAAGTGCCTAAAGTTAAGGAATTCTGTCATTTTTATAAAGATGGAGCCTAGCGACACCAAACCTTTAGGCACTTTAGTTCACTTCTAACTTCAGTCACTGCTTGTTATGCTTTATCTTTTTTCATATTTCAATATAAAAGGGCGGCCTTTACCTGCCGCCCTTTTATATCGTTTGGTTTAGGCAATAGGTGAAGGCTTACAAAGATGCTCCTTTTCCATTGCTACGCGCCCGCAACCGCCGCACACGAACTTCATCTGCGCCAGTTTATCCTTACAGATGTGCGTATGATCTGTTTCGGTCGCTCCGCAGAAACTGCATTTGGCCTTATCACCGCACGGATTGCACAGGTGGCCGGGTTCGTTGGCAACTGCTCCGCAGTTTTTACATGTGTATGCCATTTTGACCTCCTTTAAGAAATTATCCAGTAAATCCTGTTAATCCTGTCCAATAAAAAGTAAAATCAGACAATGTTCCGATTTCAAATGATGTGTTTTTTTCAGCATCAATATGAGTATTGTTGCTAAAAAAGTCAAGAAAGGCAAAATGGAGCCCCCTATTGCTGAAACTTCTCCTCGTTCTTTTCGTCGGTTTTCTCTTTGGGCTTGGGAAGTACCGGCTGGATAATGGTAATGGGCAGTTTGAGGGTTCTTTCTAAAATACCTAACAGGCCCGAACCTACTGCGGTGGGTGAGAGCGGGATGACGTCCGGATCATCTAAGTCGCCGGTCGCCCTGAATGGAAGCGATACCAGCGTGCCGCCCAGAATGTTGCCGACCAGGGGAATGTGTTTGACGATGCGATCAACTGTTTTAAACGGCGCCACCAGCACCGTAAGGTCCATTTTCTTTTTGGCCAGTTTAATTTTTCCGGCACAGGCGATTCCCATGGAGGGGCTGTCGATCGAACTTTCTTCGATAACCAGCTTGCCGTCCTCAAAGATCGCATTTGCCGACATCGAATCATAGGCGAATCCTTTGCCGGCAAGATCAGGAACTTCACCTCTGTAAATTTCGGTCACATTGAGCAAAGAAAAAATTTTGGCCAGCATCCCAAAGCGATAAATGCGGCCCTGCTCGGCTTTAAATTCGAGATTTCCAGAAAGAGAGTTGAGGACATCCGCCGGCCTGGCCTTGGTCATGATTTCACCATTGAGGTTAAAGGTGCCGTCGGCCAGATTCGGCTTGTCCGTCAGGCAGGTGATTGTCGGCTCCAGATTTTGATTGGTGGCGATCGGGCTTAGATAAAGCTCAAGCTCATCGGATGTAACCTTCAGAATTCCGGGGAATCTAATGCCGCAGAGGTCGGCTTTTTTTATGAGGATACTGGTTTCGGCGTTATCAAACGATATATCGGTATAAAGCGGCTGCCAGGTGTAATTTTCATATGTAAAGTTGTCCGATTTAACCCGTAAATCGCCTTTCAGCACCATGGTTGAACCGGATCCCTGTTTGCCTTCTATTTCCGCGATTTGCTCAATTTGTCGCCAGTTTATCCGATCCGCTTCGATATCCATGTCAAGAACCAGGTCTTTCTCGGAAAAGTCGGCGGTGCCCTGTAAAGCGATCTTGCTGTCTTGCCAGCCCACTTGCGTATCGGTCAGATCTATATGGCCTAACATACCTTTTGCGCCGGTTGGGCTATTGGCAGAAAATTTTGCTGAATGAATGTGAATGGAATCCTTGAAATAATCGGATTCCATCACCATACCGCTTAAGTCACCGGCCAAATGAAACTTCCAAGCCCGGGAGCGGCTCGCGGGGCCCGTTACATCTAAACCGTTAAGCGCCAGCCTTCCCCGGGTGGCGCTAAAGCCGTCAAAGGTCTCTTTAAGCGTGTCAAAGGATATAAGCCAGGGGTACAATTCTGCGATCAAGATATCGGCCGAATCGGCCTTGACCGCATATGAGGACTCCTTGCCCCAATTCATTCCGAGGCCAAACCGGGTAATCGTTGATTCTCCAAAGCCGGCGCTGCTGTTGCGCAGCTCGAATCGGCTGTCCTGCAGGTCCAGTTCACCGCCGGATAGCCGCAGGTCGGTGGGGAATTTCGGGGAGCGGATATCCCATTTTTCGATGGTGCCGGTAAGGCTTAAATTCTGGTTTGATTTTTCTGAAATCGGGCTCGTAAATGCCAGGTTTTGAAAAGCCAGAATTCCGGTTAATGGAGGGATGTTTTCTAGGCTGTGCCTCAAGGTTTTATGGTATTTGAGCCAGGGATAAATCTCATCCAAAAAAACAGCCGTTTTGGCCGAGTTTGCGGTCAGCATCGCCGGCTGGCTCCATTTGAGGTTGGCCGAAAGTGCTGAAATGGAGGATTTTCCAACAATAGCGTTCACATTATTTATGGAGAACCGGTCACCGCTGCAGGTAAACTGGCCTCTGGCGACCGTTAATCTGCCGGGTAGCAGTGCCGAACGCATCGAAAGTTCCTGAATGTCGCCCTTGGATGTGATCTGCCATTGGTCCGGCTTTGAAAATGGTCCCTTTAAATTGAAGTCGTGCAAAGAGACCTTGCCGCTAACCGCGGTTATGTCTTTTAGATCATGCTCGAACTTCTTTTCTTCCGACAGCCAGCCGAATAATTCGGCTAAATCAATGCTGGTTGATTTTGAAGTAATTTCAAAAGCGGATGCCTTTTCCCATTTAAACTTGGAGGACAGCCGGGACAAACTGGACTTTCCCACAACCGCGTTTATATCTGTCAAGGCGACGCGGGAGCCGTCTAAAAGCAGGCTGCCGCCATCTATTTTTAGCGGAAATGGAATTCGCTGGTATGCGACGTCCAGCTGGATGTCGGAGGCCATTATCCTGACATTGAGGTCGTTGGTGTCTTCACCTAACACCATCGTGCCGACGGCGCTTCCCGAAACGTTATTTAAAAGGGCCAGCTCCTTTTTCAGTTTGTCATCGTCAAGTACACGTAAAAGCACAGGGGGAAGCTCTGACAAATCAGCCTGGATGAGGCCTTCGATATGAAATGGCGCCGTATCTCCGGTGAGCGCGATTGCCAGTTTTCCCTTCTGGCCAAACGAATTTCCCATTCGCGCCTGAACGTTTTCAGCCTCCAGGATTCCGTCTACAATTCTGGCATCGCCGGTGACATCCACCAGGTTTAATTCAACATCCGGAACAAAAATATTCCCGCCAACCATATTTCCCTCAATCACATAATTATCACCACCGGCCAGATCAGCCAAAGTGGGCCCCCGGGCTTTGAGCACCACGCGCTCGAATTCGCCGCTGCGTATTATTTCAAAAACATCGTTAACCACATCGGCATTTTCGGTTAAGGACCGAGCGACCCTCTGGGTGGTCTCCACGTCGATCTGCCGGCCTTCTATTTCAAGCTGGATGTCCGGCAACGCCGGGTCGGCGGTCAGCTGCGCGGCCAGCATCAGGCGCGGGTCTTTTAAATTGAGCTGGGAAAGTGAAAGGGTGAGCGCTTTGTTCTTGAGCTGATATGCGCCATTAAAGCTGGCATCGGTTATTTTAAGTTCCTTACCTCCCAGACGTAGATATAAATAAGGTATGGAGCCGTCCATTTTTGCCTGAAGGTGTTCGGGACCATCTGTTTGCAGGTCCAGCGTTAGATTTGCACGGGCATTAGCCATCTTCAGGTTGGATTGGGGGAAAAAATAGTCAACGACGGCATGGGGCCTTAACTGGGTCAGCCTGATCTGGCTGTTGATTTTAAAACCGGGCTCCTCATACCGGCCTTTAATATTCATGCTCTCCCAGAAGTTGGATTGACAGTCGAGGGTAAATTCAAACCAGCCGGCTTCATGCTTTACGTTGCCGTTTATGCCCTGCAGGCTCAAAATTCTTTTGCCCCCCTCAAAAAAAGAGATGCGCCCGTTTTGAATTCGTAACGCGGTGGCCGGTATTTTGAATTCGGGCAAGGAGCGGATAGCGGAAACCAGCTGGGCACCATGGGTCTCAAAGGAAGTAGTCCCTGACGCGCTGGTTTCATCGTCTGAGGACTCCGGAAATCGGATATTGATTTCCGGGGACCGCGAACGGAGCATTCCGATCTGAAGTTTCCCGGTGAAAAGCGGCAGGATTTTGGGATAAAGGTCAAGGGATTCCAGTGTGCCATCCACCGTATCGGGAACGGTAAAGTTGACATTGGATATAACCACATGAGGCCGCGGGAAAAGCGCCAAATCGAGATGCTGGTACTCAATCTGACCCCCGATATTTTCGGCGTATTGGCTTTTGATCGTTTTTTTGACCGTATCCAGATTAATCAATCTGGGCGTGACGACTGCAAGAATAATCAACAGGCACAATAAAATTCCGGATAGGCTGATGAGTACAAAAAGTATTTTTCGAGGTTTAGGCATCGGGATTGTTCCAGCTTTTACCTGGTTTTGCGCGCGTCGGAGGCTTCTCTTTGGGGCGATTTATAAATGACTGTAATTTTTTATCAATACTAACGATTCTATGCCCGCAAATGTATAATGTCAACCTCGGCCATCTTGTGTTATTATTCGGAATTGTTATTGCAGTCTTAATCTAAAGATAATACAAGAACCTCTTTGAGGAGTCCGTATTCCCATGAAGGCAATGGTCTTAAATCAACTGGGCGCTATCGCTGGCAATAAACGCCCGCTGGAACTGGTGGATGTGCCGGATCCGGTTCCGCGGGATAACGAGATTTTGATAAAGGTATCTGTGTGCGGTGTGTGCCATACCGAATTGGATGAAATTGAAGGCCGTACCCCGCCACCTCAATTGCCGGTTATTTTGGGGCATCAAATTGTCGGCCGGGTGGACACAATCGGTTCGGATGTTACCAGATTCAGAGCGGGTGACCGGGTCGGTCTGGCGTGGATACATTCGGCCTGCGGTCGCTGTGATTTTTGCACGGATGGTGCTGAAAACCTATGTGAGAGCTTCAGAGCCACCGGCCGGGACGTGCATGGCGGTTATGCCGAATATGCGACTGTGTCCGAGGGTTTTGCCCATACGATCCCCGAGACCTTCACCGATTCACAAGCGGCACCGCTTTTATGTGCCGGTGCCATTGGCTATCGGTCGTTGCGCCTGAGCGGTATCGCGGATTATCGGTGTCTGGGATTAACCGGTTTTGGCGCATCCGCCCATCTTGTATTACAGATGGTCCGCCACAGATATCCGCATACGAAAGTTTTCGTATTTGCCAGGAGTGCCAAGGAAAGAGATTTCGCACGCCAGTTGGGCGCCTTCTGGACGGGAGATACCGGGACCGAACCCCCTGAAAAACTGGATGGAATCATTGATACCACGCCGGCCTGGAAGCCTATTGTTGAGGCCCTGGCGTGTCTGAAACCGCGGGGAAGACTCGTTATTAACGCGATCCGCAAAGAGGAAAGCGATAAGAAATCTTTGTTCGCTCTGGATTACCCCGAGCATCTCTGGCTTGAAAAAGAGATTAAAAGTGTTGCCAACGTTACCCGTGCGGATGTCAGCGAGTTTTTGCAGCTGGCCGCCGAAATTCAGATAAAGCCGGAAGTGCAGGAATTTGATCTTAAAGATGCCAACCGGGCCCTGGTCGAACTCAAGGAACGGAAAATCCGGGGTGCCAAAGTACTAAAAATCAGATAGTATTCCAATTGGGAAAAACCCAATTGGAAGTTATGCGTTATTTGTTATCATTTATTTGTTTAAACCGAACAGGCGCTTAATCCTGCAACGATTAAAAAGTGCTTAAGTTCATAAAATATTAAGGAGGAAGCGGGTATGTACAATAAAACGGTTATGGATCACTTTCGCAATCCTCGAAATGTAGGGGTGATCGAAGATGCCGATGGCATCGGTGAAGTGGGCAATCCGCTATGCGGTGACATGATGACCATCTACCTAAAAATAGAGAACGAACACATTGCAGATATCAAGTTTCAGACATTCGGATGCGGCTCAGCTATAGCCGTATCGAGCATGATCACCGAAATTGCCAAGGGCAAAAGTCTGGCGGATGCCAAGCAAATTACAAACAAGGATGTGGCCAAAGCATTGGAAGGTTTGCCGAAGAATAAGCTGCATTGCTCTAACCTGGGAGCGGATGCTCTCCAGCTGGCAATCCAAAATTATGAGGACAAATTGGCCGGTGTGACCCGCCCTGAACCCATTCGCAAACAAAAGCACGAACATTCTCATGGCGAAAAATGTTATTGTCCATACTGTGATATCGAGATTCAAGAAGGGATCACCTTTTGTGATGCCTGTCAATCCAGTCTTGAAGATGAACATTAAATCCCCGGTCAGGAGTTTAGGTCATTATGAAGGTTATAAATTTGGACCACATCTCAGCCAAGCCCTTATTACCCGAAGTCAAAGCGGTGATGATCACGGCTATCGAAAAAGACTATCACAACCCTTCCAGCCAACATAAAAGTGGTGAAGATGCCGCCGGAGCGCTGCAAACGGCCCGGGAGGCAATGGCCGGTCTGCTGAACTGTAAAACTCCCAAAGAAATTGTTTTCACTTCCGGAGGAACGGAATCGGTCAATCATGCCATCAAAGGTGTGGCCCTGGCAAACGAGGATAAAGGCAAGCATATCATTACCTCCAATATCGAGCACAATGCGGTTATTCGAAGTTTGCGGCGCTTGAAGTCGAACGGATTTGCGGTAACGTCCCTTCCGGTCGACGCCGGCGGACGGGTCAATCCGCAGGATGTTGCCGAGGCCATCACCAAGGACACCATTCTGGTCTCCATTATGCACAGCAATAACGAAACCGGCACCATCCAGCCCATCGAGGAAATCGGGAAGATTACACGGGAAAAGAAGGTTATTTTCCACTCGGATGCGGTTGATTCGGTGGGCGTGGTTCCGATGGATGTCCAGCAGCTGGGTGTGGATCTGCTCAGCTTTGCAGCCAACACCTTTTATGGACCCGCGGGTGTCGGGGGATTGTATATTCGCCGCGGAACCCGTATTTTTCCGCTGCTGGACGGAGGCGTTCAGGAAAACAACAAGCGCGCCGGCGCTGAAAATTTAATCGGAATTATCGGTACGGGCAAGGCTGCCGAGCTTGCGCTCAGGCACATGGACAAGCGGCTGATGCACCTCAAGGCATTGAAAGATCACCTGTTAAATGAATTGCCCTCACACATCGACGAATACATCATTAATACCCACCCGGCGTATAGTCTGCCGAATCTGATGTCGATTTCGATCAAATACATCGAAGGCGAAAGTGTCATGTTGATGTTGGATGACGATAATATTGCGGTATCGACACGTTCGGCCTGTGCAACAGGCTCCCTGCGGGCCTCGCATGTGCTGCTGTCTCTGGGACTCAGCCATGCCGATGCCCAGGGTACTCTGGTTATCTCCTTTGGGATTGATAATTCAAAAGAGGATGTCGACGTATTCTTGAAAGCATTGAAAAATGTGGTCACCACCTTACGCGACATCTCGCCGCTGTATCAAAAGAAGGCGGATAAGCTGGGAAGCTAGCAGGCTAAATTATTTTCAGACCATTCAGCCTGACAGCCTCCAAGCTTCCTAGCTTCCCAGCTTTTAAGCGACGTGGTGTTCTTTAAAGAATTCAACCGTCCCGAAACATACCTTTCAACTTCTGCTGCACTTCTAAAGGATGCGACACTAGCCTGCTCCCATCATAAGGGACTCAAAATAGGTGTCAATGACCTGGGCATGCGTGCTGAACTTGCTTCTTAATAGCGCTCTGAATTGACTGTAACCGGGCTCCGATAACAGCTGATCGATTTCATGGGCCTTTTTGCCTATTTGCCGGCAGTATTTATCGGTGATCGTCTGAGGGGCCGTGCCTCTTTTCCGGGCAACACGGTTGGTTGCCTCCGTTCGCGAACAGCCGTTGGCTTCGATCTCATAAATGACTTCTAGGATTTGCGAAAGTGATTTGGGCGTGCCCTCAATTGAAACCGAAGGGACCGCGGATACACTTTCTTGCTCCTCGGCTTCTTTACTATCACCAAATAGTATCTGGTTCAGGACCGAATTGGGCGTATCGATGAACGGTTCGGCATTTTTCTGTAAAAATTTCCAGACGTTTTCATCAATTTCAATTGAATACATTTTCATTGGATCGCCTCCCTTACTAGTCTTATTACACGAGAGATTCTGCAGGTTGTCAAGTGAATTTTCTCGGCCCGGAAGGCCAGGGCCTAGTGCCGGATACTGATTTCTAACTCGAAACAATTCAGCAAAAGGGAGAGGGCCGTTTGGCCGGAAGGTTATACTAGCAGGGTAGGTTGCCTTTACGGCAATTCAATTTAGTTCCTCCGAATTTCACCTTATGGCACGCAATATACAATTACCGATAGGCTGATTTTATTATACTCGTCATGGTGTAATCCACAATCTTAAAAGTCTTGTGATATCCATTTGATATCTGTAAAATTGCCGAAGTTGAGGTACTCTCAATTACCTCAAATTTCGTCATATTTGATTTTTCGGAAAATATGACAGCGTAAACAAACCTTTCAGTTGTTTGTTCTTGCTGGGAAAATATCATTTCTGCATTTGCTATTGACCACCTAAGCCTCTTTATATATTAAATAATTATTACTAATTAAAAATATTCTCACCTCTTTTCGGTTTAAAACCCCAAAAGGAAGAGGCTTCCATGATCCAAGAAGGTTTTAAACGTAAGTTCACCGCTGTTCTCAGCGCCGATGCAGTTGGGTATGCTAATCGAAAAGTTTAGGCACCCGCGTGATGCGCTATTGATAGCCCTGATTATGCCCCAGATGAACAGGCTGTTTATCTCGGAGGGGCTCAAATATACATCATAGAATCCCTGCAGACATAAAGGAGGTGCTTATGGCAGAATTTAAGAATATTCTTTACCCAATTGCTCTCACTGATATTTCACCTAAGGTGGCCCCATATGTGGTAACCTTAGCCAAACAACTAAATGCCCAGGTCCACCTGATGCATGTTCTGCGCCGTTTCGATTGGTTCGTGGACACTTATGTGTCCGAATCGCCAAAACCCGACTTTAAGCGCATTGCAAGTGACTTTGAAGACAAACTACTGCTGCAAGCACAGCAAAAACTCGAAGCGTTCAAGCAGAAGCATTTAAAGGACATTCAGATTGCGAACGCAATCGTAGTTACCGGGACCCATTACAGGCAAATTTTAGATTATGCAAAATCCGAAGGGATTGATCTTATTGTCATGGGTACCGGAAAAAGAAGGCAAAGAATGATGTTCGGCTCGGTCGCTGATAAAGTTTCCAGACTGGCCAAAGTCCCCGTCATGTTAATTAAAAGCAGCTGAAACGAATGATATTACGCAACCAAGAAATAAAGGAGGAAAACCATGGCAACCAAACGTGAAAAGCGTGACCCCTATCTCTGGGAGGCATTGATTTCAATCCTGGGTCTGGTTCTTTTTATCAGTCTGGCAATCGTCCGCTATGAAAGTGATGCCCATGTTCCCATTCTGCTCGGCGTGTTCGTGGCAGCGGTAGTCGGTCTGCGCGCCGGCTACAGCTGGAAAGAAATCGAAACCGGCATGCTCAACGGCATCACCAATTCGCTACAAGCCATCGTGATTTTGCTCATTATTGGCATTCTCATTGGCGTTTGGATCTTAAGCGGCGTGGTCCCCACGATGCTCTACTACGGTCTGAAAATATTGCACCCTAGAATATTCCTGCCGGCTGCTTTGATTATATGTTCGATCACCTCTTTAGCCACAGGGACTTCCTGGGGCACGACTGGAACCATCGGTATCGCATTGATCGGTATTGGTGCTGGATTAGGATTCCCGTTGCCGGTGGTTGCCGGAGCGGTGCTTTCCGGTGCCTATTTTGGAGATAAAATGTCGCCACTTTCTGACACGACCAACATGGCACCGGCCATGGTGGGCACAGACCTTTACACACACATCAAACACATGAGTTTTACGACCAGCGTCAGTTATGGCCTAACTCTGGTGATCGAGTTTGTTCTGGGCTTTTTTTACGGCGGCGGACAGGCGAAGTTAGATAGCGTCAATCAAATCCTGACAGGCATTGACGCGCAATTCAGCGTCAACCCCCTTTTGCTGCTTCCACCGGTTATTGTCATGGTTCTAGCGATTCGAAGAATACCGGCTGTCCCGGGAATTGTGATCGGAATTTTAGCAGCTGGCGTTTTGGGAGCAATCTTTCAGGGAAATACATTCGGAAAGCTTTTGTCAGCGGCTTACGGGGGTTATGTCAGCAACAGCGGCGTTGAAGCAGTCGACAATCTGTTGACCAAAGGGGGTTTCGAATCCATGATGTACACCGTGTCTCTTGTGATTTGCGCCATGATGTTCGGCGGAATTATGGAAAAAACCAATCAGCTGCGAGTCGTCGTGAGCGTCATACTAAAAAAAGCGCGATCTACCGGCGCCTTGATTACATCTACCATCCTAACTGCCGTTGCGTCCAATTTAATTCTGTGCGATCAATACATGGCTATTGTAATGACCGGCAAGATGTACGCTCAATCTTATATCGACAAAGGCTTACACCCCAAAAACCTGTCCCGCGCCATTGAGGACAGTGCTACGGTGACGGCCAATCTCGTGCCGTGGAATTCGGGTGGTGCCTATCAAGCCGCCACCTTGGGAGTGCCAACCATTGCCTATTTGCCATTTAACTTCTTTTGTTGGCTCACGCCGATTGTTTCCATGGTATATGGCTGGTTCAATATTACCATTGATCCACTGGAAGAAGAGGTCGCAACACCCGACATGGCGGCTGAACCTGGCGCCGCATAAAAGAATGACGGACTATTGCTTACAATTGTCCAAGACATAACCTTAAAGGAGATATGGACATGTCTAAGACCATCTGCCTTAAAATGATAATTGTATTCATTCTGCCCGCGCTATGGATGGTGCAGGGGGTTGCGCCAGCCTTGGCCGTAGACGTGGAATTGTCCAAAGACTCAACTTTAGAAGGTATTTTACGGCGTGGTGAACTGCGTATTGGTTTGGAAGTAGGGTATATGCCTTTTGAGATGATCGACAAACGCAGCGGACTGCGACAGAAGGAGATTCGCCACGGAGGATTCCGACGTAAGGGCCGTCAGCTCAGCTTGATCGGCTTTGATATCGATATCGGAATTGAGATGGCCAAAGCTCTGGGAGTTAAACCGGTATTTGTTGACACCCTATGGCCCAGCATTATCCCTGCCCTTAAATTAGGTCGTTTCGACGTAATTTTCGGTGGGATGTCTGTCACCGAGGCGCGTGAGACCCAGGTGGATTTTGCCAATCCCTTCATGACCGTTGGTCAAACTGTGCTGCTCAACGCCAAACATAAGGGTACCGTGAAATCCTACAAGGACCTGAATGATGCCCAGTTTGTGGTGGTATCCAAACCCGGTACCACCGGTGAAGAGGCTGTGCAGCGCCTTATTCCCAAAGCCACCTATGAAACCGTCGATACGGAAATTGAGGGTGCCATGCGGGTGCTAAAAGGCTCAGCGGACGCTTTTGTCTATGATTTTCCGTTTAATGCCGTGTTTATTGCCATGCACCCTTCGGATCAGCTGATCTTCCTGAAAGAACCCTTTACCAAAGAACCCATTGCCTGGGCAATTCGCAAAAATGATCCGGATTTCCTCAAATTTCTCAACAGCTTCTTGGAAGATATTAAAAGAGACGGCCGGTTCGATAAAATTTACAATAAGTGGTTTATAAGTACCGATTGGTTTAAACATGCTAAATAAGTTTGGATGCAATCCAATATATACATCGCAGCAGAGGGCATTGGCCGAACAAGCTCTCTGCTGCCCCTCATGCGAAAAAATTCCGATCTGCTGTTTGAAATTCAGACCTTATCCGACTTTGGTGGATCCCTGAAAAGCGCTAATATAATTTTATGAATCGAAGTTTTAACGTGCCTGCCCATTCTGTCAATTCAAGTTTAGGTCTGGCCATTTGAAGATACTTCTACAGTTTTATCCGTGAGATCCTTATCCGGCGCTTGGGCTTCATCCGTTCTTGGGATTATTTAATTCTTCCTGGCATTTTTTAATTTGGGCGACCAGCGCGGCGGCGGACTTATAGCGCTTGGTAACCCCTTTTTTGAGCAATTTCTCAACGATTTCCACGCAATCCTGCGGTGTATCAGGTGCAACCTCTTGAAGCGGCGTATAGTTATTGTTGGTGATCGCATACATCAGCGTTGTGATGCTGTCGCCCTTGAAGGGTTTGTCGCCGCTCAACAACTCATAGAAAACAATCCCCAGTGAGAACAGATCCGAGCGACCGTCTACATTTTTGCCTGCCACCTGTTCCGGCGACATATAATTCGGCGTGCCGAAAATCACGCCGGTTTGTGTCTTGGTGGATGAAGCCATCATTCGGGCGATGCCGAAATCGGCAACTTTAACCTGGCCATTTTCCGATAGAATGATGTTGGCCGGTTTTATGTCGCGGTGGACGACACCCTGCAGATGCGCATAATCAAGGGCTTCGGCCACCGAGGCGACCACACTGAGAACCCGTGGGAGCGGCAACAGCTCTCCTTTGCGGCAAAAATTGGTCAGGTCCTTTCCAATCAGCAGTTCCATGGCAATGTAAGCCATGTCATGGTCTTCGCCGACATCATAAATCGTAACGATGTTCGGGTGCGCCAGCTTTCCGGCTGCTTCGGCTTCCCGAAAGAATTGATCTTTGACTTCTTTAAGCTGCTCGGGTTCCATATCGGCATAGCTAACTGTTTTAATGGCCACCTCGCGATTGATACTCGGATCTTTGCCCAGATAAACGGTGCCCATGGCGCCATGGCCCAGTTCTTTGATGATTTCATAGCGCCCGAGCGTGGGCTTGGCGGCGCCATTCTCCAAAAATAGGTGAGTATCTATTTTACTGGTACCGCCGGGCAATACGAGGGTGCTTTCAATCTGCTTTAAATTTTTGATCCGGCGTTCGATGTCCTTGAAAGTTCCCGCCTTTAAAATGTGGTTATAAACCGCCAGAGCTTTGTTAAACATCCGTTTTCGCTCAAAATCCAACCCAAGATGAAAGAGCAGCTCTTTTACGGATTTGTTTTCGATCGGACATTTCATAAAACGTTCAAAGGCCATGTCGAGCATACCCTGGCCCTGTAAAGCCAGCCCCAGGGATTTGTTTAATTCGACGCTTTCTTCCTTTTTTTTATCGGATATGCGCTTGTACCCGGTAAAGGCAAAGCCGATCACGGCAAATAGGGCCGGTGATATGATTCGCAGCCAGTAGCCCTGGGTGATAAACAACAAAGCAGCCGCGCCGATCCATGTCACCAAAAATATCGTGAATATGAGCATGCCGATCCGGGGCTGCACCTTGGGGATGATAAACAGCAGAAAAAAGCCGAAGTATAAAAGAACCATGACTTCCAGTGCCAGGGACCATGCGGGTCTGGAAATATGTTTGCGGTTTACAATATTTTCAACGGCACTTGCCATAAGTTCAATTGCGGAAAATTGACCTTGAGCGGGTGTTTTGTATCTCGGGGCGAATTCTTTGGCGGTTAACCCCAGCAACACGATTTTGCGCCGGAATGCATCTTCCGGAACGCTACCTTCCAATACATCCACTGCTGAAAATTTTTGAATATTGCGGTTTTGCCCGCTAAAATCGATCAGCATTCGGTGGTGCCCGATCGTAGGAACATGGTGTTGCTTGATGTGCAGGCCGTAAGAGTCCGCGCCGGCGTTCCGTATATCGGCACCAAAATACTTCACTGCCACCTGCAGGGCAAAAGAGGGAAATTCTCTGTTTTGATATCGTATCAACAGGGGAACGCTGCGAACGACATTGTCTTGATCGGCAATGAGGTTCGTGTGACCCAGGGCGCCTGATTTTCTGGACAGTTCGGCATAGGGCTGATGAATCTGCCGGGCGGCAATGGGCCTGTCATGGATTATGCCGGATAAAAAAGCAGGCGTCTGAGAGGGCAGATCTATAGCGGTTGAATCCATTTCCACCGTGATAGAATTCATCCGAAGCCAGTCGGATAGAGCCGGGGTATCGGTGCTTTCAGACCGGGAAAGCTCGAATCGTAGGGGCAACACCACATTGCGGGCCCTTCTGACCGCAGAAATTAAACGGGTGTCATGATCCAAGCGGCCCTCTGTTTGGGCCAGAAGCCGGTCGATTTTGCTTAACGTTTGCTTCTTGCCGAGTGGCGGTTTCTGATGGAGTGTTTCTCTGAGCTGTTGAACTTCAGTTAAACCGGCGTTCAACTCCCGGTCACGAAACAAAATCGAAATCCCCAGTGCATAGGCGCCGTTTTTGGACAGGGTGTTGACGATGTCCGCAATATAAGCGCGTGGCCAGGGCCAGTCACCGATAGCCTCAAGACTGATGTCATCAATTGCGACAATTACCAACGGGATGCCGGCGGCCCTCTGCCTGAGGGGCGACATCAGATCGTATGCGCCGTGCTCCAGAGACTGCAACAGTGGAAACTCACAAAACATTCCCACCAGGATAGCCGCCATCAGCAAAAGACATATCGACCGCCGCGAGCGTATGGCTTTTTTAAACTCCATAGGAAAAGATGGCCGAATTGAGCGCAAACGCTCAATCCGGCGTTATTGGTTATTGGTTAATGGTTATTAGAATTCGATGGTCAGCCCATTTTATATTGCTGTTACGAGTGAGGCACAAAATTTGATATCATTCCTTTTAAACGATTAACAAATAACGAATAACAAATAACACCCAATTGGTTTTCAACCAATTGGGCTGGGCGTGAAATAAAAAACCGAATCGCCTTATGTGAAAGGGAGTCCGGTTCCTGGGGTCTATTATTTTAGTCCGAAATCGAGTCGCCATGATTCTGTTCCATCATTGACAATGATGTCATCCTGGCGAATCTGGTTGACGGAAAAGCCTTCTACCGATTCGCCCTCCCGTACCACATGATTATTGATTACCGCAATCCGCTGGGCGGCGTTCGCCGACCAGGCAATGGCTTGCAGTTTTAATTTCGGATCATCCAGGCGCCTGTAAGTTTGTGAGGCCGGTTTCACATCTGAATTCGTTTTTTTTGCGGGTGAGGTCGCCTGGGTGCCGGCCTGCTTTCGAACAGATTGTTTCGGATTGGCTGTTTGAGATCGGGTAATCCGGGATTTGGGCTGTACCGGTTTCGGTAACGGCTGTGATTGGCCGGGTGTCGTAACATCAAGCGGCTTAATTATTTTTTTGCGCACCGGTATTTTTGGCAACTGTCTTAACTGCTCATCGGTCCCGGTCTGTTTCGGCTCCTGTTTCATGCCGGCCGGTTGATTTTCCATAGTCGGGGGGGATTTCGCTTTTGCGGATCTGGCTGTTTGTTTGGATGCGGATGACGCCAACTTATCCTTTTCTAAGGCCTTGCCAGAAGAAAACCTGGCCAGCAACAGGTCTTTTTGGTTGTAGACAAACAGCCCGGCTGCCGCGATAATCACTACCAAAGCAATTGCCAGATAGACCTTTCGCTGCGGCCGTATTTTTTCAACCCGGGCTTTTACGGTCTTTTTGGTATCAACTTCCGGAGGCCAGGATTGAAGGTCATCCGGCGGGGTCGTTTGGTCGACCTGTTTTAGGGCCTTTAAAATCGTACTCAAACTTGCTAAATCCTTTTATACCGGCAGTGTTTTACGCCAGAGTTGCTGGATGGCAAGGTCGCGCGGACGCGCCATCCTCCTAATCTGCCTGTTGAATACCCTGCGATCTTCCCAAATTTGTCAGATTTGGCATTTCGGAGGAATCCTTTTCCTTGTATAGGACAATTTTGGTAAGCGGGCCAACATATCCATCAACGGGAATACCATATTTCGCCTGAATGGATTCCACCGCTTTCTGGGTGAAATCATCATATTGATCATCAATTGTGACATTCTCAAACCCGAGATCCTGCAGCAGAATCTTCAAGGTGATGACTGAATCCTTGTATGTTTGCGCCGGTATTGTGCCCCAAATGGAATGAAAGTTTTTCCAGGGCAGATAGGCGACTCCGGACCAGTAGAATTCCAATTCCTCCTGATTTGTTACTATCCATTCGGTTTTATCTATGCCCTGCAGAATAATTTTGCCGTCGTTTAGACGACTTAGGGTAAGGTAGCCTGGATTTGGGCTTCCAGGCGGATAGAATTCAAGGATGGCCGGCATATTTAGCTTTCTTAGAAAAGTGATATCTGTTTCTACCCGATGGATGAATAAACCACTCGATTTTGCAGAGAGACGGAAGTAGGTTTGGTCATCATCAATATCGTTGAGATAGGGTGTAAATTCTGTGTTTGTTTTCCACAGATTCATTGCATGCATCAGCGCAGGATGGCGGGAGCTGCGCCCGTCCATATTCATCAGGTAATCAGCCAGGCTTATCGCCGCTAAATCGTTTTTCAACCGGGGTGCTGCCGCCGGGCTGCTTTGAGCGGTTGATTCTTGTTGCGGTGTTACCAATGGAGGCTGCGTGTCGTTGGCGATATGTTCAGTTTTCTCCTCGGCCGGGGGAGCCAGTACGGCCGCTATTTTTTCACTGATGGGCTGATAAAATACGGCACCCAGGAATAAAATACTTAAAAAAGACAGGCCCATTAATACCCATGTGCTGTTGGAAAGCCCGTAGTTTTTGGTCTGTCCCCGGCTGGCAAGTTCTTTAATCGCTGTCTTGGTAATGCCGGTTGTAATTTTAAACTGATTTAAAACAAAGGCGGTTAAAAGGGCCCGATCGCATACGATATTAATCAATCGGGGGATGCCCTTGGAGTATTTATAAATCTGGCGATATGCAGATCGATCAAATTTGATGGCTGTCTTTTGCGCAGCGATACCGATGCGGTACTGGATATATTCTTTGGATTCATTAAACGTTAAGGGACCCAGCTGATAACTCAATGTTATTCTCTGCCCTAACTGCCTGAGATCATATGAATTAAGTATTGCGGACAGTTCCGGCTGACCTACCAGGACAATCTGTAAAAGTTTATCCCGATTTGTTTCCAGATTGGAGAGCAAACGCAGTTGCTCCAAAACGTTTCGATTTAAATTCTGAGCTTCATCGATCAGCAGGATGACCTTTTTCCCGCTGGCCTTCTTTTGCATGAGAAATGCATTCAGAGTATCAATGAGCGTTTTGGTATCATCCCCCGCTGATTTGATTCCAAACTCTTCATTGATTGTTCGCAGGAGTTGTTTGGGGCCCAGTTTGGGGTTGAAAATATAGGCCGCTTCAACGATGCCGTCCAGGCTTTCAAGGAAGGCGCGGCAAAGGGTGGTTTTGCCGGTTCCAACCTCGCCGGTAATTTCTACGAAGCCGTCTCCCTGAGAGATGGCGTAATTCAGATGGGCCAGGGCTTCCTCATGGCTTTTACTCAAATAGAAGTAAGCCGGGTTCGGCACCAGTTTGAATGGTTTTTCTTTAAATCCAAAAAACTTGTTATACATCTAAAACAAGCCTCTATTACAATCGTGTGATTTTTGAGGGGAAATAAAAATGTTTAAACTACTTTTTCCGCTTGAATGCAATCAGATTCGTGTGATCACGCAGCTTTGTGAGTGTTCGCTCTGAGGTCTCAACTTAAAAACGCAGATGAATCGAAAGAACTTAATTCCTTGCAAACGGTTTGAAATCCTTTCAAAAATTATCATTTTGTAATTAAATATTTTAGAGGAAAAACCGTCGATCGTCAACCTTCAATCCATTGTCAAGCAGGCCGGTTTTTATTCGTTGGTGATGGCCTCGGTAAGATTCAGTCTTTATTAGACATTATAGGTTTGTTGCCCAGCCCCCGATTGCCGTCGATATAACCTTCCAGTATACGATGCCGTTCCGTTGCGTCTTTTTGGGCCAGCTGTCGACACCTTCGGTAAAATTCTTCCAGATCTCCTCCGGATTCGACCATTATGTTGCGAAAAGCAGGCACCCAGTTATGATACGTTGCAACGCTGATAAGCTGGGCGTTGTTTAATGGATGACTGAACCAGGCGTCATATGCCGCCATGGCACTATGGTTTGATTTCAAATCCAGAAACTCGGATCGCAATTGATTGAAAACCGCCGCCTTCTGGCTTCGTTTTTCGGCCAACGAAAGGTTGCCCTGATACAGGTCCTGCAGTTTGGCCCGGTATTTTGAAACCAGGCGGATGAACCGCTGGCGCCGCTGGCCTTTGAGCAACCAATTTTTATAGCCCTTCGGATCGTTAGCCGAAGATTGCCAGCGTCGAAGGCCTTCCTGTTCAACAGCGGTGGCAAAACCTTCATTAAAGGCCGTGTCGTCTTTTATGTATAGAATCGCATGGGCGAGTTCATGAAAGATCAGGGCGGCAGTTTCAGATGGACTGAGGTTTAAAAAGGTGCTTAAAACCGGATCATCGAACCAGCCGAGCGTCGAGTACGCAATCGCACCGCCGATGAACACGTCAAAACCCGCTTGTTTCAAATCATCACCGAAGCGTCTGGCGTCCTGCTCCGAAAAATATCCACGATAGGCCACACATCCAACGATTGGAAAGCACCAGGTCTTGGGCGTCAGCGAAAATTCCGGGGCGGCGAATACATTCCAGACAACATAAGGACGGTTTAGTTCCACGTAACTCAAATAATGATCATTGACCGGAAGGTGGAGCTGCTTTTCAGCAAAGTCTCTAATTGATTGAATAAATATAAGTTTATCGCGAAGTTCGACCGGTGTGTCCGGGTCGTCGATCAGGTCGGAAATCGGCGCCCGGCCCTGCAAAATTTCCATATGACCGTTAATGGCTTGGTCGTAATATGGCAGGGATTGGCACTGTAAGCTTACAGCTGCAATTAATAAAATGAGCAGAATTTCTGAAATTCGCCTCGCCATTGGAAGTCGGCTTGTTCTTTTGGTTGGATTCGTTTAATTGGTTCAATTGGTTCTCTTTAACAAATAAAACGAATTAAACCAATCAAACCAATTAAACAGGTGTAACGCTTACGATCTGCCTGACACCGGACACCTAATTTAGATCAGACTGTAACAAAACTTTTCGAAAATTTTGCGGTCGAATTTACCGGCCTCCACATCCTGCTTGATGAGCTTTAGGGTGTCCAGGGGGCTCTTCGCCCTGCGGTAAGGTCTTTCTTCATTTGTCAAAGCTTCGTAACAGTCGATGATGCCCAGCAGCTGCCCGGCAAAAGATATATGTCTAATGCCGCGGGGATAACCGCTGCCGTCCAGCTTTTCGTGGTGCTCGAAGGCGCTCCGGGCGATGCCGCTGTCAATTCCGCTTTTGAATTTAATGATATATTCCCCGATCTTGGGGTGGCGCTTCATGATTTCAAATTCGCTGTTGGTTAATTTCCGGGAAGCCTTTAGAATATGGTCGGGTATTTCAGTTTTACCAACGTCATGCATCAAGGCACTTAAGCCCAGCTGCCTGGTCTCACGTAAAGATAAATTTGAATAGAAACAAAAACCCAGGGTCAATGCCATAACATTCACCGAGTGGATAACCGTGGTGTAGTCTTTAAAGGAAATCGAAGCGAATGTTTTGATAATTTCCGGACTTTTCGAATAACCGGATACCAGCGTATCAACCGTCTCGGGCAGCGCTTTCAGGGTGCCGCTTCTCGGTTCCGTCAGGGTTTCTTCAACCAGGTTACAAAGGGTTGATTTTACCGCCATTACATTTCCGGCTTTGATATTTTCGGCAATCTTGCGATTAAACCCTTTTTGCAGCTCTTCTATCGCAGTTGCCCGATCTTCTTGATGAATATAGAGTTCCGTTGGGATTCTTTCCTGGTTCAGCCGTACGTCTGTCACCAATTTGCCCGGCGGCTTGTATAACACAAAGGTGCCGCCCTCAATATAATAGAGCCCGACGTCCCGGTAAAAATTAATCTGGGAATTTCTTATGGGGATATAATTTTTTTCCTCTAAAGCCATCTGTGACCCTTAAAATTGAAGGGTTTGCCGTAAAATACCGGTTGATTTTATCAGCGGTGGTTTTTTAATCGGCAATTTTAAAATAAAAGTTTACACAATTTTGGGATCGGTCTTTTTTTATTTTCAGCTGGCCTCCTGATCGGCGGATACCCGTTACGCGATTCAGGCCGGGAGTTCCATTTTCCTAAGATTGTATATATGCCTACAATTCTGATCTATCCAGCTTTAAAATTGTAGAACCTTTTACAAAGCTGAAATGCGAATCAGTGATCAGATAAAAACCAAATTTGCCTATTGCAAGACCAAACAAATTTGGTATAAGGTCAGATGATTTTTTTCTTCCGAGTTTTCTTCTTATTCCGGATTTCAAAAAAGATCGGTTTCGATTAAAATCCCAAATTCAATAATGATGTACTAGAAACGGTCTAGGATGCTGTCGTACAAAAAGGAATCGAATACTAGCTCCATCTCCCCCAAAACGCCTGAAGATCGATCCTCCTCCGGTGTTGGCCTAGAAGATGCGCTTATTGAGGTAAAAGCGTTTGCCAAAGCGTGCTTTGATAAAGCATCGGGCAGCCATGACTGGGAGCACACCCTGCGGGTGGTTCGACTGTGCGAGATGATCGGCCGTGTTGAGAACGCGGATATGGATGTATTGCGGACCGCCGCTTACCTGCACGATATCGGCCGCAGTTTGCAGGATGCGTCCAACGGTGCCGTCTGCCATGCGGAAAAGGGGGCTCAAATAGCGGAGCCGTTTGTCGAAAGACTTGCGTTCACCAAAAAACAAAAACAAAATATCCTTGATTGCATACGGTGCCATCGCTTTCGCAATCATCACACACCCGTCACACCTGAAGCGAAGGTTTTGTTCGATGCCGACAAACTGGATGCAATCGGAGCTATCGGCGTGGCCCGCGCCTTTCTTTTTGCCGGCGAGGTGGGGGCACGTCTGCATAACGCCGATATTGATGCGGAAGAGGCCAGGCCCTACTCGACAGACGATACCGGATACAGGGAGTTTAAAGTCAAGCTTTGTAAAATTAAAGACAAAATGCTGACCGCCGAAGGTCGTAAATTAGCGCGCGAACGCCATGCGTTCATGAATGATTTTTTTAACCGTTTTTTAGAAGAATATGAAGGAAAGAGGTAGCCGTTATGAGTATTAATGTCGTTGAAAAGATAGATGATCTAGTAAAAGTGCGGACGATACTAGTAAGTGTTTCCGACAAAAGCGGGCTTGACTCATTTATTCCGAATATGGTTGAGATTAACCCGGAAATTCGGATTTTTTCAACCGGCGGAACCTATGGCCGGATCAGTGAAATTCTGGGAGAATCTGCCGGGGCACATCTGACGCAGGTCTCCGAATTCACCGGGCAGCCCGAGACCCAGGGCGGTCTGGTAAAAACCCTGGATTTTAAAATTTATCTCGGACTTCTCACCGAGACTTACAACGACGCCCATCAGGGTGATTTGAAACGCACCGGCAGTGTCCCGATCGATATGGTGGTGGTCAATCTATATCCGTTCAAAGAAACGATCTCAAAACCGGATGTAACCGTGGAGCAGGCCAGGGGCAATATCGATATCGGCGGACCTTGCATGATTCGCGCTTCCGCTAAAAATTACATCCGGGTTGCATCCGTGGTTGATCCTGCTGATTACGGACAGATTCTTTCGATTCTCAAAGAGAACCACGGTTCGACAACTTTAGCCCTTCGTTTTCAGCTGGCCCGCAAGGCATTTGATCACACAGCCGTCTACGATCGCACGATTGCCGATTTCCTGGTTTCAAAAGCGATCGATGATGTAAAAAACTGTTATACAATGTAAAATTAAGGAGTGATAAAATGGCAGAAGACCTCAAAAAAATGTATCGAACCGTAATGGATGACCACTTTCCGCCTCAGATGGAAGTCAGCTTTATCGATCAGGATAAACGCCAGACGCTTTTTTATGAAAAAGTCGTCTGGGTCGTCGATGAGGTCCAAAAAGGCCTCCGGTACGGGGAAAACCCCGGTCAGGAAGCCGCCCTATACAAGCTGGTCAACGGCAATCTGGTGCTGGGAGAGACCGAAACCATCCAGCCCGGGCAATTTCTGGCCTCCGAGATTGAGCTGCTGCAATCCGGCAAGCACCCGGGCAAAACCAATCTCACCGATGCCGACAATTCTCTCAATATTCTGCGCTATTTTACGGAAAAGCCCACCGTGGTGATCGTCAAACACAATAATCCCTGTGGTGTGGCACGCTCCGATACGCTGGTAGATGCTTACCTTAAAGCCAATATGGCTGACAGGGTCGCCGCCTTCGGGGGCTGTATCGCCGTAAACCAACCGGTTGATAACGCCACCGCCGAAGCGATTACCCAGCAGTATGCTGAAGTGGTGGTGGCGCCTGATTTTGAACAGGGGGTCATGGAAGTATTTTCCCAAAAACCGAACCTCAGAGTGATCAAAATCGGCAATATCGAGCGCCTGCAAACATTCGTGGGGCAAAGATGTGTTGAATTTAAAAGCCTGATCGATGGCGGCATTATTGCCCAGTGGTCGTTTGTGCCGACGACCCGTTCCAGGGAAGATCTCAAGATAGCCGAGTGTGAATACAAAGGTAAGACATACAAAATCAATCGCCTGCCCACTGAAAAGGAATATGATGATCTGATTTTTGGATGGCTGGTGGAGTCGGGGGTTACCTCAAATTCGGTCATTTACGTCAAAGATGAGGTTACCGTGGGCATCGGTACCGGTGAGCAGGACCGCGTCGGTGTTGCCGAGATTGCCCGGGATAAGGCCTATCGCAAGCTTGCCGACAGGCATTGTTTTGAAACCCACGGCATTCCCTACAATGAACTGACGGATGCCGATAAAAAATCTGCAATTGACGCCCGGGTGGCCACCGAAAAAGGCGGGCTCATCGGCGCTGCCATGGTCAGCGATGCATTTTTTCCCTTTAGAGACGGGGTGGATGTGGGCATCCGCGAAGGGATTTCAGCTGTGATTCAACCGGGAGGGTCCGGAAACGACTATCAGTCCATCGAGGCCTGTAATGAGGCGGATGTCACCATGGTCTATACCGGCCAGCGCAGTTTCAAGCATTAAAACTAGTTTCAAACCCTCATCTTTTGCCCGCTGGCGGTGTTGTGAGCCGTTTCAAAATGCTAATTTGTCGCGGCAAGATGCCGCTCCCACAAATTTTTCAATGGAAATAAACAAGGGGATAATGCTGCTCTAAGAAATAGTGGGAGTGGCTTCCAGCCACGATTCATACGCTCCGCTTTTTAACCGACTCGCGCCTTGCCAGCGAACAAAATCTAAGAATTTTGAACCCAGTTTAATTCAGTCTTTTCTCAATTGCCTTGTGCCGTGAGCCCTGTATCTTATACCTTGATTTATTTCATCACTTTCGAAATGACACCCAGAGCATAATCGATATCATCGGCGGTAATGTGGTAGTGGGTGACGGCTCTGAGGGCATTTGGCCCTGTTGGCACCGCCAAAATGCGAATACCCTCGCGATCGATTCGCTGCACGAATTCGGCCGGCGTCATATCTTCGCGATTGACCTCAAAAAAGATGATATTGGTTGGTATCTGGTCCGGATCGATTGAAATACCCGGTATTTCAGTCAGGCCCGTGGCCAGCGTTTTGGCATTGGCATGATCATCCGCCAGACGATCGACCATTTCATTAAGGGCCACAATTCCAGCGGCGGCAATTACGCCGGCCTGGCGCATGCCGCCACCCAGCACTTTTCGTGCCCGTCGGGCCTCATTGATAAAATCCTGCGCGCCGCAGACCACAGATCCCACCGGAGCCCCCAGGCCTTTGCTTAAACAAAAGGAAACCGAGTCGGCTTCTGCCGCCAATTCTTTTGGATCCACGTCTAAGGCCACGGCTGCGTTAAAAAAACGGGCACCGTCCACGTGAATTTTTAATTTATGACGTCGGGCAATTTCACCCACAGCCTGCATGTAATCGGTGTCAAGCGGAAATCCGTTACAAAGGTTGTGGGTATTTTCCAGAATGATCAATCGGGTCCGGGGAAAATGAACGTTGTCGCTGCGAACGGCAGCTTCAATATCTGCAAGGGCCAGCTTGCCGTCCGGCTGGTTGGTCACGGTACAGGGATGGATACCGCCGAGGGCGGCCGACCCACCCTGCTCAAACAAAAACGTGTGCCCTGCGCTGCCGATAATAATTTCGTCACCCCGACCGCAGTGGGCCAAATTGCAGACCATACCACCCATGGTGCCGCTGGCTACAAACAAAGCGGCTTCTTTTCCCAGCCGTTCGGCGGCCATCTCTTCCAGGCGATTGACCGTCGGGTCCTCACCAAACACGTCGTCACCCACCTCAGCATCAGCCATTGCCCGGCGCATAGCCGGGGTTGGTTTGGTAAGGGTGTCTGATCTCAAATCAACAATGCGCATAAGCTTTCTCCTTGTTCACGAAATTGTATCGATTGTGAAATGATGACAAATACCCAAAATCCGGCAAACCTGCAAGGTATAAAATTTTTGAGTCCGGACATTTTTTATTCACGTTATTGACTATCGCCCGTTTTTGAAGGTAAATAATCATCAATTGTTTTTAATCTGTCAATTGAACAAAGGGGGCATGATCATGTCGAAACTATTGTGGAAACCCACCGAAGAACAAATTAAACAGTCGAACATGTATCGTTTCATGAATTTTATCAATGAAACCTATAATCAGAATTTTAATGAATATGCCTCCCTGTATAGCTGGTCGATTGAAAACATTGCGGATTTTTGGGCGTCCTTTTGGGAATTTGCCGACATCATCCACTCCAAACCCTATGATCAGATCGTGGATGATGCCACTAAAATGCCGGGAGCGAAATGGTTTTCCGGTGCGCAGCTTAATTTTGCCGAGAACCTTCTCCGCTACCGGGATGACCGGGTGGCCTTGATCTTCAAGGGGGAAGGGCGGGCCCCGACCCGGATGACTTATGCCGAGCTTTATGATGAGGTGGCGCGGGTCGCCAAATCCTTAAAGGAGCTGGGCATTCAACCGGGGGATCGGGTGGTGGGGTTTATGCCCAATATGCCTGAGGCCGTTATTGCCATGCTGGCAGCCACCAGTCTGGGGGCGACCTGGTCCTCCTGCTCGCCTGATTTTGGCATTAAAGGTGTGCTCGACCGTTTCGGGCAGATCCAACCCCGCGTCCTGTTTACCGCCAACGGGTACGCTTTTAAAGGCAAAAAAATTGATTCCCTGGAACGCATTTCAAATATTCTCAAACAACTGCCCTCCATTGAGAAAGTTGTGGTTGTGCCTTACACCGAACCGCAAGCGGATATCAACGGGGTTCCGAATGCCGTTCATTATCAGGATTTCCGGTCTTCAGAATCCGGTTTGGAGATTGAATTCGAGCAACTCCCCTTTAAGCACCCCCTGTATATTATGTACTCCTCCGGCACCACCGGTCTGCCAAAATGCATGGTGCAAAGTGCCGGCGGCATCCTCGTTCATCACTTAAAGGAGCTCATGCTGCATTCGGATTTAAAGCGTGAGGATACGATATTTTACTTTACCACCTGCGGCTGGATGATGTGGAACTGGCTAACCAGCTCACTGGCCGTTGGCGCTACTCTGGTCCTGTTTGACGGCAATCCCTTTCACCCGCATCCCGCTGCCTTATGGGAGATGGCACAGGACGAGAAGGTTACCGTCTTCGGGACCAGTGCGGGGTATATCGCCGCACTTCAAAATGCGGGCGTAAAGCCCGGCAAAGAATATGATTTAAAACCTTTGCGGGCGGTGCTCTCCACCGGATCCCCCCTTTCAATCGAGGGGTTCGAATTTATATACGATGAGGTCAAATCCGACTTGCAGCTGGCTTCAATTGCCGGCGGCACTGATTTAAACGGCTGCTTCGCCCTTGGAAATCCCATGGGGCCGGTTTATGCCGGTGAGCTCCAGTGTCGGGGACTGGCCATGGATGTGCGCGCGTTTGATGAAACCGGAAGCGAGCTGATCGATGAACAGGGCGAGCTGGTCTGCTGTAAACCGTTTCCGTCCATGCCGATTTACTTCTGGGATGACCCGGACGGCAGCAAATATCATAATGCCTATTTTGATGTATATCCAAATATCTGGCGCCACGGTGACTTTGTTACCGTCACCAAGCGGGGCGGTGTCGTCATGCTCGGAAGATCGGACGCAACCCTTAATCCGGGAGGCGTGCGTATCGGGACGGCTGAAATTTACCGACAGCTGGAACAGATGGAGGAAATCGATGACAGCGTTGTGGTCGGGCAGGACTGGCAAAATGATGTCAGAGTGATCCTTTTTGTTAAGCCGGCAGAAGGTGTTGAGCTCACCGATGCATTAAAGGATAAAATCAGACAAACCATCCGTACCAATGCTTCGCCACGGCATGTCCCTGCCAAGATCATCAGTGTGCCCGATGTTCCTTATACCCTGAACATGAAGAAAGTGGAGCTGGCCGTAAAAAAGGTTATCCAGGGCCGGGAGGTGCTCAACAAAGACGCCCTCAGCAATCCGGAGGCCTTGGATTATTATGCAAATATCGAGGAACTCCAACACGATTAAAAACTGGTTTCCAAACCTTCATCTTTTATTCGAATGGAGAATAACCCGATGCCGGAATCTTTTCAGGTTTTTCCTGTGGGTGCGGTTCGCAAAAAAGAAGAAGCCACCTGGATTGAAATCTTTGAATCCTATTCCGAGGCGCTTCTGGGATTGGAGGGTTTTTCCCACATCCATGTGCTTTTCTGGTTTCATGAAAACGATACTGCCGAGCGGCGTAAAACCCTGCGGGTTCATCCCCGAAAAGATAAACAAAATCCTTTGAGCGGCGTGTTTGCCACCCATTCTCCCCGACGGCCGAATCTGATCGGCTTTACATTGTGCAAAATAAAATCAATTCGCGGAAATCGTATCGAAATCGAAGACATCGACGCCTTTGACGGAACGCCGGTCATCGATATTAAGTGTTACATTCCAAGTTCGCCTGCCGAATCGGACGTACGCCTCCCGGATTGGGTATGAGTCACATTATGCGAAAAGTTTGCATCTACGCATTCTTGTGAGGACTTGAGTTATAATCTCGCTGCTAAGTTAGCGGAGTACTGGAGTGTTGGAGTATTGGATCAGAATAGTTGAGGTTCAGGATATTTCAACAATACGCCATTACTCCAGCACGCCATCACTCCAAATTGAAAGCACCAGGCAATAGACGTGCTCGGATGTATTGCCCACACGTTTTAACCACAACCTTTAATCGGATTGGAGTTATGCTCACCGACCTTACCGGTCAGATCGAAAGGATCACCTTCACCAACGAAGAAAACGGGTTTACGATTGCCAAATTGAAGACCCGGGGGCAAGGGGATTTGGTCACCGTCGTCGGCAATTTGATGTCACCGATGCCCGGCGAAATTCTTGAGATGCGGGGAGAATGGACCCATCATCCCAAATTCGGGGAGCAGTTCAAGGTTGTCCAATTTAAGACCAAGGTTCCGGCGACGGTTTACGGTATCCGCAAATATTTGGGATCCGGTCTGATCAAGGGGCTGGGACCGGTTATGGCCGGGCGCATTGTTGATAAATTCGGCAAAAAAACACTGGACATCATTGAAAATGAAATTGAGCGGTTAGCCGAAGTTAAGGGCATCGCCGAGAAAAGCATTGCCAGGATCGCAAAAGCCTGGGACGCCCAAAAAGAGATCCGTGATGTAATGATTTTTTTGCAGGCCCATGGTGTCAGCTCAGCTTATGCCACCAAGATATTCAAACGTTACGGTGATCGATCCATTGCGGTGGTGAAACAAAACCCCTATCGACTGGCGACGGATATCTTCGGGGTCGGATTTTTAAAGGCTGACAGCATTGCGAAAGAGCTCGGGTTTTCAGATGGCTCCCCTGTAAGAGTGGAAGCCGGCGTCATCTATTCTTTAAATCAGCTGTCCGAAGAAGGGCATGTATATTTTCTATATGAGCCGCTGATCGAAAAATGCCGCGAGATTCTGGGTGTCGCGCGGGAGCCCATTGTCGGGGCCATCGGCCGCCTGAGTACCGACAGGCAGATCATTATCGAAGATATAAATGAAGATGTTGAAAATTTTAAACCCCACAACAAAGCGGTTTATCTGACCCGGTTTTATCAATGTGAAACCGGTGTTTCGAACCGATTAAAGGCGTTGCTCTCCACACCGAAATTGATTCGTGAGGTTGATTCCACCCGGGCGATCGAGTGGGTCCAGAATCTGCTTTCATTTGAACTTGCTGAAAATCAGGTCGCTGCCATTCAATGCGCCCTTGAAAATAAAGTCATGGTTATCACCGGAGGGCCGGGTACCGGTAAAACCACCATCATTAACGCGATATTAAAAATATTTTCGAAACTTGATATCCATATAATGCTGGCCGCGCCCACCGGAAGAGCTGCCAAACGAATGAGTGAGATGAGCGGCCATGAAGCCAAAACCATCCACCGTTTGCTCGAATACAGTCTTCACAAACACGGGTTTCAAAGAAATGAAAAGAATCCCCTTGATTGCGACCTGTTGATTGTTGACGAGGCCTCCATGATCGATACCATCCTGATGTATCACCTCCTGAAAGCCATTCCCGCGACTGCCACCTGCATTCTGGTGGGGGATGTAAACCAATTGCCGTCGGTGGGGGCCGGCAATGTGCTTAACGATATTATCACATCCGGAGCCGTTGCCGTTATTGAGTTGAACAAAATATTCCGCCAGGCCAAAGCAAGCCGCATAATTGTGAACGCCCATAAGATCAATGCGGGAGATTTGCCCTCTTTCGGGCAATCTGAGCGTTTCGATCCCAATAATGATTTTTATTTCATCGAGCAGGATGATCCTGAAAAGGTTCTGGGCATAATCCTTGAACTTGCAAACCGGCGGATTCCAAAGCGATTCGGCTTTGATCCGATCGACGACATCCAGGTGTTAACCCCCATGCATAAAGGTGTGGTGGGAGCGGGTAATCTTAATGATCGGCTTCAAGCGGTATTAAACCCCGGAAATGGCGGGATCGTTCGCGGGGACCGGACCTTTCGGGTTAACGACAAGGTCATGCAAATCCGGAACAATTATGACAAGGAGGTTTTCAACGGTGATATCGGCCGCATCACCGATATGTCCACTGAAGATCGCCAGATAACGATTTCTTTTGATAACCGCGGCATTGTCTATGATTTTAGCGAGCTGGATGAAATCATGCTGGCCTATGCCGTTTCCGTACACAAATCCCAGGGCTCGGAGTATCCGGTCATCATCCTACCGGTACTGACCCAGCATTACATTCTGCTTCAGCGCAACTTAATTTACACCGCCGTAACGCGCGGGCGCAATCTGGTGGTCATGGTGGGAAGCCGCAAAGCACTGGCCATCGGGGTAAACAACAACCAGACCCAGCAGCGGTTCACCCGGCTGGGTGATCGTTTGAAAAGAAGTGACTAAAGTAAAGTGAACCTCCCCGCGGCTTGCCGCAGGGAGGGTCACTTTAGTCCACTTTTAATCCCGCCCTGGCGGGACGCCCTTGCATTGGTACTTTTTAAAATCGCTTTAATATAAGGAGGAGAATATGAAACTTATGTTGGCACTTGTCTGCGGTCTGATTTTGATGGCCGCCTGCCATATGCCCTCTCCACCGCCCACGCCAGACCCGGATGCAGAACTGATCGAAAAAGGCAGGCAGATCTTTTTCAATGAAACTTTTGAAGGTAACGGCAGAACCTGCGGCTCCTGTCATCCGGCTGAAAATAATTTTGCCATCGACCCGGCATTTATCGCCACCCTGCCGGATGACGATCCGCTTTTTGTGGCCGAGTTTAATCCGGATCTCCAAGAAAATTTTGAGAATCCGCGGTTGATGCGGGAATTCGGTCTAATTATCGAAAACCTGGATGGATTCGATGATCTGGCCAAAAAGTTCACCCTGCGCGGCGTGCCGCACACCTTAGGATTGCCCAACACGATTGACAGCGCCCAGGGACCCCGGACCGGATGGTCTGGAGACGGCTCACCCGGCGACGGCACGCTGAGATCCTTTGCGATTGGCGCCGTCATCCAGCACTTTACCAAAACACTGAACCGCGTTCCGGGAGTTGATTTCCGTCTTCCGACCGATGACGAACTCGACGCTCTTGAGGCCTTCCAATTTTCTCTGGGCCGCCAGGAGGAAATCACCCTGCCGCTGGCGCTTAAGGGCACGGCGGCGAAGCGCGGCCAGGAAATTTTTAATTCCGCCGCGACGGGCAAGTGTTTTGCCTGTCATTTTAATGCCGGCGCCAATGGCGCGCCCGCCATTTTCGGGCCGAGTGCCGGCAATCTGAACTTCAATACCGGCGTCGAGGACCTGCCGGATCAGCCCCAGGATTTAACCGGCGAGCTGGTGCCGCCGGATGATTGAAGCTGCGGATACGGGGCCGTTTTTTCACAACAATTCGGTCGAAACCATTGAGGGAGCGGTGGCCTTTTATAACGGGGATGCGTTCAACAACTCTCCGGCCGGCCAGCTCTTGCAGCAGGCCACCGGCAGCGGTATCAATTTGGACGGCACCCAGGTTGTGGAAGTGGCCGCCTTTTTACGGGTCATCAATGCCCTGGAAAATATCCGGGAGAGTATCGCGCAGTTGGAGCCGGTGGCCAATAAATGGCACCGGACAGCCGAAGAGGGCCGGCGGCTGCTCGATCGGGCGGTAGCGGAAACCCGGGACAGCATCGCCGTTCTTTCCGGGGGAGGCCTTCATCCTGAAGCTGTGATGCACTTGAAAGAAGCCCTGCGGCTGACGAAAAAAGCACAACGCAGCTTGTTTTTCAAGAGCCAGAATGCCAAAGACGCCATCGAGCAGCAGAAAAAAGCGCGCGACCAACTGGTGGAGACATCTTAAATAATGTTTATTGTATAAGTAGGATCCCAACATGTCCAAGCATTCAACCATAATCGGCATTATTTGTTTTGTGGTGTTCGGCGCTTTTTCTGCCGGTGCCGAAAAATCAACCGAACTATATATTCCCATCGGGCAATCGCCGGGTTTGTCCGGAAAGTATACGGTCATGGGGAAGATCGATCAGGTCAATCCTCAGAATCAAACCCTTAGAATGTCAGGGGCTTCCGGCAGCTATACCGTAAAAATGACGCCGCGTACTTTTATTTACCTGGACCGGAGCAAAGCACAGCTCAGCAACATCTATGGGACCCTGGCCGATTGTAAAGCCGGGGATCTGATTGAAGTGAAGTTTGAAGACAATTCGCACAACAAACCCATCGAGTGGATCAAAGTACAAAAATCTCAATAGGGCGTGCCGGTGTTCAAGTCTAAAGGAGAACCCTTACGGGGCTCGGGGAGTAAATCCCCGGGTCCCGGAGGGTGCCGCCCTGCTCCCCCACTGATAAGAGGGATCACCAGCGCTTTCTTGCGAGGTCAAATCCCTTATTTCTTCTTTTTACCTTTTTCTTTGGGTTTAAAAAGTTTCTTTTTAGTTTCCTTATAAAATTCAATTACTTTCTCTTTGATGACGACCATCAGGGGCCGTTTGATATGTTTATAGCCTTTATCCGTATAAACATCTCTGGCATCTTTGGGCGGCGGGGTATCGGAAAAATGCTTATTACCTTTGGCATCGGTCCAAAAATATAAAGTGATGCTGGGTTCGAGCTGTTGCTCTGTGGTTTTATCGTACCAATCCCACCCCAGATATCCGCCGATGCCGATTATAAGGATTAGGATAACAATCAAGGCCTTGCGCATCTATTTTACTCTCGCTCTAAGGTTAATCCCTTTAAATAGATTATACCGAAATATCTGTGAATTGTTTAGGTTTAAATAATACGATAACTCTTGGGTTTCATCCTGCTTAAAAGCTCGCAGCCGCTTAAGTTGCGTGGCGCAACTAAATTATAAAAAATTAGGCTAAAATCCGATCTAAAGAAAATCTGTAAAGTGCCGATAAATATATAGTGGGCTTTTGGTGCTTGTTTAAGCAACAATTAAGGAAAGGATTTAAATAATGGATGCAGGTCAGGTGACGCTGGACAGTTCGATGGCATTTATCGTTCGGCAGCTGCAGGCAAACACTGAAATGCAGTTGGCCGTGATGAAAAAAATAGCTGAAAGTCAGCAACAGATGGCGGAAATGCTTACTGCAACCGGTATCGGGACCAACATCAACGTTAGCGCCTAAAACGGTTTTTTTCGTTTAAGGCTTTAGCCTTCCATGCAGTTTGACATCCTTTGATCCTATTAACACCCCCCATATTTTCCAATTCTCAAATTATATTTGTTTGACGCTCAATTTGGCATGTTCAGTCTGGAAAATTAGGAAGCGCCGATCCAGGCGAAAATCGCAATTGCCATAAATAAAATCCATTGAAACAGCTTGGTCACACCTTTTGGGATGTTTGATGTCGCCGCAATGATAATCTGGGTAATCGCAAAGAGAAAATAGTTGATGGCGATAAATTTTACAACCACTGTATCCGCTGTGCCGAAGCTGAATCCCAGTCCGATTGAGATCAGTACAACAAAGGATAAGACCACATAAACGGAGACGTAGTGAAACACAGAATGCATCACCTTTTTGGGGACATCATCAAATTCTGCCTGCAACATGGGTTTTAAAAAATCTTTACTGCCCACGGTAAAATGCCCGATGTTGACAAATCCGGCCACCAAACCCGCTATTAAGATCATCCAATTCATAATTTTCTCCCGGGTTTTTGTTATCAATAAGAATAAATTAGGCCAGCGGAGCAAGGTTGTCAAAAGTTTGTGATACCTCGTGTTGTGTCCGCACCTAATTTGGGAGAGATGACACTAATTCTGGCGGCTTGACAGGGCATATGCATTTGCCTATACTTTCCGTGTATTCACTTATCCCTAAAACCCCGAGAACATTAAAATGGAACTCAGCGGCCTATGAATTTTTCAAACCTAGAAGCCATTTCACCGGTTGATGGCCGTTATCGGCGTGCGGCGGCCATCCTGGCAGATTATTTTTCAGAAGGTGCTTTGATCAAATACCGGGTGCGTGTTGAAGTTGAATACTTCATCGCTCTGTGCCGTCTGCCGCTGTCATCGCTAAAGAACGTTGGCAAAAAGGCATTTGAATCTCTGCACGGCATTTATAAAGATTTTTCGCTTGAAGATGCCCGCAAAGTCAAAGAAATTGAAAAGACCACCAATCATGATGTTAAAGCCGTAGAATATTATTTAAAGGAAAAATTTGATGAACTTGATTTGAGCGCATACAAAGAGTTTATCCACTTCGGTCTGACATCCCAGGATATCAACAACACCGCGTTACCGCTCTCGCTCAAAGAGGCCTATCTTGACGTCATAAAGCCGGCTTTTGATGGGATCCTCGATGATCTTCGCGGTAAAGCACGTGAATGGAAGAATGTCTCCATGCTGGCTCGCACCCACGGGCAGCCGGCTTCACCCACCACCATGGGAAAAGAAATTTATGTATTTGTTGATCGTCTCATTACCCAGATCGACCTTCTGGAAACCATTCCTTTTTCAGCCAAGTTTGGCGGCGCCACCGGCAATTTCAACGCCCATCAAATCGCTTATCCCGATATCGATTGGATCGCATTTGCGGATAACCTGGTCAACAAAACGCTGGGCCTCCGGCGTTCCAGAGTGACGACCCAGATTGATCATTATGATAATCTGGCCGCTTTTTGCGACAACCTCAAACGGATCAATACGATCCTCATCGATTTGAACCGTGATATGTGGTCTTACATCTCACTGGATTACTTCAAGCAGAAAATAAAAAAGGGCGAGGTCGGTTCTTCAACCATGCCGCATAAGGTCAACCCGATTGATTTTGAAAACGCAGAAGGCAATCTGGGCGTTGCCAATGCCATTTTCGAGCATCTGGCCGGCAAGCTTCCCATTTCAAGGCTCCAGAGGGATCTGACCGACTCAACGGTGACCCGCAACGTCGGGGTGCCGCTGGCGCATACCCTGGTTGCCTTGAAGTCATTGATGCGGGGGTTGAACAAACTGATTTTAAATGCCGATGTAATACAAGCCGATCTGCAAAACAACTGGGCGGTGGTGGCAGAAGCCATTCAGACCGTCCTGCGCCGGGAAGGCTACCCTCAGCCCTATGAAGCCTTAAAAGCGTTTACCCGCACCCATAAGCAAATCGACCAAAAAGCGATTGCAGAATTCATCGAATCCCTGGATATTTCCCGAAACATAAAGAATGAATTGCTGCAAATTACCCCTGAAAACTATACGGGGGTCGTTGATTTCTAACCCCATCTAAGCCGGATTAGATGGAGAAAGGATCTACACAGGATGGCGAAATTCACCGTGCTGGTTGAATCGCAGCCATTTTGCGCCTATAACACGGCCGCAATGGATAAATTGAAGGAATCCGGTGTGCGCGTGATCGATCTGAGGGGCGCAGGTATTGAGGATAAGGATTTTGTCAGCGCCTTAAAACAGGCCGATGCCGTTTTGTGCGGCTATGATCTGCATGTCAATGAAGACCTGTTTGATCTGGCTCCAAAGGTCAAGGTTATCGCCAAACTCGGCGCCGGGTTGGATACGGTCGATATCGACGCTGCCTCACGCCATGGGGCCGTTGTTTTTCATACACCGGGTGCCAACGACCAGGCTGTGGCCGATCATACGTTTGCCCTTATTTTAAGCCTGGCCCGCAGAATACTTCATTGCGATCGGAGCCTGCGGGAAAAACGCTGGGAACACACTAAAATAGTAGGCGTTGAGATCTGGCAGAAAACCATTGGTATTGTGGGCCTGGGCGCCATCGGCCGTTGCGTGGCACTGCGGGCCAAGGGTTTTCAGATGAGAGTGGTGGCGCATGACCCGTATTGGCCGGCAGAATTTGCCGATCAACAGGGTGTCGAAAAAATGTCCCTGGATGCGCTTTTGAAGGTCGCGGATATCGTTACGATCCACGTACCGCTGACGCCGGAAAACAAAGGAATGATCAACGCCCGGTCTTTTAAGATCATGAAACCTAATGCTCTTTTGATCAACGCGGCCCGGGGTGCCATTGTGGTTGAATCAGACCTTTACCAGGCACTGAAAAATGGTGAAATTGCCGGTGCCGGCGTGGATGTATTTGAGCAGGAACCTCCGACCGAATCACCGCTGCTGGAATTGGACAATGTGGTGTTAAGTCCCCATACGGCTGCGTTTACCCATGAGGCCCTGGACAATATGAGCATGGGGATTGTGGATCAACTGATCGATTATTATCAGGGAAAACGACCCGCCCATCTGGTGAATCCGGAGGTGTTCATGGGTCAGAAAACAGAAGACAGAGGTCAGAAGTCAGAAGTGAGCAAAAAGAGCTCAAACGAAAAATAGGTTGATTCATCTTCAGAATTTTTTCAATCTGACCTCTGCCCTCTGGCCCCTGTCATCTGTTGACCGGACCTTGCAGCAGCGCCGTGGAGACCCTGCTGACGAGCCCCCAGATCGCATCCGCAGAGAATACCGCCTCTATCGACCGATCAAATAAAACCGAGATCCTGGGATCAAATTCCGCGTCACCCTGCCAGAATAAATAATACACCGGGACCCGCGGAAAGGGCAGCAGCTGGTAAGCAGCATCTGCCATGTCCACCGGCCGGCCCTCTAAATTTTGGGCGGCTGCTTTAAATCCCCGCATGTCCCGGCCATAGCGCTTCAGGAGCGGATTGATCTGAAGCGCATGCGGCCCCTGGAAAAAATGTGCTTCTTTTAGATCCTTAACACCCACGATTTCCTTTCCCAGTGGATACAGCATGTTGACGTTGTTCAAATATACAACGGTTACCAGCTCAAGCAGCGGATCCTGTGTGTTTTCCCATTCCTGGCCTTTCATGCGCTTCAAACAGCGCTCATCGAAGTCCACCAGCACATCCTCATTTAAAAAATGAAAAGTCATCTGGCGGGGAGAAGCCAGGTTGAACAGGGTTTGGTTGCAAAGGGAATTTAAATCTTTTTTCTGCAATTCGTCCCAAAAATGTTCAGGCACTTCGACCGGGCTTTTATCCGGTGCAAACGCCGGAGGGAGTTGCTGCCGGCGACGCTGTTGCATTTCCAGGTATCCCTGACTGAACGGATAAGGACCCCGGGTAAAATTATCGCAGGGAAATTGCCGGCAATCCCGCAGGCAGTATTCAACCTGATTCATTTTGGCGCAAGCCAGAATGGGGCAGGTATCTCCAAATAACCGTTGCTGTGCGGCCAGCTTCTGCGCGGCTTCCAGACTCTGTCCGGACCCGCAGCTTGAGCAGGTGCCCAGCAGGTTCAACTGGCAAACGTCGCAATTAATGCCGCAGGCGCCGGTGGGCATCCTCCAGACCTCCTAATCAGAGGACAGAAATCAGATTACAGAAGACAGATGGTAAAAAATTGTAATGTTGGCTCATCTTATCTGACTTCTGTTTTCTGTCCTCTGTCATCTGTTTTTTGACACTTCGGACATATATGCGTGCTGCGCTGACCGACGATGATTCTCTGGATTTTGGTCCGGCATCGCGGGCAGGGCAGGTCGGTTCGTCGAAAAACCTTCAATTCATCGCGATTGCGTCCCTGATGTTGGGCGACGGAATAAAAGTTGGTCTTACCGGTACCCAACGAGGTTCCCAGATTTTTTAACCCGCGTTTGAGAACGATGGGAATCGCCCGGTGAAGCGCCCGGATTTCGGAACTCCTCAAGGATGCCGCGATTCGGCGGGGGTGAATCTTGGATTCCCACAGGGCTTCATCGACGTAGATGTTGCCGAGTCCGGCAATAAAGGTCTGATCCAGAAGCAAGGGCTTCAGCATTCGTTTACGCGGACTCAAGTTCCCTGCAAAAATTTTCCATGTATATTCGCCTGCCAGCGGTTCCGGCCCCAACCGGTCTAATATTTTTTCAGGTTGAGAAGTTAAATACAGCCGGCCGAATTTGCGGGTGTCGTGAAAACGCAGTTGCCTGCCGTCAGCAAAGCGCAGAATCACATGCTCATGCTTCCTGCGTGGAAGATTGTTGGAAACCAGATGCAACCGTCCTGTCATACGCAGGTGTATGAGCAAATTATCTCCGTTTTTAAAGTCAAAAACAATAAATTTGCCGCGACGCCGGATGGCTGATATGCTTTTGCCACGGATACGATCACAAAACACTTTTGCTGATGGCGTTGCGATCGTGCGTGACCAGAATACCGTCGCACCCTTTATGGTTGTGCCTTCAACACCGGCTGTCTTCAAATCGTTGACAATAGTTTGTACTTCTGGAAGTTCGGGCATGTCTGATCAGTCTACAGATGACAGATAATAGGAAACAGAAAACAGATTTAATATCTCATCCTCAAGATCGAATCCTATCTTAACTGTTTTCTGTTTTCTGACCCCTGACTTCTGTCCTCTGCTTTATTAACGATTGACAACAAGGGGCCCTGGGCCTATAAAATATTCAATCTTCGCGGCTACTATATCATAAGCCCGTCTGTAAAAAAATGGTCGATCTGTAATGTGATCATAATTTAAAACCTTTGTTTGCAATAGATTTTAAAGGAGCACCTATGGATTTTAGCCTTTCGACGGATCATGAGATTTTGCGTGAATCCGTGCGTAGTTTTGCCGAAAAAGAGATAAAGCCGGTTGCCAGGGAACTGGATGAAAAAGAAGAATTTTCTTATGAAACCATGCAGAAAATGGCAGAACTGGGGTTGTTCGGAATATTTGTTTCCGAAGCGTACGGCGGCCAGGCCATGGATTACATCTCCTATGCGATTGCTGTTGAAGAAATCGCCCGGATTGACGGTTCACATGCTGCCACGGTTGCCGCCGAAAATTCCCTGGGTATTGGTCCGCTTTATTATTTTGGTAATGAGGAGCAAAAAAAGAAATATCTGCCGAAACTTTGCAGCGGGGAGGCTTTATGGGGCTTCGGACTGACAGAACCCAATGCAGGCTCAGATGCGAGCAATACCTCAACTACGGCAGTGTTAGACGGCAATGAATGGGTCATCAACGGCAGTAAAATTTTCATCACCAATGCTGCCACCGACATTACGCTCGGATCAACGGTTTTAGCACGCACCGGTGTCAGAGATGACGGCAAGCCCGAACTTTCCTGCCTTATCGTCGAATCGGGCACCCCGGGATTTACGGCCAAAGCGATGCATGGCAAATTGATGTGGCGTGCTTCAAATACCAGTGAGCTCTATTTTGAAGATTGCCGGGTCCCGAAAGACCATCTTCTGGGTCCCAGAGGACAGGGATTTCATCAGATGATGAAGACCTTAGACGGCGGACGGTTGTCCATTGGAGCGATGGGCCTCGGGGGCGCTCAGGGCTGCTTTGACATGGCCATGAAATACAGTCAGGAGCGCGAGCAATTCGGCCGAGCGATAGCGACCTTTCAGGCAAATGCCTTCAAACTGGCCGATATGGCCACGGAAATCGAGTGCGCGCGACTCCTGCTATACAAGGCCTGCTGGCTGAATGATAATGCCTTGCCCTATGCCAAGGAGGCGGCCATGGCAAAACTTTACTGCTCCGAAGTGATGTATCGGGCCGCCAACCATGCCGTCCAGCTTCACGGCGGATACGGATTAATGAAAGAGTACGACGTCGAGCGGTTTTACAGAGATCAGAAACTTCTTGAAATCGGTGAAGGAACCTCCGAGGTTCAGCGACTCGTTATTGCCAGGTATCTGGGGGCAAAAGCGCTCTAGTGTCATGTCCTACAAAAATGTTGCCAAAGTCATGTACTATATTTTAGGTCAGTTGCGTTTTTAAAGGTTTTCGCCGCTGGTTTCTGGTCACTGGCTGTTAGTCTCCGGGTCAGCCAGGAGCCAGAAGCAATACGCCTAAAATAAGGCCGTGTTTTGTAAATTGCTTGTGGGACGCAACAGATTGTTTTCGATTCGGGACATAATGAATAGATTTTAATAAGGAGAAAAAATGCAAGAGAAACCGAAAAAACCGTATTTCGATTTCGATTTTTTTGAAGATTTGACCGGGGATATACCGATAGAACCCCCCAAGGGGGTGGAAGGTGTCGGGGAGCGCATTCTGAGGATAAGAGAAGAGAAGAACCTTACCCTCGATGAAATATCCAAAATGACCGGATTCGACGTCGAGTTTCTATCCAAAATTGAAAATAAGGAAGTTCAGCCCCAGCTGGGTGCGGTGATCAAGCTGTCAAAGGCGCTGGACAGCGCCTTTGGCAGACTGGTATCCGGGGTTGGTGATAAGATCTATGCCATCACCCGTAGAAATGAACGCCGGACCATAACACGTTCTACCTCCAAAAAAGGACCCAAGCGGGTTTATACTTACAAAAGCCTTGCACCTGATGTGAAAGGGCGGCACATGGAAGCTTTTCTCGTCCTGTTAGAGGAAGATCCCGATAAAGAAACGTCGCTGCACGAAGGTGAAGAATTTATATTTGTCCTGGATGGGGAAGTGATCTTAGAGATAGGTGAGGATAAATTTGAGCTCGAGCCTGGAGACAGTGCCTATTATCTATCGACCACAGCCCATCACATCGCTGCGAAAAAAGGAAAGGCGACTATCCTGGCGGTGATGTACGAAGCCTGATCGAGATCGAATTATGAGAACGCATCTCAAAAATACCACAAAAATCGTCTAACATATCTTAGGTCGATTGAGTTCTCTATGGGCTTCTGGCAGCTGGCTGCTTGTCCCTGGATCGGCCGGCAGCAAGAAGCCAGTAGCCAGGGGCCTGACACCCGAAACCTGGTCAGAGACCGTGTTTTTAATTTACTTGTGGGACGCAACACTAGATTTTTTTAGGCCATGTACCCGATTGGGTGTGTGGCCGATTTTTTTGATATATTGGTTTTCTGCGAAAATTTGTTATAACATAAATCATACATATTTATCGGATCTATTCTTGAAATTATGATTTTAGGTACTACCCTAATTCCGTTGAAACCTGAATTGCTTTTAAGAACCTTTTCCCCTTATCGGAGGGATTGAATATGCGTTTCAGTAAAATGATTAAACTGGGTTTGTTGCTGCTGTTGCTGATCGGAAATGTCTGTCTGGCATCGAGTTCACCGGTTGATATTAAACTTGACGTCAAAGAATTCCAGCTTGAAAACGGCATGATGTTTCTGGTTGTCGAACGGCCGGCAACCCCTCAGGTCGCCTGCAGGCTGGCTATCCGGGCGGGTTCGGCCCTGGAAGCAACGGGCAAGACCGGCATTGCGCATTTATTGGAGCACATGATGTTTAAAGGGACCAAAAACTTCGGCACCCTGGACGTCGACAAGGACCAAAAGCTCCAGAAACAAATCGAGGAAGCGTATCAAACCATTCTTGGTGAGGAACAGAAACGCAATCCGGACCGGGAGTTGATCAGAGAAAAACGTGCCGAGATGGAGAAACTTCGCGCCGAAGTTCAAAAAACATATATTTCGCAGGCATATTCATCCCAGCTCGGTAAAAATGGGGCCGTAAGGGTCAATGCCTTTACGACCAAAGATCTGACCCAGTACATGACTTCTGTACCGTCAGACATGCTCGAACAGTGGTTTTCCATCACCAGTGAGCAGTTGTTTGAGCCTTCGTGGCGGGAATTTTACGTTGAAAAAGATGTGGTTCAACGGGAATGGGCGTTCCGGTACGTCAATGATGCCGGCGGTGCTGCGTGGCTGGATCTCAATGCTGCGGCTTATACCGCCCATCCCTATCGCAATCCCACCATCGGCTGGAAAAGCGATATGGAAAAATACAGTACTCAAGATGCCGTTGAATTTCATAAAAAATATTATACGCCCGCCAATACCATCTGTGTCCTCGTTGGAGATGTTACCGTAGAGGAGGCTAAAAAACTGGCCCGCATTTACTTTGAGCGCTACCCCGCCGGTGGGCGTGCAACGGAAGCGGTAACCCGGGAGCCCGCTCAGCAGGGACCGCGCAAGAACATCCGATTCCTAAAAGGCGCCCGCACACCGCTGGTGCGCGTCGGATTTCACAGCGCCAAAATGGGAACCCCGGATTTCTTTGCGCTGGATGCCATGACAATGGTTTTAAGCCATGGCCGCGGCGCTCGCATGACGCACAATGTTATCAATAAAGGCCTAGCCGTTGAAGCCTGGGCGTATAATCCGGACAATCGGTACGGCGGCATGCTTATCATTGGGGGGTCGCCGCAGGAGCCCCAGGAACTGAAAACAGATGCGGGGCAGCTTGGCGAAGAAGAGAAACGCCAGGCCTATTTGCAGGCCTGTGAAAAGCTTGAAGAGCTGCTTATTGGCGAAGTCGAAAAATTCAAAACCGAACTGGTATCGTCCCGGGAACTGCAACGCATCAAAAAGCTCAATCAGCGCGACTTTTTAGATAGAATGCGCAGCAACGAAAGCCTGGCCGGAACACTGGCAACGCTCGAGGTTCAGATCGGCTGGCGCTACCTGACGAACTACCTGGAGCGTATTGATGCCGTTACCCCGGAGGATATCCGTAAGGCGGTAAACAAATACATTCGCAAAGAAAATAAAACCACGGTCTACGTTATTCCGGGCGGACAACCCGATAAGCCGCCTGCTAAATACAGCGAGGTGCGCACCGTAAGCGGCAGTGCCGCGGCAAGCGTCGGTCATGCGGACGACCGTGAAAACAGATCTGATTTTCCGACACCGGATGGATGGAAACATCCGCTTTCCTTTAAGCGGAATCCAGAGAAAATCCGATATCCGCAAGCTGAGATCTTTGACGTTGAAAAGGTTAAGGTATTTTATCTGCCTGATAACGAGCTGCCCTTGATTGATTTGACGATTTTACTGAAAGCGGGTTCAGTGGATGTGGATAAAACCAAAATCGGCTTAACCGACATTTTCGAAAGTTCCATTGTTCAGGGAGGGACGGAGACCTTATCCCCCACTGAATTGGCCCTGGTTCTGGATGAAAATGCAATTCAGCTCGGGGTCTCGATTGATGAGGAGCAGACTTCGGTTCATCTCTCGGTAATGAAAGATGATTGGGAAAAAGGATTAGACCTTTTGCAGCAGGTTTTAAGGCAGCCCGCCTTTGATCCCGATGTGGTCCGGGTCGTAAAAAACAGGGAATTGATTTCGCTTCAAAGGCAGGGCGAAGATGCGCAGTCGGTGGCCATGCGGGAAAGTAAAATCTGGCATTTCAAGGGCCATCCATACGGCCGGGATCCGCTTGCCGGTTTGCAGACAATCCCTGCGATTACACGGGGGGATTTGCAACAGTTTCTGAAGAAATTTTTTGTTCCGGCAAACATGACCGTGGCGATCGCCGGCGATATTGAAAAAGCGAATATTATTGCCGGACTGCAGACGCTCTTTCAAGCCTTTCCGCAAACCAAAGCGCCGGAGCGCGAATTAAAGGATCCGGTTGCCACGCCTCCGGTTCTGGCGCTCATCCACAAACCCGGACAGATTCAATCTCAGATCATATTGAGCCTGCCGAGCAAAAAACGAACCCATCCGGATTACTGGAAAGCCAGCCTTTTGATGAATATCTTCGGCGGCAGCGACTCCCTGATGTATAAACGCCTGCGGGACGATCTGGGGCTGGTTTATTCTGCGGGTTTCTATCAAACCTATAAATGGAGAGCCGGTCTGCTCACCGGCTATATCGGATGCAAAGGGGATCAGACCGGGGCGGCAATAACAGAGACCTTACAGATTATGAATGCGCTGCGCAAAGCCATCCCTCCAGGGGAGCTCGAATTAAAACGGCTTGATGCCTTAAACAGCTTTGTGTTTAACGTCGATACCAAAGCCGAGCTGGTGGACGTCTATGGCCGCTATTACCTGCGCAAGGAGCCGCTCGACACCCTTGAAAGAATTCAGGACGCCTTTATAGGCGCCACCCAGGAAGAACTTCGCCGGCTTGCCCTGGATCTTTTTGATCTTAAGAGAATTCAAATTGTTGTGGTAGGGGATAAGAACATTCCTGTACAGACCCAAAGCGGTAAAGAGATCACCATGGCGGAAGATCTCATGGCCCTGGCCAAAAAATACAGCCTGCCATACCAGGAAATAAAGCTGCGCTAAAGTCGACGCCATTGTCGCATTTGCCATTTTCTTTATATCGTTGTAATCTGATGAAAGGAGGATCTTGATCCTATGAGAACGCGACCATATAAAAAAGCCCATAGATTATCCAAAACCCTTTATTTTTCGATTTTTATAATGCTTTTGTTTTCTATGGGCCTGACGGCAATGGTTTATGCGGCTACGGCCAAAGAGATTGACGCCAGCGCTGACGCCGCCCTGGATCGATTTTACAAGCAGGTCAAAGACGCCAAGCAGTTTGCCCAAAAGGCAAAGGCATTGCTGATCATGCCGAAGGTGGTCAAGGCCGGACTCATTATCGGCGGGGAATTCGGTCGCGGCGCCTTAAGAATTAACGGCAGAACCGTTGACTATTACAGCGTGATGTCCGGTTCCTTCGGGGCCCAGATCGGCGGGCAAGCCAAAGACTGGGTGATTGCGTTTATGACCGATGCAGCCTTAAAAAAATTCCGAGAAAGCAAAGGCTGGGAAGCGGGTGTTGACGGTAATGTGGCCCTTTTTACAGTGGGGGGAGGCGATAGCGGTTCATCTCTGAAGGCAGAGGGCGATATTATCGGCTTTGTATTCGACGTCAAAGGTCTGATGGCAGACGTATCTTTCAAGGGTGCAAAATTTACGAGACTCGACCTGTCTAAATAATACCCGGCTTTTATCATGTTTGTTCAGGCAGCTTCGATAAAAACATCTGTATGATAATTCAAATTTTTTGATAGAGGATAATCTGTTTTCGATTTGTTTCAAACCGGCTTGCGAATGCGCGATAGGAGATTACCGTGAGATTACTCACCCGCTCTGATTTTGACGGCTCGGTCTGTACGGCAATTCTTGAAGAGCTGGGGCTTGTCGATGATATTCTTTATGTTCATCCCAAAGATATGCAAGATAATAAAATTGCAGTTACCTCAAATGATATTCTTGCCAATATTCCGTTCGTTAAAGGTTGTGGACTGTGGTTCGACCATCATTCCAGCGAGCACGAGCGATTGCAGCTGGAAGGACAATTTGAGGGCGCCAGCAGAGAGGCTCCCAGCGCGGCTCAGGTTGTTTACGATTATTATAAACAGAATCAAGATTATGCCGATAAGCTAAAAAAATTTGAAGAGTTAATTCAAATTGTCGGTAAAGCCGATTCGGCCAAATTTACCAGAGAGGATATTCTCCATCCAAAGGGCTGGATTATGCTCGCCTTTATTGCTGATCCACGCACCGGTCTGGGATACAAACGCAACTTTACCATTAGCAATTTTGAACTCATGAAGCAGTTGCCGCAGTTGTTGCGCACCAAAAAGGTGGAAGAGATTTTAAGCATATCCGACTTTCAGGAACGGGTGAAGCTGTATAACGAAGAAAACAAAAAATATGAACACCTGATCATCAAATCCGCCCGAACCGAGGGCAATGCAATTGTTATTGATCTGCGTGATTGTGAGACCATCCCTGTCGGCAACCGCTTTTTGGAATATGTTCTATATCCCGAGCAAAATATATCCATCCGCATCGCCAACGGGAAAAATAAAGCGTTTGCAATGATATCCGTGGGCAACAGCATCATTAACAATACCTCCCGAGTCAATGTGGGGTCTTTGACCCTCAAATATGGTGGCGGCGGACACAAAAGAGTGGGCACCTGCCAGGTCGCATACAAAGACGTCGATCGAGTCGTCGACGAAATGCTGAATGTAATTAATGCGTCTTGAAAATGGAGTGCCTCCAAACAAGTGAGTCCCGCTACAGCGGGATTGGAAGTGAACTAAAGTGACTAAAGTTAAGGAATTCTATCATTTTATTAAAAAGATGGAGCGCAGTGACACCATAACTTTAGGCACCTTAGCTCACTTTAGTTCACTTTAGGCACTTTATTAACGGAAAACGGGCCAACGGGCTCAACTCATGGTTATATCCACCAACCAGCCTTACTTCTCTCCATTTCCCGGATTCTTCTATAAAGCGCATTTATCAGATGTTTTTGTTGTTCTCGATACCGTGCAGTTCCCCCGGGGCACGACCTGGATCAGCCGCAATCGCTTTAAAAACGATCAGGGAACATTGTGGTTGACGATTCCGGTATGGAAAAAGGGATTGGGTTTGCAGCCTATCGGGGCCGTCAGGATCTGTCATGAGTTTCGCTGGGTGGAAAAGCATCTCGCCAGCCTTAAATCAGCCTATGCCAAGGCACCCTATTTTGCCGATCATATTGCATTTCTTGAAGAAGCATATCTGGCGAGACCCGAAAAACTCATTGACCTGAACCTGGAGATCATCCGCTATTTGTTGCGGCAGCTTAAAATTGATACCGAGATCAAATTATTGTCGGAATTGGGGATTCAAAAAGCCGACAGTCAAGGGCTGGTTGAGATATGCAAATACCTGGGCGCTTCAACTTATCTGGCGCAGCATGCTGCCGGAAAATATCTTGATGGGTCTTCATTCGAGCAAAATAATATCGGACTTAAATTCTTCAAACAACGCCCCTGCGTCTATCCGCAGTTATGGGGCCGCTTTGTCCCCGACCTGTCGATTTTCGATCTGCTCTTCAACTGCGGCCCCAAGGCGCGCGAAATCTTAATCTCCAGCTGATCATAATATTCTTATTAGAAGTGGTTTCAAAATCTCAGATTGTGTTCGAGGGCAAGGCGCAAGCCGAGACAAAAGCGGAGCATACACGTTAGTGTGTGAGCATTTTGTGTCGGGTTGCAACCCAGCCATCGGACACAATCTGAGATTTTGAAGCCGCTTCTAGAAATTTTTGCCAATGGTCAACTGCCGGCCGGGCTTTCTTGGCGGGAAGTTGCTTTTTATAAAATTTTCCAGCTGGTTTAATAACTCGATTTGATTATTATCCAGGTGACCCGTGTCTCTGAGCGCGTTGATTTCTGCCAGGGCCTTCGGTGGTGTCAGGCGCTGCTCCCCCTTAAAATCCACGATGGCTTCATCTATGCCGGGTGGATTGACCCGACGCATATAGGCTTTATATTCCCTGGTCATATGATCAGGCAGGTTTTTGGGATAATTTCTGCATAGCAGCCGTATGGCCAAGGTTTGCGCATCTTTATTTGACAGGCGATTGATAATTTTCTCTTTTTTTTCCAACGGCGCTGTTTGAAACCGTTTGAATAATTTTTCATCCGATCGCGGGAAGAAACCAATCTGATAGAGGGCCGCTTCGGGGTCCAGATTCGGAACAAATGGATAGGTAAAGTTTCGGTGATAGCTAACAATATCCTGAAACGTTGTGGGATTCGACTGCAACCATTGCAGATTTTCGGCAACGATGGCTTTGCGTTCCGCGCTCAGATATTTCCAATACCGCTTGCGGGGGGGTAACAGAATGCCGGGTTCCCCGTATCTTTTACGTACGATCCAGGTGGACTCATCGATGGTCGCGGCTCTGGTTTCTCTAAGGGCCGGCAAGTCGAGTCGTAGCCACAGGGTTTGATTCGGATAGGGGATGGAGTTTCCGATAGACAGAACAGGCACCTGATACATTTGCAGGGGACCGTATTCGCTGCCGACCATCAATCCTTTGCGGTGTTCGCCCAGCGCACTATCAAATGAGGGCGGTATTTCTTCTATGCGATGCGCATCCGTGCCTTTTTCAAAATAACCCAACAGAAAATCCCACATCTGTCTGTCCGCAAAGAGCCTCCGGGCAAGCGCTATTGTAGCCCGCACATCCGCAGCCGCTTCATGGGACGGCCCGGCGGCAAGCTGATTGGCTTCGCAGAGGTGCTCCAGTTTTAGTGACGGCCGCCCGTTAATTTGCGGCCAGGTGATGGCTTCTCGCCTGTAAAGCCAGTATATGACGGTCATCGGGAGCAAATCCATGCGACCACAGCCGTGCCGGTACTGATGCGTATAGGGCGGTAGCAGGTTGCGATGAAACGAGAAGCGCAGAAATTCATCATCAAAGCCCAGGGTGTTGTACCCCAGGCTGATGGTGCCGGGCTGATTCATTAATCGGTGGATTTCCTGGATGGCCTCAAATTCAGACTGTCCGGTGGTTAAATCTTCAATTGACATGCGGTTGGTTATAATAGCACCGGGAGATGGAATCACATCCGGGCGCAGCCGAACCTTAATGGTATATTGATCAAGTTCGTTAAGCTGTCTGTCTGTGCGAATTGCTGCGAACTGCAAAACCTGGTCAAACGCTTTATTCAAACCGGTCGTTTCGATGTCGTAGAAAAGATACGTTTTTTTCATTGCCTGTGGGTTCCAGGGTTTGTGAACATATATTATCCTTAAAGCAAAAACCGGGATTTAAGTCCAGCCTGTTTGGCGCCAAACATCGGAAGTTTAATTGGGTTTTCCAAATTCCGCCGCGGCGGGATTCCACCCGCAACGATCGGGGCACTTCGCGCCCCTGTCTTTTATAGCCTATGGCGGCCAAATCCAAGCCACCCGCTTTGCGGGTGGTCGTTGACTCGAGAGGCCGATCGGCTGCCATTTTCAAAAACCAGAGGCAGGTTTTATGAAAAATATTTTTAATCACGAAAACACGAAATTTTTCTTCTTTTTTCGTGTTTTCGTACTTTCGTGATTAATTTGCCCTTTTCGGTTAAGGATACTGGTTTTAATTGTTTTGGGGAGCACGGTGTAATGAAGATAGGAGTGGCGGAATAGGGTGTCCGGTGCGCAGCCGTATGCGCGGCTGTTCGCAAGATAACCAAAACCTGCCATATGTCGGGCCACGGATCTTACATTGTGGTTATTGTTAAATCGTTGGCCTGATAACCGAACTCGGCCAGAAGGCTGCGGGAAGTTTTTACGATTTCATCGGGCGCGAGTTTGGTTTCCACATAAATATTGGTCCCCTTTATCTTTTCGGGGATGCGCAATTGATCCGAGTAGCGGGAAAAATAGGTGTTGTCCTCTCCTGAAATCCACAGTACTTTTTCAAAATCCTTCGAATGGATCATGGCGAAATAGTCGCAAAGGCTGGTTAACATGTCCTCCCAGTTGCGTACCGGGCTTTCCTTGCCTTTAAATGAGTAGGATTTGATCTCCTTACCGATGTAGCTCTCGGGTTTGTTAACAGGCTTTTTGGGCGGGACTATTGAAAATCGTGGTTTCGGTTTTTCCTCTAGGCTGGCGACCTCGATGATCTTGGGAGGTGGTGATGCGCTGGCGGATGGGCGCTTGGAGATTAGCCATTTATCTAAATTCTTTTCCAGAAATCGTTCGATTATTTTGGCCTCGACTTTGTAACCGCAGAGTTTTTCAGTCGTCTCCCTTAATAGTTCCACAAAAATCATATTCGGTTGGGAGATAATTTTATTCCAGGCTTCAGGGATGATATCCGAGGCCATTTTTTGCTTTTTGTTCTGGTTGAGCGTTTTGGCCGTTTTGAGGGCCTGCCCCCTGGCGACCTTATTTTTACTCAACAGGTCGGTCAATTGAGGAATAAAGTCGTCTGTTTTCTGTTTTAACAGATCTATGGAATAAAACCATTTTTCCTGTGAACTTCCCGTAGCTGCCGTCAGATAAAACCACCAAACGATGCCGTTGGTCAGGATTGAAACGTTAACACCTTCTTGTGAAGCAAAACTGAGCAGCGACTTTTGATGATTATCCAATTTTTCGTTAATGCCTTTGACCTCGATGAAAATTTTGTTCGTATTGTTGATGCGTAAGGAATAGGCAACGCTGTGGGAATTGACGGCGTAATCCGGAACAACTTCATCGACATTAAAAATGTCCCATTCCAAGAACGACAGTAACCTGAGAACTACGGCCTGTTTTGTGGAGGCTTCATCAAATGTGTTCAGTTTTTTATTTGACTTCAAATCATTGATAAAGGTCTCAATCTGCTTTTTCATGATATCCTCAAAAGTGAAGAAATTAACGTCAGAAATTATCTCGAAGGGGTTTCAAAACCACTTCTATAAACGACCCACCCAGTAAGGGCCTAAAACGCAAAAATCAGGGATTCAGGTCTTTAACCCTTTGGATATATAGTCCTATATCGGCCCGGCAAAGGCCATACTTAAGTTTTTTTAATTAAAGTTCCCGGGCGAAACATCCGATAAATCTAATGTGGTCCAGCGGATAACCCTGACTAAAAATAAAACCCGGGAAAACCAGTCATGAAAATCAAATTTCTGTTGTTCAGTGCAATTATTTTCCTGTTCTTGGGATGGAATTCAAAAGATGGCGTTTTATTTTTTTTCTTCGCGGTTCATCTTTTCACACTTTCCCTCGGCGTCATTTTTTTAAAATTTGAGAAAAAATTGCAGCCCGGTTTGCGCCTTGAGCCCTTGCCGGAGGCCGATACCAAAACACGCGACTGACAATTTTTTGACATTTTTTCTGACAACATTTGTCACCTTTTGCCTACCTGAAGTTTGGCCGAATTTATAACATACTGAAAATAAATGTAATTTTAAAATGGGTAAAATTGGCATGATAGTTGTATAGGTATGTAGTCGAATTGCCTGAAATACACCTAATGATCGCTGCCTCAACAGCCGATATCAAGATTTAAAGGCAACGTTAAGCACGGGCCAGCAACAATAACCTCAAATGATAAGGTGCTAAAATGTTAGACAAAGCGGCAGACAATCAAAGTTTTGATTTCGACGTTGGTCATCTTGTAAAAAGTCCCTGTAAAGACTGTTCGACGCGGGAGGATTTTCCAGGTTGCATGGAAGATTGTGAGGTTTTGGATCAAATTCAGACGCTTTTATCTGATTCCATCTCCTGCGCCAACAATTACTCCGTTGCAGAACCCTTCGACGTACCCTCACAGGTGCTCGATCAGATCTAAGCGAAATCCGGCCCCAACCGGACGGTTGGGGCCGATAGCCCATAAATTTAGATGTGTTAGCGTTAGCGCGCTGCGTTTTCTAAATTTTAGATCGCCGGCCACCGCCTCTTCCAGAATGAGCACTTGGGGTGCTTTGTAAATTTGTTTCCCTTTGCGCTCAATTTCCTGTATTAATCTAATGCAACAGCACCCGACCTCTCTACGTTAGCCTTCAAACTTCAGACACGCTTTTCATTGCACCCGCGTATAACGCTTGTGGGCCGAATGGAATCGGAAAGAAGGAATTCTCAATGGGAAAACACGCAACTAAAAGGCCGGCCCTTTTAATCATCGATATGGTTAAGGACAATTTTGATGAAAACCGTAACCTGTCGGTTACGCCTTTCGCACGAGCGGTGATCGAGCCCCTCAACAGGTTGATTGATGTGTTCCGGGATCAAAACTGGCCGATTGTTTTTGCCACCGATGCATTCCATGAAGAAGATTTCATTTTCAAAAGTCGCATGCACCCGCATTCCTTATCCGGCACCGAGGGTGCTGAAGTCGTGGATGAGTTGAATATGCAGGACGATGATCTGTGGCTGCCCAAGCCCAGATTTTCAGCTTTTTTTAATACCGGTCTGGAAAAATGGTTGCGGCAGAAAGGTGTGGGCCTTTGTGCTGTAGGCGGTATCACGACGCATTTTTGTGTTCTAACCACCGTAATGGATGCGATTTGCCATGATTTTGAGGCGGTATTGCTTGAAGATTGTTCGGCAGCCGTTTCAAAACAGGTACATGAACAGACGCTCGACACCTACCGGCGCAATGCCCTTTATCCCCTGATGAGAGTGGCCAAATCCGCAGATCTGGTTAAAGAGCTCTTGGGAAAATCTTAAAAGAATAAAAGCCAGGAAGCTTGGAAGCCAGGAGGCTGGAAGGCTGATATGTTTGATTGTCCCTAAGCTTTATCGCTTCCAAGCATCCCAACCGAACAGCCTTCAAGCCTCCCAGCCAATTTCGTGCTTACGTGATTAGATTTCTGTTTTTTTGCGGTCTGCTCGGTCAGCGATTATTGAGGCGGTTTTCCCAGTCGTACTCGGCGGAAGTTACGATATGCTCCATGCGCTGGATGCGCCGCTGCAGGTTTTCATATCTCCTTTTTAAGCGTTGCAAGGCACCCTGCCGCGAGTGCGTGTAGCTGTCATAGAATTCCTTTTCGGCTGAATTGCGAACGGGAATGACCGGTTCGGGCTTCATGAGCAAGGCGGCCAGCAGGTACAACCCGATCGCCGGGAAGAAGCCGGCAACAAATAAAAGAATTAAAGCAATCACCCGCGTCCAGAACACTGAAAAATCAAAATGTTCCGCCAGCCCTTTGCACACCCCTAAAATCATGCCACTGCGCGAACGGTAGATTCCGTTGCGCGAAAGTCGGGTATACCTATTCATGGCTTGGTTTCCTTTCTTTTGCGCTTTTGCGTCCTTCTTGATCTAGCAGGATGGTCTCCAAAGCCTCGACGCGCTCTTCCATGCGCGAAAGTGACGTATATATCTCCTGGATCATTTTAGTTTCCTCAGCTTGATCGCCTGCGGACTGGCCGCCGCGAAGGAATTTGATGGCCATCAGAATCGCCCCCGGGATGATGGCCAGCGCCAGCAGGATGCTTCCGAACACAATGGCTACAATTAATACTTCTTTCATTTTAGGCTCTACCTTGGCTTCATCAGAAGTGGTTTCAAAACCCCATCTCCCCGCTGCAGCGGGGCCCCTGAGCCTGATCTGAGGCGTTGAAACCACTTCTTGTGTGTTTTTAACGGCCTGTGCGAATTGCCCAGCGACCCTGGAAATGGTTATATGATCATCCGTTTAGCCGGATCAATAAAAATCTCGTCTTTAATAACTGCCAACGCCCCGGCTTTTAATCTGCAGATTGGGTTTCATCGGATTTTGATAGCGGTGTTTTCAAAGCCTGCAATTCTTTTTCGATTTCCTCGTCCACGCCCAGGGTTTCGAATTCAGCTTCCAGAGCGGTCTTTTTTCCAAAATTAACGAGATCCGCTTCGGCTTCCATGCGTTCGATGCGATTCTCCAGTTCATCAAATTTCAGCATGGCTTCGGTACTGTCCACCCGTCGGATCTCTTCCTGGGCCCGTATTTTCCGATTGGCGTGAATATGGCGCTGGACAAGTAAGCGCTGTTTGTCGCGGGCGGATTTCAACTTCTCTTCAAGCTGACGAATATCGTCCTGATATTGTTCGATGAGAAGATTGTGTTCGGTCAGCTCATTTTCAAGGCCATCCACACGCTGGGCATAGCGTCGCTTTTCAACCAGAGCTTCGCGCGCCAGATTATCCCTGCCTTTTTTAACCGCGATCCCGGCCTTTTCTTCCCAGTACCGGATGCGTTCATGCAGTGTATCCAGCTGGCGTTGAACTTTTTTGCTGCTGGCCATCGCGCCGGCACAGGCGGCCTTGATTTCAACCAGTGTATCTTCCATTTCTCTGATCATCAGTTTGATCAGTTTTTCAGGATCTTCCGCTTTATCGAGGATCGAATTGATATTGGAACTAATGATGTCGCGAAAGCGTGTAAAAATACCCATGATGACCTCCCTGTTTTTACCGCCCGAATCGAGCCTACGGGGCTCAATTCGGTCTCGAACTATTAACTATTAACAAATAACGAATAACTTTCCATTCAGCATTAAGTGTGCCAACAGCAAAATTTGATTTAACACACTGATATTATGTTATATTTTATTAAAAATAGTTACTTGACATTTTGGTAAAAATAGCTAAAATATGGTATAATAAATTAAATATAGGTAATATTAACCATGAACCCATCGAATGGTTTAAGACAAAAAAATCTGGGTTCCGGGACCTCGACGGTTGTCACTGAAGCCCTGGGCCAATCGGAAGCGTTTCTGGATTTTCAGGAGCGGTTATCACGGGCGGCGCCGATTAATCGGCCGGTGCTGTTAATCGGTGAGAGAGGAACGGGAAAAGAGTTGGCCGCAGCACGGCTGCACTATCTGTCGAACCGATGGCAGGCCCCGATGGTCGCGCTGAACTGTGCCGCGCTTTCACCCTCTTTAATTGAGTCGGAATTGTTTGGTTATGAAAAAGGCGCTTTTACCGGAGCGCTGCAGCGGCGATTCGGCAGGTTTGAGTCCGCCGATCGCGGAACCCTGTTTTTAGATGAAATCGGAAATATCCCCCTGGAAGTTCAGGAAAAAATTTTACGGGTGGTGGAATACAATGTTTTTGAGCGGGTCGGCAGCTCGGAAACCATTGAGGTCGATGTGCGTATTATTGCCGCTACCAATGCCAATTTAAACGACCTGACCCGTCAAAACCGTTTCAAACGGGATCTGCTGGATCGACTTTCTTTTGAAGTTTTATTCCTGCCGCCGCTGAGAGAGCGAAGAGAAGATATAGCCCTGCTTGCCGCCCACTTTGCGGGAAGGATGGCGCTGGAGCTGGGACGGACGGAAATTCCGGTTTTCAGTGACGAGGCCATCGAAGCGCTCGAAAAACACCCGTGGCCGGGAAATATTCGTGAGTTAAAAAATGTGATCGAACGCGCGGTTTATCGATCTGATACCGTGACCATTACCGATATCGATTTTCACCCCTTTCATTCACCCTATGAAAGTTCCGCACCCGGCGTATCCCCACAGGCACCTGCCCCTGAAACGGCGCCTGCTGATGCGAGCCTGTGGCCGGACCAACCGCTGAAAAAGGCCGTCTGGGAGTTGAAGGTCAAAATGCTGGAAGCGGCGCTGGGCAAGGCAAAGTACAACCAGAAAAAAGCCGCCCGGATTTTAGGACTGACCTATCATCAATTTCGGGGGTTGTACCGGCAGTATCAAGCAGCGAATAATACAAGGGGTTCCATCTAAAAATGACGCATTTTCGGTACCATGTGCCGGGTGTCAGGAAAAAACAGAGGACAGCGCACAGAAAACAGATGACAGAGGACAAGGGGCAGACCGTTTGCTGTTTTCTGACATCTGTCTTCTGTCCTCTGCCCTCTGTCCACTTTTATAATGAACGTCCGAGGACAGCACTTTCATAGATGGCGGCTTTTGCACTGCGGGTCTTGCGGCAGTCACCAATCTGGTGGGTTTCATACCCGAGGGATTTGACTCTCTCATAGAGCTGGTTATACGGCCGGTTGCCGGTCGCAAAGATTACCCTTTCGGCCTCGACCAGCAGCTCCGTACCATCGTTGCGGGCCACAAGCGCCCCGGCGCTTTCAACTCGGATCAATTTGGTTTCGGTCATTATTTTTACATTCTTTTCTTTTAACTTGCCGAGCAAAATCTTTTTGGTCATGGATTCTAGGTTGCTTCCGGTTTTAGCGAGCATTTCCACCACGCTGACGCGGCAGCCATATTCGCTCAGATACAGGGCCATTTCCAGGCCGGTGGCCCCGCCACCGATGACCACCGCGTTCTTAAAAGGCGGCGGGCTTCCGTTTAACACGTCTTCATAGGTCAGCGTAATGTTGCTGTTGTTGCCTTCCACCGGCGGAATCGCCGGCATTGATCCGGTGGCCAGGACGACCACATCGGGGTTGAGGGCCTGGATGTCTCTGGTTTTGACCTCATGGTTGAGATGACAGCGCACGCCGAATTTTTCAATTTGTTTTTTTTGAAATTTGATCAGGCTGCGCAATTCTTGCTTATGTTTCGGTATGCTGCCGGGGAGCAGCTGTCCTCCCAGCGTGCGCCTTTTTTCAAATACATGGACTTCATGGCCACGCTTGGCCGCCACCCAGGCCACATTTAAGCCGCCGGGGCCACCACCGACCACCATTATTTTTCTGGGTTTTTGGGCGGGTATGAAGGCCATTTCCTTTTCCCGGCCCAGCATGGGGTTGACCAGACATTCGATACGGCCTTTTCTAAATATGGATTGCATGCAGGTGTTACAGGCGATACACGTCCTGATTTCATCCAGACGGCCTTCCCTGGCTTTATTGGGCATCTCCGGATCTGCTAAAAGCCCCCGACCAACGCACACCAGGTCAGCCTGGTTTGCTGATAAAATTTCACTGGCAACCATCGGGTCGTTTATGCGGCCAACGGCCATGACCGGGATGTTCAGGGCCTTTTTTACCTGCGCGGCGGATTCCGCCAGACACGCTTTTTTCATAAACATGGGCTGGCAGATCCATTCCGGTGTAATATCATTGCCGGCGGAAACCTGAACCAGATCAATGCCGGCCTTTACCAGAAGCTTTAAAATCTCAATGCTTTCTGTGACGGTCAGGCCGCCGGGCACAAATTCCTGAGCACTGATTTTAAACGAAAGCGGAAATTCCGGTCCAATTCGCCTGCGAATTTCTTCAATAATTTCAATGGCGAATCGACTTCGACCGAGGGTGTCCCCACCGTATTCATCCTCGCGGATATTGCTCACTTTTGATAAAAATTGGTTTACCAGATAACCATGAGCGCCGTGGATCTCGATCAGCTTAAATCCCGCCTGTATGGCGCGCTCCGCCGCATCACCAAATTTTTGAACGATTTCATGGATACCGTCGATTGACAAAGGCTCAACCTCGCCGCGGATCGTCGGGCAGGGAATCGGAGAAGGAGCCAGGGGTTTGCGTTTGATAACCCTGATCGACGTTTGTCGCCCGCCGTGGTGGATTTGAATCGCCGGGACCGCTCCTTCCGAGCTCACTACCCCGGCAATCTTTGAGAGCCCCTCGATGAACCGATCGTCGTAAATCCTTGCCTGATTTGCAGAAACGATCCCTTCGGATGAAACCGCATTGGCTTCCATAATGACCATCGCCGGTCCGCCGGCCGCCCGTCTGCGGTAGTGTTCAACCGTTGCATCTGTAATCGAACCGTCATCTCCGATTAAAAAGGATGCCAGGCCGGGCATGACGATTCGGTTTTTCAGCTGAATATCCTTGATTGCAAAAGGTGAAAACAGCGGTTGCATTTGGGTCCCCATTAGATAGCTTGACGTCTTCTATTTTTTTTTCCTATAATCCGTTGAGCCTTTTGGAGTATCTCAGATTATAACTATTTGAAATAAATACCTTTTAAATGTATCCAATTCAAATGCCGTTATAGGGTAGTTAGAAACATTGGAATAAGGGAAAAACCGTACTGCCCCTGTGTTTGGCTCCGAATCATGCGAAGCTAATAGGCGGATGGGCGACTGACAAATTTGGCCTATTCCAATACCATGTTATTTTCCATTGCGCAAGGATATACGCTTTTGATAAAGCCATGGAAGCGTTAAGAAGGTTGAAAATTAAACGTTCAGAACCGTATCAAGCTGACATTCCTCAAAACCCGGTTTTAAACAGAGAGGTGCACACGTCGAGATGCCCTATTTGAAGACCATATTGGCGCAGGTGGGATTGACAAATCTGCTTCTTATTCTGGCCGCTGTGATTTTAGCTGTTGTACTGGTCCTGCTCATTATTTTGGTTCGGCGCCAGGAGATTAAATCCCAGGATTTTTTTGCAGCCCTGCAAAAACAGGACGAGCACACCGAACGAATGGTTCGGGATGAGTTCGGGCGCAACCGTCAGGAATCGGCCGGAAGTGCCAGAATGGCCCGGGAGGAAATCGCCAGCACGTTGAAATTTAGCAGTGATTCCCAGCTCAAGCAGTTACGTGAGATTGCCGGCATGCAAAAAGATCAGCTCGACAGCTTTTCCAAGCAGCTGCTGGAGATGACCAAGCTGAATGAAGAAAAGCTTGAAACCATGCGAAAAACGGTCGAAACGCAACTGCGAACGCTGCAGGAGGACAACAACCGCAGACTGGAGCAAATGCGCGCGGTTGTCGACGAAAAACTGCAGTCAACTCTTGAAAAAAGGCTGGCGGACTCATTCAAGCAGGTCAGCGAGCGTCTTGAACAGGTATACAAAGGCCTGGGTGAGATGCGCAGCCTGGCAACCGGTGTGGGCGATCTTAAAAAGGTGTTGACCAATGTGAAGACGCGGGGCACCTGGGGCGAAATTCGGCTCAGTCATATCCTCGAACAGATATTGACACCGGACCAGTACGAGGTCAATGTGGCCACCAAGAAAGCCAGCAGCGAGCGGGTGGAGTTTGCCATAAAATTGCCGGGTCAGGATTCGCTTAAAGAAAAGATCGTCTGGCTGCCGATTGACTCCAAATTTCCCCAGGAGGATTATCAGCGCCTGATGGATGCCCAGGAGGCGGCCGATAAAGTTCTGGCGGAAAAATCGGTCAAAAACCTGGAAGCGCGCATTAAAGCCGAAGCCAAAGCCATCCGGGAAAAATATATCGACCCGCCCCACACCACCGACTTTGGAATTATGTTTTTGCCGGTGGAAGGCCTGTATGCCGAAGTTTTAAGGAGGCCGGGTTTGTGCGATAGCCTGCAAAGAGATTATCGGATTGTGGTAACCGGACCGACAACTTTGGCAGCGTTGCTAAACAGTCTTCAGATGGGCTTTCGCACCCTGGCCATCGAAAAACGATCCAGCGAAGTTTGGGAATTGCTGGGGGCGGTGAAAACCCAGTTCAGCAAGTTTGGTGAGGTGCTGGCAAAAACCAAAAAGAAGCTTCAGGAAGCCAGCAACACGATCGATAAAGCCGAAACCCGCACGCGGGTCATCGCGCGTAAATTGAGTAAAGTACAGGAACTGCCCCAGACCGATTCGGCCAAACTACTGGAGCCGGCCGCAAGCGATGATGATGCGGCGGATGATGATTCTTAAAAACCGGCTGCTGGCGTCTTGCTTCCGGCTACCGGTCACCTGGCTGCCTGTCAGTGGGTCTGCCAGAGGCAAGCAGCCAGCGGCCAGTTGATGGGAACGCTATTATAGCATTGGAAATCCAGATCATATCTTAACAAGCAGGATAGGGGACAAGGAGATGCCTTTATCGAGCTATTGGGCCGACAAATATATTGGAAACCGGCGCACGGCGCAGGAGGCCATCGGTCTGATCAAACCGGCCCAGCGTGTGTTTATCGGGTCATCCTGCGGCGAACCCCAGCACCTGGTTCGGCAGCTTTCGGAATCCTCTGATTACTTTAAAGATATTGAAATCAATCGCTTGATGACCATGGAGACCACGCCCCTGACGCTGATTGCCGATAAAACCAGGGATCAAAGACTCAATATTCGGTCATTTTATCTGGGTTCGGCCAAGCCCAAGGCAATCGCCCGCAACAAGCGCTTTATCACCCCCATCAATCTTTCAGCGATCCCCCGTCTGTTTAAAAGCCGGCTGCTACCGATCCATGTGGCCCTGATTCAGACATCGCCGCCGGATGATTTCGGCTGGATGAGTCTGGGCGTATCGGTCGATATCACGCTGGCGGCCGCCCTTTCGGCCGATCTGGTAATTGCCCAGGTCAACTCCCGAATGCCCAGAGTGCTGGGGCGCAGCTTTATTCACGTCAACGACGTAGATGTATTTGTTGAATATGATGAACCGCTGCTGACCATTCGGGAAGCACCGGAGTTGAAGGCCGCCAATGACATCGGACGTCTAATTGCCAATCTCGTCGAAGACGGCGCCACCGTGGAAATCGGATTGGGTTCCACCCATCAGGCCACTTTGCTGGCGCTGGCCGACAAAAATGATCTGGGAATCCACACCCAGTATATGACCAATGACATCATGCACCTGTTTTCCAGAGGCGTTATCACCAATCGTAATAAAGGGTTCAATGAAGGCAAAATGGTGGCCTCCAGCGCCATTGGCAACGAAGATTTATATGAATTTTTGAATGACAATCCGGCGATCGAGTTTCATCCTTCTGATTATGTCAACGACCCTTCCGTCATTTCACGCCATAACAAGATGGTGTCGATGAATGTTGCCATGACAATCGATCTGACCGGGCAGGTGGCGGCTGACGCGCTGCCCTACAATAATTTTTCCGGGGTTAGCGGGATGTTTGATTTCATGCGGGGTGCGGTCCAGTCCCAGGGTGGCAAATCGATCCTGATGCTGCCGGCCACGGCCCTGCAGGGCCAAAAAAGCCGCATTGTTCCCCAGCTGGAAGATGAGGCCGTCGTTGTGCCCAGGGGGGACGTTCATTATGTCGTCTCCGAGTACGGGGCGGTGAATCTGTTCGGAAAAAGCCTGCAGGAACGCGCCATGGCCATGATCAGCATTGCGCATCCGAATTTCCGGGACGAGCTTTTTTTCGCAGCCAAAAAAATGGGTCTTTTAAGCGCCGAGCGCACGCTGACAGAATCGATCCATGGGGTTTATCCGATTCATCTGGAAGAAGCCATTGAGATCGGCGGTGAACAGGTGACCATCAGAGCCGCCAAACCGGTGGATGAGAGAAGAATTCAGGAACATTTCTATAATCTGGACAAAGATGACGTGATTGCCCGGTTTTTCCATGAAAAAAACAGTTTCGTTCACGATGAAGTCAAAGGGGTTTCATTGATCGATTATATAAAAGACCTGACCCTTGTTGCGGTTGTCGGAGAATTCGGTTTCGGCAAGGTGATCGGGATCGCCGAATATCTGATGGATCCGGCGACCAATGAAGCCGAGGTTGCCTTTTCGATCAGCAGGTCGTATCAAAAAAAGGGTCTGGGTAAAATAATGATGAAAAAACTGGCCTATGCCGCCCGCGATAACGGCATCCGCGGGTTTATGGCTTACACTTCCCACCAGAACAGGGGCATGGTTAAGCTGTTCAGGGTGCTGCCGTATGAAGTCGAAAGCTTTTTTGATGGTGAGATGCTGCAGCTGAGGTGCCGGTTCGATAAACCAATATGAGAAAGGGTTCAGGGTTAAAAGGTTCTGGGTTCAGGGTTGAATTTGTTAGATTCGTTTTATTTGTTTCATTGGCTGAATTAAACAATTTCTATCGTTAGATTGGTTCAATTAGTTTAATTGGTTAAATTGGTTGAATAGATTGAATGGTTGATCTGCAGAACCAATCGAACCAATTAGACCAATTGAACTAATGAAACCGGCCGTAGGCCTCCAGAGGAACATCAAACTGGTGCGACACCTGCCAGCTGACTGACACCTGACGAAAAAGGAAAACTGATATGTCTACGCATAAAGTGGTATTTTTGCCCTATGAGACCAAAATAACGGTACCGGATGGTGAAACGATCATTCATGCCGCTTTGGAAGCCGGTGTGCACGTCAATGCTTCGTGCGGCGGGGAAGGCGTCTGCGGGAAATGCCGGGTGCTGATCGAAGAAGGCACGGTAGAAGGCGGCATTTCTGAAAAACTCAGCCCGGAGGACCAGGATAAGGGCTATCGGCTGGCCTGCCAGGCCGTCGTAAAAAACGACCTGGTCGTCCGCGTCCCGGTTGAATCCGCTCTGGATGCCAGCGCCCTTCGAAGGCATATGACGCCGCGCAGAACCGCGCACATCCGGGAGATGAACTTTGATGAGTTAAAGGAAAAGGGACTGTTTGTTCCGCCGGTGGAAAAGATATTCCTGCAACTTCCCGAGCCGACTGCCCAGGATAACCTGCCGGACATCACCCGTCTGATCAGCTATTTAAAAGCCAAACACGATGAGCACCGCCTGGATGTTGCCCTTTCGGTTATTCGCAAGATTCCGGATGTCATTCGGGAAAAGGATTTTGAAGTCACCGCTACGCTGGTGCGTCCGGTTCGCGATGTCGGCAAGACCCGTCTGATCAATGTTCAGCCGGGTGATACCACCAGCCGCAGTTATGCCATCGCCATGGATATCGGTACCACGACCATTTATGGCCAGGTTATCGATTTAATCAGCGGTGATGTCTTGGCCGAATACGGCGACTTTAACGGACAGATCAGCTATGGCGAAGATGTCATTTCCCGCATCGTTTATGCCGAAAAACCCGGAGGACTGGATCGCCTGAATGAAGTTGTTATGGGTACGATCAACACGGTGCTGGCCAGGATTATCAAACGATCCGGTATCGATCATGAGGATTTGTCCACCATAACGCTGGCCGGAAATACCACCATGACCCAGTTGATGCTCAAAATCGATCCGCGCCATATCAGACGCTCACCCTATGTGCCGGCGGCGACCCTTTACCCTCCCACCCGGGCAAAGGATCTGGGAATGGCCGTAGGCGACCATGTGTCCGCTCTGGTTTATCCGGCGGTTTCCAGCTATGTGGGCGGCGATATTGTGGCCGGTGTGATGGGCTCCGGTATCTACCGCACCGAGAAGCTGACTTTATATCTGGATGTCGGGACCAATGCCGAGATTGTAATCGGCAACAGGGACTGGCTCGCCTGTGCGGCCTGCTCAGCCGGACCGGCTTTTGAAGGTGGCGGCCTCAGATACGGAATGCGTGCCGAGAAAGGGGCCATCGAGGATTTTTCAATTGACCCGGTGACTTATGAGCCCATGATCATCACCATCGGTAACGTGCGGCCCAAAGGCATTTGCGGTTCGGGGCTGATCAGCATGGTCGCAACCATGTTCGAGATGGGCATCATCAATAATCTGGGCAAATTTAACCGTGATTTGGAAACGGAACGCATCCGTAAAGGCGACGGCGTCTATGAATACGTCCTGGCGTGGAAGCAAGAAACCCAGATCGATCGGGATGTCACCCTGACCGAAATCGATATTGAAAACCTCATTCGGGCCAAGGGTGCCATCTACAGCGGCTGCCTGACGCTGCTGACGGAAGTGGGTATGAACATTCAGGACATTGAACACATTATTCTGGCGGGCGGGTTCGGCAGTTACGTGGATCTGGAAAAGGCCATGGTCATCGGGCTGCTTCCCGAAATGGATTCCGCCAAGGTAACCTTTATCGGAAACGGTTCGCTGATGGGCGCCCGAATGAGCAGCCTGACCAACCGGATTCGTAAGGATGTGGTCGAGGTGACCCATAAGATGACCAATTTCGAATTGTCCGATACGGCCTCCTACATGGATAATTACATCGCCGCCCTCTTTTTGCCCCACACCGACATCGATCAATTCCCCAAATTGAAGGCCCGCCTTGAGGCACGCAAGAATAATTAGAACGCATCTCAAAAATGCGTCTAAGTGCCCATGGCGGCGTTGCAAACCGATTCAAAATGCTCACATACTAAGGTGTATGCTCCGCTTTCGAATCGAGTTGCGCCTTGCCCTGAACCCTGATCCACATTTTTGAGATGGATTCTAGAATTTTTGATTTAATTGGGGCTCGCCTCTTGACAAAATCATCCACTCCATATACATGACAATATTCTGCTTTTTATGAGAAAACCGGTCCTTTTCACTTTGGGGACGGCACGCCTGAGATTCTGATCCAAAAGACGGAATTTCCGGTCGGGATTATGCGGGATCGCACACAAAATGGCCATCTAATCTACCGTCTGTAGATTCTAAATAAAAAAAAATGGAAAGGAGGCTGATAAGACAGGGACGCCTGCGCTAATGCGCTCGCAGATACAAAAATCCTGCTGAATCGCATTAATTTCAGTAAACCACCTCAAATGTTGATGGAAAAGGACAACAAGATAAGGAGGTAAACATTGGGTTTCGAATTTTTTAAAGAATCGTATTCCGGTGGAATAAAAGAAATTTCACTGGGCAAAGGAGACAAGGCTCTGACGGTCGGCGGTGAGAGCTGCTATCCGTTCTACAATTTTGAAGGTGAAATGCCCCACAAGCCAAGGATCGCCATGGAAATCTGGGATATGGAACCGGAAGAATGGCCGGAAGCAGCCTTAATCCCGTTTAAGGATGTGGTTTCCGATCCGGCAGCGTGGGCCAAAAAATGTGTCGATGAATTCGGCGCTGACATGATTGTCCTGCAGCTGAAGAGCACCGATCCCAACGGCAACGACGCCGGTGCGGAGGAGGCTGTCGCCACCGTAAAAAAGGTCCTGGGTGCCATTGATGTACCGTTGATTATATGGGGTACAGCCAATGTGGAAAAAGATGAGGAGGTGCTCAAGAAAATTGCCGAGGAGTGCCAGGGAGAAAACCTTGTGCTGGGGCCGGTTGAAGACAAAAATCACAAAGGTATCGGCGCGGCGGCCATGGGCTTCGGGCATACGGTTATTGCTTCATCTCCCATCGATGTTAACCTGGCCAAGCAGTGCAATATTTTGCTCGAAAATCTGGGGGTGTCGATGGATAAAATGATCATCGATCCCACCACCGGTGGCCTGGGATATGGTTTGGAATATTCCTACTCGGTGATGGAACGCATCCGCATGGCAGCCCTGGCCCAGGGGGACGACAAATTACAATTGCCCCTGATTAACAACCTGGGAAATGAGGTTTGGAAGTGCAAAGAGGCCAAGCAGGCCCTTGATGAAGCGCCGACCCTCGGCGATCCGGAAAAACGCGGCATTTTAATGGAAGCGGTTGGCGCCGTTGCTTATCTGATGTCGGGCGCCGATGTGCTGATAATGCGCCATCCGGAATCCATTCGGATGGTCAAATCTTATATCGATCTGGTTTTTGACGGTGGCAGTGCCGCTGATGTGGCCGGGATCCAAAAGCAACTGGATGCGGTCGAAGTCGACTTGCCGGCGCTGTCTCCCGAGCCTGATTTGACCATCGCCGAAGAAAAGAAGGCGGCGCCGGCCAAAAAAGCCGCGGCACTCAAACCGGAGAAAAAGGCCGCACCGGCTGAAAAAGCGGCGGCTCCCGAACCGGAGAAAAAGGCAGCGGCACCCGCCGAGCCGGCGCCGGCTGAAGCGCCTAAAGCCGAAGCCGCGCCCGAAGTTGATGCCGCGGCAAAAGCCGAGGCTGAAGCCAAAGCCAAGGCCGAAGCCGAGGCCAAAGCCAAAGCCGACGCCGAGGCGCAGGCCAAAGCAGCTGAAGAAACCAAAGCCAGGGCCGAAGCTGAAGCTAAAGCCAAAGCCGAAGCGGAAGCCAAGGCCAAAGCCGAAGCCGAAGCTCAGAAGGCCGCTGAGGATAAAGCCAAAATCGAAGCCGAACTCGATGAGGTCAGACAGAAACGGGCAAAGGAACGGGCCGATCTGATTGCCAAACGTGCGGCTGCTGACGAGAAGGCAGCCAAAAAGACACCGGCAGCCGTTCAAAAATCGATGGTGGATAAGATGATCGATAATCTGAATTGGATCCACAAACGCTAACGCTAACCAACCGTTGATGGCGCCTGCTTGCAGCAACCGTTGACGGTTAAATCCAAATAATCGGTGGGGAGGAACCACATATGCCAGAAACAATTGAACAGAAACAGACGAAACCTGAAAAGGCTAAAAAAGTCGCCGATCCGGTTGCGGCCAGTGTCGATACCGCCAGCCAGCAAATGATCAGGCGCGCTCAAGACCTTGGAATTGAGACCATTTTTGATCGTGCGGTCACCATGAAACCCTGCAACATCGGCATCCAGGGCACCTGCTGTAAAAACTGTGCCATGGGCCCCTGCCGCCTGCCGCTTCCCAAAGCCGGAATCGAAGGCGCAGACGAGCGCAAGGGGCTGTGCGGAGCGACGGCCAACACCATCGCGGCCCGCAATTTTGCCCGTATGGTGGCTGCCGGGTGTGCGGCCCATTCAGATCACGGGCGCAGCGTAGCCGAAGTATTTCTGTCGGTCGCCAACAAAGAAAGCGGTGATTACAAAATTAAAGATCCCAACAAACTGCTTTCGATTGCCCCCCATTTTGGGGTGGACACCAAAGTCGAGGTCGATGGCGAGAAAGTCGATCGCAATTTGGATGAAATTGCCCTCGAAGTTGCCGAAAAAGCCTTAGCCGAATGGGGCAAACCCGAAGGTGAGCTGGAATACCTCAAACGCGCACCCCAGCCCCTTTACCAAAGATGGCAGAAGCTGGGCGTGCTGCCACGCAACATCGACCGCGAAGTCGTGGAGATCATGCATCGCACCCACATGGGTGTGGACCAGGATTACAAAAATATCGTCAAGCAATGCACCCGGGCCGCACTGGCCGATGGCTGGGGCGGTTCCATGATGGCCACCGATTTGCAGGATGTCATGTTCGGCACGCCGTATCCGCTGCAAACCGAAGCCAATCTCGGCATCATGAAAGCAGACCACGTCAACATCATTATTCACGGGCACGAACCGATTTTGTCCGAGATGATCGTGGCGGCGGCGCAATCCCAGGAAATGGTGGACTATGCCAAAAAGAGAGGGGCCAAGGGCATTCAGCTGGGCGGTATTTGCTGCACCGGCAACGAAATCCTGCAGCGTCACGGGGTGCCGCCGGCCGGTACCTTCCTGCAGCAGGAGCTGGCCATTGTCACCGGTGCCTGCGATGCCATGGTGGTTGATGTCCAGTGTGTTTTTCAGAACCTGGCCAATGTCGCCAAATGTTTCCATACCAAATTGATCACCACCCACCCGATTGCCCGCATGGAACAGGACAATGTGACGCACATCGAATTTGATGAGCACCATGCCATGGAAGATGCCAAAAAAATCGTCACGATGGCCATCGACAATTTCGAAAACCGCGGTGCGGATGTAATGATTCCCGCTCAGAAGGCCGCACAGATTGCGGGTTTCGGAGTTGAATCGATTCAATATCATCTGGGGGGCACCTTCCGCGGTTCCTACTATACCCTGAATGACAACATCATCAACGGCCGCATCCGGGGTGTTGCCGGGGTGGTGGGCTGCAACAACGCCCGCAGCCGTCATAATGAAGCCCATCTGACGCTGGTTAAGGAATTGATCAAAAATGACGTGATCGTTCTGACCACCGGCTGCAACGGAATCGCCTGTGCCATGGAAGGCCTGCTGACGCCGGGAGCCGCGCATGTTTACTGCGGGCCGGGTCTGGCCGAGGTTTGCGAGACGGTGGGTATTCCGCCGGTGTTGCATCTGGGCTCCTGTGTGGATAACAGCCGAATTCTGCTGGCGGCCACCGAGGTGGTCAAAGCCGGCGGCCTGGGTAATGACATCCAGGATCTGCCGGCCGCCGGTGCGGCTCCGGAATGGATGAGCGAAAAGGCCATCAGCATCGGCCAGTATTTTGTGGCCTCCGGTGTGTACACCCTGTTTGGCGTGAATCTGCCGACCACCGGTGCGCCGGTTTTTCAACAGTATCTGTTTGAAGAACTGGAAAAAATTTACGGCGGCAAGTGGGATCTTGCGGCTGATCCGATTGAAATGGCCAGGAAAATGATTGCCCATATCGATAAGAAACGCAAAGCGCTTGGCATCGACAAAGCGCGCGAGCGCGTCCTGATGGATATGGCGGATCGTCAAAAGCTCGAAGCGTAAGCATGATTAAGGAATTCAGGGATTCAGGAATTGTCGGAGATAATCAGCGTTTTAATTCCTCAATCCCTCCGCAATCTTTAAATTAAAAACCATAAATCCTCAGAGAAGGAGGAAACTGTATGTCTAGGTTAGTTGCATTTGCCGCTATTCAAGGTGGCTACAACGTTGTGTCGCAGGTTGAAGGCGAATACCAAAAAGCACTGGATACCTTCAACGCAGATACCAAGGTGGGATTTCCCAACACCGCTTACTATCTGCCGGTGATTTATTCATTGTTGGGAATAAAAGTTGAAACCCTGGAAGATATTCAAAAACCGCTGGAGGTGGCCCGCAAGCTTCTGCCGCCGCATATCAAAGGCATGAACCATCTGCCGTACCTGGGGCCGCTGCTGGATGCCGGCATGGCCACGCTTTTTTCGTTTGAGATTCGCGAGGCCTTGCGCTACCTGAACGAGCCGGATTTTTATCTGCATTCCGAAGATATCGACGAAGAAGCCGGGAAAATCTGGCTCGGGGCTGCCGATGACACCGTTTTTCGTAAACGCGGCGTTGAGTTTGTGGACGGCACCGCGCCGGGCTTTGCCGCCATCGTGGGGGCCGCTCCGGATCCCGAAATTGCCAAGATGATTGTGGAAGAGTATCAGAAGCGCAGCCTGTATATTTTTCTGGCTGCCGGCCACCACAACACCTCTGTGGCCCAGCAGCTTCTTGAAGCCGGCGTTCAGATCGGATGGAATACCCGAATCGTACCTTTCGGACCCTATATTTCTTCGGCTATTTTCGCGCTGGGGTTTGCCAACCGGGCGGCCATGGCCTTCGGTAATGTCCAGCCGGGGGACTACAAAAAGATGCTGCTCTACAATAAAGACCGCATCTTTGCGTTCGTGAATGCGCTGGGCGAGGTCGGAACCGATTGGGCCGGTGCTGCCGCCGGCTGTGTCAACTGGGGTTTCCCGACCCTGGCCGACACCGATATTCCCGAGGTTCTGCCGACCGGTATCTGTACCTATGAGCATGTGGTGGCCAACGTGTCCCATGATGAAATGGTACAAAAATCCGTTGAGGTGCGGGGCTTGAAAGTTTCGGTATCCTCGATCGAAATTCCCTGTTCCTTCGGACCGGCTTACGAGGGCGAGCGCGTACGCGGTGCAGATCTGTATGCCCAGATGGGCGGTGGCAAGACCCAGTGCACCGAACTGGTCAAAATGGCCGAGATGAATGAAATCGATGACGGCAAGGTCGAAATTATTGGCCCGGAAATCACCGAGATCAAAGAGGGCGAAACCATGCCTTTGGGGATTTATGTACAAATCGCCGGGCGTGAATTCCAGACGGATTTTGAGCCGATCATCGAACGTCAGATCCACCACCTGATCAATTACATCCAGGGGATCATGCACATCGGCCAACGCGATATTTCCTGGATCCGGGTAAGCAAATCGGCCATTGAAAAAGGCTTCACCCTGAAAGATATCGGCACCGTGCTGCATGCCAAATTCCACCAGGATTTTCAGAAAATCGTCGACAAGGTCCAAATTACGCTCTACACCAAGAAAAAGGATGTGGATGAACTGACCAAGCGCGCCCGGGGCGAATACAAGACCCGTGATGAGCGTGTTGAGAAGATGACCGACGAGGATGTGGAAACCTATTACTCCTGTACCCTGTGCCAGTCCTTTGCACCCAACCATGTGTGCACCGTCAGCCCCGAGCGTACCGGACTGTGCGGCGCCTATAACTGGATGGACTGTAAGGCATCTTTTGAAATCAATCCCACCGGACCCAACCAGCCGATCGAAAAGGGCGAATGCCTGGATCCGGTTCTGGGCCAGTGGAAGGGCGTCAATGAATTTGTGCAAAAAGCCTCCCGCGGGGCCGTGGATCACTACAACTTTTATTCCATGGTTTATGACCCCATGACCACCTGCGGTTGCTGTGAATGTATTGCCGCCATGTTGCCGCAATGCAACGGCGTTATGACCGTCGGTCGGGATTACAGCGGGGAAACCCCCTGTGGTATGAAGTTCACCACCCTGGCCGGCGTCATGGGCGGCGGGGCGTCTTCGCCGGGCTTTGTGGGCCATTCCAAATTCAACATTACCCAGCGCAAGTTCATCCTTGGAGATGGCGGGATCAAACGTCTGGTGTGGATGCCCAAGGACTTGAAGGAGGAAATTCGCGAACGGCTGATTAAACGGGGTGAGGAAGTCGGAATGCCGGATCTAATCGACCGTATTGCGGATGAGACCGTCGGTGTCACCGAGGAAGAGATTCTGCCCTTCCTGCAGGAGAAAAAACATCCGGCGCTGGAGATGGATCCGCTGATCGGAGGATAAAAATACCGTTGCGGGTATACGGGTTACGGGTTGCGTGTTTAAGCCAACGAATGCGCAATCCGTAATCTTAGCCCGGAACACGCAACGCGCAACGCGCAAATCGTAGATAAGGAGATAAAGATGGCATTAACCGGTATTCAGATTTTCAAATTACTGCCGAAAACCAACTGTAAGGAGTGCGGTGTGCCAACCTGTCTGGCATTCGCCATGAACCTGGCCTCCGGCAAGGCCGAACTGGACGACTGCCCCTATGTGTCTGATGAGGCCCGCGAACAGCTGGCTGAAGCCTCGGCGCCGCCGATCCGTCCTGTCGCCATCGGAAAGGGTGTTCGTGCCGCCACTGCAGGTGGAGAGACAGTTCAGTACCGTCATGAAAAGACATTTTACAATCCCACCCTGCTGGCTGCCACCGTCGCCTCCGACATAGCCGATGCGGATCTTGATACCAAACTAAAATCCTGGAATGCGCTTCAATTCGAACGGGTCGGATTGAATCTCAGACCCGAACTGGTGGCCCTTAAAGATGCAAACGGCGACAAGGATGCATTTGCCAGTGCCGCTAAAAAAATCGCTGAAACTTCTGAGTTCAATCTGGTATTGATGACCGAAGATCCGGGCGTGATGAAAGCGGCTGTTGATGTTTGCGGTTTCAAACGACCCTTAATGTATGCCGCCACCGATAACAATGTGGACGAACTGGGCGCGCTGGCCAAAGAAAAAGATTTGCCCCTGGCCGTTCGGGCCGATTCGGTGGAAGGTCTGGTCCCCCTGACCGAGAAACTCACCGAGATGGGCATAAAGGACATCATCCTGGATCCGGGCTCCAGGGAAATCAAGCAGGCCCATCAGGATCAGGTGGCCATCCGCCGTGCGGCATTAAAAGACCTGAATCGCGCAGTGGGCTATCCGACCATTACCTTTCCGAATGAGATGGCCTCCAATCTGGATATGGAGACCTTGATCGCCGGCACATTTATCGCCAAATACGGCGGCATTGTTGTGCTGTCGGATTTTGCCGGAGAGAGCCTGTTTCCGCTTCTGCTGGAACGCTTGAACATCTTTACCGATCCCCAGCGGCCGATGACGGTGACCGAAGGTATTTATGAAATTAATAACCCGGATGAAAATTCACCGGTAATGGTCACCACCAATTTTGCTCTGACCTATTTTATTGTTTCCGGTGAAATTGAAGGCAGCCGGGTTCCATCTTATTTGCTGATCAAGGATTCCGAAGGGCTTTCGGTAATGACCGCCTGGGCAGCCGGCAAATTTGCAGGAGATGATGTTGGCATGTTCGTCAAGAAATCCGGCATTGCGGATAAGGTCAAGCATCAGGAACTCATTATTCCGGGTTATGCCGCGGCTATTGCCGGCGAGGTTGAGGAAGAACTGTCCGGCTGGACAATTACGGTCGGGCCCAGAGAAGCGGCGCATATTCCCGGGTTCCTCAAGGCCAAATAAAACTAAATGGAATAATGGAATATTGGAATGATGGAACAATGGTTTGTTAAAGGATGTTATCCATTTTTTTCAATATTCCAGCTTGGCCTTCGTAGCCGACGCTATTCGGCGGAGCAGGCCATTCCAGCATTCCAGTCGGGGTGAGGCCCCGAATTTGTGGGAGGGAGGGTGTATGTATTTAATTGGAGAAAGCTTAAACGTTATATCGAAAAAGATCGGTACTGCTTTCAAAGAGCGGGATCCCAAGCCGATCCAGGAGGAGGCCCTTTTCCAGAAAGAAAAGGGGATGGATTACATCGACATTAACCTCGGTCCGGCCAAAAAAGACGGCCACGAATTGATGCCCTGGGTGGTGCAGACCGTTCAGGAAGTTGTTACGGATGTGCCGCTGGCCTTGGATACTTCCAATATCGATGCCATCGAAGCGGCGCTCAAGGTCTACAAGGAGACCCCCCGGCCGCCGCTGATTAATTCCATTATGGTCCGCCCCGAGCGTTACGAACGTATGGTTCCATTGGCCGCCGAACACAATGCCGACTTTATCGCGCTGATGTGGGGACCGGAAGGACTGCCGCGGGACGAAAACGAACGCGCGGCGCTGTGTGTCGAGCTGCTTTATTTCGCCAATGAAGCCGGTATTCCCAATGACAAGATCTGGGTTGACGGTATCGTTACGCCGGTGAACATTCAGCAGCCGCAGCTGATGAGCCTGATGACGTTTCAAGAAATGCTGCCGGAAATTGCGCCGGAGGCCAAGAGCACTTGCGGTCTTTCAAATATCTCCAACGGGCCGCCGGACCATTTGAGGCCCATTCTGAATCAGACCTATATGGTCATGCTCGAAAAATATGGAATGTATTCCGTTATTGCCGATCCGCTGGACGACACCCTGATCGATATTGCCAAGGGTAAGCGTCAGGACATCGTGGATTTGATATACGGGATGTTGGACGGTAACGAACCGGATATGGGCTCGCTTTCCGAGGAGATGCAGAATTACGCCAAAACCGTCAACGTGATCCTGGGTAAAACGCTTTATTCGGATTCATGGCTTGAAATTTAAACGCCTGGTATTCGACTTTGCTGGATTTAGAAAAGCCTCTCCCCGGCAGGGGTGGGGCTTTTTTTATTACAGGTTAGTTGTTTGTTGGTGGTTGTCCGTTGAATTTGATATTATGTTTTATCACCACGTCCTTTGTAATACAATTAACAACTAACAACGGACGACGGACAACTAACAATTATAATTATAATGATAGTTTCATGTTGACTCGACAATAATATATCACTTGATTCGCCTGCATTGGAAGTAAGAGACACATGCCCCGCATAGATGATTATAAAAATGCCCGAAAGCTTGCGATCGAAGCGCTGGCAAGCGTATCTTTCGACACGATTCTGCAGCGAACCGGATTTGAATCCACCGAAGGCAATCGGTTCCGAATCGCCTTTCTCAACCGGGTATATCATATCCGTTTACCTGAATTTGAATTTGAAGACGAAGCGGATCCCCAAGCAGAGGTTCCGATTCAAGAGCAAATCCTGATTTTGCACTACATGCTGGCCTCCGATCCCACAGCGTTGAGCGATAACTGGGTATCATACCGTGAGATTCCCGGTGCATCCTTTTATTACAGCGCTTTTGTCAAGCGCGCGATCGATCCGTTAAAGAAGGTCTTCGGTCAAAATATGGACGGTCTTTTACGGGCCGGTGAAGTCCTGGGCGGTAAAACCGTTGATGCCGGAGATGTTGGTTATGAATTCAGACTGTTTCCCAATATTCCCCTGCGGCTGATCTTATGGGCCGCTGATGACGAATTTCCAGCAGAGGCGAATATCGTGTTCAATGAAAATATCGGAAATATGCTATCACCCGAGGATATCGCCTGGCTGGCGGGGATGCTGGTGTATCGGTTAATTGCGTTGTCACGGTAGATCCACCGGAAAGGGCATTATTACCCTGTCACATGTTCCGTCAGTTGATTGTTGTCCGTTGTCCGTGGCATTAGATACAATGAATTATTGTGAGTCGTTTTTTATCCGACTGACAACAGACCACGGACAACTAACAATCATAACAGCTGATCGAGGAAGGATGCCCTAATGTTTGGCAGCCGAAGACGGGTAAGATGATATGGCTAAAATATCGTCCTCGTCCTTGTCCCCGAGAATCGACCTCACACCCTTGAACCCCTTGAGTTTCCTTGAAATTACGCCTGAACTCTGATACGCTGAAATTCTAAACAGACTCAGAAATGCGAATGACGCTCTAATCATTCAGGTTTAGGTCTCATGCTTCAGGGTATGAAGATTTTTTAAATTCGTTTTATTCGTTTCATTGGTTGAATTGGTAGGTTTAAACCGAACCAATCGAACCAATTAAACCGATAGAACGGTTGGAACCTTAAACTGGCTTCTTAATCTGACAGTTTAGTTTGATTTCCGTATCATTGAGGAATAAGACACGGTGAAAGTCAAATCCAAAGCCCTCGAAATTAATCTGGCGGACTATCATGTTGATGTCGCCATAGATGAAAAATATACGATCCTTCAGGAAGTGCTGTCCAAATATTACGGCCTGATGGAAGGGTTGAACACCCTGCTGAAAGAGCTCTGCCACCCTTATAAAAATTGGCCCTTTATCGTCAGCGAAACTCGAAAATATTCTCTCGAATATTTTCACCTCATCAAGAATCATCCCAAGGGCGCGGATGCGGCCGATCTGCTCTGTGATATCTTTTTCAATGCGATTGAGTCTGATATTGATAATGATGTTAAAATCGATTCAGTTGATAACCTATTGTTATTTATGCAAAAAATAGTTAAAGACTCCGGCCCCCATCTGGACAAATTTCTGCCGAATATCAACAGCGCCTTTTTACGAATCCTGAGTTTATCCGATGAACTTTTCAGGCTGTTTACCCGCAGTTATTATCAGGTCAACCGTTTGGCCGAAAACTTTTTAAACCACGCCCCTCAAGCCGATGGCGTTATTCATTCGGTCAACCGGCTGATGACAAGATTCCTGCAGTTCACTTATAATTACTGGTTAGCTGAGAAGGACCCCCTGTCATGGTTTGAAAAAGAAGTTGCTGAAATTGACCCGCAAAATTCCTATGCGGAATTTTTCAAAAATATTTCGCATCAGCAGCTGGAAAATTGGAATCATCAGCTGGGCCGCATTGAAAACAAGCAGAATCTGAAACCCGATGAGGTTCTGACCACATTATTAGAATTCCCCGGTTTCCACCAGATAGCGGCAGAATACCGCCAGATACCCCTCGCATTGTTTAAAAAAGGCGGGCAAAATGGGCGGGGCCAGCATCTTAAACTTATTTTTTTGTTTCATATAATGAGTATTGACGGCCTGTCCCTTATTCACGAGGAAACCCTGAGGGATATCAATCGGACCATAGGATGGATCATCGAACATGAAAATTACCGTTACATCCAAAATCTGATTCAGAAAACCTTTTCTATTTTAAAGGAGCGGGCCGGTATGTACCCGGCCACAGCTCTCCATTGCGTGCTGAATATGGGCAAGGGCGTTTATGAAACGGATGAGATCGATCTTATCAATTATTTCATTGATTCGGTTATCGATCTGGGCTTTGCAGCGCCCGACATTCAAGGTGTAAGCAATGAATGGCAAATCCAGGTTAACAAGGCGCACATCTTAAACATTCGAACCTGGATGGAGTTGATCGAATTAAATCCAAAACAGTCGGTGCGATTGCTTTCCGCGCTGATTGTTCATCTATCCCTGAGCGGCGTATTTATTAAAGATATAGATCTTTTCCCGCGCGATATAACCCAATTTTTAAACCGGCCTATCGGTCCGGTTTATAACCTGGCCAAGCAGCTTGCCCGACTTTTTCCGGTCTATTTTAATGATATTGGTGCCGAAGGTCACCTGCGGGATATCTCCACTCGCATTGACGAAATCACCCAGCGCCGGGACATTCTGATCCATTTTCTCAGAAAACAAAGCCACGTGGAAAGCAGTAACCGGACTATTGATCTGATGGAAGCCACACTGCATTTCTGGTGCAATCGAGATAAAACCCACCTGGCACCTCATGTCCCGCCCTCAATCTATGACCAGATTGATACCCACGGACCTTATATTGATGGTGTTTTCAATATTATGGGCCAATTAACCGAAAAGGGCGTTCGCATTCCGGAAGATCTGCTTGCTGCCAGCGAAGAAGCAGTCAGGCAATGGCTGGCAGAAATCGACGATGCTTCCGATCTGGATCGGGAACGCATCGAGCTGGCGGTCATCTTATATAAGCTTCTAAATCAAAAATATAATTTCGATTTAATCGAACTGAAAGCCTACCTGGCGCAGCTCAGGACTGAAGCCCTGCCGGATTTAAACCGGCTTGAGCGGGCGTTTGCCGAACCCGATCGGCTCAAAAGGGCGTATTTGCTGCTGGAATACCTGGAAAAGCTAAAGGCCATAATCCTGTCCGATACGTCTTATGAAATTCGGCAGGACATTTACAAGAAGCGGCATATCACCATCGATATCCCCTCCATGTATGGCAGTTATCACGAAATGAAATTTGACTGTCTGGGGCTTTCGTTTCGAATCGAAGCTGTGATTGGTGCCCTTCTGGAAGAGCTGGTTGAAGACATCGATCTCAGCCTGATTACCAAAGCCACTTTTCATCAAATTTACAGTTTGTTAAGGCTTTTTGACAAGGCTTTAAAACTGGACGGAATATCATCGGTGGAATTCGAGCGCCAGCTTGAGTTTCTTGCCCAGTCCCTGGAAGTAAAAGGGTTTACCTTAACCCAGTATCTGGATATTTTTAAGGGATTTGCCCAAGCCGTAAAGAACATCATCAATGATTACTTTAACAATATTCACGGCCAGAACCTGACCCGAATTTTTCCTCAAATTCCGGCTGACAGCCTGCTGCCGAAATTTTTGCCCCAGGCAGAAACCATCGACCCGGAAAAGTTGCAGCATCGGGTATCCGAAATATTTTTCCGCGACCGGATCGCATTCACCCTGGGCCTGCAGCAGCTCGATTTATTTTTAAGCCGCATCCTCAGTACCCTTTTTACGCAGTCATACAAGTTGTCAAAAGACAAGCTTCAGCAGCTCTTGCTCTATGATCCCCAGAATGCCATTACCCCGATCGACTCATCCCTTGCCCGGCTCACCGGAATCATTTATCTGGGCAACAAGGGTCTCAACCTGATCAGGCTCAAACGTTTTGGATATCCGGTACCACCGGGCTTTATCATCACGACCGAAGTATTTCGTTGCCGGGAGATTATCGAAGGGTATCTTCCGGCCGAGCAAAATTTCAAAGAGCAGATCAACCAAAACATTTCAGCACTTGAAAAAGCCACCGGTAAGATTTTCGGGGATGCCCAAAACCCTTTATTGCTGTCGGTGCGCAGCGGATCTTCCATATCACAGCCCGGAATGATGGACACCATGCTGAATGTCGGCAACAACGAGGAAATTACCCAAGGCATTGCCAAAAAAACTGGGAATGCCTGGTTTGCCTGGGATAATTATCGCCGGTTTCTGCAGTGCTACGGGATGTCCTTTGGCCTGAAGCGGGATGATTTTGATGCAATTATCAATGACTCCAAAGAGCGGCTGGGAATTCCGCTGAAAAAGGAATTTACCGGGGATCAGATGCGGGAAGTTGCGCTGCGATACAAAGACATGATCATTGATGCAGGGATCGAGGTGGTTGAAACGCCATACGAACAACTTCACCTGGCGATTAAAGGCGTTTTAGCCTCCTGGGAATCTTCAAGGGCCAGGGCCTATCGGAGAATTATCGGGATTTCAGAAGACTGGGGCACGGCCGTTACCGTTCAGGCAATGGTTTATGGTAATATTTCCCAGCAATCCGGTACAGGGGTCGTTTTTACCCATAATCCCCGCTGGTCGGGTGATACCCTCAAACTATGGGGCGATTTTACGGTAGGCAACCAGGGAGAAGACGTGGTCGCCGGGCTGGTCAAAACCATGCCGATTTCGCTTTTCCAGCAGGAAATCGAAATGCGGGAAACCGATATAACCATGGAAACCCATTTCCCGGAAATTTATAGCGTACTAAAGGAGTGGGCCCATGACCTGATCGATGAAAGAGGCTGGAGTCCCCAGGAAATTGAGTTTACCTTTGAAGGACCATCAAACCAAGACCTGTATTTGCTCCAAACTCGCGACATGGCCATTCGCGAGCGTAAAAAGGTGTTGACCTTCGATTTTGAAGATGATCACCGGGTCGTATATCTGGGCCACGGTGTTGGTGTCAGTGGCGGTGCTATGAGCGGTCGTCTGGTTTTTACACTGGAAGAGATCGAGGAATGGCGGGTCACGGATCCCGCTGCCAATTTGATTCTTGCCCGCAACGATACCGTTCCGGATGATATCCAGGAAATTCATGCCGCCGATGGTCTGTTGACCGCCAGAGGAGGGCTGACGTCTCACGCGGCGGTTATTGCGCATCGTCTGGGCAAAACGTGCGTTGTGAGCTGCACAAATCTCGATTGCCGTGAAAAGGAAAAATACTGCGAGTTTAATCAGTTGAAAATAGAGTCCGGCGAACACATCAGTATTGATGGACAGGAAGGATCGGTCTATCAGGGGTTAATCAAGGTTGAAGAAAACTAAATTCGCCTATAGCTCATAGTTTATAGCTGAAGGGATCATTTTGCTATGAGCTGTGAGCTATCAGCTAAAATAGTTCGGGAAAGGAGTCGTTTGAAAATGGCTATGAGCACCTTAAATTCAAATAAAAAAATTTTGGGTGTAAACGGGTTCGGCCGGATCGGCAAGCTGACGCTCTGGCATCATGTCGGCCGTAAATATTTTGATGACATCGTCATCAATATCGGACGACAGCCCGGATCCTCCCTGCACGACATTGCGCATTACGTTGAACGGGATTCAACCTACGGCTGGCTGCACAGTTACCTGTACGGGCATAGCGCCGAGCCGGTCATCAGCGATCTGGACGAGAAAAGCGGCACAATGCGTGTTGATGGCGTCAGGGTGCGCTTTCTGAGATCCCATCGAAATCCGGCTGAGATTGGATGGCACGATCAAGGTGCTCGCGTGGTTGTTGACACATCCGGTCAGTTTCTTGATCCGGAACCGGAGCCTGATTCCCCCGGCGGATCCCTGAGGGGGCATCTTGAGGCCGGTGCTGAAAAGGTGATCATATCGGCCCCGTTTAAACTAAAAGATAAGGGCGCTTCCGCACCCCAGGATGCGGTCACCACCGTAATGGGGATTAATGAAAATGACTATGACCCGAGACGCCATAAGCTCATTTCCAATGCCTCCTGCACGACCACCTGCCTGGCACACATGATGAAACCGCTGGTGAACGCCTTCGGTCCCAAAAAGATCATGTCGGCATCCATGGCCACAGTTCATGCCGCCACCGGATCTCAGGAGGTTTTGGATCGACTTCCGAAAACTGGAAAGACCGATCTTAGAAAAAATAGAAGTATTATGAACAATATCATTTTAACCACCACCGGCGCTGCCAAGGCTTTGAGGTTGGTGATTCCGGAAATGGAGGAAATCGCCTTCATCGCTGAGTCGGTCCGGATCCCGGTTACGACCGGCTCCCTGATTATTCTGGTTGTCAATCTTCAAGAAGAACCGAGCGGGCCTTTTATCACCCGTGAAACGATTAATGACATATTTCACACCGCGGCCGGGGAAAGCGCCCACGGATACCTCCATTACACCGAAAAACAAAATGTTTCCTGTGATATTATCGGGGTGCCGCGGGTTGCAGCTATAATTGAAGGTCACGAAACCCACACCCGGACAGCAGAGGCGACCATAGATTTGCAAAAAGTACCGGGTATTGAAAAAGCAGGCTTGGAGAACCACCAAAATATGATTATCCGGGTGCCGGTAACCCAGGCGGTTATCTACGGATGGTACGATAATGAGATGGGAAGCTATGTCAATATGCTGGGGGATCGAACGGTATCAATCGCGGAAAATATGTAGAAGCGGTTTCAAAACCCCATCTCCCCGCTTAATGAAGCGGGATTTCACATCCATTTGAAGAAAAATTTAAGGAGCTCAAAAGGCTCCAATAACTGCTTTGTGCCGCCTTGCGGAGCACCTCAATTTAAGAAGATCAGAGGCGAAGTCCCGCTGGCAAGCGGGGCCCTTGAACCTGATCTGGGGTTTTGAAGCCACTTCTAAATTATCACTCCGCAAATCCATAATGAAAAATTTCGTAAACGGTTGTACCGCCCAGCAGGTCGTCGATCTGGCTCTGAATCTGCTTGCGGTCATCGCTTTGCACCCACCGTTTCCAAGCGTCCGATGTTTCCCAGGTGCTGATCACCATGAATTCATCCGGATTTTCAAGATTTCGCATTGTTTCTCCGGTGATGTATCCGGGCTGCTGATTTGCCAGCGTTCGCATTTTCCGGAAGAGGGGAATCATTTGCCGGGCCTTATTCTCCGGCACAGTTCTCCGAATCAGTATTTTAACTGCCATTGAATCCTCCTTTTGTGATTGGGTGCATAAAAAAAATATGCTTTTTCTAGATAAAACATAATATTATTGGGGCTCAGGGTCAAGAGGCATCCGGCGGACGGCAGTTTTTCGCACCCAAAATTCCATCTTTGAAACATATATATGCGGCACAAAACTAGTGGTTATTGCCCTTTGAGTGCTTTGGCCAAGCAATTTTGAAGCATTATAAATTCTGTGACAGCAAGCGTTTCAGCTCTTCGCGTGGGGTCAATGCCTGCTGCAATCAATGCCTGCCGGGCTATCTGCGGCTCGATATGCAGACTACTGGCCGATAGTGCATTCTTGAGTGTTTTGCGTCGATTACCGAACGCCGCTTTGATTACCTGAAAAAGCATGGTTTCATCGTGGGGCGGATATTCTCGTGAGATCTGAAAATTGATTTCCACTATTTCAGAGTCGACTTTGGGCACGGGGTAAAACCGTGAAGCCGTCACAGTCGCAATTGATTCGATTTCAGCGCAATAGCCCAGCATAACGGTGAGTCTCCCGTAATCCCTGTTGCCCGGCTTTGCCGTAATACGCCGGGTCAATTCCTTTTGAAACATCAGGACGGCCCGGCTTACGTCCTTTCTCGAATGGATAAGCTGGATAAGGATTTGAGAAGAGATATTATAGGGCAGATTGCCAATTACGATTACCGGGTGATCCAATTTTTTAGCCAGTGCATGGATATCGACTTTAAGTATACTATTTTCGATGATTTCAACATTTGTCAGGTTATGGACGAGCAATTCGGTATTCAGTAATTTTGTCAGCTGTGAATCGGTTTCTACAGCAAAAACATGCCCGGCGGCCTTTGCCAGCGGTATGGTTAGCGCCCCCACGCCAGCGCCAATTTCCATTACAATGTCTTTCGAAGTAATTTTGGAATGGCGAACAATCTTTTCAGCGATAGCGGGGTCTACCAGGAAGTGCTGCCCCAACTTTTTTTTAGGCCTTAAATTCCATGCCTTCAGTAATACTCTGGGAGATGTCATTTCTTGACTTTTTTTTGTTTTATCATTAGTTTTTACATCAAATTTTTTAGAAGTACCCATTCTTACAACATTACCTTTTACTCACCACCTTTTTCAAGGAGGATCCCATGCCAAAGAGAAAAGGAAAACCCATCAGTTTCGATGCCATGGTAAAATTTTTCATGCAGAATTACAATATCCCGACAAAAAAAGATGTCGATAAATTGATGGCTAAATTGGATCGGCTGGAAAACCTGATTAAGGCTGCCATGGCAACCGGGGGATACCCGGTGAGAGGGCGGATCGGACAATCCAAATCCGCCGTTACGGCAGTGGATATGGTTTTTGATACCATCAAGCGGTCGCGACGGGGGATGGGATTTTCCGACATTCAGGCCAAAACCGGATTCGGCAATAAAAAGATTCGCAATATCATTTTTCGATTAAATAAAACCGGTAAAATTAAGCGCAAGCGTCGCGGCATATATGTGGCTGCATGAAGCTAGAAGCCCAATTGGGTTAAAACCCAATAGGGCGTTATCTGTTATTCGTTATTTGATATTAGGTTTAAAGGAATGATATCTAATTTTATATCTTACCCGTTATAGGAATATAATATGAGCTTACTATCGAATTCTAATAACCATGAACCAATAACCAATAACGCCTAATTGAGCGTTTATAGCTCAATTGGGGTAGAAGAATTACGATTATGAGCAAATTTGTGGATCCGAATAATACCAACCTTCATCCGGGGGACAAAATCCGTAATTATCTGGTGAAGCGCGTTGTGCCACTTGAGGGGATTCGTTCCTATTTTTATGATATCGAGCATTTAAAAACCGGTGCGCGTCATATTCATATCAGCAACAAAGATGCGGAAAACACGTTCAGCGTTGCCTTTAAAACCGTACCGGCAAATTCGACCGGCGTCGCCCACATTCTTGAGCATACCGTCCTTTGCGGTTCCAATCGATTCCCGGTCCGCGATCCTTTCTTTTCGATGCTCAAAAGAAGCCTGAGCACTTTCATGAATGCGTTTACCGCCTCAGATTGGACCATGTATCCCTTCTCCACTCAGAATCAAAAAGACTATTACAACCTCATGGACGTTTATTTGGATGCTGCTTTTTTCCCCACCTTAGACGAACTGAGTTTTAAGCAGGAGGGTCATCGTCTTGAAATTGAAGGCGATTTCAACGCTGATGCACCCGACCGGTTCCGGCTGGCCTATAAAGGCGTTGTCTACAATGAAATGAAAGGGGCCATGTCTTCACCGGACCAGGTTATGGTTCGCTCGATTCAAAGAGAATTGTATCCGTCTACAACCTATCATTACAATTCCGGTGGTGACCCGGCAGAGATTCCATCGTTGACTTACGCGCAACTCAAAGAATTCCATCGCCACCATTATCACCCCAGCAATGCATGCTTTTATACTTACGGTAATTTGCCCCTGGCGGAAAGCCTGGCAGTCATCGAAGATACGGTTCTAAATAAATTTGAGCGTATCTTTCCCGATACCGATGTCCCTTCGCAACCCCGTTGGCGTAAGCCGCGGGTGGGCACTTTCCCATATCCGTTACAGGCGAATGAGGATCCATCCAAAAAATGTCAGGTCTGCGTGGCATGGCTCACCGCGGATATTAAGAGTGCCTTCGATGTTCTGTCCCTGGCGTTACTGGAGCAGATCTTGCTGGGAAATTCCGCAGCCCCGCTTCGCAAAGCCCTTATAGACTCAGGCCTTGGTTCCGCAATGTGTGATGGCAGCGGTTTTGACGCTGACAATCGGGATACGGCCTTTGTCAGCGGGTTAAAGGATGTTGAAAAGGATTCTGCTGAAAAAATCGAAGCCGTCATCTTCGAGATCCTGACCGACCTTGTCAAAAATGGTATCGACAGACAATTGATTGATTCGGCGATTCACCAGATCGAGTTCCATCGCAAGGAGATAACCAACACACCGTATCCTTATGGGATAAAACTTCTACTGGCATTTGCAGGCCCCTGGTTGCATGGCGCCGACCCCGTGAAAATTTTGAAATTTGATGATGATCTAGACAGGCTGCGCGAAATCATGAAACAGGAGCCGTATTTTGAGAATCTGATTGAAAAACACCTGCTGACCAACGCCCACCGCATCCGGCTTACCATGGTACCGGATCAACAAATGGAGCAAAATGAAACGCTTCGCGTGCAGCGCAGATTGGAGAAAATCCGGAAAAGCCTGCCGCTTTCCCAAATTGAAAAAATCCAGCAAGATGCAAAGGCATTGCAGCTTCGGCAGGAAACCGAAGACGACGTATCCTGCCTGCCCACTTTACAAAAGGAGGATATTCCGCCTTCGGTTCCGATTGTTACGGAAACAGCCCATGACGGCAAGTCGGCCGTCACCATTTATGAACAGGCGACTTCCGGAATTTTTTATTTCGCCGCCTCAGCCGGAACCGGAGTCCTTTCCCAGGCGCTGCTTCCGTGGGTCCCGTTTTTTTGCTATGCACTGACCCGGGCAGGGACATCTCTGCATGACTACGCCGAGATGGCGCGGCGGATCGACGCTTATACCGGCGGTATCAGTTTGGGGACACACGCCCGGACAAGTTACCAGCCGGACGCGAGCTGTTTGCCGTTTATTTCATTTAACGGGAAATGTCTTGCCCGGAATCAGAAGAAGATGTTTGAAATCATCCAGGAGTTGATCGCTCACCATGAGTTCTCGGACCATTCGCGCTTAAAAAACCTGTTGAACGAATATCGTGCGGGTCTTCAATCCATGATTGTGCACAACGGTCACCGGTTGGCCATCTCGGCCGCATCCAGAAACTTCTCGCCCACCCGTGCCCTGAGTGAATCCTGGAGCGGTATCCATCAGCTCAAAACCATCAAGCGGCTAACCGATAACCTCACCGGCAAAAAAATCTCCGCATTGTGCCGGGACCTGACAGCTATCGGGACCCAGATCTTTGCCCGCAACAATTTCCAGATGGCACTCATCGGGGAGGGGAGCGTCCAGCCGGCTGCCGGCGCTGCGGCTGCAAATATTTTCGAACTGCTTGGAGATGGTCAGACCGATGGATTCGGCCCACCCGAGATCAGCATGGACAATGAGATCCTGCGAGAAGGCTGGTGGACATCAACAGCGGTATCATTTGTGGCCCTCACCTTGGAGACGGTCCGCATGACCCATCCGGACGCTCCGGCCCTGGCGGTTATCAGCAAAATCCTTCGATCCAAGTACTTGCATCGTGAAATTCGGGAAAAAGGAGGGGCCTATGGCGGATTTGCCATATACAACCCGGAAGATGGACTGTTTTGTTTCGCCTCTTACCGGGATCCCCACATTGTTGCAACCTTGAAGGTTTATGAAGGAGCAGCCCGGTTTGCCTGTGACGGCGATTATTCCGATGAGGATGTCAAGGAGGCCATTTTGCAGGTATGCTCCGAAATTGATAAGCCCGATCCACCGGGGCCTGCCGCCAGGAAAGCATTTTATCGCAGGATTGTTTCTTTATCTGATGAAATTCGCAGCCAGTTTAAAACCGGATTGCTGTCTTTGATGCGCCGGGATGTCAGGCGGGCTGCTAAAAAATATTTTGGAACGGCACCCGAGCAGCGGGCAGTCGCCGTTGTTTCAAATGAACAGAAACTGAAAGAAGCCAACCAGCAATTGGCGGATCAACCCCTGAAACTCTTTCAAATTTGATCATCAAAATATCATCTATAAATATTTTGGATTAAAGTTATTCGTTATCTGTTATTTGAGACAATAGGACGACTTCAACCGAATAACCAATAACTATTCTTTGATCATCGCCTTAAGTTGAGCCAGTGTTTCTTCGGGCATTTTAAAGGAATGCTCCGGCGCTGGAAAGGCCGCTTCCAGCACCTCCGTTTTGTATGCTTTCATGGCCTCAAGGATTATGTTTCGAATCTGAGCATACTGTTTAACGAATTTGGGTACGAACCTGTCAAACAACCCGATCATGTCATAGGTCACCAGCACCTGACCGTCCACGTCCGGGCCGGCGCCGATGCCGATGATCGGGACCTTCACCGCCCCGGCGACCAGCTTGCCAAGGGGGGCGGGGACCGCTTCCAGCACAATTGAAAACACACCGGCCTGCTCCAAGGCCACGGCGTCATCAATAATCTTTCTGGCAGCCGCGGCATCTTTGCCCTGCATTTTGAATCCGCCCAGTGCGCTGGCTGTCTGAGGGGTGAGGCCGATGTGGCCCTGCACCGGTATGCCGGCTTTGACGATCGCTTCAATCGTGGGGGCAAAATCAACTCCGCCTTCCAGTTTGATCCCGTCACAGCCGCCTTCTTTCATGAGCCGGCCGGCGTTGTGAATGGCCTCGCGGACTGAGATGTTGTAGCTCATAAACGGCATATCCCCGATGACCAGCGGGCTCTTGCAGCCGCGCACCACCGCTTTGATGTGGTGGATCATATGTTCCATGGTGACTTCAATGGTACCTTCGAGACCCATGACAACCATACCCAGTGAGTCGCCCACCAGTACCAGATCGACTCCGGCCTGGTCGGCCATCAACCCGAACGGATAATCGTAGGCCGTGACCATCACCAATTTACGGCCTTCGGCCTTGGCCCGTTGGATGTCCAGTATTGTTACTTCCTTACTCATCTTTTTTATTCCCTTCCTATTAATTATAAGTTGCAGATTCCATGTTTCAGAGGACAGAGGTCAGATGACAGAAGACAGAAGATAAAAAAGGAAGATAGCGCACTTTATCTGACCTCTGTTTTCCATCCTCTGTCCTCTGTTATTTGTAATGCGCCTCAATCGTCTCTACCAGCGCCGTCAGTGCCCGGTTGACCGGAGCGGGCAGCCCCAATCGATCGGCTTCACGCACCACAAAGCCGTTAATGGCGTTGATTTCGGTCGGTCGACGGTGATCCACATCCTGGCCCATGGAAGATCGGTTGGCCGCAGTTGCGGCGGCCACCTGAAAAACATGGGTGGCCGGATCTTTGCGAATCTCGATTCCTTGAGCCTGGGCAACTGCAGTCGCTTCTTCAACTGCAGCGCGGCTGAGTTCCCGGGTCAACTCGAGGTCCAGGATCTGACCGTTTTTTATGCCGGTCAAAGCCGTAATGGCATTGATTCCAACATTGACGAGCAGTTTATCCCAGATCACGGGACGGATGGCTTCGACGGCAGTGGATTCGATTCCGGCCTGTGTAAATTGACCAGCGATTTGTTGCGCGATTTGAAATTCCTTTTCACCGCCGGCCCACATCCCGAAGGTCGTGGGTCCGGCACCGGCGTGTCGGATCGATCCGGCTTCGAGCATGGTGGCGCCATGCGCCGTTGTGCCGGCCAGGATACGGTTGGATGGGGCGTGTTCCGCAATGGTTTCGGCGTTGCCCATGCCGTTTTGAAGCGTCATAACCCACCCGTTTCGGCCTGCCAGAAGGGCGGCCGATTCAGCTGCAGATTTGGTTTGGGTTGATTTTACAAAAATCAGGACCAGGTCTGATTCCCCAATTTGGCGTGGGTCGTTGGTGGCCTTCATGCTGACGCTGCGGTTTTCCCCCTTCCATTCAATTTTGAGCCCGCTTTGCATCAGCGCCTTAATGTGGTCCTGCCAGATATCACATAGCCATACTTCATGACCGCCTTCAGTCAGCAGAGCGCCGAACAGGCTGCCCATGGCACCGGCACCAATTATAGCAACCTTCATTTCAATCCCCCTTACATGGGCCTTGTTATATTGTTTTCATTTTTGCTATTCGTCTATCAAATTCGAAATCCGAAACTCCAAATTCGAAACAAATTCTAAATTCGAATTCTCCGATAACCCAAACAATATCATTAAAAGGAATATTCGGGCATGTACGGTTTTGAATTTTGGTCATTCGATATTCGGATTTGTTTCGAGTTTCGATATTCGAGTTTCGAATTTTATATCTCCCAAAGTACATTGCCTGAATAACATATTTTGTCATAAAGGCTACAAAATATCTTTGTTAGAGACCTACAGGCCTTTTCCTTTATTTAACCAGCAGGCCACAAAGTGTTGCGCGGTCACTTCGACCAGCAACGGCTGTTCGGCGCGGCAGCGCTTGAATGCATGCGGACAACGGGGGTGAAACGCGCACCCCGGCGGCGGATCGATCGGGCTGGGAACGTCGCCTTCAATGTGAATCGGCGCGGTTTTGCGGTGCGGATCCGGCATGGGCACAGCCCGAACCAGCGCCGCTGTATAGGGATGGCGCGGTGAAACACTGAAGCTTTCGGCCGGTGCCAGCTCAATGATCCTGCCAAGGTACATCACAGCGATGCGGTCGCTGATGTGTTCAACCACGCTCAGGTCATGGGAAATAAAAACATAGGACAGGTTGAATTCCTGTTTGAGATCCGCCATTAAATTGATAACCTGGGCCTGGATGGAAACATCCAGGGCGCTGACAGGCTCATCGGCCACAATCAGCTCCGGCCGTACGCATAAGGCACGCGCAATTCCGATGCGCTGGCGCTGTCCGCCTGAAAATTCGTGGGGATATTTGTCCAGATCTACGGGCTGCAGACCCACCTTTTCCAGAAGTTCGGCGGCAACTTCCCTGCGCTGGTTGTTCGGCAGGTGTTGAATGGCATACAGGGGCTCGGTGACAATGGCTTCTACTTTCATGCGTGGATCCAGACTGGCGTAAGGATCCTGGAAAATGATCTGCATGCGTCGCCGCAGCCGGCGCATTTGATTGCGGCTCAGCGACCAAATATTTTGGCCGTCAAATTCGATATCACCGCCACTGGGTTCGATTAATCCAAGAATTAGCCGACCCAGGGTGGTTTTGCCGCAACCGGACTCACCGACAAGGGCAAATGTTTCACCCCGCGAGACATCGAAGGACACTTCGTCCACGGCCCGGACACGGCCGTGCGGTCTAGCAAACATACCGCCGCCGAGCGGAAATTCTTTCACCAAATGGCTGACCTTTAACAGCGGACCTTCAGCCATTTCGCCGCCTCCTCTCAGGATGGTGTTTAAGCCAGCAGCGCGCGTGCTGGCCGGGGCGAATCTGAAAAAGCTCCGGTTGCTGTTCCCGGCAGGTTTCAAAGGCGTAAGAACAGCGATCGGCAAACTTGCATCCGATGATTCTTTCAGTCATTGGTGGCACGGTGCCGGGGATTTCATTCAGCCGGGTAGCGCCGCCTCCGAGACGATCACCCAATCGAGGCATGGCCTTGAGAAGCCCCTGCGTATAAGGATGAAACGGCTGATCGAAGATGTCTGCAATGCAGCCTTCTTCGACGATCTGGCCGGCATACATCACCAGGACTCGTGTTGCTATCTGTGCCACAACACCGAGATCGTGAGTGATCAGCAGCAAAGACGTATTCAGTTCTGCCTTGAGCTCCAGCATGAGCGCAAGAATCTGGGCCTGAATCGTGACATCTAAAGCAGTTGTCGGTTCATCGGCGATAAGCATTTTGGGGCGACATATCATGGCCATGGCGATCATTACCCGCTGACGCATGCCCCCTGAGAGCTGATGCGGATAATCACCAAGTCGTTTGCGGGCGGCCGGGATTTTGACACGTTCCAGCCAACCAGCGGCTTCGGCCAATGCGTCCGACTTTGAGTACCCTTTATGGACGATCAATGGCTCGGCTACCTGACGGCCGATGGGCAGTACCGGGTTCAGGGATGTCATGGGCTCCTGGAAGATCATTGAGATGTCACGGCCGCGGATCCGGCGCAGCTTTTCAGAATTTAAACCCAACAAATTCTGATTTTCAAACTGAATGCTGCCGGACGCAATTCGACCCGGTGGAGAGGGAATTAAACTTAAAATGCTCAGCGCGGTCACGCTTTTGCCACAACCGGATTCACCCACCAGCCCTAATGTTTCACCGGGCGCCAGATCAAAACTGATTCCGTCCACCGCCCGGGCAGTGCCTTCGGGAAGGTGGAAGTTCACCCTGAGCTCTTTAATGTCCAGTAATTTATCATTCATATTTTGCTTTTGTTTAGGCAGACGGCTCGTGCAAATAATGAAGGGCCGTCAACGTATAAACCTTGGCCGTTTCTATTAACTGATCCAGATCGACCCATTCGTCGATTTGATGGGGGACCTGGCGGCCGCCCGCGCCCATGGTGACGATGGGTATGTTTTTTTCGGACCATAGAAAGGTCCCGTCCGTTGCACCGGGCACCCCGGCGTAAACCGGCGTTTTATTGGTCACCGATCGGGTGGCCCAATCAGCCGCTTTAACGATGGGTTCAGCCGGGTCGGTCAACGTGCAGGGTCTGTCGGTTAAGATGTCAACTCGAACGTGCAGTTCATGGTCACGCTGCAAATCAAGCAAATCGTCGTACTTCCTGTAATTTTCCCTAACTTCTTGGACAACATTTTGTGCCAGCGCCTTCAGATCTGTGATGATTTTTTGGTGTGACTGCCGGGGTGTTGTACGGATGTCCACCAGCAGCCGGGCCTCTCTGGGCATGACATTGAGTTGGGGTGCACCGGCTGCCGGTGCTTGAATCACGGTGGGTGTGAAGCTGGGCCAGCCTAAATATTGATCGCTTCCGACGGTGGTTGCCGCCTCTTTTTCCAGCCGGTGCAAGCCGTCAATGAGCCTGGCGACAGCCGGCGCGCAGTTCATACCGGCAAGCGGCATGGCCCCGTGACTCATGTGGCCGGTGATCAGATAGCTGGCACGGATAGCGCCTTTCTGGGAAGTACATATCATGCCGTCCTGCGGTTCGCAGATTACAGCCGCGGTTACCTTATCGGCATGGCCTTTTTTGATGAAATTTCTAACCCCGAGCATCTGATCTTCTTCGTCGCACAGCACACCACCGATCAGGGAGCCGGAAAGTTTATTGGCCGCAGTTCTTAGGGCCTTCATTGCAATCAGCATGGCAGCCAGGTTGCCCTTGGTATCATTGGTCCCACGGCCATACATCCGCCGTCCGACAATTTCAGCGCCAAAGGGGTCATATTGCCAGGCCGTAACATCCCCCGGCGTGACGACGTCGGTGTGGCCTTCAAACATGAGCGTGCGGGCTTGTGATCCGAGAGGCCCGCTGATGATGATGTTCGGCCTGTTGGGGGCGACCTGATCGATTTGGACGTCGAAACCCTGCGATTGTGCCCAGTCCGCAACTTTCTCCGCCACAGCCTGCTCACTGGTGCCGGCCACCGGATCCCACACCGAATTAATGCGCACCAGTTCAGCCGTCAAGGCAATCAATTCATCCGCATCAATCTCATCCAATACGCTTTTTATGATTTCTCTGGCTGGCCTCATAATATCCGGCTGAAAATCCTAAATCCGAAGCACGAAATACGAAACAAATTCAAAATCCTAAATTCGAATGCACAAAACGTTTTGAATTTTTAGCATTCGTATTTCGGTATTGTTTCGGATGTCGATTTTCGTATTTTTGATACTCCATATAACCTTCACTGGTGGTTTCAACATTATCTTATACGGACCATCTTGGGATCCAGCGTATCCCTCAGCCCATCTCCCAGCAGATTAAATCCCAGCACAGCCCAGGCGATGGCGAGTCCGGGAAAGATCGCCATCCAGGGCGAATGTGACATGAAGGTTTGAGCCTCGTTAAGCATCCGGCCCCATGAAGCTGTGGGAGGCTGGGTGCCAAGTCCCAGATAACTGAGCCCGGCCTCGGCCAGGACGGCTACAGCAAATTGAATCGTACCCTGGATCAACAGCACAGAGAGGATATTGGGCAGCACATGGCGCCAGGTGATGGCCCATTCGCTTATACCGCTGGCACGCGCTGCAATGATAAATTCACGCTCCCAAATCGTCATGGCTACGGCCCGGGTCAGGCGGGCAAACACGGGGATATAGAAAATGCCGATGGCCAGCATGGCATTAATCATTGAAGGACCCAAAATGGAGGTGATCAGAATGGCAGTTAATACCGCCGGAAATCCGAAGAGCAGATCCGAAAACCGCATGATGGTTTCATCGATGAATTTGCCGAAATAGGCCGCCGCCAGCCCCAGCAGGACGCCGATGCTCAAGCCGATCGCCACTGTCACTAACCCCACGATGATGGAATTGACCGCACCGGTCATAACGCGGGATAGGGTGTCGCGGCCATACTGGTCGGTTCCCAGCGGATGTGTCCACGAGGGACCCTGAAGGCGCTCCCGGGCGTTCATTTTATTGGCATCAAATGGCGTCCAGATTATACTGAGTGCCGCCGCAAAGATGACCACCACCGACAGGATGAATCCAACGGTAAAGTTTTTATTTCTAAAAAATCGCTTCATTTCTGAAATTGCTCATTCCAGCTGGATTCGTGGGTCGACATAAGCGTAGGCGAGGTCGACGATAAAATTTACCACCACCACAGCTGCGGCCATAAACAAAACAACATCCCGTACCACCGGTAAATCGCGCTGACCAATAGCGTTAAACACCAGGCGGCCCAGGCCCGGCAGGTAGTAAACGTTTTCGATGATGATCGCACCGGCCAGCAGTTGCCCCAACTGAAGGCCCATGATGGTGAGCACCGGGATCAAAGCATTCCGCAATGCGTGGGTATAGATAACGGTGCGTTCCCTGAGCCCTTTGGCCCAGGCGGTACGCACATAATCCTCCCGCAGGACTTCGAGCATGGATGAACGTGTCAGTCGCGTCAGAATTGAGGCCCGGATAACACCCAGCGCAAAGGCCGGCAGCAGCAACGCTTTTAAAGAGGCCCAGAAATTAACGGTCCAGCCGGCAAAACCGCCGGCAGCAAACAATCCCCAGCGGACCGATAGCAGCAGAATCAGCAAAATACCCAACCAGAATTCCGGAGTCGCCAATCCCAACTGAGTAAAAAACATCACCGATACGTCGGCTGGACGGTTTTGGTGCCGGGCGGCATAGATTCCCAGTGGAATGGAAATAATGACGGCAAAGATCATGGCCAGCAGGGCCAGAGGACCGGTGACCGCCAGCCGGCTGGCTATTAAATCATAGACCGGCACATCATAATTAAGCGAACGGTTGCCCCTGCCGGTGACCAAATTCGTCAACCAATCGAGATACTGGGTCCAAAAGGGCTGATCCAGGCCCAGTTCGGCCCTGAGATTGGCCAGGGTTTCGGGGGTGGCATTGATACCCAGCATGATCTGGGCCGGATCACCGGGCAGTACGAACAGTACGGAAAATACAGCAATGGAGACCAGCAAGAGCAGCAGGGCCAGCGTTAACGTCTTTTTGATAAAATAGCGGATCATGGATTCACAAAAATGGTTGGCGTGTTGGCGTGTTGGCGTAATGGCGTACTGGTTTTGAGGGAATGACCAGCGTAATTGTCAGTTATGCGTCCCAACACTCCAACACTCCAATACTCCAGTACTCCATTACTCCAATTTCATTGAATATTCGTACCGAAAGAATGACTCAGCGTTTCAACCAAACCTGTGTGACATCCAACGCCACAGTCGGATAATTCTCCCACCAGTTCATCACCTCGGCCTTCATTACCGGCAGGCTGGGCGCTGAGAACAGATAGCCGTTGACGGCGTCATCAGCGATGATTTCCTGGCAGCGGCCGAACCACTTGGCTTTTTCTGCTTCATTAGGCGCCTTGAGGGCCCTGGCATAGGCGTCCCGGAACTCCTGGGAATCATACTGGAAATAATAATCCGGTTTGGCATAGATGCCGATATCCCAGGCCTCTACGTGACCGATCATGGTTAGATCATAGTCTTTTTGTTTGAAGATCCGATCCAGCCAGTAACCCCATTCGACCACCTCGATTTTCAGTTTGATTCCCACCTGGCCCAGCATGTCGGCAATGACCTCACCGGCTCTGCGGGAATAGGAGTAAATCGCAGGCAGCTTGATGGTGGCCTCGAATCCGTCGGGGTATCCGGCCTCGGTCAGAAGTGCCCTGGCTTTTTCGGGATTATAGGCAAACCTGCCGGTTAAATCCCGGTAATAAGGCGTTGACGGCGACCAGTGCGAGCCGATGGGGGTTCCATATCCGAACATCACCAGCTCGATAACCGTCTGCCGGTCGATGGCATGGGCAATGGCCTGGCGCACAAGCTTATTGTCAAAAGGTTTGGCTTTATTGTTGGTGGACATGATAACCTCACCGGTGGTGGTGCCGGCAAACACTTTGAAACGATTATCTTTGGCCATTTCAGAAGCCTGCTCGGGGGCGGCGATGTAGCCGATCACATCGATGTCACCGGCTTTGAGCGCTGCGATCTGGGCGCTGGCATCACCGATAAACTTGAAGGTGACCTTGTCCAGATGCGGCAGGGCAGGGTTCCAGTATTTTTCGTTGCGCACCATCTCAACCCGATCCCCGCGGATCCAGGAGACGAACCTGAAAGGGCCGGTGCCCACCGGCTGGCTGGCGGCATTTTCATAGCCCTTCTGGGGTAGCATCACGGCATCGCCTTCGGCCATATGGGCGATAAAAAGGGCATCGACATCTTTCAGCGTCAGTACCAGTGTGTGGTCATCGGGTGCTTCGATTTTTTCGATTCCGCGGAAAAACTCCGGGTGGGCGTTCTTGGTGGTCTCGGCGGCGTTGCGTTCCAGATTCCATTTGGCCACAGTGGCGTTGAAAGGTTCTCCATTGTGGAAGGTCACGCCCGTGCGCAAACGAAATGTGTAGACCTTGCCGTCCGGGGTCACCGACCAGGCTGTCGCCAGGCCGGGCACAAACGCTCCATTGCGGTCGACTTTGACCAGGCCTTCGTAAATGTTGCTAAATACAACGCGGTCGATTGCCGCCGCCGTATTGGCGGTAGGATCGAGCCCCGGTGGCTCTGCGGGCTGGCAGACCACCAGCTCACCGCCTCGCTGAGGAGCGGCCAGTTTTTCGCTAAATTCATCCATTCTTCCGCCCAGCGCATCAACCTGTTTGGACAATTGATCGACCCTTTCAGTCAGTTTTTCGACCTGTTCGGTAAGTTTATCGAGCTTTTCAGCATCTCCGGCCGGTTCTACAGGTTTTTCGCAAGAAATTATGAAAATGCCGAAAAGAGTGAGTACAAAAGGCAATAGAAAAATTTTCTTCCTGCGCGTGTTGATCATTTGATGCTCCTTTATTTTGATTGGATTCCGGATTGCTATCGATTTTTAAGATCGCAGAAGGCTGTTTTGCCGGCAAGGCTTTCAGCCGTCAATATGGCCTGGATGATGGCCCTTGACATACAGTCTGCCGCCGCGTGACCGATATCACTGACGGCCTGAGCCTGAGGAGGGCCGTAATATCCGGGGATCTCCGGCAATTCTTGCTGGCCGCTGGCCATACAAAATATCGTATCCCCTTCGAGCATGGTATGCGACGGCCGAATGGCGCGTGCCATTCCGTCATGCGCCATCTGGGCAACTTTTTGGGCCTGCGCTTTGCTAAGGACGGCGTCGGTAGCAACGATTCCGATAGTGGTGTTCCGGGCCGGTGTACTTTCGGATTGGGGTGGGAGTATGACGGAACGTTTTCCCTGCCGGCCGAACTCCGCCTCGATTTCCAGACCGAATTCCCAGGGGCGCCCGGTGGCTGGATTTATAACCGATCCGTCCGAATTAACGGCCACCAGAGCGGCCGCAGTGATACCGGAATCAAGGATAAGGCTGGCGGTGCCGAGCCCCCCTTTGATGCTTCCGGACCAGGCCCCGGTTCCGGCGCCCACGCAACCGCTGGCCACCGGACCGCTGCCGGCCGCCTGGCAGGCTTTTTCTCCCCAATCAGCACTGATGGGCGGGACAAACTCGGATCCGCGGTCCAGATCGTAAAGAACAGCGGCCGGTACGATCGGCGCCACATATCCCTTGTCCAGCGGAAATCCCAGCCCCCTTTTAGCCAGCCAGCGCACAACACCGTCTGCGGCGGCCAGACCGAATACGGAACCGCCGGAAAGTACCACCGCCTGGGCAAGTTCCACCAGTCTTTCCGGAGCCAGCAAATCGGTTTCGCGGGTACCGGGTGCTGATCCGCGCACATCGACCGCGGCGGTTGCGCCCTTCGGGCAAATTGCCACGGTTACACCGCTTGCGGCATCCGTATCGGTGTAATGACCCACCATGATACCGTCTACGTCTGTTAAGGCGTTATACTTTCCGATTGTTGCCATTTAATTGTCCGTTTGCCCTCAAAACTGAGTCTGATCGGCAGTTTAAGGGGACCTATATAAATCTTTTTGGGTTCAAAAGCAAATCAAATAGGCCACCGCGCATGGATTCTCAATTCTTAAAAAGAAATATGGGGTTGACTAAAACATAAGTCCTGAGATAAATAGGCAAATTTGTTCAAAACCAGTTTTAAATTTATATGAAAGACTGGGGGCGTCGAATTAAATGATCCAGCTAATCAGAGGATTTAAGGATATTCTTCCCGGTGAAGTCGAGCTCTGGCAGGCCGTTGAAAAAGTTGCGCGTCAGCTTCTGGAAGATTTTGGATTCAGAGAGATCCGCATACCGATTATGGAGCGCACCGAACTTTTTGCCAGAAGCATCGGTGAGGACACCGACATTGTCGAAAAAGAAATGTACACCTTTGCGGATCGCAAGGGAGATCTGATAACCCTGCGTCCTGAAGCGACAGCCTCGATTGTACGGAGTTACATTCAGCATCGGCTGTATGCCCAGGATCCGGTCCAAAAGTTTTACACCATCGGCCCCATGTTTCGCCGGGAGCGGCCCCAGAAGGGCAGGTACCGCCAGTTTTATCAGATAAATGCCGAGATCTTTGGTGTGCAATCCGGACTGGCTGATGTGCAGCTTATTTTTTTACTGGTGACCCTGTTTTCACGCTTGCAGGTCTCTGATGTTAAAGCGCACATCAACTCCCTGGGTTGCCCGAAGTGCCGCCCGGAATTCAAAGCAGCTCTATCCGGATTTCTGACATCTGTCAGCGACAAACTGTGTTCCGATTGCGTTCGGCGCAAAGATCGCAATCCATTAAGGGTGCTGGATTGCAAGGTGCCTTCCTGCCGGGAGGCCATGGTTGATGCGCCATCAATTCTGGATCACCTCTGTTCTGATTGCAAAGCGGATTTTGCTGAAGTCAAAAAAATGCTGGAAAAGTTGAGCGTCCCCTTTGTTGTTGACAAGAATTTGGTTCGCGGACTGGATTATTATGCGCGCACGACCTTTGAGATCCAGACCGAATCTTTAGGGGCCCAGAATGCGGTTGCCGGTGGTGGCCGCTATGATGGACTGGTCCGTGAACTGGGCGGACCGGACATTCCGGCAACCGGTTTTGCAATTGGTTTCGACAGGCTCACCGAACTAACCGGTCTTGCCGCAACCCAATTTTACCGCAAGCCCGATGTTTTTGTGGCAGCACTGGGAGACCGGAGCCGTTTGCTTGCCTTTGAATGGATCTGTGCTTTCGGCAGCGCAGGCCTAACAGCGGAATTGGATTTTGGCGGCAAAAGTTTAAAGAGCCAGATGAAGCAGGCCGACAGGCTTGAAGCCCGCTATGTGCTGATTGTGGGTGAAGATGAATTGAAGAAAGGTGAGGCCACCCTGCGAAACATGCAAACAAAGGAACAAATTTCAGTTCCCATCGACAGTCTTGTTGAAACCGTTAAAGATAAAATAAATAAAGAATAGTTTCATTTGTTTGATTGGTCCAATTGGTTTTATTCGCCTAATTTTTTGGTCAATGATCTCAAACCAAATTAACCAGTCAACCAATCAACTGATTTAACGAATAGTAAGGAGAACACATTGCCCGATCAACTAGGTGACATGCGCAGAACGCATCATTGCTGGGAGCTTGGTGCGGATGACGTTGGTAAGGAAGTGGTATTGATGGGATGGGTCCATCGACGCAGGGATCACGGCGGGGTGATTTTTGTTGATCTTCGGGATCGCGAAGGTATCACTCAGGTCGTATTTAATCCACTCGTAGATAAAAAAATCCATGCCAAAGCCCATGCGATCCGGAATGAATATGTGCTGGCTGTGCGCGGCAATGTGGAGAATCGCCCGGCGGATATGATCAATCTCAAATTGAAGACCGGTGAAATCGAAGTTGCGGTAACGGAGCTCAAAATTTTAAACAGGGCCAAAACGCCTCCTTTTCTGATAGAGGATGAGATCGATGCTTCCGAAACCATCCGGCTCAAATATCGTCATCTGGATTTGCGCCGATCTGAAATGCAAAAAAATCTGATCCTGCGGCACAAAGTAACGGCGGCGGTGCGAAGCTATCTCGATCGACAGGGCTTTCTCGATCTTGAAACACCGGTCTTAACCCGCAGCACACCGGAAGGTGCCAGAGATTATCTGGTTCCCAGCCGGGTGAATCCGGGTCAGTTTTATGCGCTGCCGCAGTCACCGCAAATATTCAAACAGCTATTTATGATTTCCGGATTTGACCGCTATTACCAGATTGTGCGCTGTTTTCGGGATGAGGACCTGCGTGCCGATCGTCAGCCGGAGTTTACGCAGATTGATATTGAGATGTCTTTCGTCGGCGAAAAAGATGTCATCAAGCTTACCGAAGGCATGATGGCCCATCTTTTTAAAAAGGTTCTCGGGGTAAAACTCAAGCGGCCCTTTCCGCAATTAACCTATGACGAAGCGGTGGGGCGTTACGGCCTGGATAAACCCGATACCCGCTTTGGCCTTGAGCTCAAAGATATTTCCGACATTGTGGCCGGTTCAAATTTCAAGGTGTTTGCCGATGCCGTAAAAAAGGGCGGGATCGTCAAAGCCTTAAATGCCAAAGGATGCATTGACTTTTCGCGCAAAGAAATCGATGATTTGACTGATTTTGTGGCCGTTTATCGGGCAAAAGGCATGGCCTGGATAAAAGTGAAGGAAAATGAGTGGCAATCGCCCATTACGAAGTTCTTTTCCGAAGAAGAAAAAGAAGCGCTGGCCGAACGCATCGAAATGGAACCCGGTGACCTGATATTTTTTATCGCCGATCAGCCCAAAGTTGCGAATGAATCGCTGGGTCATCTTAGAAACCACCTGGGGAAAACCCTGGGGCTTATCGATGAAAATGAATATCAATTTTTATGGGTAACCCGCTTTCCGATGTTTGAATATGATGAAACCGAAAAGCGGCTGCAGGCCTTGCATCATCCATTTACATCCCCTCTGGAGGAAGATTACGGGCGGCTAACCGATGAACCGCTTGCCGTAAAAAGCCGGGCCTATGATCTGGTATTGAACGGATTTGAAATCGGTGGCGGAAGCATCCGGATTCATCAGCGCAGTATTCAGGAGAAGGTATTTGAGGCCCTGAATATGGATCGAAAGACCTATGAAGGCAAATTCGGCTTTTTGCTTGAAGCCCTTGATTCCGGTGCGCCGCCTCACGGGGGCATTGCCATCGGCTATGACCGTCTGGTGATGCTGATTTGCGGTGAATCATCCATCCGGGATGTGATTGCCTTCCCCAAGACCCAGAAAGCAGCCTGCCTGCTCACTCAGGCACCAGCGGAAACCAGCAAAGCCCAGCTGGATGAACTTTATCTCAGGCTGAAACCAATCGCAAAATAATGGATTATTCGGGTCGAAAGCATTTAAATTTTGCTTGACTTTTGTTGGGATAACAATTATTTAAACCAGTTCACGCAGTCCCCAGTAGCTCAGTAGGCAGCGTCCCGCCGCAGGCGGGATTAACCGCCGGGTTTTTTGGGTGAGACATACCGAAAAAACGTAGTTAGGCCAATTTATGTTCCCCAGTAGCTCAGTAGGCAGAG
>Ga0209536_100000035_pt1 | contig 177022 bp, 150 predicted proteins | sample DeeMarSeWOR28_12_FD_187461 | JGI IMG/M metagenome (GOLD analysis project Ga0209536, IMG submission 187461) | Marine sediment microbial communities from White Oak River estuary, North Carolina - WOR-2-8_12 (SPAdes) (version 2) | ecosystem: Environmental > Aquatic > Marine > Intertidal zone >... | reverse complement strand
AGCCGAGCTGACGACCAGTAAAGCTGGTGATCACGGCACACTACCGACCACGGCAGCTTGGCCGACAACAACAGCGGGCCGGCCCCTGGTGGCGAGCAGGGGGTACACCGCACAGCATGGTTGGATCTGTGACTCCCGTGGAGTGCATGTGGATGAGGCCGTTGCAACTGTTTTCCGCTCACCCCGATCCTATACCGGTGAAGATTCAGTGGAATTCTCCTGTCACGGGGGGATTCTGGTCACACACAGGGTACTTGAGATCCTACTGGAATCGGGCGCACGGCAAGCTGGCCCCGGGGAGTTTACAAGAAGGGCCTTTCTGAATGGGAGAATAGACCTCTCGCAGGCCGAGGCGGTTGCAGATCTTATTGCCGCACGCAGCCGAAGAGCACATCTCTCTTCGATCGAGCAGTTGGAAGGGAGACTGGCAGCGCAGATAAAGGGAGTGCGGTCGTCTTTGCTGGATCTCTGCTCTCTGCTGGAGATAGACCTAGACTTTTCTGAAGAGGGGATTGAGTTGATAAGCCGGGACCAGATCCGACAAAAGCTGGTTGGCGTGACGCAGAAGCTGTCAGAAATGGGTGCCTCCTTTGACGTTGGAAGACACTTCCGTGAAGGTGTTCCCGTGGCAATCGTGGGAAAGCCAAATGCGGGCAAGTCCAGCCTTTTCAATATGCTCCTCCAGTCTGACAGAGCGATTGTCACTCCGATACCCGGTACGACCCGCGACTTGCTGGAAGAGAGCATAACTCTATCGGGAATCCTCTTTCGTCTGACCGACACGGCGGGGCTGGGTAATTCTGAAGATATTGTTGAGGCCGAGGGAATTGAGCGGAGCAGGGCCGCGGTGAAGAGGGGTGATCTTCTCATACTGGTTGCGGACGCAACTGAGGGAGAGGAGAGAGAGGACCTGCTGGCGCAGATTGGACAGCTGCGGGAGGGACAGCTCTGCCTCGTGGTGCACAACAAGATCGATCTGCTTGCCGAGGAAGCGAGGGATCCCAGGCACTTCAGCGTGGGAGAGAACCGAGGCGTGGAGGTCTGGATCTCAGCAAAGACAGGAGAGGGGGTGGAACGGCTGAAAACGGAGCTGGCGGGGCTTGTTGTCGGAACGGCAGATGCAGGGGAGGGGAGGTTCTATATTACGAACAGGCGGCACAGGGATGCCATAGAGAGATCAAAAGGCAGTCTGGAGACAGCGGTAAGCTCCTTGGATGCCGGAACAACTAACGAATTTGTGGCTTTTGATGTAAGGGAAGCCGTTCAGGCACTCTCAGAGATCACCGGCGAGGTAACAACCGAGGAGATCCTGGAGAGCATATTCAGCAGGTTCTGTATAGGTAAATAGGGCGATGTTTCACGTGAAACATTCTGGACGTGAGAGAGAATCAGCGATTTGACATCATTGTAGTCGGAGGTGGACACGCCGGCATCGAGGCGTCTCTGGCGGCGGCAAGGATGGGGTGTGCCACAGCCCTGATAACGATGGACAAAGAGGCAATCGGCCGAATGTCCTGTAACCCCGCAATTGGAGGGACAGCCAAGGGGCATCTGGTGAGGGAGATAGACGCACTGGGGGGAGAGATGGGGAAGCTGGCCGACGCGACAGGCATTCACTTTAGAATGCTGAATAGGTCGAAGGGACCGGCCGTCTGGTCGCCCCGGTGCCAGAGTGACAGGCAGTGGTATAGCAGAGAAGCGAAAAGGAGAATCGGCGATCAGGAGGGTCTAACCATCATTCAGGAGAGCCTGGGTGATCTCTTTGTTGAAAAAGGGTCCGTGGTAGGGATAGTCACCTCGGGCGGGGAGAGACTCGGCTGCAAGAGCCTTGTTCTCTGCAGCGGTACGTTCCTGAACGCTCTCATGCACACAGGGGAGAAGGTTTCCGAGGGTGGCAGGTTCGGGGAACCTGCGTCGTCTGGGCTGACCGAACGGTTTGCCCGCCTCGGCTTTAGCACGGGGAGGCTGAAAACTGGTACGCCGCCTAGGCTGCTGATCGACTCGGTGGATTTTGGCCTTACGGAAGAGCAGTTGCCAGATGAACCGGCACGTCCGTTTTCTCATAAGAATCGGCGGATCTTGAACCCTCAAATTCCTATGTACCTGACATACACAACGGCTGAGACTCATAGGATACTGAGGGGCGGGTTTGACAGGTCGCCACTATTCACGGGTCGCATCAAAGGGGTGGGTCCTCGCTACTGTCCCTCAATCGAGGATAAGATTAACCGATTTCCAGAGAGAGAGAGGCATCAGATTTTCCTGGAGCCGGAGGGTTATGAAACCAGAGTCCTCTACGTAAACGGCTTTTCCACGAGTCTCCCGGAGGATGTCCAGCGGAGTGCTGTTGCGACAATACCTGGTCTTCAACGGGCAGAGATGCTCAGACCGGGGTATGCGGTTGAGTACGATTTTTTTCCCCCCCACCAGCTCGAACAGACCCTCGAGACAAAGGCGATCAAGGGACTTTTCTTCGCCGGTCAGATCAATGGAACAAGCGGATATGAGGAGGCCGCGGGGCAGGGTCTGATTGCAGGGATCAATGCTGCCATGAGGGTGAAGGGGGGCGATCCGTTTGTACTTCACCGGGGGGATGCCTACATCGGCGTCATGATTGATGACTTGATAAACAAGAGCACTGAGGAGCCATACAGGATCTTTACCTCCCGGGCGGAGTACAGGTTGAAGCTGCGACAGGACAATGCCGACTCGAGGCTGATGAGGTTGGGTCATCGACTGGGACTGGTGTCGGATTCGGAGCTGGCCCGGCTTCTTCAGAAGGAGGAGCGCATCGCTGCTGGAAAGGCGTTCCTCAGGGAGAACCGGGCTGCGCCATCGGAAGTCAGAGAGATGATGGAGAGGAGGGGGGGAAAGCCTATTCGGGAGAGTGAATCACTCTATCAGTTTCTCAAGCGGCCCGAGATAGAGGTGAAGGACATTTTTGACCTTCCCTGTGCGCAGCTCGATGGACGGGTGGCAGCACTCCGGGGAGATATCGACTCCAGCGAGCGTCTCAGTGTCGAGGTGAAGTACGAAGGATACTTGAGGCGACAGGAGATTCAGATTCGGCAGTTTGAGAAGAACGAGCATATTCGGATACCCCACGATTTTGATTTCGCTTCCCTGAGATCTCTCAGCAATGAGGGGAGGGAGAAGCTGCAGAAGGTTCGTCCGAGGTCTATCGGACAGGCATCGCGGATTAGCGGGATGACAGTTGCCGATGTCTCTGTCTTGATGGTCAGTCTCTTGCGCTGATGTTTCACGTGAAACATTGACTCCAGTGGACCATTCCCAAGAGTTTCTCAGAATCTGCAAGAAGAATGGTCTGCGGATTGACGAAGGGCAATTTGACCTCTTTCGTTACTATGTTCGCCTGTTGCTGGACTGGAACTCGAAGATCAACCTTGTCTCACGTCGGGATGTTGAAAACATCTGGTTCAGTCACATCCTCCACTCTCTTGCACCCTGGTTTGGCCTTTGGTTGCCTTCCGGCTGGGCCGTTCTGGATATCGGTTCAGGCGGGGGTCTTCCCGGGATTCCCCTGGCAATTCTCCGGAGCGACCTGAATATTCTGCTTCTGGATTCGAAGGAAAAGAAGACGAAGGTTCTAGCAGAGATCTTATCTGAGCTGAAGCTTCGGAACGTGCAGGTGGTCAACGGCAGGGCGGAGGATGTTGGGAGGAGCGGGGACTACGCTTGCAGGTTCTCTGCCGTTCTGGCACGCGGAGTGGCCCCGTTGACAGACCTCATTCGCTGGGCCAGACCATTCGTGTGTCAGCGGGTGGGAGGGTTATCCGAGGCGGAGCTGCAGAGGGTAGAGCCTGGGAAGCGACTGCTGGATGCTCCCTCTCTCCTGGCATGGAAGGGGGGGGATCTGGAGTATGAAATCAAACACGCCTCCAGAAGTCTACCTCGGGAGAAGATCGAAGTTCTCCCTCTTGTCATTAAAGGAATTCAGTCCCCAGGACTTGAGGAGAAGCAGTTGGTTCTTATCAGTTTCGGCTGACAGGATGAGCGTCTGCTACTCCCCCTATTGAGGTAGGAGTGAGGGCGGGTCGGGGAGTCTCTTGGCAACGGGGAGCGGCAGCGTGCTGATCTGTTGAGGAGTTTGTATCTTCGGGTAACTGATTGCATCCACTCTACACTTCCGTTATTGCACTATGCCTAAGGCATCTCTATCTGACGCTCTCTCCAGGCTGCTCACAGAGCAGCGAAACCCCGACTCGATGGATCTGGATCTTCTCTCCACCCAGGGCATTCTACGGCTGATCAATTCCCAGGACAAACTTGTTCCCGTTGCCGTGGAGCGGGAGATTCCTCACATCGAACAGGCAGTGGAGCTGGTCGTCAGCTCGCTACGGGAGGGTGGGCGCCTCTTCTATTTCGGGGCCGGGACGAGCGGGAGGCTGGGGGTCGTTGACGCGTCGGAATGCCCGCCGACCTTCGGAACCGATCCGGAGCTGGTGCAGGGTATTATAGCCGGAGGTAGGGAGGCGATGTTTCGTTCGCAGGAAGGCGCCGAGGATGACGTCAGGCAGGCCCGCAGAGATGTTGATGCTCAGGGCGTGGGTGGAAAAGACACCGTATGTGGGCTCGCAGCAAGCAGGAGAACGCCCTATGTGGTTGCTGCTGTGGGTCGCGCGCGTGAGCTGGGTGCTAGGACGATCTATGTGACAACCAATCCGCGATCGGAGTTCAACCTCGAGGTCGATGTAGCCATCTGTCCTGAGGTTGGGCCTGAGGTCCTTATGGGATCGACCCGAATGAAATCGGGCACAGCTCAGAAACTGGTGCTGAACATGATCACGACAGCGGCGATGGTCAAACTGGGGAAGGTGTACGAGAATATGATGGTGGACCTCCAGCTGACCAATAACAAGCTGGTTGAACGGGCAAAACGAATAATTATGATGGCAACGGGCGTCGACTACAGGACTGCAGAGGAGCATCTGCGGGGAGCCGAAGGCCATGTCAAGACGGCGCTGGTGATGATTCGGGCCGGGGTATCAGCCGGGGAAGCCAGGCGCCTCATTGAGGAGGCTGATGGCTTTGTGAGGCTGGCCGCGCGCAAGCGCCCGTAGCGGACGGCAGCCCGCGCGTAAGAGCTCTCCTTGGCCCGTTGGTTCAGGCAGGAGACCGCGGTGGGTGGGGGAAGGGCATGGTGCCTCAAATGGCTCTGCCATGATCAGACGTCTCAAGGAAGCGGTAAGCGGACTCCCTGCATTCAGCGGGCTTCTGGATCGTGCAGAGAGAGCCCCCGGGGGAAGTCCGGTCGTTCTTAGCGGACTCAGCGGTTCGCTGTCTGCGGTCTTGCTGGCATCTTTTCAGGAGCGCCTCCAGCGTCACTTTGTTGTCGTCGCGCGTGACAGGGAGGCTGCTGAGCGCCTGCGTGATGACTGTGCCCAGTGTATGGGGAAGGATGCTGTAGAGCTCTTCGGCGGCGGCACGCGGCGTAGAGGCGGAGACGGTCCACGAGACAACGCCGACACTGCAGCGCTCCGTTCAATGCTGCTTCGCCAGACCTCCATGGTTGTTACCTACCCTCGCGCACTTCTCTCTCCGTTGCCTCCTCCGGATGTAGCTGCGGAGCGGTTCTTCACCGTTGAGGCGGGGAGAGAGGAGTCCTTTTCCCGCCTCGTCGAGAGGTTGGAGAAACTGAGCTTTCAGAAGAAGGAGTATGTTGAGCAATGCGGAGACTACGCGCAGCGCGGTGGCATTGTTGACATCTATCCTTTTGTCGGAGAGAACCCGGTACGACTGGAGTTCGTCGCTGATCTCTTGGAGTCGATCAGGGAATTTGACGCGCTGTCGCAGAGATCCATACGGGAGCTCGGCGCTGCGGCGATAGTGGCCGATCTTCTGACGGATCCCGGTACCGTGGACCCTGCATCGTCGGAACAGGCGATTCTCTTTGACTACGCCGGAGAGAACACACTTGTCGTTCTGGAAGAGCCTGAGCTGGTCGAAGCAGCCTCAGGAGATCCATCTGCAGAAGGGGATTCCCGAGCGATCTCCCCCGAGGTGATCGCCCGACGGCTTCGTCAGCTTCCGCAGGTTCATCTCCGGCCGAGCGGCAACAGGGAGAGTGTTGATCTGGACTTTCGCTCCACCCCTCAACCGGCGTTCAATGCAAGCGTCACGCTGCTCCGGGCAGCGCTGGCGGACTTCCTCCGGCGGGAGTATGTGGTCATCATCTCGTGTGACAGCCCCTCTGAACAGCAGAGACTCGAGGTACTGCTCAGATCAACCGGCGGCGACGCCATGGAGGCTGGTGTGGCGGGGAGGAATGATGATGGTGCTGCCCTCGACGCGAGGGTAGAGTTCTCTCTTGAGGCGCTCCACGAAGGCTTTGTGATCCCGGAGGCAAGACTGGTGTGCTTCACCGAGCATCAGATATTCAACCGCTTGAAACGGAGAGGGAAGAAGAGAAAACCAACGTTCAGGGGTTTCAGCGACCGGGAAGTCCATCAACTCCGCAGAGGTGACTACGTTGTCCACCAGGAGTACGGCATCGGGAAATTCGAGCGGCTCAAGAAGATCCGGGTCAACAATGTCGAGCAGGAAGTTGTACAGCTCCGCTACGAGGGAGACGACACTCTCTACGTCAATCTCAACTACGTCAACAAGCTGCAGAAGTACTCCTCCAAGGAGGGCCATGTACCGAGATTGTCGCGCCTGGGAAGTCCCGATTGGAACCGCCTCAGATTGCGTGCGAAGAGGCGTGTCAAAGACATTGCCCGTGAGCTGATTGCGCTCTATGCGAAGCGAAAGAGTTCCCAGGGCTTTGCCTTCCCGGGAGATGCTCTCTGGCAGAGAGAGCTGGAAGCATCCTTCATGTACGAGGATACGTTCGACCAGGCGAAGGCGACACGTGACGTGAAGCAGGACATGGAGGAAACATTTCCCATGGACAGGCTCATCTGCGGCGATGTGGGTTTTGGAAAGACGGAGGTGGCTGTCCGCGCGGCGTTCAAGGCCGTTCTCGGGGGGAAACAAGCAGCCATGCTCGTGCCGACGACAATCCTGGCAATGCAACACTACAGCACATTTGTTGATAGGATTTCACGGTACGGCGTGAACATTCAGGTCCTGTCCCGGTTCAAGACAAGGAAAGCGCAAGCGGTCATTCTCGAGGGTCTCAGGGCGGGATCGGTGGATGTTGTGATCGGGACGCATCGGCTCCTTTCCGCTGACGTGGGGTTCAAGAACCTCGGCCTTCTCATTCTCGACGAAGAGCACCGGTTCGGTGTGGCTGCGAAGGAGAAGCTGCGTCAGCTGCGGGCGGAAATCGATACGCTGGCGCTTACGGCGACCCCTATTCCCCGAACGCTCCACTTCTCCCTCATGGGTGCGCGTGACCTTTCGATCATCGCGACGGCACCGAGAAACCGACTTCCTATTGTGACGGAGATCAGACCCTGGGACGATGAGCTCATCCGCGAGGCGGTGATGAGGGAGGTTCGGCGGGGAGGCCAGGTCTACTTCGTTCACGATCGTGTGCAGAACATCGAGGAGGTCGCGGAACGCCTGCGGGGGCTCCTTCCGGGTGTGCGCATCCGGCAGGCGCACGGGCAGATGAGTTCACGAGAGTTGGAAGAGGTGATGATGGAGTTTCTGGCGCGCAGACTTGATCTCCTCGTCGCGACGAAGATCATTGAGTCGGGTCTCGATATTCCGAACGTAAACACCATCATCGTCAACCGAGCCGATCGTTTTGGCATGGCGGAACTGTACCAGTTGCGTGGAAGGGTTGGGAGGTCGAATGTGCAGGCCTATGCCTACCTGATCGCACCCCCGGTCACCGTACTGCCGAAATCTACGCTGCAACGATTGCGCGCGATGCAGGAGTTCACCGAGTTGGGTTCTGGGTTCAATCTTGCCATGCGCGATCTCGAAATCCGGGGTGCCGGTAATCTTCTGGGTAGTGAACAGAGCGGTTTCATCGAGAGCATGGGGTTCGAGACCTACACGAAGATCCTTGAGGAGGCGGTGCAGGAGGTGAAGCTGGGTGAGTTCCAGGATCTCTTCCCTGGCGAACGACCGCGCCGGCACAGGCTCGAGGGGACGGTGGTAGACGTGGACGTTGATGCATACATTCCGAAATCGTACGTTGAGAACGACAACGAGCGGCTTGCACTCTACCGGCGGCTCTACGACCTGAAGAGTTCCGCTCAGCTTGTGGAGGTCACCGAAGAAATGAAAGACCGGTTTGGAAAACTTCCTCCGGAGGCAGAGAACCTCTTCGGTGCCATAGCGGTGAGGATCGAAGCGGCGAGGATCGGATTTCCGAAGGTCCGCATGAGCGGGAATGCTGTGGAGCTGGACTTCCCGCCGGAGGGAGATACCGCTTTCTACGACGGTGAGAGCTTTCAGCAGATCATGTCCACCATCCCGCGTCTCAAGGCGCAAGGTGCTCGCCTGCAAAAGGACGGAGAGTCTCTCCGGCTCACCGTTACCCGGGCCATCTCCAAAGATTCCCTGGACCCAATCACCGAAGTGCTCGATCTGCTTAAGAGTCTCGGCGGTGGGTAAGTACCATCTGGCGTCTGATCCCTCCTGGTCGCGAATCGCCTCATGCTGACTATTTTCCGCGTCTGTCACTTGACATTCAGGCCCAATTCCGTATCTTAACATCACGCAGTGGGTAAAAGTGGGTAATAGGTGGGTAGAAATTTGCCCGTATAGGCCTATATGTCATCCTTCAAAGGTTCGTATGAATATTCTGTCGACAACAAGGGTCGGATTAACATACCGGCCAGGCTGAGACGGTACGTCTCGCTGGATGCAAATGACACGTTTGTTGTCACCAGGGGCTACGAGCAATGTCTTTTTGTCTATCCTCTTGACGAGTGGAATACACTCGAGCAATCCATCCGTGAGCTGAGCACGACCAATCCCAAGCACAGGTTTTTCATGCGCACGCTGCTTGAGCGGGCCACAGAGTGCCAGCTCGACGGCCAGTCCCGTATAACCATCCCGAAAGAGCTTCTCCAGTTTGCCGGAATCGAGAACGAGGTGCTGATCCTCGGGGTCCTCGAGCGGATCGAGGTGTGGAATCCGTCAGTCTATCGCGAGTACCAGAAGTCGCAGTCTGAGAGCTACGAGAGCGTTGCACAGACAGTGTTACAGAAGTAGCTTCGTGCTTCACTCTGTGCACAGTCATTGCTTTGCGAAGTGAGAGCTGTGGCATTTCATGAACCGGTTCTTTGCCAGAAGGCGATAGACTATGTACTGACTGATCCCGGCGGGATCTACGTGGACGGGACCGTCGGCGGTGGAGGTCACGCTGAGGTACTCTGCCAGCGGCTTGATGGGCGGGGAAGACTGATATGTTTTGATGCGGATGCCGACGCGATCAGTCATGCGCGTGAGCGTTTGAAGGATTACGCCGGGATTGTCTCCTTCGCACACGCCAACGTCGGTCGCCTCAGCGCAGAGCTTGATGAACGCGGGATCGCAGCTGTCGACGGCATACTGCTCGATCTTGGCGTATCATCGTTCCAGATCGACACGCCGGAGAAAGGATTCAGCTTCCAGACGGATGGCCGGCTGGATATGCGGTTTGACTGCAGGCAGGAGCTGACCGCTCAGGATGTTGCGAATACGTATACCGAGGAGGCTCTTGAGCGGGTCATCCGTGAGTACGGTGAGGAGAGGTACTCCCGGAAGATTGCAAAGGCCGTCATAGCCCGCAGACCACTCTCGACGAGCAGGGAGCTGAGTGCTGCGGTTTCCTCAGTCGTTGGCGGGCGATTTCTGACGAAGTCGCTGGCGCGCGTCTTTCAGGCGCTGCGAATAGAGGTGAACGCGGAACTTGCCAACCTCACAAGAGCTCTCCTCGATTCGATGGCAAAGCTCCGACCGGGAGGACGGCTGGTTGTCATTGCCTACCACTCGCTTGAGGACAGGATAGTCAAAAACTTTCTGAAGAGAGAATCTGCGAGGGTTGTCCGTTCGTCTCATCTCTATATCCCTGACGAGGAGCGGGAGCCTGCGTTGCGGGTTCTCCATCGGAAGCCTTTCGTTCCCGATAGGGAGGAGATACGTCGTAATCCGAGGGCGCGCAGCGCCAAGATGCGTGTAGCCGAGCGTCTTCAGATACCCGGGAATCGCCAGTGATGGATGCGGAGCCAAAACAGGAGACGCTGAGTAGGCTGGACCGAAAGCCATACCGGGACCACCGATACGTGTTCGGGGGCGACCCGCGTGAGGCCACCGGCGGCTTTCTCCCACACGCGAACAGGAAGATCACCGGAAGACGGAGATCAACGTTCAATCTCCTGCTCATGCTCGTTCTGGCCGGTGTTGCCATTGTCTACTACGTCAACAACATCATCGTGGTGAACCGCCTGGCCTATGACATCAACCAGTTGGAGGCGAGGCATGACTCGCTGATTCAAGCCAACGGGGTGCTGCGCGCAGAGGTCAGCACGAAGTCCTCCCGCGGCCGCATCAGCGCAATTGCAGCGGAGAAGCTGCAGCTGCAGCATCCGGCGGAACCGGCGACGTACTTCCAGATTGACCACGAGCTCGCGAGAGATCTACGCAACAGAGAGAGGACACAGTGACACAGGAGGAGAGAAAACCCCGCGCGGCAGAGAGGAAGAACGGGCTGGCGGTGCGGCGCAGGCTCTTCTTGCGCCGGGTAGGGGTGGTGAAGGTCCTGTTCCTCCTCTTCTTCCTGGGGGTTGTCTTCCGGCTCGTTCAAATTCAGGTCGTTGATGCGCCCCGGTATCAGGAGATCGCGCGACGTCAGCACGAGGCCCGGGTTGTCCTGCCGGCTGCCCGGGGCAAGATCTATGATCGGGCGGGGAAACTCCTCGTGTCCAACACGCTGTTCGTTTCCTACGGTGCGGATCCGAAAGATGTGGGACCGTCAGCGACGGTAGTTGCACGGCGTTTTGCATTTGTCTTCAACAGAGCATCGTCGTGGTATCTGTCTCGTCTTACGGCGACCGACCGACGGTTTGTCTGGCTCGAGCGGCGGGTGCACCCGGAGCACTCGAGGCGCATTAGGGCCTCCTCGCTCGAAGGGATTATTGAGATGACTGAGCCGCGTCGTCTCTACCACTACGGTCCGCTGGCGGGTCAAATCATCGGCTTCACAGACGTTGACAACAGCGGGCTCGATGGAATAGAACTCCTACTGAATGACCGACTCAAGGGGAGAGACGGGCACGTCATCATGCAGCGGGACGCGCGTGGTCGGCGGCTCCCCTCGATGGATTATCCGCGGACGGAACCCGTCGATGGGGATGATGTCGTTCTGACGATCGATATCGGCTACCAATCCATTATGGAAGAGGAACTCGCAGCGGGGGTCGACCGGGCGGGAGCGGAGAGCGGTCTTGCTGTTATGATGGACCCCATGACTGGTGAGGTGCTCGCGCTCGCAACCTACCCGTCGCTGGATCCTGCGCGCGTATCTAAGTATCGGGGCGACCCTCCGAAGAATCGGGTCATCACCGATATGTTTGAGCCCGGCTCGGTGTTCAAGCTTGTCACGGCGGCGGCAGCACTCGAACACGGGCTGGTGAAGGCGGAGCAGAAATTCTCAGCCGAACAGGGGAGGTACGTCGTTCGTCTTCCCCGGGAGAAGCCTCGCACAATAACTGATATTCATCCCTACGGGATGATTTCGTTTCGGGAAGCGATAGAACTCTCGAGCAACATCGTGATGGCAAAGATCTCTGATCGGGTCGGTGCTGAGAGGATGTACACGATGGCCCGGAACTTTGGGTTCGGCTCAGAGATGGGGATTGAACTCCCGGGTGAGGTTGGCGGGCAGCTGAAGAAGCCGACAGAATGGTCTGGGACGACGTTGAACAGCATGGCGTATGGCTATGAAGTGGGAGTGACACCACTCCAGATAGCGGCTGCCTACGCCGCTGTTGCAAACGGCGGCGTACTGATGAGACCGTTTATTGTCAAGCGGGTTGTCGGCCAGAACGATGAAGTCATTTCCGAGACTCATCCCCAGACGATCCGCAAGGTCATATCACCGGAGGTAGCGCACACACTTGCCGGTTTTCTGGAAGGAGTCGTTGAGCGTGGTACCGGAAAATCCGCAAGAGTTCCGGGTCTTCGCATTGCGGGGAAGACGGGTACTGCGAGGAAGTTTGTCTCCGGGAAATACGAGCGGGGAAGTTACACGGCGTCGTTCGTCGGCTTCTTTCCCGCGGAGGATCCTAAGGTTGTCTGTCTGGTGATGCTCGACAAGCCTCGTGCCGGAGCCTACACCGGCGGTTCAGCCAGCGCGCCGATATTCAAGGAGATTGCCCGGAAGGTCTACACGATGTCCCAGCGCTTCGCGCGGTACCCGCCAGGGGAGAGCGGGAACGGGCGCGCGGTGCCGGATGTGACGACGTTGAAGACCGAGATTGCGCGGGAACTGCTGAACTCTCAGGGCTTCGAAGTGGAGGTCCGGGGCGAGGGGTTGATGGTGTGGGATCAGGATCCTGCCCCCGGGACAGTGCTGGAGGAAGGTGCTCCTGTGCGGCTCCAGACCGAGGAGGATGCCTCGCGGTTGCGTCCGGGCTACACGACCGTCCCGGATGTGCGAGGTCTCCCCCTGCGTCGGGCGATCAACAGTCTTGCCGTCTCCAGGCTGGAGGCGAGTGTGAGGGGGTCGGGTGTTGTTGTGTCGCAGAGCCCGCTACCAGGCCAGGAAGTCGCATCGGGAACTCAGGTAGTCATTCGCTGCGAGCCAAAGAACCTCTCGCTGGTACGCATGTGATGCGCCTGGCAGAGCTTCTGCGTGATCTCCGTGTGGTGAAGCTCTTCTCGACGGGGTACGGGGCGCAACTCCCGGATCACGATCTCGTTGTGGGAGGGATCCAGTACGATTCGCGGAAGGTGCGACGGGGCGATCTGTTTGTGGCTGTTCGCGGTGGTGCCGTAGACGGCCACTCGTTCATTGACAAGGCAATGGAGGGCGGCGCTGTCGTGGTGGTGGTGGAAAACGACACTGCCGTGTCCGATTCCCGGTGTGCGCATTCCGGGGTGACCAAAGTGGTGGTTCCGAATTCACGTATTGCCCTGGCTACGCTGTCGGGAAACTTCTACGGGCATCCGTCCCGCACGATGAAGCTTCTTGGGGTAACCGGAACGAACGGCAAGACAACGACGACCCATCTCCTGAAATCGATCCTGGACGAGGGCGGAGCAAAGGCCGGGCTGATCGGCACAATTGAGTACAGGATTGGAGACGAGGTCCTCCCGGCGACGCACACAACACCGGAATCCCTGGAGCTGAACGGGCTCCTGGCGAAGATGGCGGATCATGGTTGCACGGCGGTTGCAATGGAGGTCTCATCTCATTCGCTGGTCCATCACCGTGTCTATGGCCTGGAGTTCACGGCGGGAGTCTTCACCAATCTCAGCCAAGACCATCTTGACTTTCATGGGAACATGGAGCGATACGCCGCTGCGAAGCGGATTCTCTTTGAGAGCCTTCCAGAAGAGGGATGGGCTGTCGTGAATAGGGACGACCCGTCTGCTGATGCCGTCGCCGGCGTAACGAAGGCGCGGCGAGTGAGCTATAGTCTCCGGCCGGGGGCTGATCTCCATGTCGAAGATCTCAGGGTAGGCATCAGGGAAATGGAGTTCTCCATAGTCCATCGGGGCGGACGGGAACACCTTGTCACGGGCCTGACAGGTCGATTCAACGTTTCCAACATCCTTGCCGCCTGCGCAACCAGTGCCGCTCTGGAGATACCATGGCCACAGATTCGTGAAGGGGTCCGGCGCCTCGGATCGGTCCCGGGACGTTTCGAGCAGATTCCGTCACCCGCCGGGTGGACAGCCATCATAGATTACGCACATACACCGGATGCCCTCCGGAACTGTCTTTTTGCGATTCGTGAGATCCTTCGGCCGGAAGGGGAACGGAAGCTCATAACGGTCTTCGGATGTGGCGGAGATCGGGATGCTGGGAAGCGGCCGATCATGGGTCAGGTGGCGTCCGGGCTGAGCGATATCACCATCATTACGTCTGACAACCCCCGGCATGAGGACCCGCTTGAGATCATCCGGCAAGTGGAAGACGGCGTGGTGCCGGGCAAGAAGGTCTTCAGAGAAGTGGAGAGGCGTCTGGCGGTCCGGCTCGGGTTGTCCATGGCCGAGGAAGGGGATGTTGTCCTCGTTGCCGGCAAGGGGCATGAGCGGTATCAGGTGATCGGTGACAGGAGGCTTCACTTTGATGACCGAGAAGAGGTTGAGGCATACATCAGGTCCGGTCAATGAAGCTGACAGCAAACGATCTACTCTCGCTTGACCCTGGTGAGATCCGGCACCGACACCTCCTCTCAGGCAAGCGCTTTGTCGGCATCTCCATTGATTCGAGGAGGACACGGCCGGGAGAGCTCTTTGTTGCCCTGCGGGGTGAACAGTTTGACGGGCATGCATTCTTGAACGATGCGGCGGCAAAGGGGGCAGTGGCAGCCCTTGTGGAGCGGGTGCCGGAAGTGGGGAAGCTGCACGATTTCCCGGTGGTCGTTGTGGAGGATACCGTCCACGCTCTCGGTCACCTTGCGCGGCGGCACCGTAAGAAGTTCACGCTCCCGGTCCTAGCTATTGCCGGGAGCAATGGAAAGACCACCACCAAGGAACTGGTGATATCCGTTCTTCGAAAGCGGTACTCCGTCCTCGGGACAGAGGGAAACCTGAACAACCAGATTGGAGTGCCGTTGACGCTGTTTCGGCTGCAGAGACGGCACGACATTGCGGTGATTGAGATCGGGACGAATCATCCAGGGGAGATTGAATATCTGTGCGGGATACTCGAGCCGACGCATGGCCTGGTCACAAACATCGGCAGCGAACACCTGGAGTTCTTTGGCACGCTCGATGGCGTTGCCTGGGAGGAGGGGGCACTCTTTGATAACCTGGCGGGTCAGCCGGGGGCAACGGCGTTTGTCAATGCTGACGATGCACGGGTGGTCGTGCGGTCGAGGCGGGTAGCGAAGAAAGTTACCTTTGGGTTCAGAGGCCGCCGCCGTAATGTGCGGGGCAGCGATCTCCGGTTGAACGAGCAGGGATGCCCGGCGTTCCGGTTCCTGGGAGGACGTCTGAAAAGCCCCGTTCCTGTGGAACTCTCAATGCCCGGCAGGCACAATGCCATCAATGCTCTTGCAGCCGCGGCTGTGGGGCTCGCCTTCAGGGTTCCCTCGGGGGAGATACGCAGTGCACTGCAGACATCCCGACCGGTAGGGAGGAGGATGGAAGTCATCGAGGCGGGTGGAGTGACAGTACTCAATGATACGTACAACGCGAACCCCGATTCCATGCGGGCTGCTCTCGAGACGCTTGCCCGGTCGGTGGTGCCGGGAAAGAGGATTGCTGTCCTTGCTGACATGCGTGAGCTCGGTGCTGCAGGGGTGAGAGAACATGCTTGCATCGGAGAAGAAATCACACGGCTGGGTATCGACTACGTGCTGACGTACGGAGATCTCGCGAGGCACATCCGGAACACCGCGCGTGCACGGTTCACCGCGCACTACGAGAGGAAGAACGTACTGGCTGAGTACCTTGTGGAGCTCGTTGAGCCCGAAGATGCGGTACTGGTCAAGGGGTCGCGCAGCATGCAGATGGAAGATATTGTGACATTTCTTGTTGAACAGCTCCGCGCCCGTCAGAAACCACGGGCCTGATTGGAGATGCTCTACTACTTACTCGATAGCCTTGAGGTACTCTACAACCCGCCCGGCTTCGGGCTCGTGCGGTTTATTACGTTCCGTGCGGCGGCAGCAGCGGTCACAGCACTGATTATCTCTTTCTGGCTGGGGCCGAAGATCATTCGCGTGCTGGAGGCACACCACGTCGGGGAGTCGGCAAAACTTGAGGCACCGAAGACCCATCGCACAAAAGCAGGTACGCCGACGATGGGCGGGCTGATCGTCCTTGCGTCGGTGCTGATCCCGACGGCACTCTGGGCAAATATCGAGAATACCTATGTGCTCCTGATCCTGTTTGTGACGGCTGCGCTGGGTGCTGTCGGGTTTTTGGATGATTATCTCAAGGTCGTTAAGAAGAAACCGAGCGGATTGATCGGCAGGTACAAGATCGCCGGTCAGGTACTCATCGGGCTGGTGGTGGGAGGGGTCATCTACTTCTTTCCTCACTGGATTGACGCGGATCTCTGGAAGATCAACTCTTCGACAACGGTCCCTTTTGTCAAGCACCTCGAGTTCGATTTCGGCCGCCTCTACATCCCTATGGTGGTGTTTGTCATTACCGCCACATCAAATGCGGTGAACCTCACCGATGGTCTTGACGGTCTGGCGATTGGAACCGTGGGGATTGTCGGGCTGACGTTGGGGGTGATGAGCTATATATCCGGGAATGCGCTCCTGAGCGAATACCTAACAATACCGTTCATCCGCGGGAACGGTGAACTGGCGATCTACTGCGCAGCCCTTGCAGGAGCGGCGCTCGGATTTCTCTGGTTCAACGCCTATCCTGCCCAGGTGTTCATGGGCGATACAGGATCGTTGGCACTCGGTGGTGCGCTGGGTGCGCTCTGCGTGCTGATCAAGAAGGAGCTCCTTCTGCCTACACTCGGCGGGGTATTTCTTGCGGAGACCGTGTCGGTCATCCTGCAGCGGCTCTACTTCAAATACACGAAGCGCAAATACGGTGAGGGTCGGCGTGTTTTCAGGATGGCTCCTCTTCATCACCACTTCGAGATGCTAGGGTGGCCGGAGCCAAAGATCGTTACGCGGTTTTACATTGTTGCCGTGCTGCTGATGATTCTCAGCCTGGCAACGTTCAAGGTACGGTAGGTTCCTTTGCGTGTGGAGGACATCCCCGGGAAGCGGTTTGCGGTCATTGGCGGGGCTCGAAGTGGCCTGGCGGTGGCGCTCCTGCTCAAGGAGCATCGTGCCGAGGTGTTCCTGAGTGAACTGGCTCCGGAAGAGAAGATGCCGGCGGTGCGGGCTGAACTCGAGGCGCACGGTATCCCGTTTGAGTTCGGTGCACACTCCCTCCGGGTGTTTGATGCCGAAACGCTCGTTCTGAGTCCCGGCGTTCTCTCAGACGCGCCAGTGGTACGGGAAGCGCATGCGAGGGGCCACGGGGTCGTGAGCGAACTCGAGGTGGCGAGTTGGTTCTGCAGGGGGCCCGTTGTTGCGATTACCGGGACGAACGGAAAGACCACCGCGACGACACTGACCGGCCGCCTGCTCTTCGATGCCGGCGTCCCGGCGGTGGTAGCCGGAAACATCGGAACGGCGTTCTCGGAGGTTGTTACAGGCATGCCGCCGGGAGGGACTGCAGTTGTTGAGGTCAGCAGCTTCCAGCTGGATCATATACGGACATTTCGACCGAAGGTGGCCATACTGCTGAATATCACGCCCGACCACCTTGATCGGTATGAGCATTCGTTCGAGAAGTATATCGCGTCGAAGTGCAGGATCTTTGAAAACCAGGGTTCAGGCGACGTTCTGATCTACAATGAGGATGATGAGGTCACTCGAACGCGCGTCGCATCAGGGGCGGCACCGGGGCTGCGGTTGCTTCCGTTCAGCCTGCAGGGAAGGGTGGCAGAGGGGGCGTGGATCGAAAACGGTTGCCTGGTGACGGTCCTGAAAGGGAGAAGGACGGAGATCCTCCCAGCAGAAAACGTGGCCATTCCCGGCCTCCATAACCTCTCTAACGCCATGGCCGCGACGCTGGCGGGGCAGGTCATGGGGATCTCCGGACCGTCCATTCGCAGGACCCTGGAGGAATTCAGGGGCGTGGAACACCGGCTGGAGTCGGTGCGCACGGTGAATGGTGTACACTTCGTGAACGACTCCAAGGCAACAAATGTTGAATCAGTCTGGTACGCGCTGCAGAGCTTCGTATCGCCTATTGTCCTTCTCCTCGGCGGCCGGGATAAGGGGAATGATTACAGTCGTCTCCAGGCGCTGGTGAGGGACCACTGCCGGGTGATCATTGCAATTGGCGAATCGGCCGGGAAAGTTCGCGAATCATTTGAGCATCTTGTTCCAGTGCATGTGGCAACGACGATGGAGGATGCTGTACGCAAAGGTGCGCGGTACGCACATCCGGGAGATACCGTCCTTCTTTCGCCAGCGTGTGCTTCATTTGACTGGTTCGAGGACTACGAGCACCGGGGCCGCGTCTTCAAGTCTGTGGTGTCGAACCTCGTGATGTAATTGGCGACGGAGATGCAGACAGAGAGAAATCATATCGATCTTCCGACACTCTTTGCGGTGCTGACGCTCATGGTGCTCAGCCTCGGGGTCGTCTACAGTGCGAGCTCGACATGGGCCCTTGCAAGGCATGGTGAAAGCGAGTGGCTCCTCGGGAAGCATGCAACGAAGGTCTTCATAAGCTTCCTGACCATCTTCGTGTTCATGCATATTGACTACAAGGTATTCAAGAAGTACAGCAAGCCCGTGCTGATCGCCGCGGTCTTCCTGCTTCTGGTGACACTCGCCTTCGGGGGTGAAGTAAAGGGTGCCGCGCGGTGGCTGCGGCTGGGCGGCTTCGGGCTTCAGCCATCGGAGTTTGCAAAGTATGCACTCCTCTTCCATCTGTGCACGATGATGGCGACGAAGGGGGAAGCAGTCCGCGACCTCAAGAGAGGTTTTCTGCCCATGCTCGTCTGGATGGTGACGGTGACAGTTCTGGTGCTGCTCCAGCCGAATTTCAGCACCGCGGCAATGACGATTGGAATCAGCTTCGTCATGCTCTTCGTGGGGCGGGCGAAATTCCGTCACATAGCTGGCAGTGTCGGCGCGCTGATTCCGCTCCTGGTTGTGTTCGCTGTTGGCGCAGAGTACAGACTGCGGCGCATACTTGCTTTTCTCGCCGACAGTGATGAGGCGAACTACCAGGTATGGCAGGGAATCATAGGCTTCGGGAACGGTGGAATCTTCGGCCTTGGACCGGGAGCCAGCCGGCAGCGTGAGGGGTTTTTGCCGCAATCCTTTGACGATTTCGTCTATTCCATCATAGGTGAGGAGTACGGCCTGATAGGGACGGTACTGGTTGTGTCCCTCTTTCTCATCATCATGCTCCGGGGGATGAAAATCGCTCGGTATGCGCGGGATGAGTTTGGGATGTTCCTCGCGATCGGTATCACCTCGACGATCACCCTGTACGGACTGGTCAATGCGAGCGTGGCACTGGGAGTCCTCCCGACGACGGGACTTCCGATGCCTTTTGTTAGCTATGGAGGATCTTCCATGTTCTTCTCCTCCATTGCCATCGGCGTTCTACTCAACATATCGAGCCAGACAGATATGCATCCGCGGCTCGCTCCGACTGCCGATGGGGTGCGACCCATGGAACCAAGCAAGTCTGCCGTGGGAAAAGTGTATTGAATGAAAAGCGCCTGAGCATACTCTTCGCCGGGGGAGGAACGGGTGGACATCTCTACCCCGCGCTCGCGATTGCGGAGGAGGTCAGAAGAAGGAACCCTGATGCCGCCATCACCTTTGCGGGAGCGCGAGGAAAGATCGAGGAACGGGAGGTCCCGGAAAGAGGATTTGGCTTCGCGCCGCTCTGGATCAGTGGACTCTCACGTAGATTCTCGGCGGCAACGCTCCTGTTCCCCGTAAAAGTACTCTGTGCGACGTGGCAATCGTACCGTCTCATTCGAAAGGTCAGGCCGGACGTCGTCGTGGGGACAGGTGGGTATGTCAGCGGGGGTCCGGTGTTCGTTGCATGGCTGCTGGGTATACCGACGATGATTCAAGAGCAGAATAGCTATCCGGGTATTACAACGCGCTTGATGGCTTCTCGTGTGCGGGAGGTTCATCTCGGGTTCGAGCGGTCGGCGCGCCATCTTTCGAGGAAGGCCAACATTCACTTCTCGGGTAATCCAACGCGTGACGCTATCGGCAAACCGAGTCGGAGTGAGGGAGCGCGGCATTTCGGGCTCAATCCCTCGGGGCAGATACTGCTGGTGACGGGGGGAAGCCAGGGAGCTGCCTCGATCAACAGTGCGATCCTGGGTGCCCTCCATGCCCTTCTCGCTGACCGTACACAGATCGTGTGGGGGGTGGGTGATGCTGACTATGAGCGGGTGGAGAGCGCAGTGCGAGAGCTCCAACCTGATGCCCGACGACTCGTACATATCGATCGCTATATTGCAGGGATGGAACAGGCGTATGCGGCGGCGGATCTCGCAGTCGCTCGGGCGGGGGCGACAACGCTGGCGGAGCTGGCCCGTGCGGCTGTTCCTTCTGTGCTCGTGCCCTATCCCCATGCGGCGGCAGACCATCAGACGGAGAACGCAAGCACGCTGGTGGAGTCCGGGGCATCTGTTCTCTGCAGGAACGATGAGCTCGAGGCGAGGCTGCTGAGCACAGTGCGCGCATTGCTTGGCGACCCTGAGCGGTTGCAGAGAATGTCCACGAACGCACAGATGCTGTCTCGGCCAAACGCAACGGGGGATCTTGCCACGGCCGTGGATCGTCTAGCGAGAGGATAGGATGTCGGATCAAGGAAAATCATTCAAATACAAGCTCGATTTCTACTACCAGTCTGCGTTGATCTACCTGGTGACCCTGGTGCTCTACGGGGGTATTCGGGGCAATTTCGTTGAGAAGAAGTTCGAGTATGTCCTGAACGATCCGCTGATGTACGTCATCATCTTCTTCGTGGTGATGTCCTTTGTCACGCTCGGTCTCAACTACGTACGAAACCGCCGTCTCATCATCACCGGTGATGCGCTTGTCTTCAAGCATCGGTGGGCGGAACGGCGGATTGCCGTTGATGACATGGAATGGCTTCACATCGGGCGCGAGGCCCGCGTCCAGACAAGCGGACGGTTTCAGGTTATCATGTTCAAGCTCAAAGGGAAGCGTCGCATCTTCCGCGTCCGTGTGGGTCGGTACGAACGGGAGAAGGAGTTAGTGGCAGAGATGAACAGGCTCTCGGGGAGAGTGCCCCGTCGAAAGCCGAGGCGGTGGCGCAGACGGAGGGTAACAGATAGGTAAGGCAGGTATGTTTTCCTCAATCAAGAGGCTTCACTTTGTCGGCATTGGCGGAATAGGAATGAGCGGTATCGCCGAGATCCTGCTCGATCAAGGATTTGTCGTTACCGGATCTGATCGGGCAGAAAGCGAGAACACTGAACGACTCCATACCCTCGGAGCTCAGATCACGATCGGCCATAGTACGGAGAATCTGGGCTCGGATGTCGATGTTCTCGTCTACTCCTCGGCCGTTACGCTCGACAACCCCGAGGTTGTCGAAGCACAGAAGCGAAACATTCCGGTCATACGCAGGGCGGAGATGCTTGCTGAGGTCATGCGTCTGAAGTACGGTATTGGTATTGCCGGTACACACGGGAAGACGACCACGACTTCGATGGTCAGCCTGGTGTTGATCGAGGGGGGGATCGATCCGACGGTCATCGTCGGCGGGAGACTGCGCGGACTGGCCGGATCGAACGCCAGGCTGGGACAGGGAGACTTCATCGTGGTGGAGGCGGACGAGTTTGACCGGTCGTTTCTCTCCATTACGCCGACCATCGCTGTGTTGACGACGCTGGAAACCGACCATCTCGACTGTTACCGGGATCTGGAAGATATCAAGTCCGCGTTCATTCAGTTTGCAAGCAGGGTCCCCTTTTACGGATTCGTCGTCCTCTGTCTCGATGAGCCAGCTCTGCAGGAGATCATTCCCAAGCTGAAGAAAAAGATCATCACCTACGGCTTCAATCAGCAGGCCGATCTCCAGGCGGTGGATATCGCACACAGGGAGAACACCTCGCGTTTCCTGGTGGTGCATGAGGGGAAGGATCTGGGGCAGATCACGCTGGGGATTCCCGGGAAACACAATATCCAGAATGCACTGGCGGCGATTGCCGTTGGGTTGCAGCTCAACGTCTCCTTTGAGAAGGTCAGGACGGGTATCGAGAAGTTCAGCGGAGTGTTCCGCCGCTGGGAACAGAAGGCGGACATCGGGGGGATCACCGTCATTGATGACTATGCCCATCATCCTACCGAGATCCGGGCCACTCTCGAGGGGGCAAAGGCCGGCTGGCGGCGGCGTGTTGTCTGCGTATTTCAGCCACATCTCTATTCGCGGACCAGAGATTTCTACGACGAGTTCGGTAGGTCGTTCTTCAACGCCGATGTCCTCGTCGTCACTGATGTCTATCCAGCGAGGGAGGAACCCATTCAGGGGGTAAGCGGAGAGCTCATTGCCAACGCGGCAAAGGAATTCGGCCACAAGCAGGTTCACTATGTTCCGGAGAAGAAGGACGTACCGGATTTCCTTATGCGCACGAAGCGTAAGGGTGACATCATTATCACGCTGGGAGCCGGAGATATCTGGCGATACGGGGAGGAGTTTGTGCAACGGTTGAGGAAAGAGGGATGAAGCGCCCCCCTCCAAAGAAGCGGCAACGCCTCTGGGTTGGCGGAGCGATCATGGCCGGCCTCCTCGCCGTGGTCATTGCCATGACCTTCGGCGCGAATCACTGGAAGCAGGACCTCCGCGTGGCGCACGTCAGGATCTCGGGCAATCGCATCGTCTCTTCAGAAGAGATCTGGCGATTGGCCGCGATAGAACGGAACGCGCGGTTGTTCGATGTTGACCTCTCAGCTGTTGAAGAGCGGGTGCGGAAGAACACCTTCGTGAAATCGGTGGCGGTGAACAGGGATGCTCCCGAAGCCATTACCATTGCTGTTCTTGAGCGAACCCCGGTTGCGGTGCTGCCCGGGAAGGAGCTGCTCACCATCGACGATGAAGGTACGGTCCTTCCGTACACGCCATCAGAGTACACCTTTGACCTCCCGGTGCTCACGGGGTTGCTCTCCGGCCAAGATCGCAGTCCCGGCCGGCGTCTCTCCTCACCGTCAGTGCGCGAGGCCCTTTCGGTTCTGGCCGTGGCGCGGGAGATAGGGGAAGATGCGTACCGACGGATTTCCGAGCTGTACTTTCGTGAAGATGGTGAAATGATTCTGTTCACTTCGGAAAGTGGAGTTCCGGTCCTTTTTGGCAGGGGAGAAGTGGTGAACAAGTTGATCAAGCTGGACGGGTTCTGGAGAGAGGTTGTCAACCGCCGTGGCCCACAGGATCTTGCGTATATTGATGTCCGCTTCACGGACCAGGTCGTTGTTCGATGGAATTGATCGTACTACCACAGAGGGCGTCTTATGGATGACATCATTGTAGGTCTGGATATCGGCACGACGAAGGTGTGCGCTATCGTTGCGGGGACGGACGAGCAGGGACGTCTGAACATTCTCGGTGTTGGGCGCAGCCCCTCCGACGGGATAACCCGCGGTGTGGTGACGCACATTGACAGGACGACCAACTCCATTATGAATGCAATCGAGGAAGCCCAGACCTCGTCAGGAGTAAAAGTGAAGTCGGTGATTGTGGGGATTGCCGGTGATCACATCCAGAGTTTCCAGAGCCGGGGGGTGATCGGGATCAGTGGTCCCGATCACGAGGTAACACAAGCGGACATCGACAGGCTCGTTGAAGATACGAGGCGTGTTGCGCTCCCGTCGGACCGGAAGATTATTCATGTCATACCCCAGGAGTTTATCATTGACGGCCAGGACGGGATTTACGATCCCCTCGGCATGTCGGGAGTGCGCATGGAAGCGAACGTGCACATCATCACCGGTCTGGTCAGCGCGGCACAGAACATCTACAAGTGTGTGCAGCGGGCGGGACTGGAAGTAAGCGAAATGGTTCTCGAGCCGCTTGCCTCCAGCTATGCGGTGCTGGATGATGAGGAGAAGGAGGTTGGAATAGCGCTGATTGATGTCGGAGGGGGAACGACGGACCTTGCGGTCTTTGAAGAGCGGACGATTCGCCACACGGCGGTTATCGGTATTGCGGGGAGAAAAGTAACGGACGACATCAGAAAGGGGCTGGGGGTTCTCCATGACCAGGCCGAGAGGCTCAAGCGCGATCAGGGCCATGCATATGTGCCAGGCGTGGTCAACAACGAACCGATCGTGCTTCCCGGTGTGGGCGGCCGTGCACCGATTGAGATAGACATGCGGTTGCTGGCGCAGATTATCCAGCCGCGCATGGAGGAGGTCTTTGAAATAGCCGCTCTGGAAATCAAGCGGTCCGGCTACTCCCGCCACCTCTCGGGAGGCGTTGTTTTGACCGGCGGCGGCGCGCTTATTAAGGGTACGGCGGAGCTTGCACGGGAGGTCCTTGGCATGCCGGTGAAGATCGGGATTCCGTCGGGGTTTTCGGGCGGACTGGTGCGAGAGATCAGCAATCCGGCCTACGCGACGGCCGTGGGACTGGTGTATCACGGGGTGCGACACCGGGAACCCTATGCAGGTACCGGCGGTCTCAAGCGTGAGAAGAGCGTCTCTGGGGTGGCGAGGAAAGTGAAGGAATGGTTTGATCAGCTATAGGAAAATTCTTTAAAGAGTGTATCTTGTGACATCCAAGGAGGAATAACCAGTGATCGAATTCGACCACGGCTTCGATCGTGGAGCAAAGATCCGTGTTGTTGGAGTGGGGGGCGGTGGGGGGAACGCCATCAACAGCATGATCAACAAGGGGCTTCACGGTGTAGATTTCTATGCTGTCAACTGCGACCTTCAGGCGCTGGAGCGCAGTGAAGCGACCAACAGGATTCAAATCGGGAAGAACCTGACGCGCGGGCTCGGGGCGGGTGCCGACCCGTCAATCGGACATCGCGCGGTGGAAGAGGATCGGGATGAGATCACTCGTGCGTTGACGGGAAGCGATATGGTGTTCATTACGGCGGGCATGGGTGGTGGCACGGGAACCGGCGGAGCCCCGATTGTGGCAAACATCGCAAAGAGCCTCGATGCTCTTGTCGTCGGCATTGTGACCCTCCCGTTCCGGTGTGAAGGGAAGAAGCGGATGGCACAGGCAGACGTCGGCATCCAGGAGATGAAAAAGCAGGTGGACACGCTCATTGTGATTCCGAATCAGAAGTTGCTTTCCATTGTCGAGCCCCGGACGCCGCTGCAAGAGGCATTTGACGTGGCAAATCAGGTTCTCTATGGTGCCACCAGAGGAATCTCCGAGTTGATTACGGTGCCCGGACTCATCAATGTTGATTTTGCGGATGTGCGAACGGTGATGCGTGAGATGGGAGATGCGGTGATGGGGTCCGGCGTGGCCGGCGGTGAGAACAGGGCGGTGGAAGCTGCCCATGCCGCAATCTCGAGCCCGCTGCTTGAGGATGTCTCCATCTCTGGTGCCCAGGGCGTGCTTGTGAACATCACAGGCGGTCCGTCCATGTCGCTCTTTGAAGTGGAGGAAGCCACGCAGATCATACATGAAGCGGCAGGGGATGACGCGAACGTCATTCTCGGTGCTGTTGTGGATGGGGATATGTCCGAGGAGCTCATGGTTACGGTGATTGCAACCGGGTTCAAGCGTCAGGGGATTACACCCACCGGTGCACGACAGGTCAAGCCGGTGCGTATCGTAGACCGCATTCCGACTGGTGTGGAAGATTTGCAGAAATTCGACGAGCCTGCCTACATCCGGCGAGGGATAGACATCAATGTCAATCCGCACCGGGGCGAAGGGGAGCAGCAAGAGAGCCGGGAGAAGATCGACAAGAATGATCCTGAGAAGCCGGCATTCCTGCGAAAGATCATGGATTGATCGGTACGCCCGTCCGAACCTCCTTGGATCAAGCATCCCGGCCATGGCCGGGATGCTTTTTTTCGGATCACGCCGGGTATGGCTGCCAGGGTTGGCAGTGGACAAAACAGATGGAGGATGAACGTGTGAGGAACGAGAAGACGCCTGCTCCCGGCATTTGCCATGCCCGCGGCATGAACGCCGATCTCCCTCCGCAGTGGCTCATCTATGTTGTCGTGGAGAACTTGGAGAGGAGTATTGAGCAGTGTGCCGTGCTGGACGGGGAGCTTCTTGCGGGGCCGAAATCGATGGGCGAGACGGGTTCCTACTGTGTTCTACGGGATCCCGCAGGAGCGGTGGTCGCTCTCTTTGAACACGGGACCTGAAATCCCCCCCGAAGTCCATCTGCATCAGAGCATAAGAAGGGTAGGGCTGTGTGCCCGGGCCTTCTGAGATTCTGGTGCTTCTTGCGGACCATCTCATTGTTGAACTATGACAGTATGTTCAAAGGCATCGCGCCCCAGATGGGGGTCAGCCTTTCCCAACATCTCTTACGCAGAGGAGCGCCGCTGCCAGCTCCGGATGGTGGTGGGTGAGGAGGTAGTGCGAAGTGATCGAGATCACTCCGCCGAGAGCCCTGGGACGGATGCGCTGTTCGTGCCGGGCTCCGCGCAGTGATCTGTGTCCGTGCATGCCAACTACCCGGAAACCAAGGCGACGCATTTCAGCGACGTCCCAGCACGAGAGGTGCTCCTGGAGATCGCCGTCCAGGCTCTCCTGTTCCAGGTAACCGTTGGGAGTGAAGAGGAGGATGCGCTTTGAGGCAATGCGGTCCATGGCACGGATGAGACGAAGGCCATCTTCCTTTGTGAAATGCTCCAGGAGATCGAGCGCAACAACACAGTCGAACTGGTCGGCCGAGAAGAGCGTCCCTATCTCCTCAGCTCTCCCTGACCGCAGTTCACTGTGTGTGCGATTTGCTCTGGCCCTCTCCAGGGTGGGCGCGTGCGCTTCGAGTTCCACCGTATAATCGAAGTCGAGCCATTGAACGGGAGACCCCACCCCGTATCCGATGTCCAGGCACGACCGGCAATCGGAGAGGAGGCGCTGCATTTCCCGGATGTAGATAAACGCTGCAACACGAGGATAGCATACTCTAAAGAGTCGGAACGAAGAGAGCCTCGTGTTGATTGCTGTCCTCCGTGAGTGCTGTCGCGGATACGGTACTCCCTCCTGCAAATGGTCAACGTGTTGCCCGACGTTTCCTCAAAGGTTGCTGCCACGCCACGCATGATCTCCCCACTCTCACGTTGCAGATTCTCTTCGGCTATGGGCACCGATTGCTGTTGACTAGAGCCGCAGCGTAAAACCAAGGATAAAACCGAGCCGGCTGTATTCCACCTCCAGGGGGATTGGACTCAAGGCAACAGCGGGACGCTGACCGCCCTGGGGCAGAGACCGGGACGTTGCATGGCTCCCCCTGCCGAATGCATAGGCTATCCCCAGCGTGAGTTCCAGCGTAGGGACGGAGAACGAGACTCCCCCAGTCACGTGTGTCAGGTCGTAGGCCGAGAAGTTCACCGGCGAGGTGGCCCCCTCGGGAGAATAGGAGTTGTCGACCAGAAATGAACCGTACAGCGAGAAGAGGCCGCTGAACCGATGGTGGAACCCCGCCCCGAAGTTAAATACCGGCGATCGTCTCTGTGTGAGGGAGACGGTGATCGGCTCACCGGGTGTTTGGGGCTGGAAGGGCTCCGTTTTGAGCAGATGGTATTCGGGAACCGCATCGAACCATTCAACTGAGAGATACAGCGATGTGGAGCTGAACGTATATGCTGCGCCGGCCGCGACCGACAGGGGGGATTGGTACCGGGAGGGTAGGTCCTTTTGATGGGTGCTCGCCAGTTGAACGGATCCGCCGGCTGAGTCGGCTAGAACTGCCGATCGGTTCACCGTCACCCATCCGCTCGTGTTGAAGAGGTTTACGCTCGGTGTCGTCACCGAGAGACCAAAGCTGATAGGCCGGTAGTCGACGTAGAGCCCGATTTTGAAGAGTGTCCGAAAGTTGTTGTAGTAGAAATCAAGGAACTGGACAACGGAACTCCCTCCTCCGTCCTCAGCTGCAGATTGCTGTATCGTCTGACTCCGTTGCCGCTGCGACATGGGAGCGACATACCAGGTTGCACCAAAAGCGACGGAACCTGCAATACGGTTTGCCCAAGAGAGACCGACCCATGTTTCGGAGATGTCCTGAACGAGGAACACGTCGTCTGCGACAGACACCTGCGGGGTGCTGCTGATTGTTCTTCCGTGGAGATCGACCTGGATGTCCTGTCTGAGGATGTAGGAGAAGGCAAGGCCCTGTCCGGCGATGAGATCAGGGGGAAGCCTGAGTGCGAAGATGCCGGGGGAAGGACCGCTAAGGTTGGACTCTGCCTCGATGGGCGGCTCGGTCAGGAACCGAACATGTAAGTTCGAAAATTGCTGAGTGATGGTCGAAAGGACGAGGGCAGTATCCCTGGTCAACGCGAGCGCGCCTGGATTGTAGTAGGTGGAGCTGAGATCGTTGCTGCTTCCCACAACCAATCCACCAAGGAGCTGTGCCTGCGTACCGTACTGACTCGACCAGTAGTGGGAGTCCTGTCCCATTGCCCCATGGACAGCAGCGAGAGCGAGCACGCCCGCGGTGAGGAGATGGCTGATGCGTCGCAAGCCTATCATCTACTCTGCTGGCGGGCGTTCCATCGCGTACTCTCAGTTCCCCGGGGGCTAGAAGCCTGCGGCAACGCCAACACTGATCCAGGGATCCCAGTCCTTGTACGGTGATTTGGAGTCCTGCAGCACATCAAACAGGACCTGCACGTACGCCCAGGCTGTTGGAGCAATGCGCTGGCTGTATCCGCCGCCGAGCAGCAGGAAGGGGACAGCCTCTCTTCCTCCGACCAGATCGTAGCTCATGTAAGCGAACTCGGCATGGGCGTAGAGCTGCGGAATAATACGGTATCGGGAGAAGACACTCCCGCCGTAGTTGTTGTACGTAAGTGAGGGATCGACGCGGTTGTTGCGGACATACTCGTATGTAAAGGTGATCCCCCCGGAGAGCTGCGGAGTGAATTTATAGCCCACCAGGGGCTGGATGCTGATGCGAAAGACATCGCCGAAGATATTGAAACCGAGCGTCCCGCCGTAGTAGATAGGGGAAGAGGTCTGTGCTGGCTTCTCGACGGAGTCCGGTGACGCCGCTGCGTGACCCTGGACAGTGGGGGAGGAGGCATCCGCCCGGGGAGAAAGGAACAGACCCGCCAGGAGAATGGCGATGAGAAGACGGTGCACTTGAATCATTGAGAGATCTCCTTTGTGATGAATATCTGTGCATTCATGCCCAGGTGAAATGTGCCAACTTCCTTCAGCAATTGCAAACCCCAAGCCCCTGAATGGCTTTTTTCTCCACAGTTGCCTAGATTGAAAGTTCGAGCGGTCTCTTGTGGAGAAGCATCTGAAAGGCCAAGCCGCGTGCGGAAGAAGTGGGGCATAGCGCTCTGGGTTGTGACAGCGTTGATCCTTGCCATGGCAACGGGCGTTGTCTCTGTGTGTCTGTTCTGCAGCACGGGGGGAACTCCCGTCACAGCCCGCCGCGCGCGTGTGCCGGGGGGCGCAAGCTTGATATTTCTGAGTGACACGCAGAGCCCGTTGCTGCCCGAGCGTCTTCTGCTTTCGGAGAATCGCAACAGCGAGGCTCGTGACCTCATCCTGGGAGCTATCCGCCGCGAGCAGCCGGCTGCGGTCTTCCACTGTGGTGACCTCGTGTCGCTCGGCTTCTGCAACCGTGACTGGTCGCGGATGGATGCGTTCGTTGAGCGTCTGAACGCAGAAGAGATCCCCTTCTTTCCGGTCCTGGGCAATCACGAGCTCATGCTCCTCGCCCGGGAGGGGGAAGAGAGGTTCCAGACGAGGTATCCCCATGCCTCGCGGACGGGTTACAGTGTCCGGGCCGGTTGCGTGGGGGTGGTGTTGCTGAATTCGAACTTCACCGTTCTCACCGAACAGGAGATCCGGCGGCAGCAGGAGTGGTACGACAGTACGCTGACAGGGATGGAGGCAGACACAGCGCTCCATACAGTAATCGTTGTGTGCCACCATTCGCCGTTCACGAACAGCAAGATTGTTTCTCCCTCGGAGAGTGTTCGGCGACGTTTTGTGCCCCTCTTTCTCCAGCATGATAAATGCAAGCTTCTCATCAGCGGGCACGCGCATGCGTTTGAGCATTTCGTTGAGGGGGGGAAGGATTTCCTCGTCATCGGCGGTGGGGGCGCATTACAGCAGCCTCTCTACACGGGCAACGAGCAGAAGTGGATGGACCGCTTCCCTGATCAACATGAGAAGAGGATGTTTCACTATGCGAGATGCGGAGTCGACGGTGACAGCCTGAGAGTCACCATCCATATGGTGGACGAGGGGTTCAGCTCACTTCATGAGGTCTATGCTCTCTCTTTCGGGTTATGATGCGCTTAGGGGAGATGTTCACCGGATCTGGAGAGCGCGCTCTGGCATGCAGGGAGGCCGGTGCCGTCAGCCGGGGGAGTCATGTTCGGGGTTCATTCGGGGGAAAACAGAGAAGATTTGGGAGGACGCAGTGGCCGGATGCGGCCCCCGGTGCCCGGTTTTTCCGGGGCTGTCTGGACTGTAGGACGGATTTTGTGTATCATATAGCTCCTAGAACTACTTGCAGAGGATTTGCGTTTCAATACGTGGTGCAATTCGGAACATCTTCAGTGAGGTGAGGGATGAGGAGGAGTTATCTGGCACGGTGGGGAGGGGTACTGGGACTTCTCCTGGCCGGTCTTCACGGCGGTGCATTTTCCCAGGAGATCAGCGACGCCCTTCGGCTCTCCGGTCCCGGGCTGACATTCGATGCGCGTGCCCTCGGAATGGGGAACGCCTATTCGACCATTGGCTACGACTACTCGGCAGTCCGGCTCAATCCGGCTACGCTGGGCAACATTCGCGCGTCCACGTATTCGGCTTCGATCAACACCAATTCGTTCCCCGGCACGTCAAAGTACAACCAGATCGAGAACTACTTCGCAACCACGAGCACGTCATTCAGCCAGCTCGGTATTGCTATCCCGTTTCTCGTGGACTCCAGCAATTTCGTCCTGTCGCTCGGCTACACACAGTCAAAGGACTTCAACCAGAGCCTGAAGTACGGCGCCTTCAACCCCAGCACCAGCTCCGTCATTCAGGACCTTACGGCGGCCAACAGCGAGTTCGCCAGGGCTCTCGGACTGAGCTACCAGGAATTTGACCCCGTAACCAACGAGTACCTGGGTGATAGGACAATCATCAACGGCAACCTGGACGAGAGCGGGTTCATTCTCGACCAGGGCGGCCTGGTCCATTTCTCCGCGGGGGCGGGGTTTGAGCTGATGCCCGGTGTGTTTTTCGGGGCGAGCGGGGCCTACACCGTCGGAACGTACCTCAGTGACCGGGAATACTACGAGAAAGACACCCGGAACAACTATGATTCCACCACGCAGACCAACCCGGCCGATCCCCGGACGCGCAACTTTCAGCAGTTCTATCTGCACGATGTCCGTGATGTGGAATATTCGGGATGGGATTTCAAGTTCGGCGTGCTCTATAAGTTCCAAAACTTTGTTGCGATCAGTGTAGCATTCAAGGTTCCGACGGCCCATTCGGTTTCGGAAATCCGGAATGTAAGCGGCTTTGCAGAGTATGAGCAGGGCACGCTGGTCAACCAGCGGGGCATGGAGACTGAGACGCTCTACAAAGTCACCCCCCCCTATGAAGCGACCGTCGGTGCCATGATCAACCTCTGGATCCTGACGGGAACGCTGGAGGCAACCTACGTTGACTACACGCAGATGACCTTCTCGGGAGGAAATATCGAGCTTCCCCAGAGGACACTGGCCATTAAAGAGGTCAAGGAAAGCCTGACCCAGGTTATCAACATCAACGGCGGTGCGGAATTCCGATTGCCATTCACGGGTCTGAGCGCAAGGGCGGGCTTTATGTACCGGCCCTCACCCTTCAAAGACGACCCGATGGAATTTGACACGAAGGTCCTGACGGCGGGCCTCGGGATCAATTCCAGTGACAGGCTCGCGTTTGACCTCGGGTATGCGATAGGGTTCTGGACGCAGCGGGGGAGTCAGTACGGCCTTGAGGATCTGACGCAGGATGTCGTTACGCACAACGTTCTGGTTTCCGTGAAGTTCGCATTCTAGTGATTGATGCCGTCAGCGGGTGCCCCTCCATCGGGCACCCGCCGGCGCTTTCACTTGTCTCACCCCGCCCCTGCAATCCAGTCAGCCTCTCTCCTGCACAGCGTCAGTCAAATTTGAAGATTAGATCGTAACCGGTGGATTTTGTCGTTCCCTGAGTAACCTGCACAGAGAGGAATGGCAGAAACCTGTAAGCGAGCGCCACCTCGTCCATTGTCGTTTCGTTGGAGCTTGTGCTCTCCAGCTGCCTCGTGTACCGTACGTAGAGCCGGTCGGAGAGGTACTTTCCCACCGTGAAGGAGGTGCTCTGCCAGCTGTCTTTCACCGTGAGCTCGATGACATCGAGCCCCAGGGACTCTCCCACAGTATTCGAAAGCTGGGCGGCCACAAAACTTGCCGCAATACCGGCCGCGAACTCGCCCGTACTCTGACTGATGCTGGACCTCTGATCCTGGGACAGTTCGTCCAGGCTTCTCCCGAAGAGGATATATGACATTGCGTTGCGTTCGTCGACGCGCTCGTTGTTCAGCGTGAAGAGAACCTCCGGGGAGAGAGCATTTCCCCACAGGCGGAGCAGCAGCTCCTCCCGGGTTCCGTCGGACCGTCGAAACGCGTACACCACTTCCATGGTGATCGAAGGAACGAGACTCGTACCTCCCCGGAAGTCAAGCCTGCCTTCAACGACCTCGAACTTCTTTCCGTATATGAGAAACGTTCCGCGAACGACCTTCACGAAGCCAAAGAGCTGAAGCGAATCCCCGCTGATGGCGGCATCCAGGTTGCCCTCGATTTCTATGTTAGTTTCGGGACTCTGGAGCCAGGTGTTGCGGGGAATGGCGATTCTTACGAGGCCCTTGAAGCTTTTGAGGAGTTTCGGACCGGGCCTCGGCAGCGAATCAGCCGCGCGGAGGCGGGCCACATCAGTTCCGTATGCCGCCTTCACCAGGAGGGGGAGCTCTCCCTCGGAGAGACGATTTCGCATTTGGCTAAAGAACGCCGGCAGCCAGACGCTGGAGTGCACAATTGTCATGGTGCCGTTCAGGGCGGCACTGTCGCCGGCCGTAGCGAGACTGAGATCTCCATCAATGGTCATTTCGAGGTTGCGACCATTTGCCAGAACAAACCTTCTCGCCCGGATGGTCAACTCGGCCTGGCGGAGTGATCTGTCAAGGAGGTCGCTTGGCCTGCCAATGTACCCCGATCCTGTGAGGGTCCCCCCGCCGCTTCTGATGTGGACATCATCAAGCAGCAGCTTCTCCTTCTCTCCAAGAATGTGTACACCTATCTGGTCGTATGACAGTCCAAGAGAGGTACTCTGGAGGGCTGCGCTGTCGAGTGCGACAAAGCCACCGAACCGGGGTTGGTCCAGCGTGTTTTCGACGGAAATGTCAGCCCGCAGTATCCCCTTCAGGCGGTCAGCTGCCTGAACAAGGGGATGTAACGTTGATATGTCGAAGCGGTCGATGGCAAGCCGAAACTGCAGAGGCATGTTGCCCGGGACCCTGAGCGCTTTGTCATCTTCCGAGGGGATGGCCGGGAGAAAACCGCTGCTGGTCATCCGGTTTCCATCGGGCTGGTGAAGCGAGCCGTTCCAGGAGAGCGAAGAGTCAGCGTAGAGCAGGTCGGCCTGGAGATCCCCCAGGTGATACGTCCCGGAGAACGCATCGGCAAGACTCAGCGCGCAGGAGAGACGCGGGGCTGAGAGACTGCCCCGCAGGCTCAGGTCAGCGTTCAGTGTACCGCTGGCGTCCGTGGAAGACCCCGTGATGCCCAGGATCCCCTTAAGACTGCCGTTCCGGATCTGGAGATCGAATTGACTTTCGTCCTCGAAGGAGATGTTTCCCTCTGCATGAAGGCGGTAGCTGTCTGCCTGGAGATCGAATGACGCGAGTTCCACTTCCTCATCTGTAATGCGGGCGATGGCGGTTTCTGTCAGGGATGCAACGGTAGCGTCCGAGCGGACCGCGCGAAGTACCGGTACCGCAATCGTTATCACCGAATCGATGTGCGCAATGCCCTGAAGTGTTCCCCCGAAACCATGGGATTCCAGGTAATCGATTTCAGCGAAGAGCGAGTCGTTTTCATATCGGGCGATCGCGGAAAGGCTGTCAAACAGGATTGATGAGTAGCGCGGTCGCATTGCCTGTGCCTGACCGGACAGCGAGAATTCTTCTCCGTCGAGAACCAGCACGATCTCTCCGGAGAGAGAGTCTGCACCCCCCTCGAAGGCCCGGAGATTGTTCAGGTCAACCGTCATGGCAACGGCGGCTGAATCCGGTTTTCCAGCAATCGTTCCCTCCAGGCTTCCATGGGCTTCGAGGGGATCAATGCTCAACAGTGTAGCAAGCGGTGCAAGGTCCTTTATCCGGGCTGCAAACCGTAGGGAACTCCCATTGTTGATGTCCAGAGAACCGGACGCTCGGAGATCGAGCATCTCATCGTGCACTGTGAGTGTATCAAGTGCAATGACCTCGCCATCCAGCGTGCCCGCTGCGCTCACCGAGGAGAGGGTGAGACCAGAGAAGGATGACGATTCCACTGCCAGTGAAAAGAGGGCAGAGATGGAACCGGGATCAAATCCGGCTCCCTCGGCGTGAAGTACGCTGTTGATGCTCGAGGAGAGATCCTCCTCTTCCAGAAGTGGAGCCAGATCCAGATGTTCTGTCCGGAGCTTGACGGAGAACTGTTGCGTTCCGGGGATGTCACGGAGGTCGGCTCCAAGCTCCACCCCGCCGAATGAGCCGATGGCAGTTGCAGTCCCGCTGAGATTACCGTGCCTGTGCGAAAACTCAACCGTTGTCTCCTCTATCCTCCTCCCCCCGATTTGGGAGTTGGTCAAGACGAGCGACCCACTCCCGGAAGCGGTTTCGATGTCCAGCCCGTCGGTCTGGATTCTGCAGGTGCCCGTCACTTCTGTGGAGAGAGTCTCTTCGGCCAGCCAGTGCGCGATATCGATATTCTGGAATGTTACAGTTGCAGAGAGACCGCTTCTTTCACCGATGAGGTCGAGAAGTCCGATCAGCGTGAGGACTTGCTCTCCATCGTGAAGAGTGCATCGCACAGAGGCCGTATCGTTTGCGTATCGCGCGTCACCCGTGATTGTCGGGGCGGCAGCCAATCCTATCTCCGGCAGGAGGGGAGCAAACTCTGAGAAATCCAGCGGTGAAGTGGCGAGGCTCAGTTCCGCGGTCGGTCTGCTTCGATGAACATACAATCCGCTTGCCCGCAACTGGTTGCGTCTTGTCGTGAGCCGCAGTCGGTCGAGAGAGAGGGTGTCACCCCTATAGCTAAGTCTGGCCGTGATCTCTTCGACAACAAGCGTTGGGTCGTTGGCCTGAAATGCCAGAGAATCCACGCTCACGGTGCCAGCCTCAGGAGTATAGGTGCCAGAGCAATGGAGGGTGAGATCGTCCACGATACGGGGAAGGGGGGCGATCGAATGCAGCGGGAAGAGCTGAACCCTCCCTCGTTCGATCCTGGCATCGTGGAGGTGCAGACGCCAAGCGGAAGCTCGACCGGTTGCCGTGTCTTTGACTCTCTCTTCCGTGTCCGGCGCAACAAGTGATTGGAAGTCCCATGATGAATCAAGCTGTTGATGCAATCGGATGTCCGGCCTCGTCAGATGGAGCGAACGAATGACCACTGTCCCTTGCAGCAATGGAAGAAGATCGTATTCTGCGGTGAGCCGGGGAAGAACCAGTAAAGTATCTGAATTCGTTCGTAGCAGGATGTCGTCAAGCTGTAGGTTTCCCAAGAGGTTCCCTTCGAGCGAACCGATACGGACCTCCACTGACAGGGCCTCGTTAGCACCCTCTTCGAGTACTCCGTGCAGCCAGCCTCTGAACCAGCCGGTTTGCGTGAACGCCAGAACGATGATGAGCAGGCCCAGAAGCCCCAGAAGTGCATACCCGGCGTACGTAAGAAGCCTTTTCATCCGTTCTGCTCCCCTGTCAGAATGCCTGCCCGAAACTGAAGATCCACTGCCACTCCTTCACCACGTCAAAGACAGGAACTGCAGCATCAAGTCGGACGGGACCAATCGGTGTACCGACACGGATTCCACCGCCGGCAGAATAGCGGATCTCGTCCAACCTATAGGTGAACGACGGGACCCACACGTTCCCGCAATCCAGGAATGCCACCCCTGATAGTGCCTCCCAGATCGGGAAACGCAATTCGAGACTTCCCTCCAGGAGGCTGCTTCCACCGATGGGCCTTCCGACGTTGTCAACGGGGCCGAGCTCAAAGCGCTTCCATCCCCTGACGGAGGTGGTGCCTCCGGCGTAGAAACGCTCCTCGACGGGGATGAAATCATGCTCTTCACTGGTTGTGAGAGCACCGGCTCTCAACCTCCAGGCCAGGACGAGAGTTTCCCAGAGTTCGTGGTAGCTCCTGAAGTCGGTAAGCAGCCTGAGAAAATTGTACGGTGTGTCAAAAACCTTGCCATTGATCGTCAGGATGGCCGTTGCGGTTGTTCCCGAGCGGGGCGTGAAGAGCGGCTCGGCAGTGCTTCGGGTTGCAGTGACCATTACACTGGATTTCCAGTAGTTCTCCAGCAGTGGGCCGGGTTTGTTTATCTCTGAGATGCTTGTCAGATCAAGTCCTACGTCTTCGATCGTGTAGGAGAATGTTCCGAAAATCTGTTCAACAACATGTCTCTGCAGGGAGAGGCGGATTCCCGTACGGTCGGCAGTGTAGGACGGTTCGGTTTCGCGGCGCTTGAACGGGTAGGCAATGAAGGTTGTTCGGGCTATGAAGAAGTCGGGGTCTACATACCATCCGTTGAAGCTGTACTGGTTCAGGGCTGAGTGTTCCATCGCCAGCCTGAAGCTGGGGGTACCTCCGAAGAGGCCCTTCCAGGTGAATCGGATCGCGCCCCGGAGCTTTTCCTCCTGTCCATAGCCCACACTGAACCAGGTTTGGAACTGATCTGCTTCCTGAACCGTAATCTGCACGGGGACGCTTCCGACCTGAGCATCTGCGTAGAGCGGCGTGACGGTTACGGTATTGTGCAGCAGAAGGGAATAGATGGCTCGCTGTGTCTCCTCGAGCTTGCTCTCATCGAAGGAGCTGCCGGGTGTGAACGCCAGCTTCTTCTCGAGAATCGACGTGGGGAGGCGCTTGTTCCCGGTGTAGGAGACATTCCCAAAATTGACCGGCGGACCCATCTCCATACTCCAGATGACCGCGCTTCGCTGGCGGATTGTATCTACGTGCATCCTGTACTGTACGGAAGCGAAGGGAAATCCCGAGTTCGCAAGGGAGCTAGCGAGCGTCCCCTGGTCCCGCCGGAGCGCCTCATCGCGAAATCGTGCCCCTGCCTTCACATCCAGATCACCGGAGACAGACCGCCAGAGGGAATCGTGTATCGAACGGAAAGCGGGCTCGATACCGGGAGAAGAGACCGCCACCGTGTCAACCAACACGGGCTCTCCCTCGATGATGGTGATACGAACGGTGAGGGTCTTCCCGTCGTGGTCCGCGGTGATGACGGGCTCTTCGAGTCGGACGTTGAGAAAGCCTTCCTGCTGGTAGAGCCGGACGATGCTGGCGAGATCGTCGAGCAAAATCTCTTCACTGAAGAAGAATGGATCCGACCCGAAGAATTCCTCCAGCCAGCTCGTAGCATGCATGTACATCTGTTGGTGCAGGATGCTCGAGCTGATAGTTGCGTTCCCTGAGAAAGCCACTTCACGGACACGGTAGTTTTCCTGAGCATTCGCCTGCATTCCGCAGGTGATAGCCGCGACCAGCAACAGGCAGACTGTAATAGGCAAAGATTTCATCGTGCGTGGCCCAGACCTGGCTCCTCTTGACGCTGACGAAATGCCACAAACGTGAAGAGACATGGTTACCGGCAATATATGAATTTCTCACCTCTTGCGCGGGGGGAACCTCTTTCCTGATGGGTGTGTGTATGGCTCGGAAGGGGGATGCGGTACCCGAGATGAAGTTGATTCTTCTACCGGGCTTTGATACCTTGATGCAAAAGCGGGTCGGCAAAAGGATCATGGGAAGACACAAGACGCTTGTACTTATCGTCCTGGCCGGTGTGATCGGGGCTGGGGAGGTGCTGCCGGAGCAGGATCGAGTCTCCAGCGCGTTTCGGATAGCACGTGTAAAGTACTCCGGTGGAGGTGATTGGTACAACGATCCGAGTGCTGAGGTCAACCTTCTGAACTTCATACACGAGCAGATAGATTTGGATGTTGACGCACGCTACACGTTTGTCGAACCGGCCAGCGAAGACCTGTTTACGTATCCGTTTCTCTTTCTGACGGGACATGGAAATATCACCCTGAACGAGACTGAAACACGCCGTTTGCGCACGTACCTGGAAAACGGGGGCTTTCTCTTTGCCGATGATGACTACGGGATGGACAAGGCATTTCGCCGGGAGATGAAGAAGGTCTTCCCGGAGAAGGAATTTGTGGAATTGCCGTTTGACCACGGCATCTACAGTGTGCATTTTGATTTTTCCCAGGGGCCACCCAAAACACATGCTCATGATGAACATCCTCCGCGGGGGTTCGGATTGTTCCACAACGACCGGCTCATTGTCTTCTACACATATGAGAGCAATCCGAGTGACGGGTGGGCTGACCCTGACGTGCACAAGGATCCGGAGGAGAAGCGGCTGGAGGCACTCCGCTTCGGTACAAACGTGGTACTGTGGGTGCTGACACACTAAAGGTGGGGCGGGATCGACTCATGAGCAGTGAGAGTGACCGAATACTCCTGGAGATGCAGCAACGGCTGCGGGACGTTCGCAGGAAACTGAACCGCGCTGCCCTGCTCAGGGGCACTGTTACATCCGCGCTGGTGGGGGTGGCCGGTCTCCTGCTCCTCCTGCTGCTCGAGAGCATATTCCGGCTGGGCGTGCTCGAGCGGACAGTAGCATTCTGGACATATGTGTCTTCGCTTGCCGTGGCTATCCTGTGGATGATCGGCCGTCCGGCGCTGAGACTTCTCGGGATCCTCCCGGATGCTGAGGATCAGCAGACCGCTGCGTTGGTGGGACGCGCGTTTCCGGAGATCAAGGATCGTCTCCTCAACGCGCTTCAGCTCCATGCCGAGCAGACAAGAGGGGTGCCCTACTATTCGCTGGATCTCATCGAGGAATCATTCCGGGAATTGCAGCGCGAGGCTGCCGACCTGGACTTTTCCTCGGTTGCAGACTTCTCGGAAAGCAAGAGCGTGGCCAGTGGTCTCGGTGGGGTCGCAGCGGTTCTCCTTGCTCTCCTCATCCTGCTTCCTGGCGTCTTTTTGGGGTCCCTCGAGCGGGTCTTCCACTATGACGAGGCCTATGCCCTGCCCGCTCCCTTTGTTCTGGCCGTCGAACCGGGAGACAAGGAGATCGTCAAGGGTGAGGGGGTAGAGGTTGTCGTGCGCGGGGAGGGCGACCTGCCTGAGGCGGTACTCCTTGCCACTCAACCCGAGGGGCAGACGGCCTATGACGAGCTGTCACTCACTCGGGAGGCGGACAACACCTATCGACACACGCTGGCCAGAGTGAAAAGCACTACCCGGTACTATGTCTATTCCGGAGCGGTGCGCAGTGGCGACTTTACGCTTCTCGTCCATGACAGACCGGTCATCAAACTGTTGCGTCTCGGATTGGAGTATCCGCCGTACTCCCGGCTTGGCGCACGTCAACTGGAGGATAACGTTGGTGATGTGACGGCGCTGAAGGGAACCACCGTTCAGTACAGAGTGGAGGCCAACAAGGAGCTGTCTGCGGCGGATCTGCTCTTCGGGGATGGTTCCACCGTCTCGCTTGACGTACAGGGTCGGCACGCGACGGGCATGACGCGTCTTTTAGCCGAGGGGACCTACCGGATACGGTTGCGGGATCTTCGGGGAGCAGAAAACGCGGATCCGATCGAGTACACGCAGCGGATTCTTCCCGACGCATATCCGACCGCCTCAATTGACGTCCCGGGAGAAGACCTCGACATTGCCGAGAGCGCGCGGTTGAACATGCTCTTCAAGATCACCGACGACTTCGGGTTTAGCGCGCTCCATCTCGCCTACAGGCTGGTTCATTCCAAGTACGAAAAGCCTGCGGAAACGTTCACCCGTGTTCCGATTCCCCCGCCAGCCGGTATCGCAACGGAGGCCCGCATTCCCCACATCTGGTCTCTCCAGGAACTGACACTGGTGCCCGAGGATGTGGTTGAGTACTTCATTGAGGTGTCGGACAATGACAGGGTGTCGGGCCCCAAGTCCTCCACGAGCGAAACGTACCTGCTTCGCCTGCCCTCTCTGGAGGAGGTCTTTGCCGAACTTGACCGGGACCACAGCGAGAGCATCGACCTTCTCGAGGAGACGTTGATGGAGGCCGAGGAAGCCCGCAGCGAGCTGGAACAACTCCGGCAGGACCTGCGGAAAGAGCAGGAGAACATGGACTGGCAGGACCAGCAGCGGGCGAACGAGGTGGCGGAGAAGTATGAGGAGGTCAGGAAGAAGGTGGGGGATGTTTCCCGGATGGTGCGCGACATGACGGACCGTCTGGAGAGCAATGAACTCCTGTCCCGTGAGACACTGGAGAAGTATCAGGAGTTGCAGAGCATTCTGGAGGAGATGGATTCGGCGGAGTTTGCAGCGGCCATGAACAGGCTCCAGGAGGCGATGCGTCGTCTCAGCCCGGAAGCATTACGGCAGGCACTGGAGGAGATGAACTTCTCGGAGGACGCATTCCGGAAGAGCATCGAGAGAACCATCAACCTTCTCAAGCGGATTCAGATTGAACAGAAGGTGGACGAGCTGATACGACGTGCGGAGGATATGAGGGGGCGCCAGGACGAGCTTCGGAGAGAAACTGCGGAGCTGGGTGCAGAGGACCGCGAGAAACTGGGGGAGTTGGCCCGCGAGCAGGCTGACCTCCGGGAGCAGCTTGAAGGACTTCGAAGAGAACTCGAGGAGCTGCAGAAGAAAATGGAAGAGTTCCCGGCGGAGATGCCGCTGGAGGAACTGGCGGCGGCCCGTAAGGGCCTTGACGAGAGCAGGCTGGGAGAGGAGCTGGAAGACATCGTGGAGCAGCTCCGGAACATGGAGGCCGGCGAAGCCCTCGAGCGTCAGATGAGTGCGATGAAGAAGATGGACGGCTTTGTGCAAGAGCTTCAGCAGATGCAGGACGCACTCAGGGCGCAGCAGCAACGGCAAATCGTCGATGCGCTGCAGCGCTCGCTCCAGGATATGCTAGAGCTCTCCAAACGGCAGGAGCAACTCAAGAACGAGGCGCGCGATCTGCAGCGGAACTCCCAACAGTTCCGGGAGCTCGCGCAGCGGCAGATGGAGCTCATGCGGGACCTGGCTGCGCTGACTGGCAGGATCGCATCGCTCTCGCAGAAGACATTTGCCATCACACCAGAGATGGGGCGAGCCATCGGTGATGCGATGCGCGGGATGAACGGTGCGCTTGGATCACTGGAGAGGCGGGACGGAACCTCTGCGGGCGAGCAACAATCTGCCTCGATGGCTTCTTTGAATGAGTCCGCCCAATTGATGCAGTGGTCCCTCAATGCGATGATGCAGGGGGGGCAGGGAGTCGGGATGGCCGGGTTCATGCAAGGATTGCAGCGGTTGACGGGGCGACAGCAGGGGATCAACCGGGGGACGCAACAGCTTGAAGGAATGACCCGCCAGCAGGCGGCGGCGCTCGCCCGTCTCGCTGGCGAACAGGGTGCTGTCAGGAAATCGCTTGAGCAGCTGGCGCGGGAGGCGGCCGGGGCCGGTGAGCTGAGCAAGCTCCTTGGAGATCTGAACAGGATTGCGGGCGAAATGCGGGAGGTACAGACAGACCTGGCCCAGGGAAACCTGAATCCGGAGACGCTGCGCAAGCAGGACCGTATTCTCTCCCGGTTGCTCGATTCCCAGAGGTCGTTGCGGGAGCGGGACTACGAGCGCCGGAGGCGTGCGGAGGTGGGGAGGAATGTCGCGCGTGCGAGTCCCGGAAAGATTGATCTTTCCACTCAGGAGAGCAGGAACCGTCTCCGGGAGGACCTCCTGAAAGCGCTGCAGGAGGGGTACGCTCGCGACTACGAAGAGCTCATCAAAAGATACTTTGAAGTGCTGGAGCAATGACACTTGCTGAGCTGGCCCAGCAGCTTTTCCACGACTACGAGAAGCATGCTCTCGGCGCCATTACCCCGTTTGACTGCAACCATACCAACCTGCAGGCCGCGTTGCAGGGCCTCCTCTCACGCCGGGGGACACCACTCACCGTGCAGGATATCGGTCAGTCGATCGAAGGCAGAGCGATCAGGTCAGTCTCCTTTGGAGAAGGAAAGAACCGGATTCTCCTCTGGTCGCAGATGCACGGTGATGAACCGACAGGAACGCTTGCGCTTCTGGATGTACTACACTGTCTTGCCAGGACCGGGAAGAAGGAGCCCTGGATCCAGGCGATGCTGGGTGAAGTGTGCGTGCAGTGTGTTCCCATGCTCAACCCCGATGGGGCTGAGCGCATGCAACGCCAGACAGCCGCCTCCATTGATCTCAACCGAGACGCGCTCGTGTTTGCAACGCCGGAAGCCCGTGCTCTCCGGGCTCTCCATCAGCAGTTCCGCCCGGCGTTTGCATTGCACCTCCATGATCAGGAACTCAGCTCCGTCGGGAGCATGCCCGTGCCGGCCGTGATTGCCCTTCTTGCACCTCCGATGGATGAGGGGTGTTCACTGACATCAACGCGACTCCGCGCGATGAGTGTCGGTGCGATGGTCACCGATGCTCTCTCGCTGTTTGTGAAGGGTCACCTTGCCACCTATGACGATACGTTTGAGCCACGGGCGTTTGGTGATGTGATGCAGTCGTGGGGGACAAGTACTCTGCTCATCGAATCCGGTCACTGGGTTAGTGATCCGGAGAAGATCTTCGTGCGAAAACTCAACTTTGTGGCGATTCTCTCTGCACTCTACGGGATCGGGAAGAACGAATACCAGGCAGCCGTTCTGGAGCATTATACCTCATTGCACCGGAATGGCAAGCGTATGTTTGATGTCATCCTTCGCGGAGCAATCCTGGAACATTCGTCAGGCTGGTCGCATCGTGCCGATGTGGGCCTGATGGTTGATCCCCCCATGAAGCCCCGGTCCAGGGAGAGTGCGCCTTCCTCTCTGCGCGTCGCCGTGAAGGAGATTGGTGATCTGAGCACGCACTCGGGTCTTAGCATCATCGACGCGCGTGATAAGAAGCTGTCCGTCGAAGTCCTGACCCTGGAGAAGGTATTGCCGATGTCGGATCTTCTCGCGGCTCTTGAGGCTTCCGGCGGCGCTTGAAAATGCATGCTGGTTATTGTAGTATGTAGCTTCCGGCTTCCACAACATAGTGCCTGATGAACTACCGAAAAGACGAAAAGCAGCTCGCTTTCGAGCGTGAGGCAATGCCTCACACCGATCTCCTCTACAACTATGCCCTCAGGATGACCAACAACCCGGCAGATGCGCAAGACCTTGTCCAGGAGACATATCTGAAGGCCTACCGGTTCTGGGACAAGTACGAACAGGGAACAAATATCCGCGCCTGGCTGTTTCGTATTTTGAAGAACTCGTACATCAACCGGTACCGAAAACAGTCCAAAGAGCCCGAAACCGTAGACTTCGACGATGTTCAGGGGTACTTCACCTCCGTTCGGGACAAGAGCGCTGATTCAGGCGACCTTCAGGAAGCAGTGTTCAACAACCTTCTGGAAGACGATGTTTCCAAAGCCATTGCCGACCTCCCAGATGATTTCCGTACGGTGGTTATCCTGTGTGACATTGAAGGCTTGACGTACGAGGAAATTGCAGATTTTGTTGACTGCCCGCTCGGGACCGTCCGGTCCCGCCTTCACCGAGGGAGACGCCTTCTCCGGCAGAGTCTCCTACAATACGCGAGGGATAGAGGCTACGTGGCAAAAGACTGAGCGTGCTTGTTTCTTCTCAGGTCTGGTACGAAAGGTGTTGAGCGCACGTGAACTGTAGAGAGTTTCAAGAGCTGATCAGTGCTGCTGTGGACAGCTGCCTCAGCAGCGAAGAGTTGGAGCTCTTTCTGGAGCACGCGCAGAAGTGCCCCCCGTGTCAGGATGAGTACGACGCCGAACTCACGACAAAGCGTATCGTCCAGAACCGGGCGAAGATGGTGAAAACGCCGGTTGCTGTCGCCAGCGCAATTTCTGACACGCTCCGACGTGAAGCTGCTGCCCCCACTCGACACAGAGGGCTCTGGTGGCAGGAGGTACTTCGGATGCCGTTTCTGAAGCCGGCCCTGATTTTGGGTGCGGGCGCTACGGTGGTTGCTCTTCTTCTGGTTGACTCTCCGGACCGTCCCGAAGGTCTTGTACTCGCCTCCGCGCCGGGGAACGATGTTCTTCTCCAGTCTTTCTCAAACTACCTTGAAGTCGAAAACGGTGCGATCCAGCCGCAGTTGGTCTCGGCTGAGCCTGAACGCGTCAGGAATTACTTCGCGGGCAAGACCGGCTTTCCCGTTCTCGTTCGAGCGATGAGAGAGTGTACCCTCGTGGGAGCGGTTCTGAACGAGCACTCGGGAGCTCCGCTTGCGCACGTCGTGTATAAGCATGCCGATCAATTCGTCTACATCTACCAGGCGTGCTGGACGACGGTGAAGACGGGGAAGCAGCTGAGACTGCGGGAGCCAGTGAAGTCTGCTCTGGAGCGATCGGGCCTGTACACTGAGACCCGGCCGGACGGTCGAACCGTTGCCCTCTGGACTGAAGGGGAGACGCTCTGTGCGGCTGTTGCACGGCTGGACAGAGATGAGTTGTTATCATGCCTTTCTGTGAGTACTTCATCCATGCCGTAGCTGCGACGAACGGCTCCCGGCCGCGCCCGCCAGGCACGGATATGCCCGCTTGACAAACGCGCGTTATCTTGGTATACTGCACCAGGTGTCGTCTCTCGACACCTTTTTGTATCTTGTACCTACTCTCTGGTAGAGCAATGCAACAGGGAACAGATCCGCGTACCACCGAAGCTGGCGATCCATCCGGCACCCTTCCCACTCGCCTTCCCGTCCTTCCGCTCCGTGACGTCGTGGTGTTCCCCTACATGATCTTTCCGGTCCTCGTCGGGCGGGAATCGTCCTTGCGGGCTGTAAACCACGCACTCGAGCACGAGAAGGTCATTTTTCTTGCTGCCCAGCGCAACTCCGTCACGGAAGAGCCGGGGGCGGAAGATATCTACCATGAAGGAACGGTGGCAAAAATCGTTCAGATCCTCAAGCTCCCAAACGGGCTCATGAAGATACTCGTCGACGGAGTCATGCAGGCCTCCATACTGCAGTTCGTTCCCAACGAGCGCTTTCTCGAGGCAGAGTGCAGGGTGGAGAACCCGCGGGACGTGATGGACTCGGAGCTGGATGCGCTCCTCCGGCATGCCTCGACACTCTTCGCGGAGTACGTCCACCTCAACCGCAACATCCCCAGCGAGGTGCTGGTGGCGTTCGAGAACACAAGGGAGTTACGCCGCAAGATGTTCTACATCGCCTCCAACATTCTCCAGAGTGTCGATGTAAAGCAGAAGCTGCTTCAAATGACGTCCATGCGGGAACAGCTGCATGAGCTGATTCGCATCCTGAATTCAGAAAATGATGTCCTGAAGATCGAGAAGGAGATTGACACCAAGGTTCATGACAATATTGCCAAGTCGCAGCGGAGATTCTTCATTCAAGAGCAGATTCGGATTCTCCAGGACGAGCTTGGTGAAGAAGAGTCCTCGCCGGAACTCATCAAGCTCAAGGAGGATATCCTCAAGGCAAAGATGCCAAAGATGGCTGAGGGGAAGGCGATGGAGGAGTTCACCAAGCTCAAGAAGACTCCTCCTCTCTCACCGGAATCAACCGTCATCCGGGGCTACCTGGACTGGATGATCAATGTTCCGTGGTCAAAGCGAACGAAGGATAACTTGGATATCAAGCATGTCAAGAGGATCCTGGACGATGATCACTTTGGCCTGGAAAAGCCGAAGGAGCGAATACTGGAGCACATTGCCGTCCTGAACCTTGTCCGTGAGATGAAGGGGCAGATTCTCTGCTTTGTCGGACCGCCGGGGGTTGGCAAGACCTCGCTGGCGAAATCCATTGCGCGTGCTCTGGGGAGGAAGCTCGTCCGTATTTCCCTCGGGGGCGTGCGGGACGAGGCGGAAATCCGTGGGCACCGGAGGACGTACATCGGTTCCATGCCGGGCAAGATCATCCAGTCGATGAAACGAGCTGGGGTGATCAACCCCGTTCTCCTTCTCGATGAAGTGGATAAGATGAGTATGGATTTCAGGGGTGATCCATCGTCGGCACTCCTGGAGGTGCTGGATCCCGAGCAGAACAACGTCTTCAATGACCATTACCTGGATGTGGACTACGACCTCTCTCGCGTGATGTTCATTACGACCGCAAACGTCCGGTACGCCATTCCTCTTCCGCTTCAGGACAGGATGGAGATCATTGAACTTCCCGGCTACCTGCACCATGACAAGCGAGAAATCGCCCGGCGACACATCATCCCCAAACAGCTCAGGCAGCATGGGCTGGAGGATAAGCAGATCACGATTACCGATGCGGCCATTGACAAGGTGATCGGCGAGTACACGCGGGAGGCTGGCGTACGAAACCTGGAGCGGGAGATAGCGTCGGTATGCAGGAAGGTGGCCAAGGACTTTGTGTTGGGCAAACGGTCGAACGGTTCGCGGAGGGGGCAGAGAGGCTTCTCCGTGACGCCGCAGAGGATCGAGCGGTACCTGGGTGTCGCACGGTTCCGGAGCAGGCGGCGCAGGGAGACAGAGAGGGTCGGATCGGTGACCGGGCTGGCGTGGACGAGCGTTGGCGGCGATATTCTCCATGTGGACGTATCGGTTATGAGCGGGCAGGAACGCCTGACGCTGACGGGACAGCTCGGGGATGTCATGAAGGAATCGGCTGCCGCTGCCCTGAGCTACCTGCGCTCACAGGCCCGGAGGCTCGGCCTACCCGGGACGTTCACGAAGGGGAAAGAAATCCACGTGCATGTTCCCGAAGGGTCGATTCCCAAGGATGGCCCCTCGGCCGGCATCACCATGGCCATGGCGATTTACTCGGCGGTCAGCGGCATGCCGGCGCGGAGTGATGTTGCAATGACGGGGGAAATCACCCTCCGCGGTGAGGTGCTGAGCATCGGCGGTTTGAATGAAAAGCTTCTTGCCGCGCAGCGGAGCGGCGTTCGGAAAGTGCTCATCCCCGAAGAGAACCTGAAAGATCTCCAGGAGATAGCCCCACGGGTGAAGGCGGGACTCACGATCATCCCGGTCGGCAAGATTGAGGATGCCTTGAAGCATGTCTTTCCGCGGTGGAGGAAACGGGCATGAGCACGTATGTGGTCACCGCCAGGAAGTGGCGGCCGATGGTGTTCGAGGAGGTTGTGGGGCAGGCGCATATCACAACCACCCTTCGCAATGCGATCGTGACGCAGCGTCTCGCCCATGCATACCTGTTCAGCGGTCCACGGGGGGTCGGGAAGACAACGACCGCTCGCCTGCTGGCAAAAGCCGTCAATTGCAGGAACCCCGCGGACGCCAATCCCGATAACACGTGCGAGAACTGCAGGGAGATCACGGAGGGACGGAGTTTTGATGTTCTCGAGATCGACGGTGCGTCGAACCGGGGTGTTGAGGAGATCCGTAACCTCCGTGAGGCGGTCCGGTATGCCCCGTCGAAGGGGAAGTATCGGGTCTACATCATCGATGAAGTACACATGCTGACGAAAGAGGCATTCAACGCCCTCCTGAAGACGCTCGAGGAACCGCCGGCGCACGTGATGTTCATCTTCGCCACAACCGAGATCCAGAAGGTCCCGGCCACCATTCTCTCCCGGTGTCAGCGCTTTGACTTTCGCCGGATGAGCGTCGACGAGATCACCGCAAACCTGAAAGGGATCGCTGCTGCAGAGGAGCTTCACGTTGATGATGATGCTCTGCTGCTCATTGCCAAGCGGGGTGACGGATCCCTGAGAGATGCACAGAGCATCTTTGATCAGGTTGTTTCCCTCTGCGGCAAAACCGTGAGCGCGCCGCAGATACTGGAGGCCCTTCATATCGTTGATCAGGACTTCTTTTTTCGGGTGTCCGATCTCATGAAGGCACGAGACACCCGAGGAGCCATTGCCCTCGTCGATGAGCTGTTGAGCCGCGGTCATGATATCGGCGAGTTTCTTTCGGGTCTCATCGAGCATTTTCGCAACCTGCTCATCGCAAAGGAAACCGGCTCGACTGAACTCCTGGAAGCCGCCGATGTCTACAGGAAGCGATACGCTGAGGAAGCGACATCGTTTACCGTTGCAGACCTCCTGCGCTTTCAGCGGTTTCTGGGCGCAACAGAGGCGGCGCTCCGCTGGACCTCTCAGCCGCGGTTCAAGCTGGAGGCCGATCTCGTTCAGCTCGTTACCATGCAGCGCGCTCCCGAAGTTGCTGAGATCCTTCAGCAGATCGAACAGCTAAAAAAAAACTACCCTGATTCGCCCCCACTACCGCGCCGTTCGCCGTCGCCCTCCTCACCACGGGAGGATCAACCTCCGGTGCTTCCAACAACTGCTCAGGGGAGGAGAACGGAGAACGCGGACGCGCGCCGCCCGGCAGTTATCTCGGAGAAGGAGGTCCAGTCGAGGTGGGACGAATTTATTCAGCATGTGCGCGGCCGCCGGATATCGCTCGGCTCGGTGCTGGAAACGTCCCGGCTTCTCGGTATCGAGGGCAACACCATTCTGATCGGTTGCCCGGGGGAGTTCCAGTTCTCCGCAATCAAGCGGAATCGGGAAGCACTTGCAGAGATATTCCAGTCTCTCTTTCACGTTGGGGCCCGCATTGAGCCGGCTCTGGATCGGGAAGAGCAGGAAGGGCAGGGGGGTGAGGGCAAGCCTGATGAATCGGCCTCCGAGGCGGAGCACCCGGCGATTGCAGCCCTCCGCCGTGAGCTTGGCGCCGAACCGCTGCAGTAGAAGATCCGCCTCCCCCCCCTCATGCCGTCGGTAGGAAGTGAGATCGGTCTACTCCCCTGCGCAAGAGGTGTCTGGTGGTCCATCTGTCTTCTTGATTTTCTCCCCCCATTTTTGGATGTTGAAATATTCAACGGCGGTACGTGTGTGACAGGGAAAGGGCAGAGATGGCGGCACGCGGGCTTGCTGCAATGGTGATGGTGGCGCTGATTCCCCTTTGGCAGGCATCGGGGGAGACGGGTGTCGCAAAGTACGCTGGTGAGTTCATATCGCTCGGTGTCGGTGGCCGGGCACTGGCGCTGGGGGGTGCCTATGTTGCGTTGGCGAATGATGTGACGTCCGGCTACTGGAATCCCGCCGGTCTGTCGCGTATCGACTATCCGCAGTTCATGTTGATGCATGATGAGCAGTTTGGCAGTCTGGTAAACCATGACTACGCTGCCGCTGCGCTTCCCCTCGGCAAGAGCGTGAGTCTCGGCCTCAGTGTCATCCGGGTGGGTGTAGATGACATTCCGGATACCCGGAACGCCGGTGTTGACATTGACGGGAATGTAACCTACGATCCCAACCAGTTCAGCAGAATTGATCCTAACCGCGTGAGCTACTTCAACGCCGCTGATTGGGCATTCTACTTTACCTACTCGAAGAGACACTCCGAGAACTTCTCCTACGGCGCCAACCTGAAGTTCATCCGACGGGAGCTGGGAGAGCATTCGGCGACCGGGATCGGGTTTGACATCGGCGCATGGTACAGCCCGTGGGAGAACCTTCTCCTGGGTGTCAATCTCCAGGACATTACCACGACTCTCCTGGCGTGGGACACGGGAAGGAATGAACTCATCTCGCCGACATTGAAGATGGGATCGGCGTTCTTCTTTCAGGCTCTTGGCGGCCGTTTCGCACCGGCCGTTGACATTGATGCCCGGTTCGAGAACCGGCGGTACGCGTCGATGGCCCACCTGGGACCGGTGAGTCTGGACTTCCACACCGGGCTGGAATACGAGTTCAAGGGTCTCGTCGCACTGCGGGTGGGGTACAGTGACGTCAAGCAGCTGACGATGGGTGCCGGCCTGCATCTCCCGAAGTTGAGTATTGATTACTCCTTCGCCAAGTTTGACGGTGTCGACCAGCTCGGCAACACACACCGTATTTCCCTCATGCTGACGCTCGAATCCGACCAGCACCGGCGGACGGGCGACTAGTCTATGTCAGTGGCTTCTGTGTGGCGCACGCTCCTCTGCTTCACAGTCCCGGTGATCCTGCTCGCAGCCTGTGGAGGTCCCGCCGAGGTTGCGCGTATCCCTCTGCAGCCGGCCTACCACTCCTCACGGGATGGAGATCTTCACTACCGCCTGCCGGTTGGCTGGTTCGATGCAACATCAGATTCTCAGGCGACGCGGCATGCGGTCTGGGTTCTGCGAAACGACTACGGGGCCTCGATTACCGTCGAGGAAATCAACCTGGATGCGAGCGCCAGGATGGAGCTCGGCGAGCAGAAGCTCCTGCAGCTTGCTCAGCTCACAATGCCCCTTCTGGCGAACGACCGTTCGGCCGCGGTCCAGGAGGCGCCTGTTCTGTTCAGCGTGCGGGAGAGGGAGTACTGTGTGTTTGAGCTGGTCACATTTCCCTCTGACGACATTCTACGAGTCGTGGTGTTCGACACGGGTCAGCGGACCTACACTGCGACGTTCTATACGAAGGGGGAGGGGGATGGAATGAGCAGGGAGGAACTCCGTGCCGTGCAGGAGGGTTTCCTGCGCTCGCTGCGGTGGTAGCTACTTCTGCGTCATGATGAACACTCCGTTCCAGTCCGACGGCGGCGGTTTGAGTCGGAACTCCTTGATCCTCTTGAGGTGGACCTGTGTCGGCTGGTCCTCAGGCCGGATCTGGAGCGCGTTGTTGAAGGAAAGCTCTGCCTTGTCCCACTCCTGCTGAAAGTAGGTCTCCAGGCCCGACTCGTAGTTCCACAAGAACTGCTGCATCGTGATATCCAGATCCCCTTCCAGGGGCTGAAGGAGTTCGTACGTCGTGACGGGTTCACTGCGCCCCTTGACGGCGATCCGGTCCAGCTGTCGGCCGAGGATTCTATCCTTTACCAGTTCATATGTCCGGTGGCTTACCATAATGCCGGTCCCGTATTCCTTGTTCGCCCCCTCCAGTCTCGACGCCAGGTTCACGCTGTCACCAATGACCGTGTAGTCGAACTTCCCGGTCCCCCCGAGGTTCCCGACGACCATTTCACCCGTATTGATCCCCACACGAATACGAATCCGCGGTTTTCCCTGCTGCTGCCAGCTCTCGTTGATCTCCTTGACGGCCTTCTGCATCTCAAGGGCACTCAGACATGCGCGGAGGGGATGGTCTTCCTGTGGGACGGGTGCGCCCCAGAAGGCCATGACAGCATCACCCTCGTATTTGTCAAGCGTTCCGCGGTGTCGAAAGACGATCTCCGACATAACGCTGAGGTACTCGTTCAGGAGTGAGACGAGCTCCTCGGGAGGCATGTCCTGCGAGATACTGGTGAAGCCCTGGATGTCGCTGAAGAGCACCGTTAGTTCTTCCCGCTTTCCGCCCAGCACGAGCTTCTCAGGATGTGCCAGCAGTTCCTCGACGACAGAGGGGTTCAGGTAGGTACTGAACATGGATTTGATGAGCATCCGCTGTTTCCGTTCGGATACCAGGTGGTACACCGTGCTGCCGCCGTACCCCCCGATGATTGCCAGGAAGGCGTTCGTCACATTGATGATGTAGTTGTGCGAGGTGAACAGTACAACGGCTGCGTATCCGACGAAGATCACGAGAGCAACACCAAAGAGAAAACTGTAGAGTTCCACCAGGAACTGGTGGCGTGCTCTGAGGATCTTGAGCCTTGAGGTCACGAAGAAGGTGAGAAAAACCAGGAGGAGCGTGAGGCCGATGTCGGCGATCGCTGACTGTCGTGTGAGGAAATCACTCTGGAGAACGTTCTGAACGACGCTTGCATGGATTTCGACCCCGTACATCAGGTTGTCGCCCTTCTGCTTTCCGCGTGCCATGGAGATCGGGAAGAGATCCTTGTACTCCGGTACGGTAACGCCGATGAGGACAATCTTGTCCTTGAAGGTTTCATCGTGCAAGTACCCGTAGTCCGGATCGGAAAAGGTATTGATCTCCTCTCCGGTGACGAGCTCATCCACCGTGGTGAAGCTCTCATCGTCGATGACATCATGGAAGTGGACATGGGGAAAGGTCTTGCTCGGTCCCTGGTAGTTTATGAGAAGGGAGGCCGCATCATACTTCGGAATACGGTTCGTGTGGTACGCGAAGTACCCGTTGCGTGACTCAGGGACCGCGTGCGATGGGAGGCCTAGGTATCTGTTGAGCACAGCGAAGCTCAGCGTGGGGAGAGCGATTTCGCGACCCCCGGGAGCATCAACGAGGTAGGAGACGTTGTATAGGCGGTATATGCCGTCGGCATCCGGACGTATGTTGACCAGTCCGAGGCAACTGTCAACGGGGTAGAAGATGTTGCCGAAGTTCTGGTGAAGTGAAGTGATCCGGACGAGGGGTCTGTCCGCTTCCCGTTTCCCGGCGAGGACAACAATGCCTGTCTCGCGGATCGCGTCCCGAAAAGCTTCGTCGTTGCGGGGGGAGTGCTCATCAGGAGCATCGAAGGTGACGTCGATCCCGACGGCACGAGCGCCTGCAGATTTGAGGTTTCGAACAACGCGTGCGTAGTAGGAGCGGGGCCAGGGGAATTTCTCGGGAAGCGATTTGAAGGATTCCTCTGAAATTTCAACAATAACGACCTTTGAGACATCTCTGAACTCTGGTGTGGGCCCCCGTGTCTGAAAGCGGTAGTCGATTATCGCCAGCTCCAGTCGCTGAAGCACCTCGAGCCTCAAGAGCGTTTCCTGCGTCAGGAGGATGACCAGGAGAGCTATCGCAGAGGCAAGTGCTGCCTTCGTAACGACGCTTCTCTGCCCGAGAGTCAACCCGTGAATCGTCATGCCCTAGATATCGTATCGGTAACGAAGACTCATGTAGCTGTCGTTTGCAAACCCCGCGTTGCTGAAGTAGCTGAACTGCAGGGTGAAACTCATTGTTGGATTTGCATACCATTCTGCACGCAGATCCACCACTGTACGCTTCAATTCGCCAAACGTGGGGGCGACGGTTGCCATGACACTCAAGGTGTTTGCGAGAACGGCGTACTTGCCGGTCAGAGCGACAGAGGTGTAGTCGAGCGATCTCCTCTCGCTGCCCCGTGTTGCCGGCGGGAACGAGTTGAAGTTGAATCCGAGCTCGACTGTGGTCTGCAGGGGTATGGCGTACCGTGAGGTCAGTCCCACGGTGGCAGTGGTATTCGAAACATCGGTTGCACGCACGGATCGGTCGTCGCGCTGCGACGTCGTGAGGCTCAGCATTGCTGTGTGCTGTCCTCTGTAGATGAAATTGTAGGAGGACTGAAGGAAGAATCGGTTTGTCACGTCATCCACGGCGAGGAGCGAGTCCAGACCGGAGGGGGCAAGCTCGTTGTCGTTCACAAAGTTCGTGAAACCCAGGGTCACGCTGGGGAGATGTGATCTCGCATAGTAGCTCACTGCAATGTTCACGGTCCGGAAGACAGTAGTCGCCACTTTGGTGTTGCTGGTGTTGTCCTGAAGCTGTTCAAACCCCAGCGTGAGCAGAAGGGCATTGTCCAGCAATCGGAGCCGGTCGAGAAGCCTCAGCCCCTGGACATCCTTCCGGATGAATGTCTGCCCGAAGGAGGTGTATTCGAGTCCTGTATAGAGGTACGTTACCCGGAGGTTGTTGTTGAAGTAGTTCAATACCGTTCCGAATTCATATGCGAGGGTGGAGAGCGTCTTGAGGGAGAGGGGACGGAGGTTATCATTGACGGTGATGAAGCGATCGAGGATATCCCGGACGCGTTTGATATCAGCGGCGTTATCAGGATACACAGTGTCAATGTACGCATCGGTGAAGGTGCCGCTGGATATGTCACTGTTGTATGCGCTGAATGCGGCCTGCCCGTAGAGTTCGATGCGGTTCCTGTCCAGTCTCGTGACGAAGTCCGTTCCCAGTACAATATTCTCTTTCGGGCGCAGGCCGTACTGGATCGAGTTCGCATCATCTTTCGAGGTCAGCCACGTGAACCCCAGTTGCCAGGTGTCGCCGGACCCAAAGCTCGGCCGCACGGCGAAGAGCTGTCGCTCATAGGTGCCGTAGGAGAATTTCCCCCACGTCGTCTTGTCGATCTCCCCGTAGGCTGCGGCGCGGTCTCGTGCCTGTTCGGCACCGAGACTGTCCTTGGGGAAGCTCTTCAGCAGGGCTCCATCAATTGCCCTGACCGTCTGCCCCAAAGCCAGGTCGAGGTTGAAGATCCCCAGGCGAAGGGCGGCGCTTAGCCCGCGAACCCGCTTCCCGCTGAGAATGAGGGCGGGAAACGAGGGGTGGCTGTCACCGAGGCCGGCGGAGATCCAAGGTGCCTCGACACCGACGAAGAACCGGTTCTGGGGCTGGCGGGTGCTCTTCTCGTCCGACGTGAGAAAGGCGTTGGAGTTGAGCCTCCATTCTCCCTTGCTGCCCGTGAACTGGTACCCGCCCCGGTTGTACCAGGTGGTCCCGGATGCAACCATTTCTCTCCGTGATTCTGCGTAGATGGAGGCCCTGTAGGCGAATTCCGGCTTGATCGGCTCTGTGTAGCGGTAGCCCACGTCACCCTTGACGGTGAAACGGTGAATCCTTGCCTGACGGAGGTTCCCGTCACGGCCGAAGATGCGAACACCCACCTGGTGCTCGCCCGGAGAGAGCCGGACCCCCAGGTTCTCGGGGACGATAATGATCAGGTCGTCCGAGAAGACTGCACGGGAGGTTACGTCTGTTCCGTCCAGAACGACTTGCGTGGCCCGGCGAACAATGAACGTGTCTGCTCTCAGGAGTGATACTGCGATCACGACATCCTCCGGCTCGAGCACCTCCGTCGGGTCAGGACTCAGGAAGAGGACCTGGATGCCCTCCTCGGAAGCCGCGCGTATAGGCAGGGCGAGGATGCGGGGGGGCGGGACAGAAAACGGATCGATCCCCGTGCTGACGGGGTGGGTTGCAAGGTTACCCTGTCTGTCTGCCAGGATGATGTAGTACTCGAGGAAGGGGGGGCGCATGACGCTCGGCGGAAGGGTGACGGAGGCGGCATTACCGACGAGATTCATCTCCAGGCTCTGATACTGGCCCTCGCCGTAGGGGCGATACAGCAAGTAGACCCGGTCGATGCTCTCTCCCTGAAGAAGCTCAAGCCTCATCGTGAGCGGTGCATCCGCGGTTGCTTCTCCGGGCTCGACAGAGGCGATGTTCGATGTAACCTGTCCACGGGCGGGACCGACAATGAGCCCGGCAAAGGAGACAAGTGCGGCGCACAGGAGCGCTCGTGATCTCTGCCGGAGTCTGTAGGGGGGGGGTGTCCGCATGCCGTTTCGAGGTGAAGCCCTTCAAACAAGGAAGGCCCGTGTGAATGCTGATTCACCGGGCCTTCGGGGAAAAATCATCCAGATTCTTTCAGCGGGAGTTATTCTTCTTTGAAGTCGATGATGAGTTCTTCAGTTTCTCCGCGGTCGTTCCGGAGCTCCAGCTTCAACTGCCGTGGTGTGTCGTCTCCTCGTATTGCGCCTTCCGCCGCTTCCCGTTCCGCGCGGGTTGACAGTCGTGCATCTATGGAACCATCAGGTCTGGAGAACGCAGTGTATCCCTCCCGCACATCCAGGGACGTCGAGGATACGGTGTTCAGAAGAGCGACAAGACCATCGACAACGGTCAGGGTATCTTCCCTGCCGATGGTGAACAGGCCGCCCGTGCCACGAATAGACGCGACCGATGTCGGCGAGGTGAACCGGAATTCCTCTCCTGCCTGCTGATCACTGATGGTGAACCCGACTCCCCCACTCTGCAGGTTTACAGACTTGGAAAACTTCTGCTGTTTGAGTGTGCCGGTGACCGTTAACTCTGTGAGCTCGCGTACACGAATGAGGCTGTTGTCCTTGAACTTCACGACGGCAAGTGATCGGGTCCCGGTCCTGACCATATCTCCGGAACTGAGCGCCTGTCCGCGCTTTGCGGTTTCCCAGTCAACTCCTTCAGCTTTCCAGGTGACGTCGAGGATGACTTTGCTGAGGAGGCCGACGAGGTCGCGCTGCACGGGAGGTATAGAACCTGCATGCCTGGCTCCTGCGCACAGGAATGCTATGCAAACCACTGCTCGTGTAATGGATCTCATCTGGTGTTCCCCCCGCATGGATTTCTGTTACTCAACTCTTACCGAGAGGACGTTAGCCGGATTCTCTCGAAACCTGTTGATGATCTGCAGCAAATCCACAATCGAGACGGGCTGTCCGTCCACCCGTGCCGTCCCGGATGGTGTGAATCCGTCTGCCCGAATCTCGTCAAACAGCGGTTTGTATCTCGGGCCCAGAGCGCGCTCGAGTTCGTCCAGCAGGGTAATCTCGGGCAGTGATGATGTCGTTGCGCCGCTTGCCACAGTGAACGATCGTAACGGGCTCTTGATCAGGAGGTCTGTTCCGCCTGTCCGCTGAACGTGTCCTTCGACGAACCAGACATAGGATCGCCCAGGCTGCAACATCCGGACGCCCGCGGCAGGGTACTGAAAGTAGTTCGTGGTTACTTCTGTTGTCAGATGCGGCACCCCTGATGCGGCTTCCTCAATGCTGGCCTGGTCTGGTAGTCTCTCGAATATCGAAATGGTGGTCCGCAAGCCGTCAAACATCCACTGGAACAGGGGAAACTGTGTGGCGAGGACGTCTCCATCAACCGGCACGAGCAGCTCGAGCGACGATGGATTGGAGAGGACAAGGCGAAACTCGTCGCCGGAGGGATTGCCTGAAGGAAGCGGTTGCACCTCGACTCTGAAGTTGTAGACCCCTGCCGGCATGATACCGCTGGGCAACGCCACCTCCTCGAACCGGCTCTTTGCGGCCTGATCGGTATACGATTCCCTGACAAAGCCCGGTTCCCGGAGGTCCAGATTGGTGATCGTTCTCGTGCCGTTGATCGTGAAGGGGTTGGTCTCAACGAACGCCGCACCAGGAAAGGACTCACCGGATGCCAGTGTCGCATCGAGAGTGATCCTCATGGTGGCCTCCACGCTCTGTCCGCTCGGTACGACCGTGAGGTTTATCGTGAAGAGCCATTTCGGTGTCGTTGAATTGAGAAAATCGACGTCGTTGATCGTCAGGGCGTCGACCGGGGCGGCAATCGTCTGGACGGTGACCTGCTGACCAAGGAGGAGCGACGGCGTGGCGAGCAGAAGAAGCAACAGGCGCAATTTCATAGTTCCCCCCTTCCAAGGTCAAGAATCATTCTGCCGAAGTATACGCATTCGATCAAACTTTTGCAAACTAGGGCGTGACTGCAAGCACACGGAGACCGTGAGGGGAGTCAAGAAGGGCAACAGCGTGAGGGATGGTGGCTAATAGTGTACAATATCGTTGTAGAGGACGAACGCCATGAATGCAAGGAGGAGAAGAAACCCCGCTCTCTGGATGCCGATTTTCACGCGTACCGGAATCTCTCTCCGAAACACTCCCTCGATGGAGAGCATGAGGATGTGTCCGCCGTCGAGCGCGGGGACCGGCATGATGTTGATGATTGCGAGGCTGATGCTCAGCAGAGCCATGAACCGAAAATAGATGAGTAGCCCCAGCTCCGCTGACTGGCTTGCCATTTGGGCAATACGTATCGGACCGCCGACCGACTTGGAGAACGCGGCTTTCCCGGTGATGATCTGCCCGATGTGTTTGAGGAAGAGTCCGGTGACATGAACGATCTCGTTGAGGCCGGCCGGGAGTGCCTGGAGGAAGGAGTACTCGATTCTCCTGACCGGACCAGTGTACCGCGTGCCGAAGGATATGCCGATCCTGCCCTCTGCGGTGGGCGTTGTCGTTCCGGACATGACGGAATCTCCGCGCTGCCATTCGACGAGGAGCGGTGTTCCGGCGTGTGATGTAACGATGTTGATGAGGCTGCTGTCGAAGCGGACCGGCATCCCATCCAGAGTGAGAAAGACGTCCTCGGGCATCAACCCGAGCCGGTCTGCAGGGGCGCCCGGTTCCACCGTTCTCACGAACAGCTCTGTCGCTTCCGGGGCAATTCCGAAAGCGCCGGGTCCGGCCTCCGGAATGGCGTCCCGCGGGATGAGTATCTCCACATCTTCTCCGTTCCGGAGAACGGTCATCCTCACGTCGCTTCCAAGACTCTCGAAGTAGAGATTGCCAATGACCTCCTCCCAGTGCGTCACCGCAGACTCGTTGATGCGGAGAACCCTGTCGCCCGGCTGGATGCCCACTCCGGCAGCTGAGCTCCCCGTGGCAACGTAGCCGATTTCTGTCGTCTCGTAGACGGTTCTTCCCTGAACGTAGTTGACTCCCCAGTAGACCAGAACTGCAAGGAGGATGTTCATACAGACGCCTGCCGCGAGGACAACCATCCTCTGCCAGATGGGTTTCGCTCGGAACTCCCAGGGCTGGGGCGGTTTGGCGATGAAGTCTGTGTCAAAACTCTCATCAATCATGCCGGCGATCTTCACATAGCCGCCGATGGGTACCCAGGAGACGCAGTAGTCGGTGTCGCCTATCTGCTTTCCGAACGCGCGCGGAGGAAAACCGATGGAGAACCGGTCGACGCGCATGCCGGTAAGTTTTGCTGCGATGAAGTGCCCGAATTCGTGGACAAAGACGAGAATGCCGAGCGTCACGACGAAGTAGAAAAGGGTCTCCAAAAATTGCATGCTGGTCTGCTCCGTCTATCCCGGGACAATGTGTTGTTGAAGAACCGACTCTCTGGTGTCCCTGTCAATGCGAACCAGATCATCCAGCGTTGGTGCCGGCGTGGATCTGTGTGAAGCAAGCGCATTCTGGATGACATCCGGTATTGCAGTGAGCGGGATCCTTTCTTCCAGAAACATTGACACTGCGACCTCGTTGGCAGCGTTCAGGACGGTGGGCGCAGATCCCCCCGCTCTGAGAGCCTCATATGCAAGGGGGAGGCACCTGAATTTCTCCGTGTCGGGCTGAAAGAAGGTCATTTCGCCCAACGTGCTGAAATCGACTCTTGCATAGGGGGCAGGTAGGCGCTCGGGGTATGTCAGGGCGTACTGGATAGGAATCTTCATATCCGGAATCCCCAGTTGCGCTTTCATCGAACCATCCACAAACTCTACCATTGAATGGATAATCGATTGTGGATGAATAACCACCTCGATTTTCTCAGGGGGGAGTCCGAACAGCCAGAAGGCCTCAATCACCTCGAGTCCCTTGTTCATCAGTGTCGCTGAATCAACGGTAATCTTCTGCCCCATACGCCACGTCGGGTGGTTGAGAGCCTCCTCTTTCGTTACCGCGGCAAGCTCCGTTGCATTGCGCTCGCGGAAGGGACCTCCGGATGCTGTCAGGGTCAGCCGAGCCACGGAATCGAGGTCTTCGCCCTGGAGGCACTGCAGGATTGCGCTGTGCTCGCTGTCCACCGGGAGGATACGCACACCTCGTTCCCTTGCCTTTGGCATGATGATGGCTCCCCCGACCACCAGAGTTTCCTTGTTGGCGAGCGCTATGTCTTTACCCGCCTCCACCGCGGCATACGTCGGTCGCAGTCCCGCAAAGCCGACGAGAGAGCTCAGGACAGTATCAACGTCATCGCGGGTGACGACCTCGCAGAGACCCTCTTCTCCGACGAGCACGTCAGTGTTGCCATCAATCAGTGTTCTGATCAACGAAGCGCTCTCCTGTTCGTGCACCACCACGGCACGAGGACGGAAATGGCGGATCTGGCGGGCAAGCAGATCGATGTTCCTGTGAGCGGTCAGGTAGCGTACACGAAACCGATCCGGGAGCCGCGCGATGACTTCAAGGGAGCTTCTCCCGATGGAGCCGGTGGAGCCGAGGAGAGCTATGTGCTTAGGATTTCCCATACAGTACTATCTTTCAAGCTACAGAAAACTCCTCTGTATTTCAAGGAAGGGAGGCTTTCCACTCCGGAAATTGATATATTCGGTCATGGAGAGATGCTGCATACGGCCGCTCGCGCTCGCCACGCTTCTTGCTCTCATCCCGGCTGGGATGGCTCCCTCTCAAACGCCGGAGGCCCCCCCAAAGTTTCGTCACGCCCGCGCATTCGAGGAAGCAGGAGATTTCGAGCGGGCTGCCATACTCTACGAAGAGCTCCTAGCGGAGGATTCGTTGAATGTGGTCTACTTTCAGGGACTGGAGAGAGTGCTTCTGCTCCTGAAACGGTACGATGAGGCGATTACGCATGTTCAGAAACGGCTCTCCACTACTCCGCAGGATCTCAATCTCCTTGCCTCGCTGGGCAGCCTCTATTATAAATCGGGAAGGGAGCTTGAGGCTGATGAAGCGTGGGAACAGGCTCTGAGTGGAAATCCGGCAGATCCTCAGCGATACCGGATCATTGCAAACGTCATGATGGAAAACCGGCTGCTCGAGAAGGCAGCGGAGACCTACCGCCGCGGACGCATTGGCTGTCATGATGGAAACCTCTTTACCCTGGAGCTCGCGCAGCTGCTCGCGGTGTCCATGGATTACCGGGGGGCATCGGAAGAGTATCTGCGTTGGCTGCGGCTCAACCCTGCGCAGCTCACGTTTGTGCAAGGGAGGATGGGAAGTTACACATGGAAGGAAGATGGGAGGGAGGCGGCCATTGCTGCTGTACGATCCGCACTGCAGGAGAGAGAGGATGCACGCCTCTATGAACTTCTCGGTTGGCTCTACCTCGAGGGGAAAATCTTTGAGGAAGCGTTTGACGTCTTTCGTCACATAGATAGGATGTCGCAGTCGCAAGGGATGGCGCTCCTCTCGTTTGCCGGTACGGCTTTTCAAGAGGGTGCCTATTCGGTTGCGGCCAGCGCGTACAGGGAGGCAATTGAGGTACCGCTCCCTCCGGCGGCGATGCCCTCCGCAAAGTACGGATATGCAAACGCCATGAAGGAGCTGGGGAGGAAAGAGGATACACTGCAGACGGCTGTCAGTGCGAACGTGGCGCCGGCCACCGGGGCTCAATCCCGTTACAGTCGAGCCATTGCGTACTACCGCCAGATTATCGAGGAGTACCCCGGGAGTGAATTTGCCGTCCGTTCGCGGTACCAGATAGGCACCATACAGCTTGAGGAGTTCCTGGACCTGGATGGCGCACTCGCGTCCTTCGAGCAGGTTGTGAAGGATGGTGGTGGGCTGCATCTGCTCTTGTTTGATGCTGTACTCAAGATCGGGGAGATTCACGTCAGCCGCGGCGACACTGCCGGGGCGAGAGAGAGGTTTCATCTTGTTGCCACTGCCCCGAATGCGCTGCCGGACCAGATTGACCAAGCGATGTTCCTGCTGGCGGAGCTGGAGTATTTCAGCGGTCGGTTCAGTGAAGCTCTTGAACGCCTCAGAGACATCTCGATGAACCTTGCGGCGGACTACGCAAACGATGCACTGGAAATGCAGGCGTTCCTGCAACAGGCCATGGGGACATCGCCGGATCTCCTGGTGGAGCTCGCGCGGGCCGATTTCCTGGCGCGACAGCGGGACTACGGCGAGGCTGCGGCTCTGCTCCGGGATGCCGCGGAGAAGGGGCGGGGGCTTCCCGTTGCTGATCATGCTCTCTTGAGGAGTGCTGCTCTGGAAGAGGCTCTGGGCAGGTACGATGCAGCAATTAGCACCTATGAGCGCCTTCTGGGGGAATCCGGGGGATCTGCAGCTGCACTGGATAGAGCCCAGTTTCACATCGGCGAGGTGTATGAGTTTGGGCTGCGCGATGCCGCCCGGGCAATAGAGGCCTACGAAAAGCTCCTGGCCGAGTATCCGGAATCTGTCTTCGGATCGGTGGCCCGGAAGCGTATCCGGCATCTTCGGGGTGACGTGTTCTGAGCAAAGGAGGAGGCACGTGAGGATTTTCCTGGCGCTCTGTGTCGCTGCGCTCCTGTGCGGGTCGGCTGCCGGCCAGCAGAAGCTTCTCATACCCATGGATCTCCGGCAATCTGATCACCTCAAGGCATACGGAATTGCCTACTGGGCGCTGGCTCAGGGAATGGAGATTGATTGGCTCCTGAACTACCGGGGCGGATCGTTCATGATGGACCACTCGGAGACGGTTGCTGCGGAATGTCGCATCCGGGGGGTGAAGGATGAACAGGTAAGTGTGGGTGGAGTGGCGGAGATCTACAGCGAGGTACAGAGAGAGGACAACAACATGGACGTGGTCCGACTGGAAAAGGCTCCACGGGTTGCGGTCTATGTTCCCCCGAATTTCCAGCCGTGGGATGATGCCGTCACCCTGGCACTGGAGTATGCTGAAATCCCGTACGAGAAGGTCTGGGATGAGGAGGTTCTGGGAGGCATGTTGAGCAGGTACGACTGGCTCCACCTTCACCACGAGGACTTCACGGGGCAGTACGGAAAGTTCTATGCGTCGTTTGCCGGGGCGAGCTGGTATCAAGATCAGCAGGTGCTGCTGGAGAACGAAGCCCGAACACTCGGGTTCAAGAAGGTTTCGGAGCTGAAGAAGGCTGTGGCCGGCAGGATCAAGGAGTACGTCGCATCGGGGGGCTTCATGTTTGCCATGTGCTCGGCTACTGACACCTACGATATTGCGCTTGCAGCGGAGGGTGTTGACATTTGCGCTGCGATGTATGACGGTGATCCTCCGGATGCCGACATGCAGGCCATGCTGGACTACGGGAAGTGCCTTGCCTTCACCGATTTTACGCTGGAGAAGAGTCCGTACCGGTACGAGTACTCCGATATTGATCAGCCGCCGAGTGATCTCCTTGCCCTGCAGAACCCCGAGACCGACTACTTCACGCTATTTGAATTCTCCGCGAAGTTCGACCCGGTTCCCACGATGCTAACGCAGAACCACGTCAATGTCATCAAGGGTTTTCTTGGTCAAACAACAAGTTTCAAGAGAGAACTCATCAAGAGCTCGGTGATTATTCTGGCGGAGAGGGAGGGGCATGACCAAGTTCGCTACCTGCATGGTAACTACGGCCGCGGTACGTTCACCTTCTATGGGGGACACGATCCCGAAGACTACCAGCATGCCGTTGGCGACCCGCCGACCGATCTGTCGCTTCACAAGACCTCGCCGGGGTACCGGTTGATCCTCAATAACATTCTCTTCCCCGCTGCAAAGAAGAAGCAGCAGAAAACGTAGCTTCACACTTCCTGTCGGGTAAGAACGGATCGTACGCAGGGGCGGGGGTGTGCTAGAAGAACCTGTCTCTGTGCGCATTGATCTCGTCACGCATTGTGATGGCGGCTGTGCGGGCGGCCTCCGCGAAATCGCCGCGACCCGATGCGTAGAGAATTCCTCGGCTTGAGTTGATGACAGCCAGCTCTCCGTGCGCATCACATCCGTAGCGGACAGCCAGTTGAAGATCCCCCCCCTGGGCGCCGACTCCGGGAATGAGAAAGGGCATGTGCGGGGCAAGAGCCCGGATCCGCCGGAGGTCTTTCGGGCGCGTCGCACCCACGACGAGCCCGCAGTTCTGCTTTGTGTTCCATCGCTGTACGGCACGAATGACGTGCTCATAGAGGGGTGCGCCGCGGATTTTCAGATGCTGAAAGTCTCGTGCTCCCGGGTTAGAGGTGAGCGCCAGTATGAATGCCCCCTGGGAGGTGTTCTTGAGGAATGGTGCGACGGAGTCCATTCCCATGTAGGGATTCACCGTGCATGCGGAAAACCTGTACTCCTCCAGAAGGGCAAATGCGTAGAATCCTGACGAGTGTCCGATGTCCCCCCTCTTTGCGTCCCCTATGGTGATGACATCCTCAGGGATATGTGAGAGCGTCCTATGGAGGGTCCTCCAGCCGTGCCCGCCCATTGCCTCGTAGAACGCGAGGTTGATCTTGTAGGCACACACGAGATCCCTGGTTGCCCGGATAATCTGCTTGTTGAACTGGAGGACGGGGTCGGGAGAACCGCGTACGGATCTCGGGATCTTGCGGAGATCGGTATCGAGCCCGACACATAACAGGCTGTTTCGCTTCTGCTGCGTGACTCTGAGGCGTTCGGTGAAGTTCATAATGCGTGTCCGGCTGTTTCGCCCATTGCGCTGTCCTGGCAGAGGTTGTGGTCTCCCGGCCGCGGGGCTCCTCCCTACCTCTGTGATCGAGGAATCAGTGGATCTCCCGGGAAGCCCGTGGTGTTTCTTCTCCCGAAGAGGCGCTGATCTGCACTGTTCGGGGTGTACGGATTTGCATCTCCGGGTATCTGGTTCTTGTGCATTGACAGTTGTTACAGGTGACGCAACGCAAACCCTGGTGGTGAACCGGTTCCATGGTATTGCGAATCTCAGCGGTCCTGGGGATCGTGCTTGGAAGGAGAGTGCTGCTTCTTTGTTTCCATCGACAACAGCTCGTTCATCGATCCAGTTCGATAGCCCTGCAGGTCGAGCGTCACGTAGGTAAACCCGAGGTCTCTCAGCCGGGCCACGACTCTGCTGCGTCGATCCTCCTCCAACAGGAGGGAGATCTCCTCCGGACCGACCTCGATTCTGGCGGTGCGCTCATCGTGAAAACGGACCCGGAACAGTCGGAAGCCCTCGTCGCGCAGAACAGCCTCTGCCCTGTCGACTTTCGATAGTGCCTCGTGGGTGATTTCTGTGCCGTAGGGGAAGCGCGATGAAAGACATGCAAAGGCGGGCTTGTTCCAGGTAGGAAGGCCGAGGTAGCGAGAGATCTCACGGACCTCGGCCTTGCTGAGCGAGGCTTCCAGAAGAGGTGATCTCACACCGCGTTCGGCTTTGGCCCGCATCCCGGGACGGAAGTCCCCCGCGTCATCGGTTATGGTCCCGTCTGCGATCCACGCAATGTTCTCCCGGTCAGCCAGCTCCTGGAGTTTACCAAAGAGTTCGGTCTTGCAGTAGTAGCAGCGATCAGGGGGGTTTTCACGAAACTTTACGAGGTCCGTCTCCTCGGTGCCCACAACGGCATAGCGTGCGCCGATCTCCCTTGCAAGAGCAATGGCTTCCTCGAACTCTTTCGTGGGGTAGGTATCTGAACGTCCGACCATAGCGAGCACATGCTCGCCCAGGACGTCTACCGCAACCTTGAGCAAGAGCGTGCTGTCGACTCCGCCGGAGTACCCGATGGCAATGCTGCCCATCTCCCGGATAATGGACTGGAGATGGAGGTACTTTTTTTCTGTGGTGTGCGAGAGAGCGGTCATTGCCTCACATTGTCTACCGATACAAAAAAACCCGGCCCCCTTTTCACGAGGGACCAGGCCCGTGCTGCTCTGCGAGCGATGCGTTACTTCTGTATGAGGTTCTGGAACTCCCTCATCGAGTGCACTCCCGGAAATTCCCGCTCGAAATCCTTTCGCTTGCGGGGATCCAGGAGGAAGGAGTTCTTGAACGATTGAATCGCTTCCTGGGGCCGATTGAGCACCAGCAGGACCTTCGCCCTGCTGTAGTATGGCTCAGCAGAGTATGGATTCGCATTGGCAGACCGGTCAAAAGCTTTCAGGGCCTGCTTGAGATAGCCGAGCTCGAAGAGGGTTTCGCCGTAGTCGAGCCATGCCTCGGCGTTGGCCGGTTCGAGGCGGGTCACCATGCGGTAGCTGAGCAACGACTCCCGGATCTTCCCCATATTGTAGAGCAGATCCGCCTTCGCGTACCAGAGCTCAGGGTAATCCTTGCAGATGGAGAGCGCCCTGTTGTAGTCGGTCAGTGCAGGGCGGAACTTCTCAAGTGCGTCATAGCAGCTTCCCCGGCCGAAGTAGGATTCATAGTGCTCAGGATCATGGTGGAGGGCCTGGGTGAAACAGTGGATTGCCTCATTGTAGTCGGCAAGCTCCTCGTAGGCATTCCCGAGGTTGTGCCAGGCCGGGACGTCTTTCTGGTCATGCTGGAGGGTTTCCCTGTAGCATGCAATGGCGTCATACAGGCGCCCGAGATTGGCGTAGGCGTTTCCCATGTTATACAGGGCGGCCGGGAAGGTCTCTTGGATCGCCAGCGCCATCTGGTAGCTCTCAATGGCCCGGTTGTACCGTGCGAGCCTGTTGAGAACGATCCCCCGGTTGTACCAGGCATTGAAGTTGTTCGGGTCGAGCCGGAGGTGCTCGTCGTAGCAGCGAAGGGCCTCCGCGGGTCTGTCAAGGTAATCGTTGCAGTAGCCTAGCTCGTACCAGGCATCCTTGTTGTCCCGGTTCCCTTCGAGGACTAGGCGGAAGAGCTGGAGGGCCTCCTCGAACAGGCCGGCCTTCTCCAGACTGATCCCCTTGTTGAACATGGCGTCTTCGTGTGACGGCGCGATTGCCAGGGCCTGGTCAAAACAGGCCATGGCCTCCTCCACGCGGCCCAGATCGTCGAGAGTGATTCCCTTGTTCACGAGCAGTTCAGGATCGACAGGGTTGAGGTTGAGAGCGCGGTCGTAGCAGTCCAGTGCGTCGTCGTACCTGAAGAGATTACTGAGGACAAGACCTTTTCTCTGCCAGTAGTCGGCGCTGTAGGGGATGAACGAGAGTAGCCGGGAAACGTACTCGAGAGCATCCTCGTACTGTTCCCGGTCGAAGTAGTAGTTGAGGAGCTCTTCGAGGGCTTCTATATTGCTTACCCCTGAGTACTCATCACCGAGTTGATCCTTGAAACGTCTCAGCTCCTCGTTGAGGCGGTCGCGATCGTGCTCCTCGTCCTCGAAGTCATCATTCATGGAGCTGGAGTTGAAAATGGTCATTGCTGGTCTTACCGGGCCTGATGGTGAAGGCGCAAACGGAAAACCTTTGGGTTTGAGTGCCGGGGGTAAGTAAACCAAAAATCGTCCCTAAGTCAAGATGGTGAAATGCGGGTTGGAAAGGGGCTTCAAGCGCCTGAATTCGTTGATTTTGTGTGGTGAATGGTATATATTGCAATCTTGATGATTCACGAGAATATTAAGAGGCTGCGGGAGCGGATTGCCGGTTGTTGTGCGAGAAACGGACGCAATCCTGAGGAGATTACGCTGCTGGCAGTTTCAAAGACCTTTCGGGCGGCGCACATCCGTGAAGCGGTCCGGGCGGGAGTGGAGGATATAGGAGAGAACTACGTTCAGGAACTGGTGGGAAAGAGGGAGTTGCTGGCCGAGGAGCCGATCCGGTGGCATTTCGTGGGCCACCTTCAGCGAAACAAAGTGAAGTACATCGCTCCGTGGATTCACATGATTCAAGCGGTGGACAGCGTTGCCCTGGCTCGTGAGATAGACAAACGGGCGGCTGCATTGGATCGGACCGTCGACATTCTGCTTGAAGTCAACACGACAGGCGAGGAGTCCAAATTCGGCGTCAGGCCTGAAGGCATCAGCGAACTCATCGAGGGAATGGAGGGTCTGCAACGGATCCGCATTGCCGGCTTGATGACCATCGGACCTCTCCTCCCCGATCCCGAGGGTTCACGGCCAATGTTTCGTCAACTGCGGTACCTGAAGGAAGAGGCGGCTCGGAGACCACAGGCAAATGTCGACATGCACCATCTCTCCATGGGAATGACGGGGGATCTTGAGGTTGCGCTGGACGAGGGCGCAACTATTCTTCGTATCGGGACTGCAATATTTGGCTCGAGAACACAACCCGCATAGTACAGGGTGCACAAGCACCGAAGGAGGACGTCATGAAACTCACCCCTCTTGACATCAGGAAGCAGGAATTCAAGAAGGTGATGCGGGGGTACGACCCGGTCGAGGTCGACACCTTCATGGACATGCTAGCCAGCGAATTCGAGGACCTCCTCAAGGCCCAGAAAGAGATGAGAGACAAGGTCGTCGAGCTCGAGGTGCAGCTGCGAGATTACAGGCAGATCGAGAAGACCCTCCAGCAAACACTCCTCCAGGCGCAGGAAGCGACCGGCCGTACCTATGAATCGGCCCGGAGGGAGGCGGAGTTGATCATCCAGGAGGCAGAGCAGAAGGCGGGGAAAATCGTCGCACAGGCGAACAGTGACCTCACCCGCATGAACAGCGAGATCATGCAGTTGTACACGCGCAAGGAGTCGTTAATCGGGCGCCTGCGGGTCCTTCTCAGCTCTGAACTGGAGCTGATCAAGACGCTCGAGATGGGAGGAGATGCACACCTGACCGGCACCCCATCGATGGGGACCGGAAAAGAGTCCATTGAGATTGATTCGGTGCTCAAGAGTATTGAAAATGACCACCCTGCGAAAAAGGATTGAGGAAGCAGTCACCGTTCTCCGGGGCAAGACCTCGATGGAACCGCGGATCGGGATCATCCTGGGTACTGGTCTGGGGGGGCTCGCAAAGGAGATCCGGCAGGAACTGAGTGTGGAGTACGAGGAGATTCCACACTTTCCCATATCAACAGTTGAGTCTCACCACGGGAAATTGATCTTCGGATCCCTGGCAGGCCGGCAGGTGGTTGCCATGCAGGGCCGCTTCCATTTCTACGAAGGGTATACGCTCCAGCAGGTGACGTTCCCCGTCCGCGTCATGAAGTTCCTCGGCGTGGACACTCTGCTGATTTCCAACGCGGCTGGCGGGATGAATCCTCAGTTTTCCCGCGGCAGTCTGATGATCATTACAGACCACATCAATCTGCTGGGAGACAATCCCCTCACAGGACCCAACGATGATAGCCTCGGGCCGCGATTTCCCGATATGTCGGAACCGTACAAGAGGGAACTCATCGGGCTCGCCGGCGATGTGGCCCTCGACCTGAAAATCCGCGTGGAGCACGGAGTGTTTGTTGCAGTGCCAGGGCCAAACCTGGAGACCAGGGCAGAGTACCGTTTCCTGCGTCTCATCGGAGCTGATGCGGTGGGTATGTCTACGGTGCCCGAGAACATCGTTGCAAACCACATGGGAATGAAGGTGCTGGGTATCTCGATCATTACTGATGAGTGTTTTCCTGACGCCCTCCAGCCCGCAAATGTCGATGAGATCATCGCAGTCGCAATGGCAGCAGAGCCCAAGTTGACAGCCGTCATGAGAGGTGTGGTGGAACGATTACCGTGATGCGAGGCAGGTAGCAGAGCGCATGTTCAAAGAGATTTCTGACAAGATCGTCTATCCTTCTGTCGAGCGGGAAGTGCTTGACTTCTGGGAGGAAAGCGAGATCTTCGCAAAGAGCATCACCCTTCGGGAGGGGTCTCCCAGCTTCACGTTCTACGAGGGTCCACCAACGGCAAACGGCCGACCGGGTATTCACCATGTAATAAGCCGGACGCTGAAGGATCTTGTCTGCCGTTACAAGACGATGCGAGGTTTTCAGGTGCACCGGAAAGCCGGCTGGGATACGCACGGGCTCCCGGTGGAGATTGAGGTGGAGAAAGAGCTGGGTCTCCGTCACAAAGACGATGTCGTGGAATACGGGGTTGCAGAGTTCAACAGGAAATGCAGGGAATCGGTCTGGAAGTACAAGTCCGACTGGGAGCGGATGACGGAACTGATGGGCTACTGGGTTGACCTGTCAAGCCCGTACATCACCTACGAGAACGAATACATCGAGTCGGTCTGGTGGGCGCTGAAACGTTTCTTTGACGGGGGAATGATTACTAGGGGCCACAAAATTCAGCCGTACTGCCCGCGTTGCGAAACTCCTCTCTCATCCCATGAGGTTTCTCTTGGCTATGAGGATGTGAAGGATCCGAGCGTCTACGTCCGGATGCGGGTGCGCACGCTTCCGGGTACGTCGTTCCTCGTCTGGACCACCACACCGTGGACGCTTGTTGCAAACGTCGCTCTTGCTGTAGCACCCGATGTCGACTACGTCACTGTTGAGCAGAACGGTGAAAAGCTGATCCTTGCCGAAGCGAGGCTGGGTGTCCTCGAGGGAGAGTACACCGTTCTTGAGCGGATGAAAGGAAGAGCACTGGCCGGTCTGGAGTACGAGCGGCTCTTTGACTACCATCCGGTGAAAGGGAAGGCCTTTTTCGTCATCGAAGCTGCGTTTGTCACAACCGAAGACGGGACGGGGATCGTCCACATGGCACCTGCCTACGGTGAGGATGATTACCATGCGGGAATCAAGCATGGCCTTCCGACAATTCATCCGGTCAACCGGAGTGGCGAATTCGGGAAGGAAGTAACCGCCTTTGCGGGGATGTTCGTCAAGGATGCCGATCTGGAGATCGTCCGGAATTTGAAGGAACGCCAGATTCTCTACAAGAAGGAGACGATTGTCCACAGCTACCCGCACTGCTGGCGGTGCAAAACTCCACTCCTCTACTATGCGCGCGACTCGTGGTACATTGGCACCACACGGTATATTGACCGGATGATTGCTCTGAACAGGGAGATCAACTGGGTTCCGCCGGAAGTCGGCGATCGGCGCTTTGGCAACTGGCTGGAGGAGAACAAGGACTGGGCGCTTTCGCGCGACAGGTTCTGGGGTACTCCGCTGCCGATCTGGGTCTGCGGGCAATGCCATGCGCAGAAGTGCGTCGGGAGCATCGAAGAGCTCCGACAGGGCAAGGGCGTCCCCGACCCGCTGGATCTTCACAAGCCCTGGATTGACGAGGTCACGTTTCCCTGCGCCTGTGGCAGCACCATGCGACGGACACCAGAGACCATTGATGCCTGGTTTGACTCAGGGGCAATGCCGTTCGCACAATGGCATTACCCTTTTGAGAATCGTGACCGGATCGAAAGCGGAGCGCAGTACCCGGCAGATTTCATATGCGAAGGGATCGACCAGACGCGCGGGTGGTTCTACTCACTGCACGCTATCGGTTCGTTCCTCTTCAAGCAGCCGGCATACAGGAGCGTCCTCGTCAATGAGTTGATTCTGGACAAGGAAGGCCAGAAGATGTCGAAATCGAAGGGGAACACGGTTGATCCTTTTGACATTCTGGCCAAGTACGGAGCCGATACGACACGCTGGTATCTGGTAACGACCAGCCCCCCTTGGCGTCCAACAATGTTTGACGAGCAGGGCCTGTCTGAGGTTCAGCGGAAGTTCTTTGGCACCCTGGTGAACACCTATGCCTTCTTTACCATGTACGCGAATATTGATGCTGTACCCCTTACCGGGGAGTCCATACCGGTCGCGGAGCGACAGGAGATCGACCGCTGGATCATCTCCGAGTTGAATACGCTCCTCCGGCGATATATTCAGGCGATGGATGCGTATGATCCAACGCGGGCCGCGCGGGGTCTCGGCGATTTCGTCGTGGATCAGCTGTCGAACTGGTATGTTCGCAGAAATCGGAGGCGGTTCTGGAAGAGCGAAATGGGGAGGGACAAACTGGCGGCGTACCAAACACTCTACGAGTGCCTCTCCACCGTGTGCAAGCTCCTGGCACCCATCTCGCCATTTCTCGCCGAGGCAATATTCCGGAACCTCAACACGGTGGCGCGGCGTGAGGCGGTTGAATCGGTTCACCTGGCACTCCTCCCCGAGGTTGACGCGGGGGCCATTGACGAAGCTCTCGAGCGGCGTATGGAGCGGGCGGAAAAGATTGTCATGCTCGTTCGCGCAATGCGGATGAAGTCAAACCTGAAGGTCCGTCAGCCCCTAGCCAGGATCATCCTGCCCGTTGGCAGCCCAGCGGAGCGGGAGGAGATACAGCGTGTGCAGGATATCATTCTGGAGGAGATCAATGTCAAGTCTGTCGAGTTTGTGACCGACGAGTCGGGTCTCGTCAGGAAGAGCGCAAAGGCGAACTTCAAGTCTCTTGGACCTAAGTACGGGAAACAGGTGAAGCAGATCGCTGGCCGTATCAGGGAATTGACAGAGGCGGAGATTATCGCCCTTGAGAGAACGGGAACGCTGGACCTGCATCTCGATGGTGATGTTATTACCATCGGCCGAGAGGACGTCGAGGTTCTCCGCGAGGATATCCAGGGATGGCTGGTGGAGTCCGATGCGGGCGTGACGGTTGCTCTTGACACGCGGCTGGACGAAGCGCTCATTGCAGAGGGAGGTGCACGCGAGTTTGTGAACAGGGTCCAGAACATGCGGAAAGATGCCCGCTTCGCCGTGACCGACAGAATAGCCATCTTCTTTGAGGGGTCACCCGAGATGCGGAGGACTCTGCAGACTATGGGCGAGTATGTCAAGAATGAAACGCTTGCGGTGGAGTTGCTCGAGTCTGCCTCACCGGGGGAGTATGCGGCGAGCTTCGAGATCAATGGTGAGGCTCTCAGGGTTGCAATTGAACGCCGCAATTGATCTATTGAACGTTCACGACAAAGGGCAAGGGAATGGCAAAGAAAGCAACGCGATCGACGACTGCACGGGCGGGAGCGAAGAAGACGGCGCCTGGGAAGGGAGCCTCTTCAAAGAAGAGGAAGGTGACGACGAAGAGCGCCCCCTCACGCCCGGTTCAGAGCCGGAAGGCAAAGGCGGCTGAGCTGAAGTACGACAAAGCCGTTCTTGGGCCGAAGCACTGGACGAAGGAACAGCTCGCTCGTTTCAAGGAGATGATCCTGGCCAAGAGGCAGGAGACGCTCGAGGAGCTGGATACGCTGAAGGAGAGCATGATGGACGTTACTACGGGCGAGTATGTCAGCGAAAGCTCCAACTACTCCCTGCACATGGAACAGGGGACTGACGCGATGGAGCGGGAGAAGACATTCCTCCTGGCCTCCCGTGGCAGCAAGTTCATCAACCAGCTTGACGATGCTCTCGCCCGGATCGAAGGAGGCAACTACGGCGTGTGCAGAGTGTGCGAACTTCTGATCCCGAAGGAGCGTCTGGAAGCGGTTCCGACAGCGCAAACGTGCGCCGAGTACAAGAATACGAACATGCCATGCGAGCGGGGGAAGATTGCCCTCGAGCTCGAGAAACAGAAGAAGTAAATCGGCGAGACAGCAGGAGGAAGACGGGTGCGTGTTCTCGTTCTCACGGCCGTGATCGTCGTGTGTGATCAGATAACAAAGTTACTGGTCAAAGGATTCAGCGTCCCGTTGCTAGGATTCAACTGGCAGGGGATGACCTACGGATCAACCATTCCCATCCTGGGGGATTTCTTTCGACTGACGTACATCGAGAACCCGGGAATGGCGTTTGGCATCGATCTTGGTGGAAAGCTGTTCTTCTCTCTCTTCTCACTGGTTGCCAGCGTTGCGGTGTTTGCCTACCTGTACCACGCGCGCAACGGAAGGCCGGGATTTCGCATCGCCCTGTCCATGATTCTGGGTGGAGCGCTCGGCAACCTGGTGGACCGCGCACTCTACGGGGTCCTGTTCGGCGAGGCTCCCCTCTTCTACGGGAGCGTTGTGGATTTCTTCGACGTTGATTTTTTTAACATCAGCATACTCGGCTATCACCTCTCCCGGTGGCCGGTTTTCAACATCGCAGACGCGTCAGTGACCATAGGGGTCATCCTCCTGCTGCTGTTTCACCGGGGTGCTCCGCAGGCCGGCACTCAGGCTGTGGGCCCCGTCAATGCTGCTGGAGTGGTGGCTCCTGAAGCCCTGAAGGATCCTTCAGGTGATGGAAGGGCGGCGGTTGTCCAGACGAAGCAGGGTCGACAGGATCAGCGACCTGTCTGACCCGTCCGGGGGACGGATATGCCTCATGAGATTGAGATCGTCGTTCCTGTCGGAAAGAAGAAGGAACGTCTTGACATCTTTCTCACGCATCATGTTCATAATGCAACACGCAGCAAAGTGCAGCGCGCGATCAGGAGCGGTTCAGTCCTCATCAACGGTGAAGCCGCGCGTTCCAGCCACCAGGTAGCGCCCGGAGAAATCATCCGGGTGACACTTCCCTCTCCTCCCCCGCAGGACGTCCTTCCGGAGAACATCCCTCTTGAGATATGCTTTGAAGACAGGCACCTGCTTGTCCTGAACAAACCTGCCGGGATGGTGACCCATCCTGCGCACGGGAACTACACCGGAACGCTGGTGAACGCTCTCGTCCACCATTGCCAGGGTCTCTCGGTAGTGAACGGCCCTGCACGGGCTGGTATCGTCCATCGCCTTGATAAGGATACCTCGGGTCTGATGGTTGTGGCGAAGGACGACAGTGTGCACGCTGCGCTCGCCCAGCAGTTCGAGCGGCGCACCATCGATCGCACGTACTGGGCGGTTGTCTGGGGCCTGTTTGGCGATCGCGAGGGCGTCATCGACGCAGACCTGGGGAGAAGCAAGAGCGATAGAAAGAAGATGGCGGTTATCTCAGGGGGGAAGCCGTCTGCCACAGAGTACAGTGTGATGGAGGAGTTCCCCTATCTCTCCCTGATCCAGCTCCGGCTTCGGACCGGCCGTACGCACCAGATCCGTGTGCATCTTTCGCACATCCATCATCCGGTGTTCGGAGATCCGACATACAGCGGCAGGCGCATCATGTGGGGGGAGAGATCTCCCCGCCAGCGTGCCCAGGTTCAGACGCTGCTCAAGGCCCTCCCTCGCCAGGCCCTCCACGCCAGGACCATTGGCTTTCTCCATCCCGTGACCGGCAGGCAGATGCACTTTGAGTCTGAACCGCCAGAGGATTTCCTCTCCGTTCTTCGCCTTTTGCGCGTTTTTGCGCAAGAAGGATAGAAAACCGCATGATGTAGGCGGCAACAGTTCCCCTCCCCCCCCAGTGCAATCCCGGATTTGGCCATGTACTATACAGATCCCCACTCCTGCCCCCCCGAGAGCGGTGTGATTCAGGGCACACTCTTTGCTGTATGATAGGCATATCAACAGAATGGAACAACCAACCCAGGAGGTGCAATGAAAACATCGCGACAGTGTCTGTTTGCGGCTGTTGGGCTTCTGGTTATCGGAGTCATTGTGGCTGCCTCCCCTGCAGCCCATTGCCAGACGCCGGTGGAGGATGCGATCAAGCAGCTCAGCGGCCCCAATGCCAAGGGGTATCTCCAGCCGCTTGCCGATCTCTTCGGTGCCAACATGAATGCGGGTGCCTACCATTCGGCGAAGATCCCGAAGGTGGGATTCAATATCGCACTGGACCTCATTGTGATGGGGGCTCCCATCGGCGATGATCAGAAGCGGTACACCGCGCAGTCCCCGGCGGGCTTTACCCCCTCGACCTTCCAGACAGCCACGATCTTCGGGGGCACAGGCAGCCAGGTCAACGACCTGAACGTTCCAGGGGTAAGCTACAGAGGATCCGACGGTGTCTTCACGACGGCCATGTTTCCCCTGACCGCCCCGCAGCTGACGATCGGGTCTGTCTTCGGGACACAGGTTTTTGCGCGGTATGTGTTTATCCCGAAGCTCGACGAGAATGTCCCAGAGAGCAATCTCTGGGGTGCCGGGGTCCGGCACAGCATCAGCCAGTACCTGCCGGCGTCTCCGGTTGATCTGGCAATAGGCTTCTTCTACAACAGCTTCTCGGCTGGGGATATCATTACCCACAGCGGCTACGCGATCAGCGGGCAGGTGAGCAAGGAGTTCTCCCTGCTCACGGCCTACGGCGGTCTTGCCTACGAACAGTCCACGATGAACCTCAACTACGTCTCCACCGATCCCTCGTTTCCAGGCCAGGTGGATATCGATCTGGAAGGCGCCAATACGTTCAGAGTAACAGCCGGAGGAAAGCTGCAGCTTGGCCTCTTCCGTCTCTTTGCTGACATCAACATCGGATCGGTTACCCATTTCTCGGGCGGTATCGGTATTGGCAACTAGCAGATGCCCGGGCATCGCATGCATGACACATTGATTGGAGAAGAAATATGAAAGCGAAGATAGTGCTGTCGGCTCTGCTTGTGTATCTGGTTACCACAGGCTCGAGCTGCATCAAAGACACCTTCCTTGTAACCGTGAACTTCCCATTCTCCGGTTGCTATTCGATCAATCCAGGCAATGACCCGGACTTCGGCGGATTCACGGTGGTAAACCTCCGTGAGCAGGTTCCCGCATCTTTCAGAGACGACATCAGGGCGGCCCGCTACTATGACATCCGGGTCTGGACCACCGGCAGCTACTCGGGGGATGTCACCGGTACGGCTTTCATCAACGGTGTCCCGATGCTGACCTACTCCGGAGCCTGGAGTGACTTCAGCACGCCTCAGTCGCTGCTCGGGAGTTCTCCGTACGTCACTCCGCAGACGCCGGGGTTGCTGGAGCTGGCGAGGGTGTTGCTGGAGTTTGCGACGGCGAACCCGGAGGTGACCCTGACGCTCTCAAGCAGTGGAGCGGTGTCGGAAGTTCCGGTTCCGGACGGGCTTGAAGTCTGTGTCGAGGTCCTCACGCAGGGGGACGCTGAGGTCAAGCAGTAGATCCGGCCTTCAGTCTGATGGGAACGGCCTCTGTGGATCTGTTCACAGAGGCCGTGCTGTTTGTGCGGCAGGCTTGATTGAGCGTCTGTGGTTTTGTAGATTTGTCCTCAATGACCGTAGCGAGACACAACCTGCTCGGAATGAACCTGCAGGAACTGGTTGCCTTTGCCGAGGAGATCGGTGAGCGGCGATACCGGGGTCAGCAACTCTTCGATTGGCTCTACGCAAAAGGGGCGGAGAGTTTTGAGGGTATGAGCAACCTCGGCAGAGAGTTCCGACAACGATTGTCGGACAGAGCGACCATCGAGGGTGTTCGTCTCATGAACCGTCGGTCATCGTCTGCTGAGGGAACGACAAAGTTCCTCTTCGCGCTTTCCGACGGCCTCCGGATCGAGACCGTTCTCATCCCACCTGCAGTCTCCTTCCTGAACCGTGAAGCAAAACAGGAACAGGAACAGAAACGACTGACACTCTGCGTATCTACACAGGTCGGTTGCCCGCTGGATTGCGCCTTCTGTGCAACCGGAAGCATGGGGTTCTCTCGGAATCTTACGGCGGGAGAGATCCTTGATCAGGTACGCCAGGTGAAGCACCTTACCGGACGGCCGATCACCAATATTGTCTTCATGGGGATGGGAGAACCTCTTCTGAACTACCGTAATGTCATGCAGGCGGCGGAGGTTCTCTCGGCGGGCATGAAAATTGCCGCCCGACGGATTACTGTTTCGACGGCGGGCTGGGCGGAGGGGATTCGTCTTATGGGTGATGAGCGACGGAAGCTGAAACTTGCCGTTTCGCTGCACAGCGCTGTGGAAGAAACACGTACAAGCTTGATGCCGATAGGCCGGCGCTATCCTCTCGCGCAATTGAGGGAGGCGCTCGAGTACTACTATGCATGCATCCGTGAGCGGGTGACCTACGAGGTGATCTTCTTTGACGGTATCAACGATACGGATGCGGAAGTCAATCAGTTGTTGAGGTTTGCGCGCCGCGTGCCAAGTAAGATCAATGTCATACCCTTTCACCCCATACACATGCCAGGAGCGCCAGATTGCGTCTTGCGCTTGCGCCCGTCCCCTCGCCAGGACGAAATCGTCGACCGCCTTCGGGCTCTCCACCTGACGGTGATGGTCAGAAGCAGCGCCGGGGAGGAGATCGACGCTGCTTGCGGGCAGCTGGCTGCACGGGAGGAAGGATATGCGATGGCGGGTTCCGCTGAGGGACTGACGGTTCGGGCGTGACGATCCTCGTATGGGAAAGGAGAAAAGGTTGAGAAAAGAGCTGACGACGCGACATCTCCTCTTCTTCGGTCCTCCCGGCGCTGGCAAGGGTACCCAGGCCACAATGCTCTCCGCCCGGGTCGGGGTTCCTCATATCTCGACGGGTGAGATTCTGCGATCGGCGGCCGCGCAAGGGACACCTCTCGGAAAGAGGGCAAAGGAGATCATTGATGCAGGCCACCTTGTTCCGGATGACATCATGGTGGAGCTGGTCCGTGATGTCCTCCGGAAACCCGAAGCGAGAGGCGGGTTTATCCTAGATGGTTTTCCACGGACGCTTCCCCAGGCAGAAGCCCTGACCGCTCTCCTTGCGGAGCTCCATGTCAACAGTTTTGCAGTGGTGGTGCTGGATGTGGATGAGGAGGAGCTCGTGCGCAGGCTCAGCAACCGGCTTGTCTGTGAGAGGGATGGAAGGGTCTACAGCGTGGGGAGAAGCGGCGTGAATCGAGGATCACCCTGCCCGGATTGCGGGGGACAGCTTGTTCAGCGTGACGATGACAGGGAAGAGACGGTCCGCAGACGTCTGAAGGTATATCTCCAGACGACCGCTCCCGTGCTCGCATACTACGAGCAGCTTGGCGTTCTGGTGCACGTTGATGGTAGAGGTACGGCTGAGACCGTGCATTGGGAGATCACGCAGAAGCTTTCCGAAGAGGTCGAGGGGTGATTCGCCCGGGTGTTTCGCGGCCTCTGGTCATTGCCCATCGCGGGAGTTCGGGCTGCGTGCCCGAGAATACGATGGCGGCCTTTCGCCGGGCGGTGGAGGAGGGGGCGGATATGATCGAGCTGGATGTCCGGGTCGCGGGAGACGGGGAGCTGGTTGTCCATCATGACCGGCATCTCGGTCGGACCTCAAGCGGTCGCGGGAGAATTCAGGATCTATCATTGGAGCAGATCCAATCGGTCGATGCAGGTTCATGGTTCAGCTCGCGATATGCGGGTGAGAGGATTCCCTCGCTGGCGGAGGTGCTGCGGTGGCTCCCCGACGGGGTGGGCTTGGACGTCGAAGTGAAGACCGATGGAGATCTGCGGTCGCGCAGGTCCCTTGCAGAGGAGTGTGTCCGCGTGCTTGGGCGGCGTCGCTGGAGTGGGCAGCTGATGCTGTCATCCTTCGATCATGCTCTTCTTCGAAGCCTCGGTCCGGTGCGATGTTCTCTCATCACCGGGGTGATCTTCTCCCCGGTCCGTGATTTTCAGGCAAGCCCCTCGGAGCTCGCCAGGAGGGTCGGAGCGGGCGTCTTCGTGTGCAGCAGACGCCAGCTGCGAAAGAGACATGTGCGAGACGCACAGGAGCATGGCGTGGCCATCGCATGCTACGGAGTGAACACGGGGGCGCAACTCAGATCAGTGATGGAATTAGGTGTGGAGGCAGTCATGACAGATTTCCCCGGTCGGATTAACCGTTGCCTCATCGAAAGGTAGCCGCTGCTCATGCATTCGCAACCGGTTTCGATCAAACAGGTTGTCATGGGACTCCTGCTGGCAAGCGTGGCGTTTCACTGTGACAGAGAGCCCACCCCCGAGGAGAAACACGCAAACGCCGTCTTCCTCAAAGCCCGGCAGGCTGTTACTCGGGGATCCCACCGGGAAGCGCGGAGTCTGCTTCTCCAGACCTTGGCGCTGGAGGAAGATCTCGGGAGAGACCGACGGAGTGCCGAGGCCTCGGAGCTCCTGGCCGATAACTACTCACAAACGGCCAGTTTCGATAGCGCAAAGGCGCTCTACACGCGCAGCGCCGAACGGTTCCAAGCGGCTGCTGACCGTCGATCTGTTCTGCGCATCAATCTCAAGATCGCCGACCAGTACAGACTGCTGGGGGAGGAGCGGGCTGCCTATGAGCTGTACGCAGAGGCGCTGAGGCTTGCCAGGGTCTTTGAGGATGACCAGGGGGTCCGGGAGATACAATGGGCGATGCTTCCCACGCTCAGGGCGCTGGATGATATTGAGGGAGAACGCCGGCTCCTCGAGGATCTTCAGCGACATTACACCGATACCCGCCAGGTTGATGTGCTTGCACGTGTTGACCTGGAGGCAGGCCAGTCACACTATCTGCGGGGAGAGTATGACCGGGCGGTCCAGCGGTTCATGCGCGCTGTGACGCTGGCCGGACAGATGCGCGATAGCGTGCTTGTCGGCAAGGCCCTCCTGAAGGTGGGAATGGCCTACGACGGGATGGAAAACACTCAAGAGGCGTTCCAGTACTATGGCGATGCTCTCAAGGTATCGGGCTCTCTCCCCCATCATCGGACATTGCGGCTGGAGATTCTCACCCGGGTGGCGAACGGCTATTTGCGTTTTCAACAGTACAATGATGCGCGCCGCTTCTATCGACTTGCACTAGGTACCGCCATCGGTATTGGGAACAAGGTGGCGGAGGGATACCTGACGATCCAGCTCGGACATTGCAGTGTCCGAACTGATCTGGCCCAGGCTGTGCGGGTGTACACCTCGGCCTTTTCCCTCTTCAGTGATCTGGGATATGCACGTGGTACCGCATACGCACTAGCCAGTCTTGGCAGCGGGTATGGAGAAGCTAACCAGCTGACCGCTGCCATTGATCATCTCAAACGGGCGGTTGAGGAATACGAGGCAGTGGCTGCTCCAAGGGATGAGCATGATCTCTTCACCGAGTGTGAGCGAGTTTTCTTCGGTCCGTCTCCCGCCTACCTCTATGATCGCCTGATCGATCTCTTGCTGGTAACCGGGCGGTATGACGAGACCTTCTGGTATCTGGAGCGGAAGCACCGCTTTCACCTGTTTCGCGTTGCCGGAAGATTCACCCCATCCGTGTCTGTGGAGGATCTTGCCGGACAGCTGGATCGGTACAGGGAGCTGAAGGCTCTTTGCATTGGGGCGGAGCGAAGGTACGAGGAGTTTCTCGTACGCAGTAAGGAGTCCCGGCATCTCCTCGGGGAGGTCAGAGATACTCTCAGGAGCAGGGGATCATCCCTTGAGCTGTACCGTGCCGAGCTCTCCCGTCACTATCCTGCCATAGATCCCCTGCTCCGTATCGACGGCATCGGCCTCGTAGAGGTGCAGAAAAGCATTCCGCGTGAGGCAGCGCTCCTGGTGTTTGCCCCGACCAGGAAAGCGCTCTACAGCTATGTCGTTACGAGCGAAAAGGTGTCGGTGGAGCTGGCGGCCGTTGAGAGGGGTCGTCTGTTGGAGACGGTTGGTGAGTTTCTCGATCTGTTCCGCCGGAATGAAGCCGTTGCCGACTCTGTTCGCATCCCGCCTCGGACCGACCAGAGGTTCGTGGAATTGAACCAGATTCTCTCGGGGTGGTTTGTGGGACCGATCATCAAGGAGATCGGAACGGTTCGGCAGCTGATCGTCATCATGTCCCCGGACTTCCCCTGGTTGCCTCTGCACGTTCTCCGGGCGGGTCGGCTCGCAAGGAGCCCCTACGTGGCGGAGAGCCATCTTGTGAGCTACCTTCCAGTCGCCACGCTGACGAAGCTTCAGGGTCCACAGCTCTCTGCGGTGAAGGAGGTTGTCGGTCTGGGGTTTGCGGGGGGCGCGCCGTGGGACGTGGAGTACGAGCTGCGCGACATCCGTGCGTTCTACAAAGACACCCGCCTCTACTTCGGGGAGGACGCAACGCTCCAGACTCTGCAGCGGGAAAAGGCGGATCTGCTTCATCTGTCAGCCCCATTCACCGTGGGGCAGCTTCACCCGGCTAACTCCTATCTGCTTCTCTCTGACGGGAAATCCATCTCCACGTCTACGGAGGTTCCACTCGGAGATCTCTTCTCGCTTCGGGCGTTTCCCACGTTCGTTGTCTCGAACCTCTCCCCGGGTGGGACCGCACGCCACGTCTGCATACCGTATCTCCTTCTCGCACGCGGCAGCCGGACGGTCATTGTGAACGGATTCGTGCCATCAAGGAAAGCGAAAAAGTACTTCGGAGAGCTCTTCTACACGAGTCTGCTTGCGGGGAGTCCTTCACCATTGGCATTCAGCCAGGTCCAGACCGGGATGATCAAGAGTCCTGAATACTCTTCACCATATTTGTGGGGTGTGTTCTTCCTGTGGGGAAAGTAGTAGGAGGCGGACTACGGGCGTCGGACGCTAATGTTCCCCATGCCTGAACTGATGCGGATGTTCATCCTCCCCCGTGCAGATTCGTAGTTTTCGGTCATGTACTCGTCCTCGCCGGAGGAGCTGAAGTCTCGATCGAGGTCGATGTGGGACATCAGGTTCTTGTCGTAGAGAATCCGGGCACCCACCTCATCGGGGACAATGATGGTTAGCATACCCAGGCTGACCTCTGCGTCAACGTCGACCTCTGTCTCGAGCTTGCCGTTGAAATCCAGCGTACAAGAACCGACGCCCCCCTGAAACCGGAGGCGTTTGAAATTCGCGTTGCCGAGGTTGGAAGCGGCAAAGCTACCCACACCTGACTCAATATTGATGTCCTCAATTGTTGCAGCGTTCACCTCCTCAAAGCTGAGGCGGACGTCGCTTGCACCCGTGGAGAGGTTGAAGTCCTTGAGCTGAAGCCCTCCCAGGTCGAACCGCCCGCTTCCCACGCCCAGTTCGACATCGAGGGAAATCGGCACGGCGTTGGTGAGTTTCAGGGTCCACCTGCCGCGATCGAAGTTTGAGAAGCCGATCCCCGCTTTGTCCTCTGACATGTCACCGAGGGTGATCTCAAGGTACCCCACTCTGTTTCGTAGCGCGTAGGCGATGTCAACGCGTGCGTCGTCTGACTCGGTGGCGCTCTCTAGGATGACGACTTTCTCCGGTTCTCCCTTGGAGATCGTGAGCGAGCAAAACGACGCTGAGAGAACGACATTCAGCTCCCGTTCGGTTGTTCTCCCGATATCCCGTGTCTCCTGCCCGGGTCCTGCGGAGGCACCGGCCGACAGGATCAGCAGTGTGGCAATCGCCCCTAGTACCGTTTTCATGACAGGGTATATCCTCCCTCTGGGTATACGCCCGTAGTTGGGGGAAGTTGCAGCGGCGGGTCTAGTAGTTGCGGATGCGATGGCGCAGCTGCTTGTAGAGGAGCTCACGTGCCCTGAAAATGTGGGCCTTTACGGTCCCGATGGGCAGGTCCAGAATCTTGGCGATTTCCTCGTAGCTCTTCTCCTCGGTGTGGCGGAGTTCTATCACGCGGCGGTACTTCTCGGGAAGTTGTTTGATTGCGCCGCGCAGGAGAAGCGCTCGCTGGCCACTGATAATGTCCTTGTCAGCCTGATAGGTGTCGTCAGGGAGTTCGAACGTGTAGTCGCTGTCCTTCGCCTCGATCGGCTTGTCGATCGAATACATCTGCAACTTGCGCTTGCGGATGTAATCAATGCAGTTATTTGTGGCGATTTTGTAGAGCCAGGTGGAAAAGGCATACTCTTCGTTGAAACTCTTGAGGGAGGCAAATGCCTTAATGAACGCTTCCTGCGTCAGGTCTTCCACCTGTTCACGGTCCCGGATCATACGGTAGATGAAGTTGAAGATGGCGTCATGGTACTTGCCCATCAGTCTCTTGAAGGCGAGATCGTCTCCCCGGAGTGCATCCTGGATGATCTCATGATCTTCCGCGCGCGACTCTTCGCGACGCTTCTTGCGGGGGTCGGGGGCGGGAGAATCTGCGGGTGTATGTCTTCGGCGAGACTTGGGCATCCTGTGTCGGCAAAATGTACAGAAATGAGGTTTCTCTCGCAAGGTGCCGCCTCAGACCGTGTTGATTCCAGGAGGGGAAATTCTTAAGTTGACACATGTTCGTAACGGTTGAGGGTCTCGATTTCTGCGGAAAGAGCACCCAGGCCACGAGATTGGTGCAGAGGCTCGAGGCCCACCACGGGGAGGACAGTCACCACTGGCCCCGGGTGCGTTCTCTCAGGGAGCCGGGTGGCACGCTCATTTCGGAGCGGCTGCGGGAGATCCTCCTCGATAAAACTCATCTGGAGATGACCGATCTTGCCGAGCTGTTCCTCTTTTCGGCAAGCCGCGCACAGCTTGTTGCGGAGGTAATCCAGCCCGCCCTGCAGCGGGGAGAGATCGTTGTGTGCGACCGGTTTTTCGATTCCACAACGGCATATCAGGGGTATGGCCGGGGATTGAACATTGACGATGTGCATCACATCAACCGCGTTGCCACCTCCGGCCTCAAGCCTGAGCTTACCGTCTTCATAGACATCCCCCTGGAGGAGATACTCCGGCGAAGAGCAGGGGCAGGACTCCCTCCAGACCGTATGGAGGGATCGGGGAGAGCCTTCTTTGAACGGGTTCGCAGCGGCTATGAGATGCTGGCCCGGGGAGAGCCCGGCAGGATCGTGACGGTTGACGGAATGGGTTCCATCGAGGCGGTGGGAGGCAGGGTATGGAAGGTCTTCCTGGAACGAATGTCGTTATCTCAGAAATCAGTGTAGGGGACGGGTCCAATGATATCCACAAGGCGAGGGAACACCATTTCCTGGGCCGTGGCAAGCGTCAGTCTTCTCCTCGTAGCTGGAGTGTCAGCGGGGTTTATGATGCTGCCCGATTCGGATGTGTTCTTCAAGATCAACAAGAGCATCGATGTCTTCGGGCGGGTGTACAAGGAGGTGACGGCCAACTATGTCGACACTATTGACCCTGAGAAGTTCATGCTGGCCGGCATCGAGGGAATGCTCGGGACGCTGGACCCCTACACCGTCTACATTGGCGAAGAGGATGGCGAAGAGGTTGACCTCCTTACCGACGGCAAATATGGCGGTATCGGCGTGACAATCGGTATGCGGGACGGGATGGTTCAGGTGATTTCTGTCATGGACGGGTATTCCGCCCAGCGCGCGGGACTTATACCGGGCGATGTCTTCCTGGAGGTGGATGGTGTGCCCGTTGAGACGAAAAAACCGGACGAGGTCAAGCACCTGACACGAGGTGAACCCGGGACGGAGGTTCGCCTGCTCATCGAGAGGGAGGGTGCCCCGGAGCCCCTTGAGTTCGTTCTCATCAGGGAAGAGATACGATTGAAGAACGTAACGTACGTTGGATATATCGAGCCTGGCATCGGATACGTGCGTCTGGAGCGGTTTTCGCGTCAGGCCGGGGATGAAGTCCGGCGGGCAGTACAGCAGCTGGGCTCGGAGGGGACGCTGAAGGGCTTGATTCTGGATCTCCGCGGGAACCCCGGTGGGTTGCTGGATGCGGCGGTTGATGTTGCCAGCAAGTTCGTTCCCAGGGGAAGCATTGTTGTTAGCACGCGGGGCCGGGAGGACAACGCTGAAAAGAGCTACCGCTCGGCGGAGGAGCCTCTGCTCCCTGTTACGTCGCTCGTTGTCCTGACGGACCGGTCCAGCGCCAGCGCCAGCGAGATCGTGGCCGGATGTCTCCAGGATCTCGACCGTGCTCTCGTCGTGGGAACGCGGACCTTTGGAAAGGGTCTTGTGCAAACAATCATACCGCTGAGTTTCGGCGCCCAGCTGAAGATCACGACGGCGCGCTACTACACGCCGAGCGGACGCTGTATTCAGGAAATTGATTATCTCACCGAAGACCACACGGGCATCTTTGCGGGGGCGCGGGACAGCCTCAAGCGCGAGTTTACCACGCTGGGCGGCCGACCGGTCACTGAGCACGGAGGGGTTGTGCCGGACTCGGTGGTTGACGATGCTGATCGCGGACCGTTGGTCCAAGAACTCCACCGCAAGTCCATGTTCTTCAAATTCATCACCCAGTACATGGCGAGTGAGGGGGAGGACAGTGTGTCGGAGGTCTCACCCGAGATGCTGGGTGCCTTTGTGAGGTATCTGGAGGAAGGAGGGTTCAGTTACCAGGAAGAGAGTGAGGGGAAGATCCAGGAGCTTCTGGACATCGCGGAGAAAGCTCATTACTGCAAGGAGGTTGTCGAAGGAATCAACAGCCTCAAGCTTGCATTGGAAAAAGAGAAGGAACGGGGGTTTGAGCGCTACAGAGAGGGCATTGCGGATGGCCTTCACATTGAATTGATGAGCCGGCTCGGAGGAGAGCGGGGCCGGATTGAAGCTTCTTTTTCGAGTGATATGCAGCTGGGTGCGGCGGTCGGCCTGCTCAAGGATCCGACGCTCTACAGATCAAAGCTCGGTGGATAGCACAGGGAATTCATGGATCTACAAAGTATGCTCCTGTTGCTCGCCGTTGGGGCGGTGGCGGGGTTTCTCGCGGGGCTCTTCGGCGTCGGCGGGGGTATTATCCTCGTTCCGATACTCCTCTACTACTTTCAGAGCATTGGCGTCTCCTCTCTTGTTGCGACACACATCACCTTTGGTACAAGCCTGCTGATTATTGCCTTCACCTCTGCCTCATCTGCGCACCAGTACTGGCGGAACGGGCATGTGATCTGGAAGGGTGTCTTCTGGATCGGTCTCTCCAGTGTGGCCGGAGCATGGGTTGGCAGCTGGGTGGCCGGCGGTCTTCAGGGAAAAGAGTTGCAGCAGATCTTTGCGGTCGTCGTGGTGGTGGCTGCATTGAGAATTCTTATCCCGCTCCGCAAACCGAGCGGGCAGCCTCAGACAAACACCGGATTGCCGGGACTCATTGGGACGGGGACGTTTGTGGGTGTTGTCTCATCGCTTGCGGGAGTGGGTGGCGGGGTCTTTTCCATTCCCCTGATGTATTCGCTGCTGCGTTTCCCGCTGAAGAAGGCCCTTGGTACCTCGAGCGCCGCCATCGTCATAACTGCTCTGGCCGCGACGGCGGGGTACATCGTCCGGGGCATGGGCAATCCACTTCTGCCGGACCATACCCTGGGGTATGTAGCATACCTTCACGCCCTTCCTGTTATTGCCGGGTCGCTCCCGATGGCACGCGTGGGTGCCGCCGTTGCACACAAGACTGATGTGGGACTCCTCCGGAAGATCTTCGGGGTGTTCCTCTTCGTTGTTGCTGCCAAGATGTTCTTCCTCTGACCTCCATTGATCTGCAGGTTGCTGTCAGTGACGCAGCAGGCGCTGCATCTCCCCCACAATCTCCTTGAGATCCTCTTCCTTGTTGACGAAATCGAGGCGGTCCGAATCCACCGTAAGCACTGTTCCGAGGCTGTAGTTGCTGATCCAGCGCTCGTAATGTCCGTTGAGCTGTAGCAGGTATTCTGGCCGGATCGACTGTTCAAAATCCCGCCCCCTGAGGGAAATCTGGCGCCTCAACGTGTCGATGCTTGCCCGGAGGTAGATCAACACGTCAGGCGGGTGCAGGAACTCCGTCATGACCTCGTAGAGCGCAACGTAGTTTCTGTAGTCTCGGTCTTCCATCATCCCGATGTCGTGGAGGTTTCGGGCAAATATCTCGGCGTCTTCATAAATGACTCTGTCCAGGACAACCGAATCCCGTCCTTCCGTGATGGACTTATGGTTCCGGAACCGGTTGGAGAGAAAGTAGACCTGAAGGGCAAATGACCACCGCTTCATGTCCGCATAGAAGTCGTTCAAATACGGGTTGTCCTCTACCGATTCGTAGAGCGGCTTCCAGCCCATCTGTTCGCTGAGGAGTCTGGTGAGAGAGGATTTTCCTGAGCCGATGTTTCCGGCCACGGCCACGAAGACCTTTCGCTCATTCGGTCGTTTCAGACTCATGGATTGTTTCTCCGCAGAATGTGGACGAGGGCCTCGAGCGCATCCCACGCGCGTGGACCGGGGCGGGACACCAGATCGGCATTGACAACGGCGATGCGGTCGCTCCGCATTGCGCTCAGGCTTTCCCATTCCGGGAAAAGCTTCCCCGGCGCGCTGGTGTCCTCCAGGGCATCGGACATGATGATGATGACATCGGGGTCCTCTGCGGCCAGTGCCTCCCGGCTGTAGGTCGGGTACGGGGAGGAGAGATCCGACGCAAGGTTCTCGGCTCCGGCCACCTCAAGGAGTTGATTGATGAAGGTGTTCTTTCCGACGACGATGAGGGGCTGGAGAGAAACGATGAGGAGGGTTCGCACCTTGGGCCTTCCGCCAGGCGCACGGAGAGAGTCCTCCCTCGCCTTCAGGGAAGCCAGCAGTGTGTCGGCCTCTTCCGTGTGTCCGGTTAGTGTCCCAAGTTGTCGGATGGATCGTCTGATACCGGAAAGGGTTCGGGGGTTGCTTACGAAGAGGCACGTGTTCAGGCTCCTGAGACGGTCGAAGTCCTTCCTCAGGTTGCCCTCCCTGCTCAGGACGATCAGGTCTGGTGAGAGGGCAATGATGGTCTCGATGCTCGGGTTGGTCATGCCTCCGACCGTCGGCTTCTGTGCGGCTTCCGGTGGATGGTCGCAGTAATCGGTCACAGCAACAACCTGGTCTCCTGCGCCGATGGCAAAGAGCGACTCTGTAAGACTGGGCGCAAGGGAGATGATCCGCTCTGCCCTGGTTGCGAGGGTCACGCTCCGTCCCATATCATCAACCACCTCCACCTGGCCGTACGCTCTCTGATCCGGGATCGGCACAGCAGACCGGACACAGACTATCAGCAGGAAGGCTGAAAACCACCCGGGTCTGAGTCTCCCGCTCTGGTGGACTGTGAGCATCATGAGGGGAAGAACCGTGTGAGGATGACTGATATCACTCCGTCCGGCCAGGTGTCGTCTCTTGAGGGGCCGGTGTCTCAGATGGTGTCCTCTCCGCCGGCGCGGGTGGCGGTGGCCTACGCTTTAGGGCGAACTCCACGAGCCGGCGCAGTGTTTGCGAAAACGATACCCCCCCTGTTTCGGCAGATTCCATGAACGACACGCCTTCTGTGAGGTCGGGATTCGGGTTGACCTCGAGAACGTACACCTGGTTGCTCCTGCTCAGGCGGAGATCAAGCCGCGCGTAATCGCGGCACCCCGTGGTGTGGTAGGCCCGGAGGGACACCTGCTCTACCTTCCTTCGGATGCGGGGGGACAGCTCCGCAGGGCAGGTTGAATGGACCCGGTGGTATGCCTCATCCAGCGGATTCCACTTGGCTGCGTAGCTGATGATGTTGGGATGGTCCGGTGGGAGGTCTGAGAAGTCGAATTCGATTATCGGGAGGACGAGCGGTGGGTCGTTCCCCAGGATCGACACGTGTAGTTCCCGCCCGTCGATGTACTCCTCGACAATGACAGGCGGCGAGAACTCGTGGAAGGTTTTCTCGATCCTCCGCACGAGAGCATCAGAATCATGCACCACTGAATCCTTCTCGACCCCGGTACTGGCGTCCTCGCGCGCCGGTTTGACGATCAATGGGTAGCGCAGTCCGAGGCGCTTCGGAATGGGAAGGTGCGTGAAGAGGCGAAAGTGGGGTGTTGGCACACCGTTGGCGAGAAGGATCTGTTTTGTGAGCCCTTTCCTCTGACAGAGCCCAAGGGTGAATGGTGGGGCGCCCGTGTAGGGGATTCCGTGCAGCTCGTAGAGTCCCGCTACCATCCCCTCGAGCTTCGATTCGTCATGGAAGAACTCGATGAGATTGAACACAACGTCAGGCGGGTTTCGCCTGAGGACCGATTCGAGCTTCTTGAGGTCCTCCCGGATATTGACCGCGCGTGCTCGGAATCCCTCGGTGCGGAGGGCCCGTACAATAGCGTCGTATTCTTCCTGAATCGTGGAGACGTGAATGTTGTATTCGGGCTTGAAGTCGAGCGTTGATGGGTCGACTGTCCGTAGTTTTTCGTATTCGTCTTCACCAACGTGATTGTAGAGAACCGCGACGGATATTTTCTTCTCTCTGCTCATCAATCGGTGTGTCCCGTTACCGAGGAAATATCCGCAAGATTTCCCAGAGAGGCAAGGCAGGTTGCAATTTGGCGAATCTTTGGCTAGCTTTGTGTGCCTTCAGTCAACCATACCCCAAAAATGGGCATTCACCCACAACCCAATCTCTGGCAGTGCGGACCTTTCGCGTTGAAACATGCACTGATCGTTCTGGGGATACTCGCCGAAGAGAGGACACTCACCAAGGTCGCGGGGACCAGGTCTCTCTACGGGACCGATGACGCTCAACTGGCCCGGGCCGCGCGCGCATTTGATTGTGATTTGATGATGATCCGGCGCCACGAACCCGAGATGGCACGCCGGGAGCTGATGCGGTTCCTACGACGCGGAATTCCAGTCTTGCTCTGTGTGTTCGAGTGGAGCCACTGGGTTGCGGTCGTCAAGGCTGAAGCGGGCAAGTTCATCCTCCTGGACAGTCACGACGATGCCGTGCTGACGATCGTTACGTGGAGCGAGCTGAAGAACCGCTGGGTCTATTTCGAGCAGGATGAATACGACAAGGAGCACTGGGAGACCATCTACGATCTTCATCCCGTCGTCCCCCGTTCGCGCGTGAAGACGAAGGCAAAGTTCTCCGTTGCCCGCGCTCGGTATCTGCGGCGCTCAGAAAACCGCGGTCTCTCCCGGCTCTGGGATCACTATCTCAGCGATCTCATGGCGATCTGCAAGGCACGGACTTCGCTGAGCAGAAAAGTCATATCGCTCGGTGAATTCTTTCGCCGGCACGAACAGGTGATTCTGGATCAAGTCGATTACTGGCACGGCGACATCAACCGACACAGCGCATTCAGGGTTCTCCAGAACATGCACTTCGTCGCCGATACGTATGGCCTGGTCATTCACGAGGAGGATGAGAAGAGGGCCATTGCGGGTATAACCGCAATCCTGGCCCTATGGGCGGCTGGAAAATACGGTGCGATGCCAGTCTACGAGTGACCTCCCCCCCCGGGACCCGGATTTCGGCACCAAGCGCCTCTCCCTGCGCTCCCTGTGTGATTGATTTTCCTTCTGTTTTTGGACACATTCCCCTGCATCTGATCTACGCTCCGGGACCGGCTGATGCCGGAGCGGGTTGGGTGGTGTGCTTAGATTTCTGACACCTATGGGATTGGGCTGTAGAGTTGGACAAGTTCGTCATCCACGGAGGCGGTTCTCTTCAGGGAACCGTTGCGATTGGGGGAGCGAAGAACGCGACGCTGGCGCTGATGCCGGCAGCAATGCTCGCCAGTGGGACCTTTCGCTTCAGGAACACCCCGGCTCTGCGCGATGTCAACACGATGTCGACACTGCTCAGGGCAATGGGCATGGAGATCGAGCTCAAGAACCATCTTCTCTCAATCGACACGAGAAGGATCTCCCGGTTTGAGGCGCCGTATGAACATGTCAAGAAGATGCGCGCCTCGATCTACGTCCTGGGCCCGCTCCTGGCCCGATTTGGCCAGGCAAAAGTTTCCCTTCCCGGCGGATGCGCCTGGGGACCCAGACCGGTGAACCTCCACATCGAGGGGGTGCAGAAGCTGGGTGCAGAGGTCGATCTGGAAGGAGGGTACATAGTCGCCCGGGCACCACGGCTCACCGGGGCGCGGGTGCATTTTGACATCTCCAGTGTTGGGGCCACGGGAAACGTCCTGATGGCAGCAGTTCTGGCGAGGGGGACGACCACTGTTGAAAACGCCGCGATTGAACCCGAGATCACCTTCCTTGCAGAGTTCCTCGTCAGCATGGGGGCGAAGATCGACGGGATTGGTACAAACCGGCTGGAGATAGAGGGAGTCGATGCACTCCATCCCTCCGACGCAGATACAATTCCTGACCGGATCGAGGCGGGTACGTTTCTTCTCGCCGGTGCCATCACGGGCGGGTCGATCCAGCTCGAGAAGGTTCGTCCCGACCATCTCTCAGCGGTCTTGACGAAACTCGAGGATGTCGGGTGTCGCGTCATCTCCGAAGCTCATCGGATCACGCTTGAAGCACCGGATGCTCTTCGCCCTGTCGATGTAACCTCGGCGATCTACCCGGGGTTTCCCACGGACATGCAGGCGCAGTGGACTGCACTGATGACACGTGCAGGGGGCTCCTCCGTGATTACCGATTCGATCTACCTGGATCGGTTCAAACATGTCCCGGAACTGCTGCGACTTGGAGCAGACATCGAGGTGAGAAGAAATGCCGCCGTCGTCCGAGGGGGTCACCGGCTTGCCGGCGCCAAGGTCATGTCGACGGATCTGCGGGGATCCGCATCACTCATCCTGGCTGGACTCATAGCCGAGGGGACCACCGAGGTGCTTCGCGCGTACCATATCGACAGAGGGTACGAGGCAATCGAGCGGAAGCTTCGGGCGCTGGGTGCGGACATTGAGCGTGTCTCCGGAGAGGAATTCTGAACGGGTGTAATCCCCCCTATGGCAGTCTCCTCCATACGCCGTCTGCTCCTCCCCGCCCTTCTGTATGCCATCATCTCCCTTGCATGCACGCAGACGCCTCTACTGAATTACCTCGGCTACGAATTCTCTGTTGTGATCGCCCTGGTGGGTTCATGTGTCGCAGGTATGCTGACGATCTCGACAGTGCGCAGGGAGTATGCGGCTGAGAGCGACGATGCCGGAGAGCGAACACGCTCGGCACGAGCTTCGCTGCGTTCGGCGGTGATGAGATGCACACTCCTGCTGGTTGTCCCGTTTGTCATCATCCTCGGCAATGCCTTCTTCGTCAAGAACTGTTCCCTCATCGAGGGGGTGGGGTTCTACCTCCTGCTGGCCCTCGTGAGTACACTCCTTTCCTGTTGCGTTGCTTTCTATCTCGCCGTGCAGTACAGGTATGCAAGAGGCCTCTTTTTTCTCCTCGGTGCAGTAACGGTTGTCTACGCAATAGGCCTTGGATACTTCACACCGGCGATCTTCTCCTACAACTTCTTCTACGGCTACTTTCCGGGGCTCACCTATGACGAGGTGGTGTCCCTCTCCTGGACGCTTGTTCTGTTCCGGCTTCTCTCACTGGCCGTAGGTGTGGTGTTCGCGTGGATGGGTATTCTCGTGGCGCGCCACAGTCCACCCTCCGGGGGGGGCTGGCGAAGGACCTTCGTGCTGGCAGAAATCCTGGTCCGGCCCCGATATCGCTGGCTCTCACTCCTCGCTGCGTTGAGCCTAGGACTGCTGTGTGCGTACCGTTGCGACCTGGGTTTCGAGACGACGAACAGCCATTTGCGTCAGAAGCTGGAGAGCACGTTTACCACGCAGCATTTCGTGATCCACTACGCGCCAGGAACGTGGAGTGATGAAGAGGTCAGATGGATCGGAGAGGAGCATGAGTTTCGACTTCACCAGATCATGGAGGAGTTTTCGCTCAGGAGTACAGCTCCTCTGGAGTCGTTTGTGTATCCGTCGGTGGAGCTCAAGCGTCGTCTCATCGGCGCGGGCAGCACGAATATTGCGAAACCGTGGAGCCGCCAGATGCATATCACCCGTGATGCGCTCTGGAGTTCGCTCAAGCACGAGATGGTGCACGTCGTTGCCGGTGTTTTCGGCCGCCGCATCATCCGTGCGAGCCTGAGTACCGGCTTGGTGGAGGGTCTCGCGACGGCTGTGGTACGCACGTGGGGAAATCGGACGGTCCATCAGTATGCAGCAGCACTTCACGAGTTTGACCTTGCCCCCGACATTACCGGACTGATGTCCTTTGCCGGATTCGCATCCCAGGCCCCCTCGGTCAGCTATATCCTTGCCGGCTCCTTTTGCCGGTATTTGATCGATCGGTACGGGATACGCAAGATCGTCCTTCTCTATCAGAGCGAAAACTATAGCGGGGTGTACGGGCGGACGCTGGAGGAACTCGTCTCGGAGTGGCGGCGGTTCCTGAAGCGCATTCCGGTGGGGAACTCCGAGCGAGGGGCGGTAGACGTGCTTTTTCGGGATCCGCCGATATTCGACAAGGTGTGCGCCAGGGTCGTCGCAGAGAGGAACGAAGAGGCACGCAGTTCGTTCGAGCGCGGTGCCTATGCTGTGGCTGAGAGCTTGTACGAGACCTCGTACGGTGAGGCGGGGGGGTACCCTGCCTTTGCCGGATATGTGAGCAGCGCATTTTCTCTCGGGCGCTTTGATTCGGTCACCGCCGCCTATGGTAGGGTGGCCCTCGGATCCGCGCGTCGGCTGCAGTACATGGACCTGTTTCTGCTTTTCGGCGACGCTTTCTGGATCAAGGGAGACAGAGAAACGGCGGAGGATCTCTACAAAACCGTCCGGGTGATGAAGGTGACAAGCTCCGGTGCTGAAGCTGCGGCACTCCGACTGACGGCGCTGAATCGCCCCGGCTACGGCGACGTTGTGCCGGGACTCCTTCACACTGGTGCGACCGATTCGATGAGGCTCTCGGTACTCGACTCTGTTGTGAGTCACGATCCGGCAAACCTGGCGGCGGTGTACATGAAGGGGATAGTCCTTCAGAGGATGGGGAGTGATCAATCGGCTCTGCAGGTGTTTCGCGGCATGAGACTCGGCGGGAGGGACAGTCTTCTCCAGGCGTCGCGTTTGAGGAGGATGGGAGTGCTCCTCTTTCGGCTGAAGCGATATGAGGATGCAAAGGCGGTGTTCTGGAGTTCGCTCAATTATGACAGCAGTGATGTGATGCAATATAGAGTGGAAGACTGGATTGGCAGATGTGAATGGATGGCACGGCATGCCGAGTGAGCATACCCGACGGTTCGCGCGCATTCTCGTCACCCGGCTGAGGTTCATTGGTGACGTTGTCCTGACGATCCCCGTAGTACGGTCTCTCCGGGAGGCATTTCCCGAGGCGTTTATCGCATACATGGGTGAACGGGAGGCTGTGAGCCTGCTTCTGCGGGACCCGCACCTGGATGAGGTCATTCCGTTCGATGTGTCTCGCCCCGGCCTCCTTGAGCAGGCACGTGTTGCAAGGGAACTCAGGAAACGGAAGTTTGACCTCGTGGTAGATCTGTTTTCAAATCCCCGAACCGCACTGCTGACCTACCTGACGGGAGCGCCCACTCGGGTGGGGCTGGACAGAAGGGGTCGGAGGAGATTGTATACCGTGCGGGTGCGGGATGACGGGCGGCCGAAGTCAGCCGTCGCATTTCACCAGCAGTTCATTACCGCTCTGGGACTCACCCCCTCTGTCGGACTCCCCACTGTTGTCCTCTCGGAGCAGGAAAGGGAGAAGGCGCGACATCAGGTTCAGCAGCTAGTGCCAGGGCGGGACTCTCCGGGCCCGGGTCGGCCGCTTGTCGGTGTTCACCCGGGTGCCACGTGGCCAGCTAAGAGATGGCTTCCGGAGAGGTTTGCCGCACTCCTTGATCTGGTCCAGTCCTCTCTGGGTGCGGACGTTATCGTTACCGGGGGACCGAAGGACGATGCAATCATTCGGCAGGTTATCCGGCTGGCTCGTGCAGAACCGGCTGTGGCGGAGGGTCTCTCGCTGAGGGAGCTGGCCGCAGTGCTGGGCGAATGCTCGGTCTTCGTGACGAACGATGCGGGACCGATGCACATTGCGGCTGCCGTCGGTACGCCTACCATCGGTCTGTTTGGCCCCGGTCAGGAGGATATCTGGTTTCCCTACCCGGCAGAGTCTGGTCACCTCGCACTGCGGAGGGACGTTCCGTGTCATCCGTGCCATCTCAATGTGTGCGACCGGCCCGGTGAGGAGCGTATGCGGTGCATGAAGCTTCTGGGTGTGGATGACGTTCTTGCTGCAGTTGAGCGGACCCTTCAGGCCGGGCGGGCCGGAGGAACGCGTTGATTTTCTTGGCTTTTTTGTCATATTGTAGAGGTTCTGCGGTCACGCAGGGCATGAGGGCGAGCCGCATTTTGAGAGATCCGGAGGCGTAGATGAATGCCATTATTGCTGATATTGTAGCACGTGAAATCCTCGACTCCCGGGGCAATCCCACCGTGGAGGTTGATGTGGAGCTCGAGAGCGGCATCATCGGGCGAGCGGCGGTCCCGAGCGGTGCCTCAACCGGTGAACACGAGGCTGTGGAACTCCGCGACGGTGATAAGGCGCGGTACGGCGGCAAGGGGGTGCTCAATGCGGTCGAGCACGTCAACAACACGCTCTCGGGTGAGCTGACAGGATTTGAGGCTCTCGACCAGGCCGGGATTGACGGCGTAATGCTGAAGCTGGACGGTACGCCGACGAAGTCCAGGTTGGGTGCGAATGCAATTCTGGGTGTGTCGCTGGCGGTGGCCAAAGCGGCTGCGCTCTCCCTTAAGCTGCCGCTGTATCGGTACATCGGCGGAGTCTATGCGAAGACGCTCCCGGTCCCCATGATGAATATCCTCAACGGCGGGAAACACGCTGACAACAACGTTGACTTTCAGGAGTTCATGATCGTTCCCGTCAGCGCCCCCACATTTGCCGAAGCTCTTCGCACGGGTGCGGAGATCTTTCACGCATTGAAGTCGGTCCTGAGCAAGAAGGGATACAACACTGCTGTCGGAGACGAGGGAGGGTTTGCGCCGAACCTGAAATCCAACGATGAGGCAATCGATGTCATTCTCCAAGCCATTGAGGCGACAGGCTACGCGCCCGGCAGCGATGTCTACATTGCGCTTGATCCGGCGGCAAGCGAATTCATGAAAGACGGGAAATATGTGTTCCACAAATCCGACAACAGTACAAAGACCGCTGCACAGATGGTAGAGTACTGGGAGCACTGGGTGAATCAGTACCCCATCATCTCGATCGAAGACGGCATGGGTGAGAACGATTGGGAAGGGTGGAAACTGATGACAGATCGGCTCGGTCACAAGATCCAGCTGGTCGGGGATGATCTCTTCGTTACGAACACCTCCTTTCTCCAGAAGGGCATCGACATGGGGGTGGCGAACGCGATTCTCGTCAAGGTGAATCAGATCGGTTCTCTCACGGAAACCCTTGATGCGGTAGGATTGGCGAAACGGGCGGGCTATGCGGCGGTCATCAGCCACCGCTCGGGAGAAACGGAAGACACAACCATTGCCGACATCGCTGTTGCAACGAACGTCGGCCAGATAAAGACGGGATCGGCGAGCAGAACCGATCGCGTAGCAAAATATAATCAGCTTCTTCGCATTGAGGAGGAACTGGGAACCACCGCTTCCTACGCGGGCATCACTGCGTTCAAGAGGAAGTAGCCGTATTGCACACGCGAGGGAAGGCTCCATGATCAAGCCACGGAAGATCGTCTTTGGAACGGATGGCTGGCGGGCGGTCATCGCCGATGACTTCACCTTTGTCAATCTTGAGAAGGTGGCGCTGGCGACCGCCCGGTACTTCAAGCAGCACAAGAAGATCAAGAACGGGATAGTCATCGGCTATGATGCACGGTTCATGTCCCGTGAATTCGCCGAGAAATCTGCGGAGGTGATAGCCAATGCCGGCATTTCTGTGTTGCTCTCTGACGGCATCGCCACGACACCGGCGGTCTCGCTGATGACGAAGCTGGAGCGTGCAGCGGGGGGTGTGGTTATCACGGCCAGCCACAATCCCGCGAAGTACAACGGCTTCAAGATCAAGGGGGACTATGGCGGGCCGGCACATCCGGAAATGGTTGCAGACCTTGAGCGACACCTTGCAAAGGTTATGAGGTTGAAGAGGCCGCCGAAGGGGCGGCACACGTTCCAGGAACTCGTCGATAGGGGAACGATCCGTCTCATCGGGATGAAGCAGCGATATCTTGATGATCTCATGACAAAGATTGATTTTGAGAGAATACGGGAATCGGGTATCCGCATACTCTACGATGCAATGCACGGTGCGGGCCAGAACGTCATCCGGTCTGTGCTCCCCACAGTGGCTGAAATCCGGGGCACGTTCAACCCATCGTTTGGGGGAGCGAATCCCGAGCCGCTTGCGCACAACCTTGCCGAGTTAATGCAGCGGGTGAAGAACGAGGGATACAACATCGGTCTGGCCACCGACGGTGATGCTGATCGCATCGGGGCGGTTGATGAGCAGGGTCAGTTTGTGGATTCGCACAGGATCTTCTCTCTGCTGTTGAAGTACCTCGTCGAGCAGAAGGAAATGACGGGAGAGGTGGCAAAGTCGTTTTCCGTGACAACAATGGTTGATGATCAGTGTGCGAGGTACGGCCTGACCCTCCACGAAACCGCGATCGGCTTCAAGCACCTCTGCCGGTTGATGACCGAGCGGGACATCCTGCTGGCCGGCGAGGAGAGCGGCGGGCTTGGTGTGAAGGGTCATATCCCCGAGCGCGACGGTATCTTCCTGGGTCTTCTGCTGTGCGAGATGATGGCGGTTCGGGGGAAGCCGCTGAGCGCGCTCGTTGAAGAGCTCATGCAGGAGTATGGGTATCACGAGTTCAGGCGCGTCGATCTCCACGTGACCGAGAAACGGAAGGCTGCGATTATGAAACGCTTCCGGGGCGCGCTGCGGGACATCGGGGGCGTTCCAGTGACCGGGCGGAAGGATACCGACGGCACAAAGTACTTCGTTGAAGGCGGCTGGGTGCTTGTGAGAGCTTCGGGGACGGAACCACTCGTCCGGTTCTACGCTGAAGCCGGGAGCCGGGAGAAGGTCGACACCCTGCTGGAAGACGCGATCGGGGAGGGGGAGGTATGAGGACCGGGGGCGCATGCGCATGAGCGGGAAGACGCACTGAAATGCAAACACGTGTCTACTATACGGTCATGTCCGATGGTACCGTCAAGCAGTTGAATCCGTTTACGGGAACGGAAGTGTGGGCGGTGGGAGGTCGGAAGAGCAAGCCGATTGCCAACGCCGTCGTTGCTCGTGCTACTCCCATCGAACGTCGTGACCCAGAGGACTACTGCAGTTTCTGCCGTGCGCGCTACTTTGAAGTCGCTCCGGAGAAATCCCGCCTCGTACGCCGCAACGGCGGATGGCAGCATATTGACAAGATGGCTCCGGACAAGTACACGGAGACGGTCGCGGAATTCCGCCGCGTGGGGAACATGTTTGAGATTGTCACCCTGGAGTACTGGCGCAAGAACTACGCCTACAAGCTCCCCGCAGAGCTCGTCAAGTGGAGGGATGCCTACCTCTCCAATCCTGTCGGCCTCAAGCACATTACCGACATTGTCCACTACAAATTGCTGCAGGAAGGGAAGACGGAAGAGGAGATCGACAAGATCCCCGTTGCGGATAAGCTTGCCATAGCCGACGCGTTCTTCGGCGGGGGTCACGAACAGATCATCGCGCAGCGGCACTACAAATCTGGGGCGCAGTCGACTGCAGATCTCTACTCCTCGGGAGAGATGACAGAGGAAGAGCACTTCCAGTACTTCAGAATGACGATTGACGCGATGCGGGACATCATGCTCAACAACAGGTATGTCCGTTACGTGAGCGTCTTCCAGAACTGGCTGCGGTCAGCAGGGGCGTCGTTTGATCATCTGCACAAGCAGCTCGTCGCGGTTGATGAGTGGGGCGCGTCCATCTCGAACCAGATCAAAATGTTGAGAGATGATCCAAACGCATTTAACGATCTGGCGGCGAATTTCGCAGCGCATCACAATCTCGTCTTTGCGGAAAACGAGTTTGCCCTTGCCCTCGTGGGAATTGGCCACCGGTATCCGACGATTGAGATCTTCTCACGGTCTGACAGCGGCCGCCCGCATGAACATACTGACGAGGAAATCCGAGGCATGAGCAACCTCGTGCACGCGATTCATTCCGCGATGGGAAGTCAGATCTCGTGCAACGAGGAGTGGTACTACACACCGGTCGATGCGGTCTACAAGATGCCCTGGCACGTGCTGATTAAGTGGCGCGTCACCGTACCAGCAGGGTTTGAGGGGGGGACGGGCATCTTCATCAATCCGATGACGCCGATTGACCTGCGTGACGTCATGGTACCCCGGATGTACAAGCTGCGCGATGAGGGGAAGATTACGTGGCTCAGGATCGCGGAAGAGTGCCGCGTGGACCCCAATCCGTTGAAGTACTACCTGCGGTAGAGGGCTGGTCGCTCCCCCGTCGCTGGACGCTCTCCACGGTCCTGCCCCATAGCCTCTTCTCTCCAGTCCCGATCACGACTCGCGTCAAGAACCACATCCGTACAGGAAGATGATCTCGGCTGTTGACATCAAATTGCGATTCGGTGACAATGTCCTGTTCGACAATGTGTCGTTCCAGATCGGCCCGCGGGACCGTATAGGTCTTGTTGGCTCCAACGGATCGGGAAAATCCACATTGCTGAAGATCCTCGCAGGCGAAGCGGTTCCCGACGGAGGAAGAGTCACACGACCAAGGCACCTGACGGTTGGCCTTCTGCCTCAGGAGGGGATCGGGCTGGGAGGGAGAACGTTGTACGACGAGGCAGAGTCCGTTTTTGCTGACGCCCTCGAGACGGAGCGGCGGATGGAGGAGCTTGAGCGGCAGCTCTCCCGGGAAGCTGACGACGCGGAAGAACATGCATACGCACTTGAGCTGTATGGGGAACTCCAGCAGAGCCTGGAGTCCTCAGACGTCTATCGCAGAAAGGCGGAGATTGAGCGGGTGCTTTCCGGCCTGGGCTTCAGTCCCGGGGATTCCTCTCGGAGTACGGACGAATTCAGCGGGGGATGGCAGATGCGGATTGCACTTGCCAAACTGCTGCTCGGGAGGCCCTCGCTCCTTCTGCTCGACGAGCCTACGAATCATCTGGATCTTGACTCACTCCAGTGGCTCGAAGGCTACCTCAAGGAGTACAGAGGCGCAGTACTGCTCGTATCCCATGATCGCCGATTTCTCGACACGCAGACCGGAGAAACCTTCGAGTTGAGCCAGGGTCGGTTGACGGAGTACGCAGGGAACTACAGCTTTTACGAGAAAACAAAGGAGGAGCGTCTAAGACAGCTCCGGGCGGCGAAGAAGAACAAAGAAAAAGAGATCAAGCAGGCCGAACGGTTTATCGAGCGGTTCCGCTACAAGGCGACCAAAGCGCGGCAGGTGCAGAGCAGAGTCAAGACGTTGGGCAGGATGGAGAGGATTGAGATTGAGGAGGAGGAAGACACTCTCCGTCTCGCGTTTCCGACGTGCAGAGAGCCCGGACGGTCGATTCTGCAGCTCCGCAGCGTCGTGAAGCGATACGGGACCCATATGGTGTTTCAGAACGTGGATATGGACATCGGGCGGGGCGACAGGATTGCATTTGTCGGCGTGAATGGAGCGGGGAAATCGACACTTGCACGTATCATTGCGGGTGTTGAGCCTTTTGACTCCGGTGAGCGTCTCGTGGGGCACGGTGTCGTTGTCTCGTATTTTGCCCAGCACCAAGCGGAAGAGCTTGACGCGGCAAAGAGTGTCTTCCAGACGGTAGAGGAGGTGGCCGCAGGGGAAGTGCGGCCACGGCTGAGGACACTTCTCGGCAGGTTTCTCTTCAGCGGGGATGACGTGCACAAGAGTGTCGGGGTGCTCTCGGGAGGGGAGAAGAGCCGGCTGGCGCTTGCGAAGATGCTGGTGCAGCCTGCCAATTTCCTCGTGATGGACGAACCGACAAACCATCTCGACATGCAGTCAAAAGGCGTCCTCCAGCACGCCTTGAACGCCTTTGAGGGCAGCTATGTCGTTGTGTCGCACGACCGTGATTTTCTGGATCCCCTGGTGAACAGGGTGGTCGACCTGAACGGGGGCCGGGCACGGATATTCATCGGGAACGTGAGCGAGTTCACCGCGAAGAGGCAGCGGGAAGGGGGAAGCGGTGCGACCCCCGCTCCGCACACAATGCAGCGGGCATCCGACACGAAGATGCGGAGGCGGCAGGAGGCCGAGGTGCGTCAGAGCCGTTCCCGGCGTGCAAAGCCGCTCCGGGAAGAGATCTCACGCATCGAACGCTCAATAGACGAAAAGGAGCGGCGAAAGAGGGAATGCGAGCGGCTGATGGGAGATCCGGAGTTCTACCGGGGCGGTGACCGGGTGAAGGAGATTACCGGCGAGTACAGGATGCTTGAAGATGCGCTCCAGCGGGAGTACGTTCGCTGGAATGAGCTGCACGCAGAGCTGGAGGAGCTGACCCAGAAACAGCAGTCTCCCGGGACAGTGAAATGAAACGGGGCGATGAAGTTGTTCTCACCGTGGAGGGTGTTTCCAACGACGGAAAAGCCGTTGGTAGAGTAGAGGGGTTTGTCGTGTTTGTTCGGGGAGGTGCACCGGGGGATGTCGCGCGGGTAAGGGTCGTGCGGGCACGACGACGGTACGCAGAAGCGGCAATCGTCGAGCTCGTTCAGCCGTCGGCCGATCGAACAGCACCCCGCTGCCGCCACTTCGGTGAGTGTGGCGGGTGCACATGGCAGCATGTGACGTATGAGGTTCAGCTCGGCTTCAAGCGGCAGCACGTGCTGGACAGCCTCGAGAGGATCGGAGGATTCGCGGGACTTTCCGTTCAGCCTGTCATTGCCGCAGATGAGCCGTTCTTCTACCGAAACAAGATGGAATTCTCGTTTGGCGAACGCTGGCTTTCCGACGCCGAGATGGAGAGCCTGCGTGATGGTATCCCGGGCAGCATTGATCGCTTTGCCCTGGGCTTGCACATCCCGCTACGGTTCGATCGGGTGCTCAATATTGAGGAGTGCTGGCTTCAGTCGGAGAGGAGCTCGCAGATTCTGCATGTTGTGCGGTCCTTCTGTCGGGAGCGCGGACTGTCCATCTACTCCACAATGACCCATGAGGGCTATCTGCGCAATCTCGTCATCCGGGAGAGCAAGCGCACAGGTGAGCGGATGGTCAACCTCGTTACGAGCGAGGACCGGCCGCCTGTCATGGAAGAACTCTCGGCGCTGTTGCTGAGCCGGTTTTCAGATATCACAACGATCTGCAACAACGTTACGCAGAGGAAAGCCCTTGTCGCAGTGGGGGAGAGCGAGCGTGTCTATCACGGCCCGGGCTACATTACCGAAAAGATCGGCAACAAACTCTTTCGCGTTTCAGCGAACTCGTTCTTCCAGGCGCATACGGCCCAGACCGAAAAGCTCTACGACGCCGTGAGACAGCTGGCGTCTCTTGTCCGGGGCGATGTGGTGTATGATCTCTATTCGGGAACCGGGGCGATTGCACTCACCCTGTCTGATGACGTGGAGGAGGTGGTCGGTGTGGATGCGGCCGAGTCTGCCGTGGCTGATGCGCGCCGGAATGCCGCGTTGAACAGCGTGCGCAACTGTGACTTCATCGCAGGTGATCTGAAAGAAAAGCTGACGCGTGACACGGGCTGGCTGGGGCAACACAGGCTGCCAAGCGTTGTCATTATCGACCCGCCACGTGCGGGTGCTCACGAGAAGGTCTTGCAGCAGATCCTCAGGCTCAAACCCCACCGGATCATCTACGTCAGCTGTAACCCTGCCACGCAGGCCCGGGATCTTGCAGTTCTCTGCTCGACAGGCGTCTACGCGATTCAGGCAGTCCAGCCCGTCGACATGTTCCCTCACACCAGTCATGTGGAAAACGTCGTCGCGCTGCGCGGGCGCGAATGAAGAGCATCCGTCCCCCCTGGGATCATGCGAGATGGTCTTCGAAGAAGCCCACCACCCTCCGGCGGTACTCGAGACCGCCCACTTCAACCATATCACTGTGCCGGGCGCCCTGGAGCAGCCAGAGTTGTTTCGGGTCGTTGGCCTGTGCCCATACCGCTTCGGAGTAGGCTGGCTTGATGAGGTCGTCGGCCGTTCCGTGCAGCACGAAGAAAGGAACATGGACGCGTTGCACCGCGGCAAGCGGGGAAACGGCATTTGCCTTGAAGTGAGCCAGGTATTCGGATCGCTTGATGACGATGTTTCTCAGATAGTGCCACGGGAGCTTGATCATGCGTTTCTGGTAGTCATCGAAAATCGTCCTGAGCGTCGAGAAGCCGCTCTCAGCTATGACGGCGGCGACCCTGGTGTCGTTGGCGGCGACCTGGACCGCTACTGCAGCACCCATGGAGTTCCCGAAGAGACCGATCTTCCCGATGGCGGTATCGGAGCGTGACAGGAGATGCGAGATGACTCTGCTCGTGTCGTGTTTCTCGTAGAAGCCGTAGGTACAGAATGTACCACCACTCTCACCGTGTCGCCGGGAATCATAGAGGAACACATTGAAGCCTCTCTCCAGAAGCATCTGCGCGACAGGAAGCCCTGCGATCTTGCATTCGCTTACCCCGTGCAAGTAGATGATCGTCCCCCGGGGATTTCCCGGCGCTCTGAGGAACCAGCAACTGAGGGGAATGCCCTCACATGTGTGTAGGGTCAATTGTTCGCATTCGGCGGGGAGATCGGAAGGGTGGAGCAAGGAAGTGTGCCGGCGGTAGTAGTCAACGGTGCGGCGGTATGGTTGCATGAGCATGAAGGGACCAATGACGAAGATCAGCATCGAGAAGAACAGGAGGAAAAACAGGGTAAATAGAGCGAGGAGAAAAATGATGGTCATCCGAAAATATACAGACCGGCTGTGCAGGAAGCAACAGAAGGTCCTTTTTTGCATATGCTCGCTGTTCTTAGTATATTGATCGGCCTCCAGTTGCGCGGAGCTCATGCTGCCGAAACGCGTTGCGATCATTCATGAGTGGTTTACTTCTATGCGGGGGGGCGAGAAGTGTGTCGAGGCCATGTGCGAGGAGTTTCCGCAGGCAACGCTCTTCACGCTCCTTCACGTGGAGGGCTCTGTATCCCCCGTGATCGAGCGGATGCCCATCCGCACCTCCTTTGTTCAACATCTCCCGTTCGCCGCGCAGCGCTACCGCCACTACCTTCCGCTCTTTCCTGTTGCGATCCAGCAGTTTGACCTGAGCAGATTTGACTGCGTCATAAGCTCACACCATTGTGTTGCAAAGGGGGTGCGCGTTCCGGATCGCGCACTGCACATCTGCTACTGCTATACTCCTATGCGGTACATCTGGGGGCAGTACGATGACTACTTTGGACCGGGGCGTGCTGGGTTGCTCACGCGGCTTGGAATGCGTTGTGTGGTGGGACCCCTGAGGCGGTGGGACGTCCGGACGGCGGCGAACCCTCATCACTTCGTAGCCATATCAGAGAATGTCCGCGGACGCATTTTCAGGATCTACGGTCGGGAGGCAGATCTCATTTACCCTCCCGTAGACACGAAGCGGTTCACGGCAAGCAGCAGGGATGAAGGGTGGTTCCTCGTTGTGAGCGCCCTTGTTCCGTACAAGCGGGTTGACCTGGCAATTGAGGCATGCAACCGGACCGGCGACAGACTGGTGATCGTTGGAGAGGGCCCGGACCGGGGGAGGCTGCGGGATCTGGCTGGACCGACGGTGGAGTTTAGGGGCTGGCAGCCGGACGATCAATTGAAAGAGATCTACGGGCGGTGTTCCGCACTGTTGTTTCCCGGTGAGGAAGACTTCGGAATTGTACCTCTGGAGGCCATGGCGTCGGGCAAGCCGGTCATTGCCTACGGAAAGGGGGGTGCGCTGGAGACCGTTCTGGAGACCCCCGGAGAGCGGACGGGTGTGTTGTTCCGGGAGCAGAGCGTGGAGGCTCTTGTCGGGGCGATCGAGGAGTACAGGAGGATCTCGTTTGACCCCGGGGCCCTCCGCGGTTTTGCCGCGGGATTCGACCGGGAGCTCTTCAAGAGGAAACTACGGGACTACGTGGAACGGCGCTGGCAGGAGTTTTCCTTAGGATCTTCTCAACTCTAAGTAATGCAAGGAGTTACCGGAATCCTTTGTTGACATTTGGATCCGTTTTTGGTATATTTTTCGTTCACATCAGTGAGGAATTGCGATGTCTAGGCCGGCCCGGCGCCGTCAGAAGAGCCCCCGACTCTATGACATTCTCATCGTATCACTTGGCGAGGGAAGCAGGACCCGTAAGTTCCGCGCAAGCAGAATGTCCGCTGTGCTCGTTGTAGTCGGGGCATTTCTCCTGAGCGTGATGATTACGCTGGTCGTCCTTATGTTCACGCCGGTGGCAATGTACGTCCCGCTGCCCAGCCCGCTCCTGGAGGAGAAGTACGGCAGGCAGATTGCGGAAACACAGCAGCAGCTTACCCATCTTGCTGGGGAGGTGTTTCTCCTGCGCGACTACAATCTCCAGCTCCGGAAGGCACTGGGCGAAAATATCCAGAGAGATTCATCGCTTGACTGGACGCTGCCGCCCTCCTTTTCCCTTGAGAGACGGGAAGGTCCACCGCGCAGCTCGTCCCCCGGTTCGCCTCAGCCCACATTCGGTGCGGTCCCTGTGGCGGCGCGAAGCATCTCGGATATCCCGTGGCCTTCCACCTACAGTGCGGCTGCCAGACGGAGCGGAGCGTCGCACGCCCGTTTTCCCCTCCTTATGCCTACGGAAGGATACGTCACGCAGGGCTTTGATCCCCAGCGCGGGCACTTTGGCATGGATATCGCAGGCAAGCGTGGCACCCCTGTACACGCTGCGAGCGCTGGCCGCGTTCTCTTTTCCGGCTGGACATATGAAGACGGAAACACGGTGATTGTCTCGCACGGCGGGAGCGTCCTCACCGTATACAAGCACAACCAGGCATTGCTTGTGAACGCGCACACCACCGTCAAGCGTGGTGAGGCGATTGCATTGCTCGGGACATCTGGGAAGACCAGCCTGGGCCCGCATCTCCACTTCGAGGTGTGGATGGATGGTATCCCCCACGACCCTGATGAGTTTGTGTTGCGTGCAGCGAATCGACAATAGGTGGAGACTACAGCATGGCGGAGAAACACGACAGCGGCGAACTGAGTTTTGTCGGTCCCGGGACAACGGTGGAGGGGAAGATTCGAACAGAGGGGAGCATCCGTATAGACGGGAAACTTGTAGGGGAACTCTTTGCGAAATCCAACGCTGCGGTCGGGATCAACGGGATCGTTGAAGGGACAGTAGCCGCGAAGAACGTGTCCCTTGCGGGAAAAGTGCACGGGACCGTCACGGCAACCGAGAAGCTGATCCTTGAAGAGAAGTCCGTCATGAAGGGTGATATCCGTGCGTCCCGACTGGTGATTGACGAAGGGGCCATGTTCGACGGGAATTGTGCCATGAGCACACAGCCAGCCCAGTCGAAGTCAGGATAGCGCACGAGGTGGCTGAAGTCATGCAGCAGAAGACGGGCCGGTGGTGGAGCAGTGAGGGGACGACCTACCTTACGATGGGGATGCAACTTGCCCTGTCGGTCATCGTTTTCTTCTTTCTGGGCAGGTGGCTGGACGGGATGCTGGAAACGAGCCCCTGGTTGATGATTGTTGGTCTCGCGCTCGGGATTGTGGGGGGATTCATCAAATTCTTCACCACGGCGGTGTCCCTGGGCAGGAAAGCGAATGGTGAAGCGGAGAGACGTCGAAGGGAGAAAGAGGTTGAGGATTGACGGCGGGTTTCTCAGGAGGGTCGCTCTGGTGATTGTTGTCGTGGGGCTTTTGCTTGCCTACCCGCTGGCGGCGTACGCATCACGGGATACCATCGTTGCGACGGTTGCGGGGGCCATGCTCAGCACGGTCAACGTTCTCCTTGGCTATCTCGCAATAGAGTATTCGTTCCAGAAGTCGTACTCGACGTTTCTGAAGGCTGTGCTCGGCGGCATGGGTGTTCGGATGCTGCTGATCCTCGGTGCGATGATCTTTCTGATTCTCCAGTACAGGGTCAACGCGGTTGCGTTGACGTTCTCGATGTTCGGGTTCACCGTGATCTACCTGGCACTGGAGGTCCTCTATATTCAGAAGAAGGTGGTTGTCAGGAACCGGGAGTAGCATGAATACTGCAGTTGATTCGCTTTCCCAGCAATCGCACCTTGACACCCTCGGCGGGCAGGGGGTTGCTGGGGGAGCTCACGGCGGCGAGAATCTCTTTGCCGAACTGCTGCGTCACTTGGAGGATTCCCATGAACTGGAGACACCGTTCGGTCATGTTCATCTTCCCGAGTTCCCCCCCGTTGATGTGTTTGGCCTCACGGTAGATCTCTCCATTACCAAGCATGTGCTCTTCGTCTGGATTGCGGCTGTTCTTCTCTGCGTTGTTGCGATCAGCGTGGCGCGGAAATACACCCGAACGGAGGTGCCGAAGGGTTTCACAAACTTCTTTGAGGCGATGGTGGTCTTTGTCCGCGACGAGGTTGCCGTGTACAACATGGGCCCCCGCGGGATCCGGTACACACCGTATCTGCTGACGACGTTCTTCTTCATCCTGTTGATGAATCTCCTTGGCCTGGTTCCGTACGGCGCCACTGCGACCGCAAACGTCAGCGTGACGGCAGGTCTCGCACTTATTGCGTTCCTGATGATCAATGGTGCCTCCATGCGTGCTCAGGGTGTGGGGCACTGGCTTGCACACCTGACCGGAGGCGTCCACTGGGCTCTCTGGCCCATCATTGTCCCTATTGAGATCATCGGACTTTTTACAAAGCCTTTCGCCCTCTGCATCCGGCTCTTTGCAAACATGAACGGCGGGCACCTGGTAATCGTATCGCTCATTGGACTGATTTTTCTCTTCCAGAGCTACATCATTGCCATTGCTCCTGCAGGATTTGTCGTTGGCATCCTGTTCCTCGAACTCTTCGTGGCGGTTCTACAGGCATACATATTCACCATGTTGACGGCGACGTTTATGGGGCTGGGAATGCAGGAATCCGGTCACGGAGCAGAGGAAGCGCATTCCTGAATCTCATCAAGCAACGGCAGTATTTTGTCCATCACATTATTGACAGGAGAACAACTATGGATGCAGTCGGTCTGGGATATCTTGCAGCAGGTATCGGAGCAGCGTTGACCATTATCGGCGCTGGACATGGCATTGGAAAGCTTGCCGCAGCGGCTATGGAGGCAAGCGGGAGGCAGCCTGAGGTTGCAGGACCGGTGCGGACATCCATGCTGATCGCGGCTGCCCTCATCGAAGGCGTTACCTTCTTTTCTCTGGCGATCTGCATCATTCTTGCGACAAAGTAGCAAAGGCGGGGAAATACTATGTTGGAGATCAACCCAGGTCTCATTGTCTGGACGATCGTCACGTTTATTGCGGTGCTGGTGATACTCCGGGCGGCGGCGTGGAAACCGATCCTGGAAGTACTGACCCGGCGGGAAGAGAAGATCCGGGGCCAGCTTGACCAGGCTCAGCGCGCGCAGGAGGAGGCCCAGCGGCTTCTGGAGGAGAACAAGAGGCAGCTTGCTGAGGCGGGAGAGCAGTCTCAACGGATCATACGGGAGGGGCGGCAGGCGGCTGAGAAGTTGAAATCAGAAATTGTCGACAGGGCCGACGCAAGTGCGCGTTCAATGATCGATCAGGCTAAGGCAGAGATACTGCGGGAGAAGGAATCGGCGCTCCAGGAGCTGAGGACGGAAGTTGCCGATCTGGCCATCGGTGTGGCCGGCAAGATCCTCGATGCTGACCTCGACACGCCCAAGCAGCGAAAACTCGTCGACGCCGCCATCAAGGATATGGGGAAGGCCGGGAAGGAATGAGGAACATTCGCGTAGCGCGCCGGTATGCGTCTGCCCTTCTGGTTGCCGGGGAAGAGGGGGGAGCGCTGGAGGTGATTTCCCGCGACCTTGATCGGGTGGGTGAGGTTATCGAGGCATCACGGGAATTTCTGCTGCTTCTCCGGAGTCCTGTTGTCTCTGCGCAGAAGAAGACCGCCGTGGTGGAGGAACTGTTCGGGCCCCATGTCGGAGGGGAGGCAATGATGTTCATGAAGCTGCTGGTGCGGAAGAAGAGGGAGGAGTACCTGCCCGACGTCATCGAACAGTTTCGCGCTCTGATGGACGAAGTGCAGGGTATTGTGGCGGCTGAAGTGACCTCCGCGGTGGGGCTGTCGGCGGACCAGGAGCGGCGTCTGCAGAAGCAGCTGGAGCAGCACACGGGGAAGCGGGTGCGGATGTACCGGAGGCTCGATAGCTCGATTCGCGGCGGTGTTGTCGTTCGGATCGGGGATACCGTCATTGATGGGAGTATCACACACCAGCTTGCTCTCCTGCGGGAACGCATGGTGGAGGGTGGGCGCGTCGAGCACGAGATGTAATTAGGAAACAGAGGGCAGGAGAATGGCAGAAGTCAGACCAGACGAAGTATCGGCTATACTGAGAAAGCAGCTCGCCGGTTTTGACAAAGAGATCGACATCTATGACATCGGGACAGTGTTGCAGGTGGGGGACGGCGTTGCGCGCGTATACGGGTTGACAAAAGCTCTCATGAGCGAGCTGATCGAATTCCCCCATGGCGTGTTCGGTATGGTGCTCAATCTCGAGGAGGATAACGTCGGATGCATCCTGTTCGGGGAAAGCAGCGAGATCAAGGAGGGGGACATCGTCAAGCGGACCGGCAGAGTAGCATCGCTTCCGGTCGGGGATGCACTCCTCGGGAGGGTGGTCAACCCCCTCGGGCAACCGGCGGACGGACGGGGGCCGATTGCCTCTGACAAGTTCATGCCGATAGAGCGCAAAGCCCTCGGGGTGATCCAGCGACAGCCTGTCAAGGAGCCTCTCCAGACCGGATTGAAGGCGGTGGACGGCATGATTCCTATCGGGAGAGGGCAGCGCGAGCTGATCATTGGCGACCGCCAGACAGGCAAGACCGCAATCGCCATTGATGCGATTATCAACCAGAAGTATACCCACACCGAGAAGGCGAAGGGTGAAGGTATACGACCGGTGTACTGTATTTACGTGGCGGTGGGACAGAAAAGCTCAACAGTCGCACAGGTGGTGGACAAGCTCCAGGAGGAAGGAGCGATGGAGTACACCACGGTCATCGTGGCGACAGCGAGTTATCCGGCGCCAATGCAATACATTGCTCCCTACGCGGGCGCAACGCTGGGCGAGTATTTTCGTGACAGTGGTCGGCACGCCCTTGTGGTGTATGACGACCTCTCGAAGCAGGCTCAGGCCTACCGGCAGGTCTCACTCCTGCTGCGACGGCCGCCCGGGCGGGAGGCTTACCCCGGTGACGTGTTCTACCTCCATTCCCGGCTCCTGGAACGAGCCTCAAAGCTGAGTGATGAGCTCGGCGGGGGGAGTCTCACAGCGCTGCCGATCATCGAAACGCAGGCGGGTGATGTGTCGGCGTACATCCCGACAAACGTTATATCCATCACTGATGGACAGATCTACCTGGAGCCTGGCATGTTCAACGTGGGTATTCGTCCGGCGATCAATGTTGGTATCTCCGTCTCACGCGTGGGCGGGAACGCCCAAATCAAGGCAATGAAGAAGGTTGCCGGCAGCCTTCGGCTCGACCTTGCGCAGTATCGTGAGCTGGAAGCCTTTGCGAAATTCGGCTCGGATTTGGAAAAATCAACTCTGGCCCAGTTACGACGGGGCTCGCGGCTCGTTGAACTGCTGAAGCAGGACCAGTATTCCCCGATGCCCGTGGAGAACCAGGTTGTGAGCATCTTTGCTGGCACGAAAGGGTACCTTGACGAAATCCCGCTGGAGGAGGTCCGACGCTTCGAGGGGGAACTTCTGGATGCGATGGAGGCGAGACATGGGGAGCTCCTGAGGGAGATCGCGGAGAAGAAGGAGTTGACGGAAGAGACGACAGAGAAACTGCACGGGATCCTGAAGGAATTCAGCGGGGTGTTCTCGGTGCCGGCGGGCGGATAGAGATGGCTACCCTTCGTGAAGTCCGGAGCCGCATTGCGGGGGTCAAATCGACCCAGAAGATCACCAGGGCCATGAAGATGGTGGCTGCGGCAAAGCTCCGCCGCGCGCAGTCGGCAGTAGTTGAGGTACGCCCGTATGCCCGGACGATGCAGCGACTGCTTCAGAAACTGCTGATGGAGACTGAGGGGTTTGCAGCAGACTACGTTTGGCCGAGAGACGTTCGTGCCGTCGCACTGCTGGTGGTGACATCGGATCGTGGGTTGTGCGGCGGATTTAACGCAAACCTTCTTCGTTTCGCAATGGACCACATCGGGGCAAAGTATCCCCAATGGTATGAGCAGGGACGAATCTCACTCTACTGTGCTGGCCGGAAGGGTTTCGACTTCTTTGCCCGTCGTCACCTACCCGTTGAGAAGAAATTTGTTGGCCTCTATGACAAGCTCAACTTCGGTGATGCCAAAGGGATTGCCGGGTCACTTATCGAGGGCTACCTCGGGCGGCAATTCGACCGGGTCGAAGTGATCTACAACGAGTTCAAGTCGGCTGCGCGTCACGATGCAATTGTGGAGCAGTTCCTGCCTGTTCTGCGGGAAGCGGGGGAGATGGGGTCAGGCCCCGGAAGGGCGGAGGTTCCACCCGACTACATTTATGAGCCTTCAGGGGAGGTAATCCTTGGGTCGCTCCTTCCGAGACATCTCGATTTTCAAATCTGGCGCATACTCCTGGAGTCCAATGCGGCTGAACAGGGCGCTCGCATGACCGCAATGGATAACGCCACCGAGAATGCCAACGAGCTCATCGAGTACCTCCAGCTTCAATACAATAAGGCGCGGCAGGCGGGAATAACGAAGGAGCTGCTGGAGGTGGTGAGCGGGGCAGAAGCGCTGTCGCAGGCCTGAGAACTCGAGGGGTGAAGAGATGATGAAGCACCGCTGCGTTTGGCGGCGGTGCTTTCATTTTCTCTGGTTGAAAAGGAGGGGGGTTCTGCGTATATTTTATGTCACTGTGCAATTGCGGCACTATGACTATCCTGGCGGCTGTGGACCATGTTCGATGAGCTGAGCAGAAAACTCGATGGCGTTCTGAAGAACCTTCGTGGACAGGGGAGAGTCTCCCAGGAGAATGTTGCGCAGACTCTCCGCGAGGTCCGGCGCGCCCTGCTTGATGCGGACGTAAATTACAGGGTGGCACGGAGTTTCATCGACAGGGTCATGGAGCGGGCCGTCGGGCAGGAGGTCATGCAGAGCATCACCCCCGGGCAGCTGATTGTGAAAATCATTCACGATGAGCTTGTGGCGCTGCTCGGCACGGTTCATGAGGAGATCTGCTTCTCCGACCTTCCCCCCACCGTCATTCTTGTGGCGGGACTGCAGGGTTCGGGGAAGACGACCTTCTGTGCCAAGCTGGCATTGCACCTGCACGGTCAGGGTCGTCACCCGCTGCTTGCCGCCGCCGATGTCCACAGACCTGCAGCGGTAGATCAGCTCGTGGCGCTGGGGGGGGCGCTCCGTATACCGGTCTACAGTGAGGTCGGGGGCGATGCCGTGACTGTTGCCGCACACGCGGTTGATTATGCACGGAAGAATGCCCGTGATACCGTCATTGTCGATACGGCCGGTAGACTCCACGTCGATGAGGAAATGATGGTGGAGGTCGAGGCGATCAAGCGTACGACTTCACCGAATGAAATCCTGTTCGTCGTGGATGCAATGACGGGGCAGGACGCCGTGAACACCGCAAAGGCGTTTCACGAGAGACTACAGTTCCACGGGGCCGTCCTGACGAAGATGGATGGCGACTCGCGGGGTGGCGCGGCCCTCTCGCTGCGTGCCACGGTGGGAGCCCCGATCAAGTTCGTGGGTGTCGGTGAAAAACCGGAGGCGCTCGAGCGCTTCCATCCCGAACGGATGGCTTCCCGGATTCTGGGGATGGGTGATGTTCTCACCCTGGTTGAAAAGGCCCAGGAGCGATTCGACGAGGAAAGGGCGGGCCGCCTTGAGCAGAAGCTGAGGCGGGCAACGTTCACCCTAGAGGATTTCCTGGAGCAGATCCAGGAGATGAGAAACATGGGCCCGCTGGACCAGCTCATCGGAATGATTCCCGGAATGCACAAGCTCCCGCAGGGCGCAAGCATCGATGAGCGTGCCCTGAACCGCGTTGAGGCGATCATCCGATCCATGACGCGGGAAGAGAGACACAGACCGCACATCATCAACGGAAGCAGGCGAAAGCGGATTGCGCAGGGGAGCGGGACGAGTGTCCAGGACGTGAACAGGCTGATGAAGCAGTTTGACCAGATGCAGAAGATGATGAAGGCTGTCACGAAGAAAGGTAAGTCCGGACGGAAGCTCCGGGGCGTACAATTGCCCGCGGGTTTCTGAGAAGCGCGGAGAGAGTATCAGACACTAGCAAGGAGGAACGTTCCATTGGCTGTACGTTTGCGACTACGCCGGATCGGGAAGAAGAAGAATCCGGTATACCAGATTGTTGCCGCTGATTCCCGTAAGGCACGTGACGGAAGATTCCTGGAGGTCGTCGGGCGGTACGAACCGCAGCATGCCCCGGTACTCATCGAGACCAAGGACAAGCGTGTCCTGCATTGGTTGAAGAACGGGGCCCACCCGACGGACACCGTACGGAGTCTGTTTCAGACAACCGGATTGTGGTACAGGTGGACGCTGACCCGAAACGGGTTGGATGAGGCCCGCGTTGCCACGGAGATGGAGAAGTGGGAGATGGCGCAACCCCTGAAGCGTCAGCGAAGGGAAGCGCGCAAGGCCAAGCGTGCAGATGCACGCCGCAAGGCAAAGAAGAGTCCGGAGCCGGAGTCCACACCCGCCCAGGAGGGTGAGAGTACGCCTGCAGCTGAGCAATCCTGACGCGACCGGTTCGATTGAGCGGTCACTGTCGGGATGTTCGTAGGCCGCTGCACCCCTGCGAACCACCGACGATGTGGGGCATCCTTCGCCGGTGTCTCTGCCAGTACACAGGATGACCAGCTCAACGGAGATTCGCTATGAGAGAGTTCCTGGAATTCATCGTGAAACATCTCGTGGATCACCCGGATCAGGTGGCCCTGGAGCAGGAAGATCAGGACAACAAGGTGACCTTCAAGTTGAAGGTCGGGCAGGGGGAAGTCGGAAAAGTGATAGGGAAGAACGGCCGAACGGCGCAGGCAATGAGGGTGTTGCTGGCAGCTGTTGCAGCACGCGAGGGGAAGCGGGCTGTTCTTGAGATCCTTGATTGATGGCGCCCGAAAATGATCTTCTGGCGGTTGGGAGAATCGTCAAGGCCTTCGGGATTCGGGGTGAGATTGTCGTGCAACCGATGACTGACAGTCCGGAGCGATTCAGGGAACTCAGAAGCGTGCTGATGGGCAAGGAGGCGGGATCGGTGCGCGAGGTGCACATTGAAGAATCGTCCATTTCGCATCGCGGGGTAAGGGTGCGCATCGCAGAGATCACCGATCGTACGGCGGCGGAGCGCGTGGTGGGGAGCTTCCTTTTCGTGGACAGTGAGCACCGTCTCCGCATACCGCGGGGACGGTTTTTTGTCCATGAGCTCGTCGGCATGAGCGTCCTGGACGAGGAAGGTCGGGTCCGGGGGGTTGTGACAGATGTGCTGAAGCTGCCTGCACATGATGTCTACGTCGTCGAGCACAAAGGCGGCGAGTTTATGATCCCCGCGGTGAGGGAATTCATCCGGGACATAGATGTTGAACAGCGTATACTGAAGGTGAGAATCATAGAAGGGTTGACGGGGGACTGATGCGGATCGATGTTGTGACCGGGTTTCCCAAAATCCTTGCCAGTCCCCTTGAGGAGAGTATGATCAGGAGAGCCCGGGAGGGCGGCAAGGTGGAGGTTGTCGTCCACGATTTGCGGGACTACAGCGTGGACAGGCACAAGACCATTGACGATACGCCCTACGGCGGAGGGCCGGGGATGGTACTGAAGCCTGAGCCGGTGTTCGCCTGCATCGAGCGCCTGCGCAAAGAGAGAGCCTACGACGAGGTGGTGTACCTGAGTGCAGATGGTGAGCGCCTGACCCAGCGCGTCTCGAACGAACTGTCACTGAAGCAGAACCTCATCCTGCTCTGCGGTCACTACAAAGGCGTTGATGAGCGGATACGAGAAGCGCTTGTGTCGCGGGAGGTTTCCATCGGGGACTACGTTCTGACGGGCGGTGAGCTCCCGGCCCTGGTTCTCCTGGACAGCATCGTTCGGCTTCTCCCCGGCGTCCTGCACGACGGGGAGTCACTGCTGGACGACTCCTTCCAGGAGGGGCTGCTCGGCGCTCCCTGCTATACGCGGCCGGCCGAGTTCAGAGGAATGAGGGTTCCGGAGGTTCTCCTATCCGGAAACCATAGAGAGATTATGGAATGGCGCCAGCGCCAGCAACATGACCGGACCACCCGGCGCCGGAAAGATATGCTTGAACATCACTAGAGATTGTCAACGGAGCGGAGGCACACCATGGACAAGATCAAACTCGTTGAAGCCACTCAACTCAAAACGGGCATACCGGCCTTCGGTCCGGGGGATACGGTAAATGTCCACTTCCGCGTGATCGAGGGAGACAAAGAGCGCATCCAGCAGTTCCAGGGCGTTGTTCTTGGCCGGCGTGGTTCGGGAACAAATGCAACATTTATCGTGCGAAAGATATCGGATGGCATCGGAGTCGAACGCATCTTTCCCCTTCACTCGCCCAGGATAGCCAAGATCGAGAAGGTGAGGCACGGGTCTGTTCGGCGCGCGAAACTCTACTACCTCAGGAACCTGGCGAGTAAAGCGATACGCCAGAAGACAAGTGCATAGCACCAGCTGTCCGCCCCGGCTGCTTCTCGGAGGGGTTGCTCATCCACGGAGTCGGTAGGCCGCCGGGTCCGCGGGAGGGCATTGCTTCCGGCCAGGGCCGATCCCATCGGCCTGGAGAGAGACCGAGTTGACAGAGCGCAAGAAATCCATCGGCATCCCGCCTCACTACTACTGTAAACCTCTTGCGGAAGCCCTCGGAAAGGAAAGCTCTTGCGACGTGCGTGTATCGGCTCCTGCTGTTCTCGCCATGGAGCTCCGCGATCGCCGGCTCCATGCCGCATTCCTCACTCCTGCAGATTACGCCCGCGACGCTTCGGAGTACTGCATCGTCCCGGGTGCCGCCATCATGTCTCGTTCCCCACGAGGACCTATCTCACTTCACTTCCATGGTGGCGGACGCCAGCTCTCGAGGCTGGCCGTTGATCCCTCCTCCGGCGCGGAGATCATTCTCGCCAGGATTGTTCTGGCGGAGGAATTCGACAGCTTCCCTGCCCTCGTTCCGGTCCGCGGGTCGGTTGAGGAGATGTTGCATCAGGCCGACGCTGCCCTTCTGGTGGGGGACCCATCCCTTGAGGAGCGAAATACGCGCAGGGACACGCTTGACCTCGTGGAGGCGTGGCAGGAGCTCACCGAGCTCCCCTACGTGTACGGCTTCTGGTGTGGCCGGGAGCACTCCCTCTCAGAGGCCGAGGTCGGCACGGTGCAACAGGTGCACCTGCGCGTCCAGGAGGCGTTGCAGGAGACACCTCCCGGGCCGGGGGGATTCCCTCCTGAGATGTTCGACTACCTTTTCCCCAAGCGAGCGGAGGACGCTGTTCGGGAGTTCCTCCACTACGCGTTCTACCACGGTATCCTGCCTGATGTGCCGGACCTTACCTACTTTTCCGTTGGCGCTTCGGACGCCGCCGACGGGGAGGGGTCCAAGTCACGCTGATTGAATCTTACGCAAAAGATGGGTAGATTTTTTTTGTACAGTGCACCACGCCGATGCTGAAGTCGCTCTCCATAAAAAACTATGCGTTGATTGACCGCCTCGAGACGGAATTCGGCAACGGTCTTGTGATTCTCACGGGAGAGACAGGCGCCGGGAAGTCTATTATCGTCGATGCCCTCGGGCTCATCATAGGGGAGCGGGCAAGTTCAGAGGTGGTGCGCTCGGGGACGGACAAAGCGGTGGTGGAAGGTGTCTTCTCCCTCTCCGGGAACAGTACGGTACGGGAGATGCTCCGTGACCGCGGCGTCGAGTGCCGGGAGGAGCTCATTGTCCGACGAGAAGTATCGGCGAAGGGACAGAGCAGGGCGTTCGTGGATGACTCTCCCGTTCCGCTTGCGTTCTTGAAGCAGGTCGGCGAGCTTCTGGTGGACCTTCACGGGCAGCATGAACACCAGTCGTTGCTGCGTCCGGAGACCCATATCAAGATGCTCGACGATGTTGGCGGCCTCGAGACAATGGTCCAGGAATTCCGGGAGGCGCTGGACCGCATGGGACGGCTCTCCGGCGAACTGGCCGAATTGCGTTTGCGGGAGGAGCAGCTGAGGGAGAAGAGAGAGTTCTACGTTTTTCAGCTCCAGGAAATCGATGCGATCGGTCCACGGGAGGGTGAGGAGGAGGAACTGGACTCGGAACTTCGAGTGCTGGAGAATGCCGAACGCCTCTTTGGTGCCACAGCGGCGCTCTATGAACTCCTCTACGAGGGAGATCGGTCGGTTCGGGATCAGCTCGTGATCGCCCGAAATCAGCTTCAGGACCTAGCAGACATCGATGGGCGCTTTAGCGATGCCGCCCAGGAATGCGGTTCGGCCGACGCAATCGTCTCGGAGCTCGCGCGGTTCGTTCAGAGCTACAATGCGGGGGTAGAGTTTAATCCCCAGAAGCTCGAGGCGCTGCGAGAGCGGCTGGGTCGACTGTCCATGGTGAAGAAGAAGTATGGAGGGACCATTGACGAGGTCCTGAAGCGTCGGAGCCAGTTTGCCCGGGAGCTCTCTCTTGCTGACAATTTCGCGGAGGTGTTGGATCGACTCGAGAAGGAGCTGGAGGCGGCCCGGACGGAGTGCGCGGCGCTGGCGCAGCGGCTGTCGGCGAAACGGCACGAAGTGGCACGAAGGGTTGACGGCTCTGTCGTTCAGGAGCTCAGGAAGGTAGGAATCCAGGAGGCGAGGTTCTCTACGCGCATCAGCCAGACGGAGGTGCCGGGGTCCGGGCGGAATGACGGGATAGCCGGCCTCTACGTTACCGCCGGTGGGAAGAGACTGACGCTGAACGAGAGAGGGTACGACACGGTTGTGTTCCACATTTCCACAAACCGCGGGGAGGAAGAGAAGCCGCTTGTCAAGGTTGCGTCGGGCGGCGAGGTTTCCCGGGTGATGCTTGCGCTGAAGACGATTCTGGCAAAATCCGATAGGCTGCCCGTACTCATTTTCGACGAAATCGACGTCGGCGTGAGTGGCAGAGTCGCGCAGGCGGTTGGCTTGAGCTTGAAGTCTCTCTCACAGTACCATCAGGTTGTGGCAATCACACACCTTCCTCAGATTGCCGGACTTGCCGATATGCACTACAGGGTCTTCAAAGAGGAAAGGAAGGGTCGAACCGTCACCTCGCTGAAGAAGTTGTCGCTGACTGAACAGGTAGAAGAGGTGGCAAAGCTCATGAGCGGCTCGCACATTACGGAAGCGGGCCTGACGGGTGCCAGGGAGCTCATGGGCCTTGACGAAAAGTAACCTCAAGGAACGCGTGGTACAGGTATGGGATTGCACGTCTTCAACACGCTGACCCGGAAGAAGGAAGAGTTTGCACCACTCCACCCGGGTGTTGTACGGATGTACGTGTGCGGGCCGACCGTCTATGACCATTCACACCTCGGTCACGCCAAGAGCTACATATCCTTTGATGTTGTTGTACGGTATCTCCGCTTTCTCGGATACAGGGTTCTCTATGTCCAGAACATCACCGATGTGGGTCACCTCAGTGACGATGCCGATATGGGTGAGGACAGGATAGAGAGGCGGTCCAGGGTAGACCGGGTGCATCCGATGCAACTCGCTGAAACCTACACACAGAGCTACTTCGAGGACATGGATGCGCTCGGGGTGTTGCGACCGGACATCTCGCCGCGTGCCTCCGGACACATCGTGGAGCAGTTAGAACTTGTGCAGACCCTCCTGGAGAAGGGGCATGCGTACGAGGCGGAGGGGTCCGTCTACTTTGACGTCTCCACGTTCGAGCGGTACGGGTCTCTCTCGGGGAGGACGGTTGACGAAATGGTGGCGGGCGTTCGGATCGAGGTGAAGACCGAGAAACGCCATCCCGCCGATTTCGCGCTCTGGAAGAGAGCCGAACCGGGACATATTCTCCGCTGGGCAAGTCCCTGGGGGGAGGGATACCCGGGCTGGCACCTGGAATGCTCGTCAATGTCGATGAAGTACCTCGGACAGAGCATTGATATCCACGGGGGCGGCCTGGAAAACCAGTTTCCCCACCACGAGTGTGAAATCGCCCAGAGTGAATGCGCAACGGGAGCTCCATTTGTGAAGTACTGGATTCATAACAACATGGTGACCGTGGACGGTCGCAAGATGGGGAAATCCCTGAACAACTATATTACGCTCAAGGAGGCCTTTGCCAGGTGGTCTCCCCAGGTTGTACGCTTCTTCATCCTGCAAAGCCACTACAGAAGCACGCTGGACTTCAGCGAGAGCGCCGTCCTCGGTGCAGCCAAGGGGTTCGAGAAGCTGCAAACCGCTTATCACCGGATCGGGGATGCACTCAAGGGTTCAGGCGGGAAGCACCCGGGGGGGGCCGGTCTCAACCCTGAACGCTTCAGAGCAGCGTTCACCCAGGCAATGGATGATGACTTCAACACGCCGCGTGCCATTGCGGTGCTCTTCGATCTCGCCCGAGAGATACACCAGATCCTGGATCGGGGTGAAGCTATGTCGTCGTCTGCCCTGGCGGAGGTGAAGAGTCTGTTCGATCAGCTTTCGGGGGAGGTGCTGGGGCTCGACCTGACCGGCGGGGGCGTCGGTCAGGGTGCTCTGGAAGCGGAGTTGATAGATCTCTTGATCTCTCTCAGGCAGGAGATCAGGACGCGGAAACTCTGGGAGCTGTCGGATAGCATTCGTGATCGTCTGGGCGAGCTTGGTGTGTCACTTGAGGACACCCGTGAGGGGACCACCTGGAGGAAGGGGATGCCCCGGCCGCCTGCCTCAACGCCGACGCAGAACCAGCCTCCTCCTGAAAGCGATCGGCAGTCCATGAAGCCGGAGCTGCCAAAGAACGTCCGCAAAGTGTTCGGGGAGGATGGAGAGAATTAGAATCTGTACACTGGCCCTGCTCCTTGTGCAGGGACTGCAGCCATGTTACCCTCAGGGTTCTGCAGGCTCCTCTGGTGATGTCGAACCCAGGTTCCTCGTTGACGCCCCTATCGCCGGCATGATTCGTAGGGGCGTTGTCGCATTTGACGCGGACTTCTTCCAGCAGGGGGGTATTCTCCTAGGCATATCCGTAGGTGTGTTCGACCGTCTCACCCTCGGTGTATCGTACGGGGGGTCAAATCTCATAGGGTCCGGCGAGCCTGTCCTGAACCCTGTTCCGGGGGTGAATATCCGGCTGAGGATCGTCGAGGAGAGTCTTCTTCTCCCTGCCCTGGCCCTGGGGTTTGACTCACAGGGGAGAGACGGCTACATCAGGAGCCTGAATCGGTACGTGATCAAGTCTCCCGGTCTGTACGGGGTCCTCAGCAAGAACTACGGTGTGTGGGGCTTCCTCAGTATCCACGGAGGGGTGAACTATACGTTTGAACGGACAGACGAAGACAGGGACATTAACTTCTACTGCGGGATCGAGAAGACGATTGGCCCGACGATCTCTCTTGTGCTCGAGTACAACCTGGCGGCGAATGACAACGAAGAGGAGGCGGTGGGGCAGGGAAGCGGATACCTGAACGCTGCCCTGAAATGGTCCTTTGGAGACGGGCTCACACTGAGCGTGAATCTGAAGGATCTCACGCGAAACTCCGCCGTTGTCGAAGGGGTAAACCGCTCCGTGAGACTGGAGTATGTGAAGACACTCTGAGTGTTGTCAATAGTGAACGGTTTCAGGGACACTGTCCACTCTTCTGCACAAGAGAATGTGCGGGATGATGTTCCGCCGAAGGAGACGCCTCGGAAAGCAGCGAAAACCGGTACTGGAAGGCCGTTCCAGACTGTCGTCTGAAGGCCACGCTCTGGCATTGATATTGCGATTTTCGGTATTGCACGGAGAGGCAATGAAAATCGGAGGACGAGGCCATGGGTCGAAATGGTACATTGCTTGTCGGTCCGCTGGTTGTTGCGATAGCGGTGTCCGGCTGCTACACACAGTTCGGTGTGACGAGAGAAGAAACCTACGCGGAGCTGCCGGAGTATGAGGTGTACGAGGTGTACGAGGATTCAGATGCGTACGCGGAGGAGTACACCGAGGAAGGATACCAGGAGGCCCGAGAGCGCTTCTACTTCCATTACTACTATCCGAGCTTCTCAGTAGGCTTCGGTGTCGGTGGTCCGTGGTACGGGGGATGGCCTTACGCCTACTATGATCCCTACTGGTGGGGGCCCAGCTACTTCACGTCGTACTTCTGGTATCCGTGGTGTTGGTACCCTTCCTACTACTACTATCCTGTTTCCTATGGCTACTATGGCTATCCATACGTGTGGCACTACCCCTACTATCCGGTCTACTCTCCCGGAGTGGCAGATGTCCACACGAGGACGAGAGGATTCGGCAACACACGTACGGCTGGCGGGATCCGCGGCTTCGGAGACACCCCCAGAGACGGTCACAGGGATCCGGGTACTGTTCTCGCGGGCGGCGCATACCGGTCCCCGAGGGAAGAGCCCGCTGTGGTCGACGGGGCGTCGCAGCAGAGCGGCGGGAGGGGAGGCCTGAACAGACAGCCTGTGACCCGCGACAGAAAGGCTGGACTGGACCGGGAGGCGACAGCACCGGGGCGTGTGGAGGCAACGTCGATCAGAACCGACGGGTCAGGAAAGCCTGTTCGCGTGAAGATCCGAAAAAGTGGCACACCGTCTGGCCCATCACCGGTGGATGCCAAATCCGGCAGCTCGGGCGGCCGTCGGACCTACCGGCCGTCGGGGCAAAGCACTGACTCGCCCGCTCCGATTCGTGTCAAGATCCGAAAAAGTGGCACACCATCTGGCTCATCACGGGTGGCGACCAAATCCGGCAGCTCTGGTAGCCGTCAGACCTACAAGCCCTCACCCTCCAGATCAAGCAGACCCCCCACAAGCTACGGAGGCAGCCGGGGAAGTGTCCGTTCCGGGCCGAGCGGTGCTTCGCAACCTCGAAGTGCCCCGCGGAGTGCTCCCCCTTCAAGCGGTGGCTCGCGAGGACGGAGCAGACGATAATCGCGGCTACCATGTGAAGTATGAGGGGTATGATGATGAGAAGATCCATTGGCGCAGTCCTGGCATTCTGTCTCGTGACCGGAATCGGTCGCGCGCAATTCCCTGAAGATGCACTTCGCCTTGCAACTCCTGGACTGGGTGTCGGAGCGCGGGCTCTCGGCATGGGGAACGCATACACAGGAATCGCGGATGACTACACTGCCATATTCTGGAACCCTGCGGGTCTGGGGCAGGCAAGATTCGGAGAGCTCTCTATCGGGATGTCCTATCAGAGCATGAGCGATTCCAGTGCATTCTTCGGCCCGGGATCGGCCTACACGACCGGATCGACCAATCTCAACAATCTGGGGCTTGTCTATCCGGCGCCTGCTTCGCGGGGAAGTTTCGTTATCGGTTTTGGGTACCATCGGCAGAACAACTTCACCTCGGGGCTCTCCTTCAGCGGGTTCAACCCGCTCAGCAGCTACATTCAGAGCTGGGCGCCCCACGACGAGCCGGCTCCGTCGGATCTCTCCGGGAACCTTGCCTATCAACTCTACCTCGCGGACCTCGACACGACGACCGGACGGTTTGTCAGTCCGATCAGAAACGGGACGCTGCAGGGTGCCACAGTCCTCGAAGGCGGAGGGCTGAACAATTGGTCCTTCGGCGGGTCGATTGAGGCGGCGGAGAATGTATTTGTCGGCGCTACGGTGACCTACGTCTCCGGGTCGTACTCCTATGATCGCATATACACCGAAGAGGACCGGAACAACATCTACGAGGAATTTCCATTTGACTTTGACAAACTCACCGTGGAGGAGAACATTCAATCGGACATCACCGGCTGGAACGGGAAGTTCGGTCTGCTCTTCAGCATCCCGAATTTCTTTCGCCTCGGCCTGGCCATCAAAACCCCCACTGCATATACGGTACGGGAGGATTTCAGCACAGCAGCCCGAGCCCGGTTTGACAACGGAGATGTCCAGCCAGCAGGTGAGCCGTTCACCATCCTGGGAAGGGGGCGGTACGGTGTCTCGACGCCATGGATGTGGAGCGCCGGTGCTTCGCTCCGAATACTCTTCGTCCGGATGTCAGCGGACGTGGATTTCACGGACTGGACAACGCTCGAGTTCGTCGATGCCGAACCGGAGGTCATGGCGTTGAACAGAGAGATGAGGAATCTCTTCCGACCTGCGTTCAACTTCCGGCTGGGGGGAGAGGTCGATCTGTGGACGCTCCATCTTCGTGCAGGCGGGATCTACAATATGTCCCCGTACGCCGATGACCCGATGGACTACGACCAGAAGTATGTCACAGCCGGGATAGGGCTGGAACTGGGTGACGCCATGAGGCTGGATGCTGCGTACGCACACGGCTGGTGGGATACCTACCGCATAAATGATCTGGAGCAGTCCAGGACAGATGAGAGCATTGTCACGAACAACGTGTTGGTGACCGTTCTGTTCCGCTTCTGATCGCTCGGTTGCAAGAGTTGGGCCTAGTGAATATATTGAGGTTCGTCGTCAGCGACGAACCTTTTTTTTCCCCTTAACGCGTTGCTCCGCGGAAAGATCGCAGTGAGAGGAAAGACAAAACTCATCATCGGGGTCCTGAGTCTCCTGCTGCTCTCGTCCATCATTCTCTTCTTCTTCCTTCGGTTCCAAGTTCGCAAGTCCTTTCCCCTGGATGAAGGCTCGCTCACACTGAGCGGGCTCTCTGCGCCGGTGGACGTTCTCCGGGACGAGTACGGCGTTCCTCACCTTGTTGCGCGCAGTGAGCGGGATCTGCACGTGGCGCAGGGCTTTGTACACGCTCAGGATCGGCTATGGCAGATGGATATCGTGCGTCGGGCGGGGCAGGGGCGTCTTGCAGAGATCTTCGGGCGGGAGGCGCTCCAGTTTGACCGCATGTTCCGTATCCTCGGGCTGGAACGGCTGTCGGAGGAGATTGCCGTGTCGCTCGGGACAGAATCTCGCGAGCGATTACAGTGGTACGCGGAAGGTGTCAACGCCTACCTGGAACTCCATCGGGGAAGGTATCCGGTGGAGTTCGATCTCCTGGGTTACGATCCCGACCCGTGGCTTCCCGTACACACGATTCTCCTCTCCCGGCTTCTGGCATGGGAGTTGAACCTCTCCTGGTGGACCGATCTCACGCTGGGCGAGATCGCGGAGAGGGTTGGCCTAGAGCGTGCGCTCGATGTGTTTCCGTCGTATCCGGTGGAGGTCGGACCGACGGTGGTGCAGGCATCCTGGAGGCGCGCGTTCGTGCTCGGAGCGGGCTACCGGGAGACTGCGCAGGCGTACTGCGCGACGTTCGGCCGCGCAACGCTTCCCGGTGGAAGCAATGCATGGGTGGTCGCGCCGTCACGGTCCGTTTCGGGAGGTGCACTTCTCGCGAACGACACTCACCTGCCTTTGTTCCTGCCTTCGGTGTGGTACGAACTGCAGATGCGCACGCCCGACCGTATGGTCCGGGGGATGTCTCTTCCCGGCATACCGGGTGTTGTGGCGGGGAGGAACGATTCCATTGCGTGGGGTGTGACTAATCTCATGGCCGATGAGGCCGACTTCTACGTGGAGCGTATCGATTCGAGTGGGCGAATGTACAGGTTTGGAGGAGAGTGGTTGCCCCTGGAGGTGCACACCGAGCAGATTGACGTTCGGGGTGACACCTCTGTGTCCGTTACGGTTCGTGTGACAAGACACGGTCCCGTCATTTCAGATGTGGGTCCGGTGCTCAGGAGATCCCGGTATCCCTACGTTGTGAGCGTGCGGTGGGTGGGGTTCGACACGGACGACCAATTTGCTGCGTACAGCGCGATCAACCGGGCCCGGAACTGGCAAGAGTTCAGCGAAGGAGTGCGGCAGTTCACCGTGCCGGCCCAGAACTTCGTCTACTGCGACGTGCGTGGCAATATCGGCTACCGGAGCGGTGTTCGCATTCCTATTCGTGGCAGACAGAGTTCGCTTCTCCCCCTCCCGGGATGGGAGGCGGGGGCGGAGTGGCGGGGCTATGTCCCGTTTGAGCGGCAGCCCTTCTTGTACAATCCGCCCGAGGGATACATTGCAACAGCAAACAACAAAGTTGTTGATGACACCTACCCGTACCATATCTCCGATCTCTGGGAGCCCCCTTCCCGGATTCTCCGACTGCGGGAAATACTGGGCAGGGAAGGAGAGGTGTTCTCGGTGGCTGATTGTCAGCGATTGCAGAATGACACGTTCTCCTTCCATGCAATGGACATCGTCCCGTTCGTCTTCCACGCTCTTCGTGATACCGCAATGGATCTTCCCGAGGCGGACAGAGTTGCCGAGTACCTGCGCAACTGGAATTTCCACTTTGCGGAGGAAGACATTGCCACAACTATCTTCCAGCAGTTCTTTGTCAAGCTTCTGGAGAACATCTACCGGGACGAAATGGGCGATTCGCTCTACCATGACTACCTGGTTCTTGCAAACGTTCCGATACGTGTGACCACACGGCTCCTCACTCAGGGGAGTTCGCCGTGGTTTGATGATGTGAGAACGGAAACCGTCGAAACGCGGGATGACATCCTCTTGCGGAGTCTCCGTGAGTCCATCGTTGCACTCCGGGATCGACTGGGGAGTGACATGAAGACATGGCGGTGGGGAGAGATCCACACGGTGACGCTCCAGCATCCACTGGGGCTCCTGAAACCGCTGGATGCCGTCTTCAATCTTGGCCCCTTCTCCTTCCCCGGAGGTGCGACCACGCTCGTCAGTGGGGAGTTCCGCTACAGTGATCCCTTCGCGGTGATCATCGGCCCGTCATACAGACAGATCTTCGATATGTCGGCTGCCGGGGAAGCCCGGGCAATCCTCCCCTCTGGTCAGTGTGGACAGGTGTTTCACAAACATTACGATGATCAGACCCGCCTCTGGCTCGTGGGAGGATACCGTATTCTCCACCTCGACGAGCGAGAGGCTGGCTGGATGCGGCTTCTTCTGGAGCCCGGCCGATGAGAGGGCGATTTAGTGACCGGTTACTTGGAAAGTTGATGGAGGCTGACTGGGTAACGGCCTTTACAGGTGCAGGCGTCTCCGCCGAGAGCGGGGTGCCAACGTTCAGGGGGACCGGGGGCATCTGGGCACGCTTCAAACCGGAGGAGCTTGCAAGCATGGATGCATTCATGCGCAACCCGGATCTTGTATGGGAGTGGTATGCACATCGAAAGAGGATCATTGCGGAAGTCCAGCCGAACCCCGGCCACGTGGCGCTCGCTCAGATGGAGCTGCTCTTTGCCGGGTTTGCGGTGATAACGCAGAATATCGACAATCTTCACCGGCGTGCCGGGAGCGCGACGGTCCACGAGCTGCATGGCAACATTGAGAGAAACTACTGCATTGGCTGTGGAAGGCGGTATTCCAACGCTGAGGTCCTGGCGCAGAAGGGAGTTCCACGGTGCACTGAGTGCGGAAAGGCAGTTCGACCTGATGTGGTCTGGTTTGGCGAGCAGCTGCCCCTCGAGGAATGGGAGCGTTCCGTCCGGGCAGCCCAGTCTGCCGATGTTTTTCTCTCCATCGGGACATCCGGGATTGTCTATCCGGCGGCTTCCCTTCCTCAGATCTCCAGGCGGAGCGGGGCCTATCTGGTGGAGATCAATCCGGAACCTACTCCGCTGACAGACATTGCCGATGAATTTCTCCAGGGGACATCCGCGACGATACTTCCCCTTCTTGTAAAGGCAATCGAGGAGACACGCACTCCGCAAGGCTGATCTTGCTGCTGCAGTGCGGTGGCCGGAGGGGGGAGACGAGCGCGGCGAGGCGGATGGGATTGCTCCGGGAGCTCAGTGCTCGTCTGATGATCCCGGGTCCTCCTCGATCTCGAACACCCGGTCGAGCATCGAGATCTTCAGGAGGCTCAGCACCTTCTTGTGCACGTTCACGAGCCTGACGGATCCCCCGTGCTCCTTCATCTTCCTGTCTGCTATGAGCAGAGCGCTGAGCCCGCTGCTGTCGCAAAACTCGACATCAGCAAGATCCACAACCAGTGTCTCCACTTTTGGTCTGCACAGCAGGAGGAACTCGCCCTTGAGCTCAGGTGCGACAGAGGAGTCGAGCTTGCGCTCTTTGAGCTTGAGGACGGTCGATGCGCCGTTTCGTTGCACGTCGAAGTTCATACCTGCACTCCTTAGAACATCTCCAAGCAGTTGGCAAGACGCTCGTAGATCTCCTGCCTGTCGAGCACCGGGTTGAGCTGGATCGCGAAGTTGTAGAAGGCGTCTGACCGGTGCCTGATGAAGCCAACGCGGACGCGCGCCTTACTCTCCCTACAAATATAGCCCGAGGGCAACACTAAGTCAAGGTTCAGGTCAATCGCAAGATCGAAATCGCGCTTGGTGAGTTGGTCGAGAATAGATCGTCGCGGGAGGAAGAAGAAGCCGATGTCGTCCTGCACGAGGCGGATGACGGTACTTCGAGGAAGGAGGGGTGGGAGAGAGAGGTCGTGCTCGTGTGTAACAAGAGTGAGGTTCTCCTCGGGGAATTTCCTTCTCATGAGTTCGATGATTGCGGTTGTGTGGACCAGGACTTGTTCGCGTAGCGGCATGATGATCAGGGCGGACCGTGCGGATGAGAAGGAGGATGTGAAGGAGATAACCGACTCCGGCGCTTCCCGAAGGCGGAGCCGCGCGATGGTAATGCCGATGGCAGAGCGTAGATTTTCGAGCATAGGGGGAGTCACCGTACCATGTGCAGGAATTCTTCTTCTGTGAGAATGGGGATGCCGAGCGCACGGGCTTTGTCGCGCTTCGAACCCGGTGCCTCTCCGACGACAACGTAGTCGACACGCTTGCTCACACCGGAAGCGACAGCGCCTCCGCGTTCCTCGATCAGCTGTTTGGCTTCGTCGCGCGTTGAGGAGCTGAGAGCCCCTGTGAGGACAAAGGTCTTTCCCGTAAGGGTTCCCTGCCCGGTCCCCTGCACGCTGACCAGTGAGAGCCCGGCCGTCGCGAGGTCACGGAGGATCTGCCGGTTGTGTCGCTCGGCCAAGAACGCCGAGATGCTCTCTGCAATCCTGGGCCCGACTGCCGGGATGGCCTGCAGTTCGTCTGAGGAGGTGTTCATCAGGGCATCCAACGAACGAAACCGCTCGGCCAGGATCCGTGCCACGGCCGCGCCGACGTGCCGGATACCCAGGGCAAATAGAACGCGATGGAACGGCTGTCGCTTGCTCGCGTCGATTGCCTCGAGGAGATTCTGCGTGCTCTTCTCGCCCCACCGGTCGAGGTTGACGAGGGTGTCGCGATGCGCATGGAGTGTATAGAGATCGGCGCAGTGGCGGACTAGGCCGAGCTGCACCAGCTGATCGACAGCGGCCTCTCCCAAGCCCTCGATGTCCATCGCCCCTCGATGAGCAAAGTGCTCGATGCGTCCTTTCACCTGTGCCGGGCACTCGGCATTCTCACAGTAGAAATTCACCTCCCCGTCGGGGCGGTGTATCTCGGAACCGCACACGGGGCATTTCCTGGGCATCGAAAACCGACGGGCACCCCGGGGGCGTTTTGCCGCGACGACACCGGTGATTTTCGGTATCACGTCTCCGCCTTTCTCTACGACGACCGTGTCGCCGTGGCGAAGATCGAGCTCGTTGATGTAATCGACATTGTGGAGCGTGGCCCGTGAAACGGTGGTACCGCCGAGGAAGACGGGTTCGAGCTCTGCCACCGGGGTGATCGTCCCCAGCCGGCCCACCTGTAGCACAACCGTCTTCAGGATCGTCTCCGCCTTCCTGGAGGCAAACTTGAATGCCATTGCCCATCGGGGACTCTTGGCGATAGTGCCCAGCCGATCCTGCTGCTGCAGGGAGTCGACCTTAACCACGATGCCGTCGATATCGTACGGGAGCGTCTCGCGCTTCTCCTCCCAGTTCCTCCAGAATTCTATCGCCTCGTCAACGCTTCTGCAGAGGTGCACGTGAGGGCTGACCGCAAAACCGAGGCTCTTCAGCGTCTTGAGGTTCTCGAAGTGGCTTCCGGTTCGGGGGGTGGTGAGAGCGTAGGCTGAAAACCGAATCCGTCTGCCGGCAACCACCTTGGGGTCCTGTAGCTTCAGCGTGCCCGCCGTTGCATTGCGCGGGTTGATGAATGCCTTCTCGCCCTGTTCGGCCCGCCGGCGATTCATGAAATCGAAGTCAGATCTGTGCATAAACGCCTCACCCCGGACCTCAATGGATGCAAGGCCCGGCCGGGGGGTGCGAAGGCGGAGGGGTAGCGAGCGGACAGTTCTCAGATTGCTGGTAATGTCGTCGCCCCGGATTCCGTCACCGCGCGTGGCACCGCGCTGGAAAACACCGTCACGGTACTGAAGTGTAATAGCCACACCGTCGAATTTCAGTTCTGCAACGTATGTCGGGTTCAACGGCGCAAGAAGCGCGCATACACGTTTGTCAAAGTCGCGGATCTCTTCTTCGGAGTAGGAATTGCCGAGGCTGAGCATGGGGGTGGAGTGAACGACGGTCTGGAATTCCCTTGTGGGTTCTCCCCCGACACGTTGTGTGGGAGAGTCAGCAGTCCTGAGTTCCGGATGGGAGCGTTCGAGCTCTTCGAGCTCCTTGATGAGAGCGTCGTACTGTTCGTCCGAGATGGATGGCTCAGCAAGCACGTAGTAACGATAGTCATGTTCCTGCAGTTCCCGACGGAGTTTCTCCGCCCGGCGGATTGTCTGTTGTGAGAGCGTTGCCATTGTTGTGCTACTCTGTGCCGAGCATCTGGCGGGTAAATTCGATATTGCGGATCACCGCTCCCGTGTCGCCCAGGACGCCGATCAGCTTGTCGTTAAGGTTGAACGCAACAGCACCGGCGTTTCCCAGTGTGACGAGGAATTTCTCGCGGGCCTTCCACGATCTCCGTCTATTGGGGGGGAAGATGTACTCCAGCGGTTCCTGGTCATCGATCAGGAGCTGGAACCAGACGGAATCTGTGATTACGGCGGTGAGGGTAAGGCTGTCGGCGGGCAGGATGGGCGTCTCGGGTTGGACCGCCTCCTGATCGGCGACGGATGCCCCCACACGCTCCTCCGCCTCTTCCACCATGCTCTGTAACGGTATTTCCTCCGTGGTAATCTCAGGCGAACGGTCCTGCAGGGCGAGGGTCACGACAATGACGGTAAAGACCGTAATTGCTACAGTCGCGAGCCATGCTGGCTTCCTGCTGAAGAGGGCCTTCTGCATGACGGGGAGGGATATCCGGGCCTCAGGTGTCTCCGGGGCCGGTTCCTGCTGGTGGCCCTCTTCCTCACGCGCGGGCCCGGCAGAGGCAAACTCGGTATTGTGGAGCTTCATGGCCCTCTTGGGGTCCATGCCCACCGCGAGGGCATATTCACGGATGAATGCTCGCACGTACGCCGGTGGGAGGAAAGAGAGGTTGTCCTGCTCGATCGCCTCCAGGAACTGCACATTGATGAGTGTGAGATCGGACACCTGCTGAAGTGTGATCCGTTTCTCCTCTCTGGCCTTCCGCAGTTCTTGCGCCAGTGAACTCATTGGTCTTACGCAGATGACTTGACCTGGACCGATGTATGCTGATCGAGAACGCTTCTCACCGTGAGAGCCAGCGTTTCCAGCTGAAACGGCTTCTGCATGAAGCCGTTCACAGCGCTCGAAAACGTGGATGTCTCGACTACCGCTTTTCCGTACCCCGTGACGATGATGATCCGGAGTCCGGCATTGATCGTGCGCAGCTGTTCAAAGGCGTCTTTGCCGCCCATGACCGGCATGTTGATATCGAGCAGGATGAGATCTATGGACGCCTGGCGGGTCTGATAGAACTCAACGCCGGCCTTGCCGTCATGAACAGTGTAGACCGTGTACCCCAGGCTCGTCAGCATGTCGCGGGCAATCTCGCAGACGCTGACCTCGTCCTCGATGATGAGAATGTGTTCCCGTCCGCGCGGGACGCGCTGCGGGCGTTCCATTCTGGAACTCTGGGCGGTTGCCGAGATGCGGGGGAGGAACACCGAGAATGTCGTTCCCGCTCCCGGCGCGCTCTCCATGTTGACAAAACCGCCGTGACTCTGGACAACGCCGTAGACCACCGACAGGCCGAGGCCCGTACCGTGGTCCTTCGTTGTAAAAAAAGGTTCGAAGATTCTACTCTGAATCTCCTGGTTGATTCCTTGGCCCGTGTCCGTGACATTGATCTGGACGAACGATCCGGGTTTTACCGATGAGAATTGGCTTGCCGTCCGTGCGTCCGCGACGGTGATCCGGGTGGATATTGTGAGTCGTCCTCCGTCGGGCATTGCGTCGCGGGCGTTCAAGAGGAGGTTGAGAATCGCCTGCTGGAGCTGTCCGTCATCACCGTTTGTAACGGCTCCCTCCTCTGTAAAGGAGGTCCGCACGACGATCTCCCGTGTCACGCTACGCTGAAAGAGGTGCAGCGTATCACGAATGAGGTCGTTCATGTTAACAGGCTTCACGATGTACTCCGTCTTCCTCGCAAACGTAAGCAGCTGGCGTGTCAGGGAAGAACCGCGCCGGGCGGAAGACTCGATAATCTCAACGTACTTGTAGAGTTTCGCCTTCTCCGTCAGGCGCCGACGCATAATGGACGCAGAGCCGAGGATTGCGGAGAGGATGTTGTTGAAGTCGTGGGCGATCCCCCCGGCGAGATTTCCAATGCTGTCGATTTTCTGGGCGTGCTGGAGTGCTCCCTCCATCATCTTGCGTTCGGTGATGTCTCGCGCGACAATACGGGCGTTGACGATTGCGCCCTCCTCGTCAAAGACGAGGGAGGAGTTGAGATTCACAAAGAGGGGCTTTCCGTTCTGCGTCCTCATGCGCTCTTCCACATCCCTGAGGCCCCTCCCTTCGGAGAACATCTGTTCCACCTTCTCGGCCAGTCGGCCGTTGCTCTCGTCTACAAAGAGGCTCTCAAAGGGCCTTCCCAGAATCTCCGGTTGGGGATACCCCAGCATACTTGCACCCGTCTTGTTGCACCCGACGATCGTCTGTCGGCGGTCAATGGTCAGGTAGATGTCAGGGGCGTGCTCGAACAGGTCGGCGTAGCGCTGCTCCGACTTCTTCAGCCGCTCAAACAGCTGCGCGTTCGTGAGCGCGACGCTGATCTGGTTGCCAAATGCCTCCAGGAGTTCCGCCTGTCTCTCCGTGAAGATGTCATAGGCACCGCCGGCAACAATGAGGATGCCGATTGCATCGTCCTTTGTCCGGAGAGGAATAGAAGCCCAGAACTGGATACCTAGTAACTTGAACTCTCTACTGATGAAGTTCGGCGGGTCCTCGAGGTGCTCACGCTGGACACGCGGTTGGTGAAGCCAGAGGGAGGGCGGACGTGCGGGCTCGCCGGAGACGGAGAAGAAATCGATGGTGGTTCCCCTCGCACCCTCCAGGGTGAGGTTCTTCCCGTCAAGGATATAGACCCAACCGAATGGCGTGTTCAGCGATTCGGTGATCGTCGAGAGGGCTGTTTGGAGGATGACCTTCAGCTGGACAACGCGGTTTATGGCTTCAGCTGTCGTGTAGAGGGCAAGGAGCTGACGGCGTTGCTCATCGAGCTGGCGGCTGTGCTGGAGCGAGAAGTAGACACTCACGAACCCAATGGTGCCGACTGCCAGAATGCTGATAAAATCCATCAGCCTCGGCGACTGACCCGTGAGAATCATGGCGGTGATGATCGTGGTCATGGTCACGACGACCGCCGTTGACGCAACAATCTGCGCCTGTTCAACCGGCCCGAGTCTCCTCGTGAAGTGTCTGACGGTGGTCAGTGGCTTCTTCATGGCAGTGCAATGTACGAAACCAACGTCTGAGTATCAATCAGGGAGGAGGTGCAGTTCGGGGAAACGCCTGTGTGCTCAACTGCGGAAAAACAAAAGTCCCGCGCAGGGCGGGACTCCTGTTAGTATCATGGAGAGTGTGGAAACGAAAGAAGAATCGGGCGGAGTTAGCTCGAAAGGACCGCCTCCTTGCAGGCCTTTGCAACTCGAAACTTTACGACTGTCTTCGCAGGTATCTGAATGGTCTCACCGGTCTTGGGATTCCGCCCCAATCGTGCTTTCCGGTTAACCAGTACCAGCTTTCCGATTCCGGGGATCGTGAACGAGTTCTTTGCCTCCCTGTATGCGAGCTCCGCAAGTTCCTCGAACATCGCTGTCACGTCCTTCTTTTTCAGACCGTACTTCTCGGCGAAGTGCGCCACGAGTGCGGCCTTGGACATTGATTTAGCCATTGATCCTCCTTGCTGTTGGTGAATGCCTGGGTGCCGGAATGGTCAGACGAGACTCTGAAAAGATACCATATTCCTCGGACTTTTCAAACAGAAAAGTCGCCTCCACACGGCTTCTCCTCACCTCTCCGTGAGAAGTGGTGTTACCACTCCTCCGGAGTGATCTCCTCCATGCCTCCCGTGGCGGACCAGAGTTCCAGAGGACATCGAGGCAGCGATGAGAAGAAGGCGCGCCCGTAGGGTTTCTGGAGAATTCGCGAATCCAGAATGGAAACGATACCATGGTCGGTCCTCGAGCGAATGAGGCGTCCAATGCCCTGCCGGAGCCGCAGTATGGCCTCGGGAAGGATGTAGTCAAGGAAAGCATTGCCGCCCTCTCCAGAGATCCGCTCCAGTCGTGCCTGGACGAGAGGATGCGTGGGAACGGAGAACGGAAGGCGTGTAATGATAACCTGTTGGAGTGCTTCCCCGGGCACGTCGACACCGGACCAGAAGCTGTCCAGGCCGAACAGCACAGACGGAATGTCCCTTCGGAATTCCTCGAGGAGTTCGTGGCGCTGCCGTTCGACACCCTGCACAAGCAGCTGGAGGCCGAGGGCCGTCATCTCAGATGCAACCCTCGATGCGGCACTCTGCATATGCGATGCATTGGTGAACAAGACAAGAGACCTTCCACCCGTCCGCTCAATGCATTTCAGGATCCAGACCGGAAGCTCCTGGAGGTACTCACGACTCTCCGGTTCGGGCATGTCCCGTGCGATGACAATCGTTAGCTGGCGCATGAAGTCGAAGGGGCTGTCCAAGATTAGGGATCGGGAGCCCGGTGATCCAATCTGCCTCTCAAAGTATCGGAGATCAGTTCCCACGGCAAGCGTGGCGCTTGTCATGATCACCGGCTTCTTCTCTCGGAGGAGTTGGCCTCTGAGGTCCTCCGAGATGTCCGTCGGAGAACTCCGCATTGCGATGTGGGAGTGCCGCCGGTTGCTGAATTCGATCCAGTAGGTATGCGAGGTGTCTGTCCGAACGAGGAGGTCATCGATCAGCGCGACCGCCTCCTGCAGCGCAAGCCGTACCGTGACGAGTTCCTGCTGGAGCACGAAATCCCCGCATCGTTCCTCCAGATCATGCAACCGGCTCTCCAGTTCTCCCAGTTGATCGCGAGGAGTGCTCTGAAAAAGGTACGGGTCCCGCACCCGAACCTGGAGAGTGCCGGATGCTCTCTGGATGTCTGCCGGCGAGAGGAGACCTCTGCCCGCTTCCCGCAGAGACTCGAAGAACCTGTTGACATCCCGCTCCGTCCTGCTGCAGAGCGTCTTGTACCCTCCCTTCTGGTGGACAAGCAGCCCTCTCCGGGTCCGGGAGTTATAGAGCCTGCGGAGGGTTGAAAGCAACTGGTGACGGGAGAGGGTTTTGCCGAGCCCCGCAGTGGCAACGGCCTGAATGGTGTGTGCCTCGTCGAAGATGACAAAGTCGTCGGGAAAGATGAAATCCTCACTCCCGCCTTTACGTGAGACAAGTGTGAAGAAGAGTGCATGGTTCATGATCACGAGAGGTGACCTGCGGGCGCTGTGGTGTGCGCGCTGGTAGAAACAGGCCCGGCCGCACACCGCACTGCTGCAGGAGCCCGGCACGGAGCATACCGCATCCCAGACCAGCGGGTCAGGAGAGAAACCCAGATGTTCCAGATCACCGTCGGCGGTTTCGCGGGACCAGTGGTGAATTCTCTGCAGCTCGGTCGCTGCATGTGCCCCAAGGAGGGAATCCACTGAGGTCATGGCGTTCTTGAGACGGGTTGTGCAGAGGTAGTTCCTCCGCCCTTTGAGGAGGACCGCATCGCATGGTCTGCCCAGTATCGTCTGAGCGATCGGGATGTCATTGTGGATCAACTGCTCCTGAAGATTCTTCGTGTGTGTGGTGATGATCGCGGTGCCCCCGCTCTCCATGGCGAAGAGCGCGGCAGGGAGGAGGTACGCCAGAGACTTCCCGACGCCGGTTGGCGCTTCAAGAATGCAATGGTCGCCCTGTTCGAGCCCGCGTGCGATTTCAACAGCCATCTGGTGCTGCTGAGGACGGTACTCGAACTGTGGCAGGCTGGGGAGGGGACCGGTTTCCGTGAAGAGGGAGTCGACGGTCTCTACGAAACGGGACATTCAGCAGACTTCCGGTTGAGCGAGTTGCTGCTCCGGGCGTTCTTCGATCCGGTGCCCGAGTGCGGCCACAAGGAATCTTGCTGAAATGTATCAGAGCTTCGATCAAAGGTCAAACCCGTTGTTTGATTTTTTGCACCCGTTTTGTTACCGTAAGCCATTTCGTACGGACGAACTCCGTGACCGCGCCCGCAAGGCGAATCCCATGAGAGAACATGCCTGACCCTTCTGTTCCGGATCACTCTCCAGCCTCCTCAGCTTTCCGCACAGCTTTGCAGGAGATGGTTCAACCGTTTGTAGATCTTGTACGTGCGCCACGGGCGTTGTGGGGGGTGAATCTCTCGTATTTGCTTGAAGGACTGACATACTTCGGCGTTGTTGGTCTGCTGGGGATATTCTTCAACGACTATATCGGTCTGGATGACATCGATGCGGGGCGGATGGTAGGCTTTCTGACCGCCGGCATCACGCTGGGGATGCTCCTTCTCGGGGCGACCGTTGATATCGTTGGAGTGCGAAAAGCGCTTCTGTTTGCCCTGGGCTTCATGCTCCTGGGGCGTCTGTTGTTGACGATCAGTCCCGAGGTCGGTGCCGAGAGAGGTGCCTGGACGTTGCCGTACACGGTTGCAGCGATCGGGATTCTCTGGATTATTGTCGGGTACGGCATCTACCAGCCCGCATGCTATGCGGCAGTCAGGCAGTTTACGACTGCAGCAACCGCAGCCATGGGCTATGCAATGCTCTATGCCATACAGAATCTCGGCGGATTTCTCCCCGGGTTGCTCTCACCACCGATTCGGAGAGCCTATGGGATTCCGGGTGTGTTCTGGGTCTATGTCGTTCTGACTGTCGCAGGGATGATTGTTGTCGCAGCGTTCCTCTCGAGGAAGGCGATCAGGAATGCGACGGCCGCGGCAGACAACGAGAGGGTGGATGATGAGGGCAGGGAGGAGACAAAGCCGTTGTCCGAACAGATCATCTACTACCTCCGGAATTTCCCCCTCAGGGACAGGCGGTTTCTCTTCTTCATCTTTGCTCTTATTCCCGTCCAGACACTCTTTGCGCACAACTGGCTGACCCTGCCGCAGTACTGCAGCAGGGCCTTCTCCGGAATCGTAAGTGAGAATTACGAGTTCTTCGTGAACTTCAACCCGCTTCTGATATTCGTGTTGACGCCTCTTGTGACCGCTTTCACCGCCAGGAAGAACACCTACACGATGATGATCTGGGGCACGCTCATCATGGCTGCCCCCACGTTTCTCCTGGTTCTCGGGCCGAACATTACGACCCTGTTTATCTACCTCATTATCATGACGTTCGGGGAGGCAATGTGGTCCCCCCGGTTTCTGCAGTGGATCGCGGAGATCGCACCCAAGAACATGACCGGGATCTACATGGGTATTGGCCAGTTCCCCTGGTTTCTTACGAAGGTAATCACAAGCTTGTACTCGGGGTGGTTTCTCATGCAGTATTGCCCCGCCGGCGCTCCGCCCGAGGAGATGCAGACCGAGACAATGTGGTGTATCTACGGGCTGATTGCGATGATCAGCCCCGTCGTCCTCCTCCTGGCACGGAACTGGATGGTAAAAGGATTCAAGACAAAACACGAAGGCTAACGATATGGGCAAGGAACGCGCCGCGGTTGTCCTTAGTCTCCCGCTGGTGGCAATGGGATTCTGTGCCGGGCTTGTCGCTCAGGGTACGGTCCCGGGAGCTGACGCAGTGGTTGGAACCTGGCGTACGGCGGAGGGGAAGGCGATCGTCGAGATCTACACATGTGAAGAGACCTACTGCGGACGGATTGTCTGGCTGCGGGATCCGATCAAGGAGGGGAAACCGGTGCTGGACGACAAGAACCCCGACGAGAAACTGAGGGAGAGACCGGTCCTCGGGATGGTGTTGCTGAAGGATTTTGTTTATGATGGTGACGACGTCTGGACCGGCGGCACGATCTACGACCCTGAGAGTGGAGACGAATACAGCGCCAAGATGACGCTTGTAGGAGACGCGGAACTGGAGTTGCGAGGGTACGTCCTCATACCACTCTTCGGGAGAACCGAGACCTGGATACGGGTTGAGGGGCTCCCTGACGCAGAGCATCGGCCGGCGCCAGCCGAGTAGTTGTCGGAGAGGGTCTGCTTGAGTGCGCGGGCCTTCGGTCTCTCGTGTGAGATCTTACTTCATCACAAGGACTTTTGCCCCCCGTATCTTTCTCGCCCTGAGTTCTCCCAGTGCGACATTGGCTTCAGAGAGTGGGAACTCCTCCACCTCGGGCCTGAGGGGGATAGCGGCCGCCAGTGTGAGGAACTCTTCCACGTCGGCCCGGGTGACATTGGCGACGCTCTTGATCTCCTTCTCAAGCCAGAGGTGATCCGGGTAATCCAATTCTTGCAGACGGTCTTTGTCGTCTTCCTCCTTCCGTATGGCATTGATGACGAGCCGTCCACCAGGTTCCAGGTTCTTCATGGCCTCCAGAACGGGCATCCACGCGGGCGTTGTGTCGATGATGGAATTGAGTCTCGTCGGCGACCTGTCCGTTATGGCTCCGGTCCACGCTGCTCCCAGCTCTTTGGCGAACGTCCGCTCCCGCTCGCTGCGGGAGAAGACGAAGATCTCCGAACGGGGAAAATGATGTCGGGCCATTTTCAACACGAGATGCGCCGAGGCGCCGAAACCGGTCAGTCCGAGTCTCTGGCCGTCTGCGAGTCCTGTCAGCTTCAGGGACCGAAAACCGATAGCACCCGCACAGAGCAGCGGGGCGGCATCTGCGTCTGCGAAGACCTCGGGGATCCTGTACGCGAATGACGAAGGAACCGTCATGTACTCGGCGTAGCCTCCGTTGACATCACGGCCGGTGGCCTGGAAGTCTGGGCAGAGATTTTCGAGATTGTTGCGGCAGAAATCGCATCTTCCACACGCGGAGAAGATCCAGGCTACCCCGACCCTGTCGCCCTTCTTGAAACTGCCGCACCTCTCTCCGAGGCCTTCAATGCGTCCTACTACCTGGTGACCAGGGACAACAGGGAAGCGGGGAGGGGGAGTCCTTCCCTCGATCTCATCCAGCTCGGTATGGCATACGCCGCACGCGTCCACCTTGATAAGGAGCTCATTCTCCTGTGGCACGGGGTCGGGGACTGTCTCCAGGCGAAGAGGTTCCGGGGTGTCGCGAAGGTCGCAGACGCCGTGCAAAACCATTGCTCTCATGAGGTGTGTCTCCGACTGTTCTGGCGATCCATTGTCTTGGTGATTCCTCTTCTCTTCTGGAAGTTGTGACCGGCTACGTTTTCCGGAGCACCAGCGTTGACCCGACGGCGGCCAGTGCCGCAGCGATGAATGTCATGAGCCGGGCGGTAATGATCTCCTCCATCCCGGTGCTGACCCAGAGTATGGTGAAGATCATCCCCGTGAGAACCGTCGCAAGAACGGCCCTGCCGTGGAACCTCTTCCAGAACAGGGAGAAGAGGATGACAACCGAGAAGGTGCCTCCGATTCCGGCCCAGACGTATCCCACGAGTGTATAGATGAGGTTCGACGGTGAGAAGTATGCAACGCAGAGCGACACTGCTGCAAGAAGACCGGTGACAGCTCTTGACCGCATAAGGCTGCTTCTCTCCGGCTCCCTGTCGCCGGCCCGGTGCTTCTTGAGGATGCTCTCGGAGAGTTCAGTTGCCGAGAGGATCAACAGGGAGTCTGCGGTGGAGATCATGGCCGCAATTGCGCCGGTAATGAGGATCGCAGCGATAATGGGGGGAAAGATCTCGAGCATGACCAAAGGCATAACATACTCCGGGTCCTCTAGGCCTTCCGGCCCGAAGAGTGCCAGGCCAATCCATCCGATGGAGAGCGCTCCCGTATAGGCCAGCAGCGTCCATCCAACTCCTATGTTCCGGCCCTGTGTTGCTTGCCGGGCATCCCGGATGGCCATAAAACGCATGCTGAGCTGGGGTTGCCCGCCGAGGTATCCGAAGAACCAGGATAGTCCGCCCGTGATGACAACCCCGGCGGCAAATCCTTCTGCTCCCCCGGTCAGAGAGCTGTATGCCGGCCCGGCCGCCTCCAGTGCCTCCGGCACCGAGCCGGCAAAGACTCCGGGGGCACTGGCTATCGTGATGAAACCAACCAACGGGCCAACAACCAGGGCAGTCAGCATCACCACCGCCTGAATGACGTCGGTGTAGACCACGCTCCGGAATCCTCCATAGACGGTATAGGGGACAATGACGAGGGCTGTTGCCAACATACCGAGTGCGGGATCAATGCCAAACATCGTGTGGAGTGTCTTCCCTCCCCCTAGGAACTGTGCTCCGACATAGAAGAAGAAGAAAAAGACGATCGTGGCACTCGCAACGATCCGAATGCGCCGCCCAACTTCAGGGTGTTGCTTTGCAATGTATTCCGTAAAAGTCGTCACGTTGTAGCGCTCTGCTTCGTTGCGGAGCCGCCACGCGATGGCTGACCATGCCGTGATGATCCCGATGACGCATCCTATGGCTGTCCATATCCCAGCGATGCCGGCAGCGTAGGCGAAGCCCGGGAGCCCGAGAAGTGCCCACGAGGACTCCCCGGTGGCCCGCTCGGAGAGGGCTGCGACCCAGCCGGGGAGACGCCGTCCGGCGATAGCGTAGTCTGCGCTGGTTTTGACGTTGCGACCCTGGTAGATTCCCCAGAGAATCAGGATCGAGAGGTAACACGCCATGACAAGGAGTATCTGCAGCCGGTGTTCCATAGGTCTCCGTTCAGGGGAGTGTTGTGATGTATCGCGTTTGAGGACCGTTCACATCCCGCCCCGGGGTGGTTGTGTGCCTTGCACTATGAGGGTCCGGCGTCGTCATGGATCATCCGGGCGGGACAGGAGAATAGTTGTTACCTCTGCGGGTGCGTGATAGCGAATGGGTGCGAGCGTCAAACCGATGCCGTTTGTGACGATGACGTGTGCCATTCCCGCCCGCTGAATGCCGCTGTAGTAGTCTGTTTCGATCTGGCTGGGCGTAAGCGGGAACCCGAGCGGGTGGAGAACAATCTGGCCGCCGTGAGTATGTCCAGCAAGAACGAGGTCATAACCATGGTCGGCAGCTGCGTGGACCAGAGATTCCGCGGGCTGGTGGGCGATGAGAATCTTCAGGTCTGCATCGGGGGCAAGACCTAGGAGCTCGTTCAGGTCCTCTGCCTTGAGGCGATCGCTGTAGACATGGGTTATGCCTGTGATGAGGACAACCCGCCCTCTGAGGTGGAGGAGGTGATGCTGGTTGTCGAGAAACTTCCAGCCGCACCCACGCATGATCTCTGAAATGGTATCCCTTGCCGCCCAGTGGTCATGATCTCCCATGACAGCAATCCTCTCCTCCCGTCCGCTCAGGGAACATATGGCCTCTGACGCCAGCGGGAGGAACGCCCGGCCGGATGTGACAAGGTCTCCCGCGAAGAAGAGGAGGTCGGGGTCTGCTGTCTGCAGGATATCGTTCACCTGATTGATCTTTCGGCGTCCGGTGGTCCGATCGATCTGGATATCGGCGAGGAGAGTAATGCGCACGCCGTTCAGCTCCGCGGGGAGTCCCTCCAGGAAAATCTCGGCGCTGTTATGACGAATGTGGTACGTGTCAACATATGAGCGGATGGGTACGTAGAGAACGGCTGCGCAGAGGCATGCGATTTTCAGGTATGCCTGCATCTTCAGCCAGCGGCCGCGGATCTCCGGCCACAGGCGCGTCATCGGCGAAAGCACGTCCAAGAGCAGAAAGAACGGAACGCTCTCCAGGATCACGACCAACCCCCACCAGAAGGGAAAGTGGAAGACGTAATCCAGCAGCGAGAGGTGCGGTTGAAACACGAAGAGGTCTTGTGTCCACCCATTGAGAGCATAGAAGAGGAAGAGCAACGGAAGAGCGTAGAACAGGCAGAGAATGAAGAGCATGATCCATCGGGCACGAGCCTTTGGGAGCGTCGTGACTGCGGAGACGGCTGCTGCGAGTCGGTGAAGCAGGTAGACCGCAAGAGGCAATGCCATCAGTGCGACCATGAGCACCATCCGGACAGGCCATGGCATGTGGTGTCAGCCTCCCTTTGTTCTCAGCGATGGCTGCCCGGTCTGTTCTTCACCGAACTGTCCCCTCGGATTGAAGACGCTGGCGCAGCAGCCATTCGTACAGATCGGGATTGTTGTACGTTTCGGTCCACGCATCGTGGCCGGCATCGGGGTAGATGGTCAGGGTTGCGTCCCCGCCCGCGGCGTTGACGGCGTTAACCATCTCCTGTGAATACGCCAATGGAATGATCGGATCCTTCGCGCCGTGGAAGGCCCAGATTGGCAGGTTGGTCAGGAGCCGTGCCCGGTGTGGTACTCCTCCTCCGGATATGGGTACGATGGCGGCAAAACGGTCGGGGAATTCCATTGCCAGGGTCCAGGTTGCGAAGCCTCCCATACTCAGTCCTGTGACATAGATCCTGTTCTCGTCCACGGCGTACCGAGCCACAATCTCGCGGAGCAGGAGATCAAGGGTAGTGAATGACCACCAGTGTCCAGCCGGACACTGCGGAGAAACAAGGATGAAAGGAAACTCTCTCCCCTCTTCGACCTGCTGTGGTGGACCGTGGGTTGCGACCAGCCGAAGATTGGAGCCCCGCTCTCCGGACCCGTGAAGGAAGAGAAGCAGTGGCCAAGCCCTGCCCTCCTGCTCATATCCCCGAGGCAGGTAGATCAGGTACGGGAGAGTGACCGTGATGTCTTGCTGCAGTAGCTGTGCTGAGTGCTTTCCTGTGGGATACATCATCGTTGTCGAGCATCCTCCGATGAGAAGTGCGGGCAGCATCAGGGGAAGGGAGTATGCGATACGCACTGATTGTGTTCTCCGTCGAGGTCCCGGCGTGTACGCGGGTGTCAGACAACTGCCGGAAGGATCATCAGAATGTAGAGCAAGACTACCCAGATGAGGGTTTTCCCGGTCAGGCGGGGGCCTTCACCGCTCTCTGGCCTGGTTCGGAGGAGGGAGACGGCAACGACCAATAACCAGACCGCCCAGGCGGGAAACCCGAAGTCTGTGACGACATCCAGCAACCAGCCGGAGAGCCCGAGTTGCTCGAGGGCAAGGATGAAAGCGAGCGGGCTGAGGAGAATGCCCACCCATGCAAGGCGGGAGTCGAAGAGGTAACTTCGCAGCATCGCTACGCTGAGCAGGAGTGTCCAGAGGCCAAGGCAGATGTTCGCAGTATGCTCCCCCACCGCCATCCCGGCGTAGTGGTTGAAAGCGCCTTCGATGAGGGCAATGGCCTCTCTGGTTGTGGCGGTTGTGGTCGGCGCGGTCATCTGTTCGGCGAGGTACGGTATCAGGATGGCCCAGCGGATGAATCCCAGGGCTTGCAGAATGCCGGTAAGAACACCGAAGAGGAGGGCAAAGGTTAGGACCGTTGTGTCACGGTCACGGAAGGAGCGAAAGAGAAACACCGCCATTGCGATCTGTGTGAAGCCGGTCATTGCCAGGAGCCAGTATGTTGGCTGTACGATGGCCTGGTTATCCCTGTAGAGATTGAGGCGATAGGGTGCGGTCTGCCGGAGGATGTCAGGGAACTCAAAGACTGATGCCAGGATGGTGAAACCGACGAAGAGGAGGAGAATGTGAACGAAAATAGATGCTGCTGCGCCTCTGTACTGGAGAGTGTAGTCTGTCGTCATTGCTCCTCCGCTTGCTGGCGCTGAGGCGGTGGCCCATGGCTCAGGGGCACATCATAATGTATGAGGGTTTCGCCTGCATCCTCTTGTCCGACGGCGGGACACCCACTCCTTGGGCTGTGAGACAATGGTGCACCTGAGCAATGCAATGCAGCCTGCTGTGATAGATCTGGGATCGGAATCAGGTCAACGGCTGATCTGGACCAGATGCCCGGTCAGCTGGTTTTTGGATGATTGGTGCTCTTACGCTGTTTGTCGAGGAAAGTGCCGAGGGCGACGCCCAGAGCAACGCCAATGGCAACTCCTCCTCCCATGTTCTCGATGGCAGCACCGATTCCGGCACCGATCGCAGCGCCGAGGGCAATTCCTGCGCCGATGAGGCTGCGCGGGGCCGATTCCGCCTGACGGTTGTGCCTCTCCTTCCTCATTGCGTAACCTCCCTCAACATCGAAGGTACCGTGCACATGCCACATTGTCAAGAGAACGGTAGACCCCTTGCCCGGACCTCTCAGGTGTGAGACCTGGTGTTTGTCCTCTGCACCCATTCTATGATGCTGATGAGAATGAGCAGCAGGGCCAATCCCCAGAGGAAGAGTCTCCCATGGAGCGGGATGGCGAGCTCTCCTGCCAGCAGCCAGAGGATCAAGACACATCCTCCGGAGAGATTGATTGCGATGGCCCCGCCCAGCCCGAGACCATGCCATTCCCCGGAGGGTCTGTACACCTCGAGGAAAAGCGCAATGCCGATGCCAAGCAACACACCTCCCAGGATGGTCGGATAGAACGCCGAATCACTCCATGGGACGCCCAGGAATGTCACGACGGGCCGGGAGAACGCCAGGAGTATCAGCCCGAGTAGGGCGTTTATCGCCGCATCCAGCGCGAGAAGCAGGCGGTTTGAGTGTAACGGGGTTCTCTGCCCGGGTTCCACGATCGGATCTCCCGTTCTTTCCCCGCGGGTTCGGGCAAGCTACCCGCGGAAACGTTCCTTCAGCTGCGATCCCTCAAGAAGATCGCCCTCTGTTCTTACCCGTAGAGGGCGACGTTGGCTGTCTCGACTGCCAGTGCTCAGTCCTGGAGACGGTGAAGTTCCTGATCTGGACAATAACATGCCTTCCGATTGCCCGGAAACCGATCTTCCCGGCTCCGGGAATTGCATCGGGGATCTCGTTGTGATCAAGGAAGCCGGCGGCGGTGCTGCCGTCGACCGCCATGCAGAGGAGGGGGCCCTCTTTGAGGATCGCAACGTGGTACCAGCGTCTGGGCTCCTTGCAGAGATCAGGTTGCTGTTCCATGAGGAACAGCCCGGGGTTGCGGCGCCAGTTGCTTGTGCCGGTGTGGACCCCGTCGTCATCGTACCTGCTAAGGCTGACATGGTACGATCGCAGCCGGGGATTGAAAACGTAGTCAGCAAAGACACCGCGACGGGGGGGGAGTCCCGCTAGCATGTCCTCCCCTTGTCGCCCCCGGGATGCGACGAACGCAATGAGGAGTCCATTCGTTGTCAGAACCCGTAGATCAAAGCCGATCAGGATGCTATCGGGAAAATCTTCTTTGCAGAATGCCATGCAGCCGGTGCCTCCCTGGGCGGAACCGGTACAATTCAGCTGCATGAGGTTGGGTTCGGGCTGGGTCATGCTCCCCAGCCCTTCGTGGTGCCAGTTGCTCAGGTTGTCAAACGAGTCGCTGAAGAGGGGTACGCCCGGCCCCGGCACCGATGGCAAGATCCGGGAGAGGCCCCAGAGCTTCACCTGCCCCGTCTTCTTGAGAGCCTCCGTGTCTGCTCTCTCCTGAATTTGCCGTAGATCCTCGATGGAGGTCAGGTGCGGCGGAGTTTCCTGGCTTGTTGACCCGCAGCCCGCAGCCGTGATACCCGCCGTCAGGGAGAGAAGAATCGCCGCAGAGAGTCTTCCCACGGCTCGGTACCTTCGAAGCTGTTCCACGATCTTCTCGAAGGTTGTCTCTGTTTCCAGAATCCCGTGGAACTGGCGGTCCGGTACCTCGAGGGTGCCACCCTGAGTACCCGCCAAGCACTCGAGTGAACCGGCTGCCCGGTTGAGGCATATGCTGGTGAGGAAGGCTGTCCGGGCGGTCAGAGGGGGGGTCTGTTCCACGGGCGTCACCCCAGGGAGCGTTGCCGCTTTCGACGGATCAACGGCTTCAGAAGTATGGCTGCTCCAATGATAATCAGTAAGATGGGAACAACCGGAATGTCCAGACCCAGAACCTCACCAGTGCCAACACCCAGGGCGATGACGCCAAGAGAGGTCCAGAATCTGCTCACCTGAATATCGTTGACGTATCGGACTGCTGCGAGCCCGAGGATGATGAGCCCTGTCCCGATGAGCCCTGTCCCGATGAGCCCTGTCCCCTCCGGGAGGGAATCATCGGGCATGAGCCACAGACCGCCGATCATGATGAGAAACAACCCCCAGCCAAGAGACTCCAGCCGCTTATCGAGGGCATGCCTGTCTCCGGTCTGGTATCCGGCACGTTGGTTCTTCTCCTCCATCGTTGTGTCCTCCGCGGCGCGATAGTGCGTGGTCGTCCGTCAGGCTTCTGCTTCGCGGTCTGCCCCGTACTCCATTGCCGCCTTGATAAACTCCCTGAACAGAGGGTGTGCATTGGTGGCACGCGATCTGAGTTCCGGATGAAACTGACACCCCACGTACCATGGATGGTCGGGCAGTTCCATCATTTCCACGAGATCGTTGTCCGGACAGGTGCCGCTGAAGATCATTCCCGCTGATCTCAGCTTGTCGATGAAGGCGTTATTGACCTCGTAGCGATGCCGATGCCGCTCGTGGACGAGATCGGCTCTGTACGCTTTTGCGGCCTTTGTTCCCTTCTCCAGCCTGCACGGATAGGCGCCGAGCCGCATTGTCCCTCCGTACTCCTTGACCTTCTTCTGCTCCAGCATCAGGTCGATGACGTTTTGGTCGGTCTGCTTGAACTCGGTGCTGTTGGCACGATCGAGGCCGCAGACGTATCGTGCGTACTCGATCACGGCGCACTGGAGGCCGAGGCAAATGCCGAAGAAGGGGATCTTGTTCGTTCGGACGTAGTTCACAGCCAGAATCTTCCCCTCGACACCCCGTTCACCGAAGCCGGGAGCGACCAGCAGGCCCGAGAGCCCGTGGAGATGCCCTTCGGGGCCATCGTTCTCGATATCCTCGGCACGAATCCAGCGCAGATTGACCGACACGTTGTTTGCTGCTCCCGCGTGGACAAATGCCTCGGCAATACTCTTGTACGCATCCTTGTGGTCGGTGTACTTCCCGCAGATTCCGATGGACACCTGACCTGCCGGCTTTTTCACGCGGTCGACGAGCCGCTTCCATTCGCGGAGGTTCGGGCGGGGGCAGGTGAGATCCAGCTGCTCGAGTACGATTTCGTCGACTTCCTGGTCTGCATAGACGAGAGGAACTTCGTAGATGGAATCGACGTCGCGACCGTCGATGACTGAGTCAGCTTTCACGTTTGTGAAGAGAGCAATCTTTTCGCGCACCTCCTGGGAAAGCGGACGGTCTGTCCGGCATATCAACATATCGGGCTGGATGCCGAGCTCAAGGAGCGCCTTCGTACTGTGCTGGGTTGGTTTCGTCTTTGTCTCCCCGGCCGAGGGAATGAACGGCACGAGTGTGACGTGCACCGCCATTGCATTGGTGCTGCCGACCTTGAACATGAACTGCCGCATGGCCTCGAGGAACGGAAGGCTTTCGATGTCGCCGACGGTGCCGCCGATCTCGCTGATGATGACGTCGTACTCCCCGGTTTTCCCCAGCTCCAGGAAGCGCCGTTTGATCTCGTCGGTGATATGCGGAATGACCTGGACGGTCGCGCCGAGGTAGTCACCTCGCCGTTCCTTGGAGATCACCTCGTGGTAGATCTGTCCGGTGGTCGAGTTGTTCAAGCGGGACGTGGTGATGTCGAGGTAGCGCTCGTAGTGACCCAGGTCGAGATCTGTTTCCGCGCCGTCGTCGGTAACATACACCTCTCCATGCTGGAAGGGGTTCATGGTCCCGGGGTCGACGTTGAGGTAGGGGTCGAATTTCTGGATTGTGACACGCAAGCCACGGGATTTCAGGAGCAGGCCGATGGAGGCTGAGGCGATCCCCTTCCCCAGGGAGGAAACGACGCCGCCTGTGACGAAGATGTACTTGACTTTCGGTTTCCGTGCCAATGGTCTCTTTCCTCTAGTAGTATGCCCGACGGGCTCGCAGCCGGTGGGGGAGCACGATCCCTCCGGAGAGAACCAGCTTCAATCCCTGCTCTACGGTCAGGTCCAGGGGTACCGCCTGCCGTCGTGGGACGAGCAGCAGGAATCCGGATGTCGGGTTGGGTGGATTTGGAATATAGACGTTGACGAAGTCTATGGTGTGTCCATCGAAGGTGTCAAAGGGCATCTCGTTGGTAACAAAGCCGAGACAGTAGAGACCCTGGCGAGGGTATTCCACCATGACCACCTGCCGGAAGGTCTTGCTCTTGTCTTCGAGGATGAATGCGCCCACCAGATCTTTGATTGCCGAGTAGACCGACCGCACAAGGGGAATGGAACGGAGCAGGTTCTCGAACCACGCAAAGGTGAGACGGCCGATGAGGTTGCGCGAGAGAATACCTACAAGGAAGATGAGAACGATCATCGAGAGAAAGCCGAGTCCGGGGAGGTGTTGACCGAGCCACTGCTCCAGGAGCGGGGAGAGAATCCCGTCAACGGCGTTGAGGAGCGCCTTGAAGAACCAGTAGGTCAGCCCCAGGGGGATGATGAATCCTACACCCCTCAGGAATGTCGTCCTCAACTGTCCCCAGAGCGATGTGTGTTTTTCGTCCGTCATGGTGTACCCCGCATCATAGCCCTTACCCGTTCGAGATCTGCAGGCGTGTCGACGGGAATGCTGTCGTACTCAGTCGGTACCGCTCTGATGCGGAATCCGTGTTCGAGGATGCGGAGCTGTTCGAGTTTCTCCGCCTTCTCGAGCGGTGTACGCGGCATGGCTGCATACTGCAGCAGGAATTCCCGTTTGAACACGTACAGCCCGATGTGTTTGTAGAAGAGGTGTAGATGCAGCCATCGTTCATCGGTTGCCTCGCGGCAGTAGGGGATAGCCGATCTGGAAAAGTAGAGACAGTCCTGCTTGCCGTCGATGACCACTTTTGTTGTGTTCGGGTTCAGCAGGTCCTGCTCCGTCTGAATGCGCCGTACAGGCGTGGCCACGGATATGGTGTGGTCTGCCAGCACAGGGGCAATGGTCTGGTCGATGATGAGCGGATCGATGAGCGGTTCGTCACCCTGCACGTTGATGATGGTGTCGCTCTCTGTGAGCGATTTCGCCACAAGGGCAATCCTGTCCGTCCCGCTGCTTATCTCACCCGGCGTCATGACGGCATGTCCGCCGAACGCCTCCACTGCGTAGGCAATCCGCTTGTCATCGGTGGCAACGAGGACCGCGTCGACACTGCTGGCCTTCGAGGCGCGTTCGAACACGTGCTGGATCATGGGCTTGCCGGCGATCTCCATCAAAGGCTTGCCGGGAAGCCGTTCGGAAGCGAAACGGGCAGGAATGATGACGACGGTTCGGTTGGATCCCTCTCTCCTCATCGTTCCCCGATGACCTTTGGCACTTTGAAGAACCGCTCTGTTTTCGCCGGCGCATTCCGCAGGATGTTCTCTCGGGGAAGACTCGGTCTCAGCACGTCGTCCCGTAGTACGTTGCTCAGCTCGATAACATGGGACAGCGGCTCGACGTCTGTGGTATCGAGCCTGTTCAACTGTTCCATGTAGTGGAGGATCTCGTTCAGCTCTCCGACGAGCTTCTCCTTTTCCTCTCCGGTGAAGGAGAGCCGCGCCAGGCCGGCAACGTGCTCAACGTCTCGTATGCTCACTGCCATAGAGGAGCCTTCCGCTACTGATCGATGTAGTGTTGTGCAATGGCCTCGTGCACCTGTTCCATGAGGTGCATTTCGCTATCTTTGCCTCCGTCGCGATTGAACGGAATGGGGCGCTCGAGAATCAGCTCCGCCCTGCCGGGACGGATGACTACGGAGCGCTTCCGCAGAATATGAAAGGTACCGTTGATTGTCAGAGGGACAACGGGGACCCCCGCTTTCACAGCGAGCTTGAACGCCCCGCGCTTGAAAGGCTGGAGTTTTCCGTCGAGCGTCCTTGTTCCCTCTGCGTAGAGGAGAACGGACGCACCGCCACGTATTTTCTGTGTCGCACGCTCCAGACTGCGCATCGCGCTGGCGCGGTGGGATCGATCGATGGAAATGTAGCTCCCCCACTTCAATCCCCAGCCGAAGATCGGAATGATCTCGAGTTCCTTCTTGTACACGATGCGAATCTGATCCGGGATACCAGCTAGAATGCACGGGATGTCGAGCATGCTGGCGTGGTTCGAGACGTAGATGTAGTTCTCTGATTGCTGAATGTGCTCCAGACCCTTGACCTGTACTTTCACGCCGCACACAAAAAGAACGAGCCGTGCCCACAAGCGGGAGGAAGCGTGGAAGACACGTCCCCTGCGGGGATCGAGCGGTATAGAGAGTATTGCCACGATCGCCATTGCGATGGAGATGAACCCTCCGGCAAGGAAGCGAAGGGTGCCCAGGATCGTTGTCATAGGGACTCTAGAAACCTGATCCGCTTTGCCATCGGCGGATGTGTGTAAAAGAGGAGCTCGACGAGCGGATGTGGCTCCGGGTCGGCAAGATTCATAGACTCGAGCCTTCGCAGAGCGGCGACAAATGCATCCCTCTTGGCTGTCGTCCGAACGGCATACGTGTCGGCCTGCCGCTCACGGTGCCGGGAGAGGATGTTTCCCAGGGGGGAGAACACCAATCCCAGCAGGGAGAGCCAGAGCGCAAGCAGCGGCAGGGCTGCGAGTTGGGTCACAGAAGAGAAGCCCAGCTCCGCCACCGACCACTGGTAGAGCTGTGCCGCCAGGAACAGACTGATAAATGTTGATGCCGCGCCGGTCAGAATGCCCTGGAGGATATGACGGTGGACGTAGTGTCCCATTTCGTGTGCAAAGACGGTCTCGATCTCCTCCTCGGTGAAGTCATCCACAAGGGTGTCGGCGAGGATGATTCTCCTGGTTCTCCCGATCCCCGCGAATCCGGCGTTTGCCTTCCTTGTATTCTTGCTCAGGTTGAACGTAAAGATCCCGTTGATCCTGATCCCTGCGGTTGTGCAGAGGCTGAGAATGCGCTCTTTAAGCGTCCCCTCCTGGAGGGGGACGAACTTGTAGAAAAGGGGAAGAATCACCACAGGTGCGATGCGAGCCAAGACCACCGAGAGGAGCGTCAGGATCGTGGCGACGGGCAGCCACCACCATTGGCCCAGGCTCCTCAGCGAGAAATAGACAAGAGCAAGAAGGCCCAGCACTAGCGGCAAACCGACAGCATAGCCTTTCACCTGTTCCAGAAACCATCCCCCGACAGTCTGGTTGGAGAGGTGGTATCGATGCTCCACGGTATACCCGGCGAAGAATGCCAGGGGGAGCGTGACGCATGCCTGGAGCAGTCCGATGGCCAGCACGAAGACCAACAGGGCAGCGAAGCTATTGCTGCTCACCGCGTGGGCGAATCGGTCCATCTCCCTTGACCAGCCCGAAAGGACGAGGGCGAGAAGGAGAATAAACACAAAAACCGATGAGGAGACACCGGTTGTGAGTTTGATACGGTTGTAGATCTTGGCCTTACTGGAGCGCCGGAAGGAGGTCACTGCAACGCTGTATCCTCGTTGGCATGTTGCCCTGTTTTTCTAGCTTACCCAAAAAGTGCCAGAAAATCAAGGTGTCCGATGCGGAGGCGTGCAGTCGGTTGCCGATTGCGAGCTGTTTTGGCGAGCGCCTCATCAGTCGTTCAGAGGGCGAATCAGGCACGCCACTCGGAACACGTTCAACCCGCAGAGCTGTTCAAAAGAACTCCACGATTTTCCGCATCAGATGTTCGGATCGTCTGGTGGTCATCGTGCCTCTCCCGAGAGGTGCTGTACCGAGGGCGCAGCCTCCGCCGCCGTTTCCCGAACAAGCCCTCTCTACTCTGACGACGGCGTGGGAATCTCACAACCGCTGATGGTATATAGACCTACAAGGAAATCAGCAACCAGTAGCTGATACACTTATTCCGATTCTGCCGACCAGTGTTGTCATTTCTGAGAATGCACTCCGAGGTTCGATAACCGGCAGGTGTGCTGCGCCCGGGATCGGGGGTTTGTTGCCCAAATTCGAGCTTTGTCGTAGATTTATTGATGGCATGCCCTTTGAACAGACGGGGTTGCGTTTACTCCGGCATTCCGTCCCCATGACCCACGGACAAACCCACCAGGAGGAGTTTCAGCCATGGCACTCATTCGAAGGCAGGATGCACTTGACTATCACAGTCAAGGGCGTCGAGGAAAGATAGAAGTCATCTCCACAAAACCGTGTGCCACGCAGCGTGATCTGTCGATGGCATACACGCCCGGTGTGGCAGAACCCTGCAGGGTTATTGCTGCACACCCCGAAGATGCCTACACCTACACGGCGAAGGGAAATCTCGTTGCGGTGATCAGTAACGGGACAGCCGTTCTCGGGCTTGGAGATATCGGTCCCCTGGCCGGCAAACCGGTAATGGAGGGAAAAGGGGTCCTCTTCAAGAGGTTCGCCGATGTCGACGTGTTTGACATAGAGATTGACACGCATGACCCCGAGGAGGTGATCCGGATCGTCAAAGCTCTGGAGCCCACCTTCGGCGGCATCAACCTGGAAGACATCAAGGCCCCGGAGTGCTTCCTCATTGAGGAGGAGCTGAAGAAGACCATGGGCATTCCGGTGTTCCACGACGATCAGCACGGAACCGCGATCATCTCTGGCGCAGGTTTGATCAACGCCCTGGAGATCGTGGGAAAGAAGATTGACGAGGTGAAAATTGTGTTCAGCGGAGCGGGTGCTGCTGGGATTGCCTGTGCGAAGTTCTACCTGGATCTCGGTGTGAGAAAGGAGAATCTCCTGCTCATCGACACGAAAGGTGTTGTCTACAGAGGCCGCAAGGAGGGGATGAACTCCTACAAAGACTTCTTTGCGGCTGACACGAAAGCGCGGACGCTCGCTGATGCGATGAAAGACGCTGACGTGTTTGCGGGGGTATCGGTGGCTGGCGTGCTGACCAAGGAAATGGTGCGCACCATGGCGAAAGACCCTATTATCTTTGCCATGGCAAATCCGGATCCCGAAATCATGCCGGAGGATGCATTTGATGCCCGGAAGGACGTGCTTATGGCTACCGGCCGATCGGACTATCCTAACCAGGTGAACAACGTTCTTGGATTCCCGTTCATCTTCCGGGGGGCGCTGGATGTGATGGCCAGCGCAATCAATGACGAGATGAAGCTAGCGGCGGCGCGTGCGCTCGCCGACCTGGCGAAGGAGGATGTCCCGGATTCGGTGATCAAAGCCTACGGCGGAGAGCCGATTCGGTTCGGTCGGAACTACATCATCCCCAAGCCCCTCGATCCGCGCGTGCTGCTCTGGGAAGCTCCCGCGGTTGCCAAGGCGGCAATGGAGACGGGCGTTGCCCGACACCCGATTGAAGATCTCGATGCGTACCGGGATTCCCTCGAGAGCCGGTTCGGCAGGTCCAAGGAGATCATGCGTGTTATCATCAACAAAGCCCAGCGAGCACCGAAGCGGATCGTGTTTCCGGAGGGCGCGGAGGAGAAAATCCTCCGGGCAAGCCAGATCATTCTGGACGATGAAATTGCCAAGCCGATCCTCCTGGGTAACCAGCAGGTCATAGAGGAGAAGATCAGGATGCTTGATCTCGACCTTGCCGGAATCGAGATTGTTGACCCAGAGAGCTCTCCGGCTTTGAACCAGTATGTCAGCGCGTACTATGCTATGCGCAAGAGGAAGGGGGTAACGCATCTCGATGCGCTCTCCATGATCCGGCGGCCCATCAACTACGGTATGATGATGGTTGAGGAAGGAGACGCTGACGGTCTGGTCGCGGGTCTTACGCAGCACTACCCTGCGACTATGCGTCCGGCTCTGCAGATCATCAAGTCGCCTGCCGGCGTGTCAACCGTTGCCGGGCTGTACATGCTGATCTTCCAGAAGGAGGTCAAATTCATCACGGACGCGACGGTCAATTTCGACCCGACAGCCGAGCAGCTGGCGGAGATTGCCATTCTGGCGGCGGAGAAGGTCAGGAGCTTCGATATCGAACCGCGCATTGCCATGCTGTCATTCAGCAATTTCGGCAGCACGCGTCACCCGTCCGCGGAGAAGATGGCTCGTGCGGTGCAGCTCGTCCGCGATCGTGACCCGGACCTCGTGGTCGATGGGGAGGTCATGGCGGACACGGCGGTGAGTCCTGATATCGTCGAGACGCTCTTTCCGTTCAGCACACTCAAGGAGGGGGCCAATCTGCTCGTCTGTCCGAATTTGGAATCGGCGAACATCGCCTACAAGCTGCTCGGCAAACTGGGCGGAGCAGAGCTCGTCGGACCGATTCTGCTGGGGATCCGGCGACCGGTCTACCTGCTCATTCCGGGGAACGAAGTGGCGGACATCGTGAATGTCACCGCCATGGCGGTTCGCGACGCACAGGAAACCGTTGAGGAGAAAAAGTCGGGCAGGTCGCCGGCCCGCGGGGAGGCGGTTCCACGCTAGGAGGCGATGCGGCCTGCGGAGGGGGGGCGTTTCTCCTTGGTGTTCACTCGCCGGCGACTTTAGAGCAACGCGTTCAGCCAGTCTGCTGTGTCGCCGAGGCTTTCCTGGCTTATCTGGTGAGCAATCGGGTACTCCCTTACCACAACCGATGCATCTGTTCTCTGGAGCAGGTAGCCGGCCCGGCGGGCGGCCTCGACGGGAATGACCGGGTCGTCCGTTCCGTGCGCAATGAAGAACCGGCTGTCGGCCAGGTCATTCCATCGATAGGTGAGATGCGTGTCTTCGGCGAGGTACCCGCTGTGGGCCACCACTCCTTGGAAGAGGCCCGGTCGGGCAAGGGAGAGGGCGAAAGACATCACCGTGCCCATGCTGAAACCGAAGAGGAACAGCTTCCGCTTGTCGATGGGGTACCCTGCGATCACGTCATCAACGAATTGCGAGAGTCTCCCGTAGGCGTCCCGGAACATCTTCGGGTCCGGAGATCCAATGGCCTCCACGTCGTACCAGGTGTAGCCTCCGCCGAGGAGAAACGGGAACGGGGCCCGAACACTGAGTGTCAATAGTCCGGGGTCGAATGCAGGCAACAGGCCGATGAGATCCTCCTCATCAGCACCCCTGCCGTGCAGCAGGATGAGGGTTGGGTGCGGCGAAGCGCTCGGAGAGTCGGGTGGGATGAGGCGGTGGACTAGCGTGGTGGAGAGAGGCTTCATGGTTCTGTCTCTGCTCTCGGTTCTGATTGGAAGAATCTGGCGTAGACCCGGAAGTCGTGCTGGCTGAATACGACAAACCATACTTCTCGCGGCTTTCCTCTGGTCTCTGCAAAACGCTCGACGGTTTCCAGCGCAACGTGTGAAGCCCTCTCGACCGGGAAGCCATAGGCCCCTGTGCTGATCGAGGGAAAGGCTATGGTGCCGACGTCGTTTTCCACCGCAAGGCGCAGGCTGTTGCTGTACGCACTCTCCAGCAGTCGGTCCTCACCGTATGCCCCTCCCCTCCAGATCGGCCCCACCGCGTGAATGACGAGGCGAGCTGGAAGCCGTCCGCCGGATGTGACGATGGCTTCGCCGGGAGGCAGCGCTCCCCGCTCTGCCCGGATCAGCCTGCACTCTTCGAGGATCTGGGGGCCCCCCGCCCGGTGGATTGCGCCATCCACACCGCCGCCTCCCATAAGACCGGAATTTGCGGCGTTCACAATTGCCTCGACATCCAGCTGTGTGATATCGCCCTGAATGAGGCGAAGGAGCGTCTTCCTGACGGTCTTCCGGAGTGCATCCATAATGGCCATCCCTCCCGGTCTGATGAGATTACTCTCCATGCGGGGCGATACCTCCAGGCGGGGGAAGGCGTCGGAGATACCATCGGTTGCCAAGGAGTTCGTCGCTCTCGCCCGGAACGATGTAGTCCGGAGTGAACAGAAGGTAGTCAATACCCTCCGGAATGGGTTTCACCCCCGCACGGAAGCTACTCACGGGCGCAAGCCTCCTGGTGAGGCTTTCGCCGAAGAGCGGATACTCGTACACATTGGGACCTAGGCAGACGGCAACCTGAGCAGTGGGAGGGACGATCTCTTCGAATCGTACAAGCGGTTCATAGAGGAGGCGGTTGTTGGTCGTCAGTTGCTGGAGACGATTTCGCTTGAGCAGTGATGGGGCTGACTGTTCTCTCATCCAGGGTGTGTGTTCGAGATCGACGGGACGGAGGAGAACAGCGGAGAGTGCGGAGAAGCAGCCAAGCGCTAGGACGAGGGTGAGGTAGATCAACCCCGGCCTGGTTTTGACCCACCTCAGGCAGTATCCGACAGCAGGGGAAGCGAAGACAGCACATGCGATGAAGTAGCGGCCGCGCCAGGGGTCGTAGGGTCCAGCGAAGCACTGTGCGAGGAAGAACAGGAGTGCCGCCCCGGCAAGGACCCTTCCCGGGCCGGATCGCGGGATCCCGACGATCTGCAGAAGGACCGTGATCCAGACGAGGGAAAATCCCAGGACTCCCCAGTAGGAGAAGTCCTCGTGCCCCGAGGGCATACGCGAAACGGAGAACGGCACACGGGCGCCGCGGTCGTCCATGAGATGGATGCCCGCCCCCTCCAGGCCTGAAACGAGGGCACTCCTGAAGGAGAGCTGAAACTGGGTAATGGCGCGCGCCTGGGGGAGACCGTCCAGCAAGAGGAAGTCGAGGGCGTACCGGAGAGTATTCTTCGAACCCTCGAGGAGGATCTCGTCGGCAGGGCGCCCCTGGAAAGAGTGTTCGCGTCGGACCTCCTCGGGTCCGAGAGGATGGCCGAACACCGCCACATTCTCAAGGTACCCTGAGGGAAGGGCGAAGACGGAGATGCTCGCGGCGAGCAGCAGGGCAAAGACCGAGAGGGTTTTTATCCCTCCTCGCACAGTCCGGGGATCTCGCCGGAGAAACAGGTAGATGGCAACGAGGCCAAGGGAGGGAAGAACGAGCAGGACTGATTCCTTTACACCAATCGCCATTCCCAGCGCAAGTGCGGAAGGGAAGAGCAATCGGGTATTCTGCGCCTGCGTCGCCCGAAAGAGGAAGTAGAGTGCCGCAGCTGACAGGGCGGCAAGCAGAAGGTCGTTCTGAGCAGTGGTTGATTCCATCAGAGAGTTGATCAGCAGTCCGAAGGTCAGAGCTGAAAGCAAGCTCGCCGGTCGACTGTGTCCGATAGAGCGGGAGATCCCGTACACCGCAGCCACAGAGACCCAGTAGGAAGAGAACTGCACGATCTGTGTCAGGTTTTCGTTCCCGCCCGAGGAGACATAGGAGAAGGCGAGCAGGACCGTGGCGTTCTTCGGGTGTACCACCTGCGCCCAGTAGTTCGCGTCATAGAAGGAAAGGTCTCCCTGCTGGATGTAGTAGGCCATCCTGGTAAGGTGGTAGGTCATGCTGTCCCAGGTATGCGGGGCAACCCAGAGGACGAGGATGGCGTTCCAGAGCCCTATGACGAGGAGTGTCAACGCAGGGGGATAGAGCACCGTCTTCTCTTCTGGTGAAAGGCGGGTCAGAGTGTCGACGAGCAGCGGTCGAAGCCTTGCGCCGTGGGTCCGTGTCAATGGCGTTGCCCTTCTCCTGCGGAGAATGGTGGGGACGGCTAGGACGAGGAGGATGACCAGCTGAGCAAGACTCCAGCAGAGGGCAGACCCGAACCCGCCGGCCAAGGAGGTTGCGTATCCTGTGAGGAGCGTAATGGCACAGAAGAAGACGAAGAAGAGAAGGACGGTGTCGGTCGGGCTCTCGGGCTTGAAGAGACGCGCGAGGATGGTGCAGTTGATGAGCGTCAGTGCGAGGAGACAAAGCCCTGCGGGGAGACCCATGCTGGTTTGTTCTGCTATTTCCGGCGGTTTCGACCTCTAGCGTGGTCCTGCTGTCCGCACCTCCTCGGAGACTGTGTCGGAGAAGTGGCGGAAGTTTTCGTGGAATTTCCGCACGAGCTCCTGTGCCTTTGCATCGTAGGCATTCCCGTCATCCCAGGTATTCCTGGGATTCAAGAGCTCCGGGGGGACACCGGGGCATGTCACGGGGATATGCAGGCCAAAGACCGGGTCGGTAGTCGTTTCCGTGGATGGAAACGTGCCGCTGAGGGCGGCATGGATCATCGCCCGGGTGTAGGAGATCTTCATGCGCGATCCGATACCGTACGGCCCCCCCGTCCATCCAGTGTTGACGAGCCAGGCGGTCACCTTGTGTTTCTTCAGTCGCTTGCCGAGCAGATCTGCGTAGACCATGGCCGGCATGGGCATGAACGGTGCCCCGAAGCAGGTGCTGAATGTCGCTTGTGGCTCGGTGACGCCCCTCTCCGTCCCCGCGACCTTGGCGGTGTAGCCAGAGAGGAAGTGGTACATTGCCTGTTCCAGTGTGAGCCTGGCGATAGGCGGCATGACGCCAAAGGCATCCGCCGTGAGCATGATGAGGTTCCTGGGATGTTCTCCGGTGCCCGAGGGGATGGTGTTCTTGAGTTGCACAAGCGGGTATGCCCCACGGGTATTCTCGGTTATTGAATCATCATCAAGGTCTATCCGGCGCGTGTCGAAGTTTATGACGACGTTTTCGAGAATCGTGCCGAACTGCCGAGTTGTTGCGTAGATTTCAGGCTCCGCGTCCGGCGAGAGGCGTATGACCTTGGCGTAGCAGCCTCCCTCGAAATTGAAGATCCCGTCGTCACTCCACCCGTGTTCGTCGTCGCCGATGAGGGCCCGGTCCGGGTCGGCGGAGAGTGTTGTCTTCCCGGTGCCAGACAATCCAAAGAAGAGTGCCGTGTCACCATCGATGCCGACATTTGCGGAGCAGTGCATCGGAAAAACCCCCTGTTCGGGGAGCAGGTAGTTGAGAATGGTGAAGACGGACTTCTTGATTTCTCCCCCGTAACTGGTTCCCCCGATGATGACGAGCTTCCGTGCCAGGTTGAGAACGATGAAGGCCTCGGAGTTCGTGCCATCGAGTTCCGGGGTTGCGTGGAAGCGGGGGAGATCGATGATGGTCCAGGTGTCGGGGGAATCGTGGATTGTCGCCTTCTGGGGAACAATGAGGAGATTGCGGGCAAAGAGATTGTGCCAGGCATACTCCGTTATCGTGCGGACAGGGATCCTGTAGCGTTTGTCCGCGCCAGCATACAGATCCTGTACGAATACATCGCGGCCCTGGAGGTATGCGCTGAGCTTTGCATAGAGAGCGTTGAACTTTTCCTCTGCAAGTGGCTGATTGACCTTCCCCCAGGCGATCTTCTTCTCACTCGTCGGCTCACGGACAATGAACTTATCGTTGGGCGAGCGACCGGTATGGTGGCCCGTTCGGACAACAAGCGGACCGAGATGAGATATCCAGGCCTCACCCCGCCGGACGGACTCTTCGTAGAGCCCCGGGCTGGAGGGGTTCCAGTAGACGTTCCCGAGGTTTCTGAGTCCCAGGCTCTTCAGTGCCGCAGCGCCGATTCCATGCTGTTGCATCTAGTCGTCCTCCGAAAGTTCGTCCGAGGCTCAAATGTATTGAATCTTTACCTTGGCGTCAACCGCGGTTCGGGCCGTGGTGCTACTTTCCCCGCCGCTGGAAATTCTTGTACATCATCGATTCGACCGGTCTGTCTGTTCGGGCCGCATACTTCGCGGAGCCCTTGGACCGGTACGTCGTCCCGACCTCACCGGAAACCTCGAAATAGATCAGCTGGCCAATAGGCATGCCGTGGTAGACGCGTACCGGTTGTTTGACGGAGATCTCGAGGGTCCAGGTGTTGCAGAAGCCGATATCCCCTTTTCCGGCGGTGGCGTGGATGTCTATGCCGAGTCTCCCGATGCTGCTCTTCCCTTCGAGGAAAGGAACGTGCCGGTGTGTCTCCGTGTACTCCTCGGTGACTCCGAGGTAGAGGCGGTGCGGGAGCAAGATCAGGCCTTGGTCGGGAATCTCCATGTAGTCCACCTTGTTGTGAATCTTCGCGTCAAGGATTTCACTTCTGTAGACGGCGAGGTGTTTGCCGAGGTGGACATCATAGGAGTTGGTCCCGAGGTTCGAGCGATCAAAAGGAGATATGACAATCGTGCCCTTCTCGATCTCCTGGAGTATCTTCGTGTCTGTAAGTATCATGGTAACGGCTGCCTGTGAAAGGTTATCGCGGAGGAGTACGGTAATCGATCCGAACGCCGCACTCCTCCAGGGCGGCGCAGAGAGCTTCGTGTGACGTGTAGAGAATGGCATGCATGCCGAGCCCAGCTCCTGTCTCGACATTGTCCCGCACGTCATCGATGTAGACACACCGCTCCGCCGGCACGTGCAATTTTGTAAGTATGTCGTGGTACATGGGTTGTGCAGGCTTGAGTGCTTTCACCACGAAGGAGAGGGATACGGCCTCAAACAAGGGGAAGACCTCCATGGTACGGATAGCGCACGCATAGTGCCACTCGTTTGTGTTCGAGAGAAGGCCGAGACTGTAGTGCGGGTGCAGGCCTTTGACCAGCTCGAACGTCTCTGGGATGGGGTCAAAAATGCTGCAGTAGGCTTCCCGAAAGGCGCTTCTGGAGAGAGTAATGCCGGCCTGGTGCGTGACCCGTTCGAAAAACTCATCAGAGGACATTAATCCGGTTTCATACGCGACGATGAGCGGGGTTGATCGCTTCAACGAGCTGGCGAGACGGTCCGGGGGCGTTCCCGTGCGTCGAGCGATATCCCGAATGAAGATGTCGATGTCAAAGGTGCAGAGGACATTGCCAAAGTCGAAGATGACGGCATCAATCATGTCATCTGCCCGGCGTGTGCGCCAAGCATGCGTGCGCGCTCTTGGATCAGCTCCCACGCGTTGTCCACATGGCGCTGCTCAAGCTGTGTCTGTCCGGTGACCATGCGCAGCGTGTACACGCCGTTCAGCACGGTGTGTGACATGAAGAGTCTGCCCGTGTTGTTGAGGTCTTCCAGCAGCCGCGCGTTCAGGCGGTTGAGTGTCTCGTCGGTTGTGATGTGTTCCGGTCGATAGCGAAAGCAGACCGTCTGCAGCGGCACGGGGGCAAGCAATTCGAAATCCGGGGCGGCGTCTATCTTCCTGACGAGATTCCGTGCGAACGTGATGTGCTTCTGCACCTTCTCCTGCAGGCCGCGAACCCCGTAGGAGCGTATGACGAACCAGAGCTTCAAGGCGCGGAAGCGTCTCCCGAGCTGGATCCCCCAGTTCCTGTAGTTCTTCACACGGTGGTCTTCCTGAGTCTTCAGGTACTCAGGGAGAATGCCCAGGGTTCGTACGAGTGCATCGGCATTCTTTACGAAGTAGGCCGAGCAGTCGAAGTTTGTGAAGAGCCACTTGTGTGGGTTGAAGAAGAACGAATCGGCATGTTCAATGCCCCGGATCATCCACCGCATCTCGGGCAGCAGGAGCGCCGAGCCAGCAAGCGCCGCGTCCACGTGTAGCCAGAGCCCCTCCCGGACGGCTATATCGGCGATCTCATTGAGAGGATCGATTGCTGTTGACCCTGTGGTTCCCAGGGTGGCGACGACCAGAAACGGGGTGTGCCCTGCCGACCTGTCTGACCGTATCGCCTTTTGGAGAGCATCCGGATCCATGGCGTAGCTGCTGTCGACCTTGACCTTTCTCAGGTTGGCCCTGCCAAGGCCGGCGATGGCAATTCCCTTTTCGATGGACGAATGGGTCTCCGTCGAGCAGTAGGCGGTCAGTCTGTCCGCACCCTGGAGGCCCTCCCGGTTGACGGCAAAGCGCGTATGGACCTCGCGGGCCGTGAGAATTGCACAGAGTGTCGAGGTTGAGCCCGTGTCCTGGATAACCCCTGAGTATCCGGGGGGGAGGCCAATCATGTGTCTGAGCCACTCCATCATGCGCTCCTCCAGCTCCGTTGCGGCCGGTGAAGTGGCCCAGCTCATGCACTGCGCACCCAGCGTCGCGGTGAGCATTTCCGCGAGAACCGAGGGGGGGCTGCTGTTCGCGTTGAAGTATGCAAAGAAGGAGGGGTGCTGCCAGTGCGTCATCCCGGGGAGAACGACACGCTTGAAGTCTTCAAAGATGGTGTCGAACTCCTCGCCGCCGTCAGGCGCCCGCTCGGGGAGCTGGTTCAGGATGTCGCCCGGCTCTCCCCGTGCACTGACGGGATAGGTCTCGACGGTCTGGAGGTAGTCAGCCATCCAGTCAACGAGTTTGTGCGCCTGTGTTCGAAATTCAGCTGCGTCCATTGCACTCTCGGCGGAACAGCATTGGGATCAGTGCTGGTCTCATAAAGCACTCATCTTCTTTTGACCTTTTGCGAATTCCCTGAGCCGTGCGTCGGCCTGGGCAAAGACGCTTCCCGGCGTGAAATGGCCGGTCTGCTTTCGTTTGCCCGCGGGTCTTCCCGTCAGGAGCTCGAGCCCCTCCTCGACCGTCTTCACGGCGTAGACATGAAACCTCTTCTCGTCCACCGCCTGAATCACGTCGTGCCGGAGCATGAGATCCTTCACGTTCTGGTCCGGTATGATCACGCCCTGGGTGCCGGTGAGACCGCGTGCTCTGCAGACGTCATAGAAACCCTCGATCTTCTGGTTGACGCCACCGATGGGCTGAATCTCCCCGTGCTGGTTAATGGATCCCGTGACGGCGATGTCCTGTCTCAGGGGAATGCCGGAGAGGCTCGACAGGAGCGCATAGACCTCCGTGGATGAGGCGCTGTCGCCATCAATCCCCGAGTAGGACTGTTCAAAAGCGATGCTTGCACTCAGCACGAGCGGTTTGTCCTGGGCGAACATACTCCGCAGGTACCCGCTGAGAATGAGGACGCCTTTGTTGTGCGTCGGACCACTCATGGCGGCTTCGCGCTCGATGTTGATAATTCCGGCACGGCCCATTGCTGTCTTCGCCGTGATGCGGGATGGCCGCCCGAAATCGTACTCGCCGAGCTGGTAGACGGACAGACCGTTCACCTGACCCACTTTCTTCCCCTCGGAGTCGATCATGATGGAGCCGTCGAGGATCATCTCCTGAATCTTCTCCTCCACCATGCGGACCCTTTCAATTCGCTCTTCAATGGCCTTCCGCACATGCTCACCTGTGACCTCCCGATCGTGTTCCTTTGCCGCCCAGTAGCTGGATTCACGGAGGACATCGGCCAGGATGGAGAACTGCGCCGAGAGCTTGCTCTGCCTGCCGGAAAGCCGGACACCGTACTCCACGAATTCGGTGACCGCGGTAAGATCAAAGGGGAGCAGCCCCTCACGATCGCTCATGGTCTTTATGAACGAGAGGTAGCTTGCGATGGAGTCGTTCTCATTCGGCATTTCGCTGTCGAAGTCCGCCCGGATCTTGAAGACCTCTCTGAAATCTTCATCGAGGTGGTAGAGGAGGTTGTAGATGTACGGGTCACCGATCATGATGACTTTGACGTCGAGATCTATTGGCTCCGGCTTGAGGGCGGAGCTTGCTCCGAGGAGGCCTGACTCAAAGGACTGGATCTCGATCTGACCGTTTCTCAGGATCCGCTTGAGCATCACCCAGACCCCCGGTTCCGTCAACGTATCCAGGGCGTCGATGACGAGAAAGCCGCCATCAGCCTTGACGATCGATCCCGGTTTGATACGCATGAAATCGGTCCGCCACACGCCGTTCCGGTCCACCACACGTTCGATGGTGCCGAAGAGGTTTTTGTACCGGGGGTTCTTCTCCATCACCACCGGCATTCCCTTGACGCCTTTGTTGTCCACAATGACGTTGACCTGGTACTCCAGAAAGCTGTCCTCTTCCCTGGGGAGCTGGATCCCGAGGGCGGGTTGTTGCTGCTCGTCTTTTTGATGGAAGCGCGTGAGGTTTTCGAGAATATCGTTTCGTGTCTCCTCGAGATACTGGTGGATCTGAGGAGACTCGTGTCTTCGCTCCACCTCGTCCAGAAGCTCCTCCACGACGGGGACGACGATTTTGTTGTTCAGATCATCGATTGACCGTTTCGCTTTGCGCTCGATGTTTCGCATCTCACGCATGACGAGATCCATTTGCGCTTCCAGCTCGGTCTGCTGTTCAAGAATCGTGTTCAGCTGCTCTTTCGTCATCTCACCCGCATCCGCCTTCGCGTGGATCTGTTCGATGCTGACGGGATTGCCGTCCATGACGGGGGCGATCTCGGGCCGCGATGAGGTACCCCCCTGGACCTGGACAACCTCAAATCCCCTCACCTTTACCCTCTTCTCGAAGTCCTTGAGGACGCTCCGCTGCCTGTCCTGGAAATGCTCAAGGAGTGATTTGCGCTGTTCGAGGTACCGCCTGCTCTCAAACACGGCGGGGATTCCCTTGAGGAGTTCGGCGACCACGTTCTCCATCTCCTTCTTCAGTTCCTGCCCCTTCCCTGCGGGCAGGGTGATGATCCTGGGTGAGTCAGGATCCCTGAAGTTGTGGACGTAGACTTTGTCGGTGAGCTCTGCCTGTCGGGTTTCGAAATCATGCAGCATTCGCCTGATGGTCGTGGTTTTCCCCGTGCCGGGGAGGCCGGTCGCGAAGATGTTGTATCCGCGGTGTTGCATTTCCAGGCCCAGCTGCAGAGCCCGGAGCGCCCGGTTTTGCCCGATGATCTCCTTCAGGGGCTTGACGTGCTCCATATTCGTAATACCCAGCGTCTCCGGGTGGCATCGCCAGCGTAGCCTGTCGGAAGCCAGAGATTGTCTTGCGGAAGCGTGTGTCTGGGGGGGGGAAGCACGTCGGGATTGTCTCTTCTTTGCCATTGCGTTCTCCGTTGATCAATGCTCTTTTCTGTTTGCATAGAGGTTCATGAGGATTCCCATCATCATCATCCCTGACAGGAGAGCCGATCCGCCGTAGCTGAGGAACGGCAGAGGGATACCGATGACAGGTAGAAGGTCGAGAGACATCCCGATGTTAATGAGGACATGGGCTCCGATAAATCCGCAGATGCCGATTGCCACAAAGCTGGCGAATGGGCTCTTGACTGCCGTACCTATTGCGATACCCCTGAGGAGCAGGAGAGCAAAGAGGACGAGAACGGTGGCTGCTCCAAGAAACCCGAATTCCTCCGCCGGAACACAGAAGATGAAATCCGTCCACTGCTCCGGGATGAAGTTGAGCTGCGTTTGCGTCCCCTGCAGGTAGCCCTTCCCCAGAAGACCTCCCGAACCTATGGCAACCTTTGACTGGACCACATTGTACCCGGCCCCGAGCGGATCGACGCTGGGGTCGAGGAACGCCGCGATCCGCTTCTGCTGGTAGGGCTTCAGGCCTTCGTAGATGGACTGCGTCGAGATTCCTACGAGAACCATGAGGGAGAAGACCGCTGCCGTGACGATGCGATTCTCCCGCGTGAGGTAGAGGAGGATGCCCATCCCGATTACGACGATGAAGAAGGGTGTGGTACCGAGCAGAGCAGCTACTGCGACAACTCCCGGAGCGACGATCGCCAGGAGGGTGAATTTGCTTGCCCCCCCCCAATAGAGAACCGGGAAGAGCATCACGACATAGATCACAGCGGTTCCGGTATCGGGCTGTGCCATGATGAGGAGCACTGGAAGGAGCACCATGCCGGCCACGACGAAGAGGTGCTTGACCTTCGCAAGTGTGACATCGGGACGAGAGAGGTATGCCGCGAGGGCCAGCGCGGTAGTTACCTTTGCAAACTCCGATGGCTGAAACCTCAGGGTGCCCAGGTTGAACCAGCTCGTAGACCCTGAGACGGTCCTTCCAAACAGGAGAACTCCCACCAGGAGGGCTATGGAGAGGGCATACGCGGGATACGCCGAGAGGTGCAGGATGCGGAAGGGAACAAAGGCGCAGAGGAGGAGGACCCCAACCCCCAGGGCCGCCCAGACGAGCTGTTTGAAGAATATCTCGGAGGCCTGGGCATCGTACGATGCGCTGTAGACGGAGACAATTCCGAGAATCACCAGTGCGATGACGACCAGAAAGATACGGAACTCAAACCGCTCTGCCAGGTACTTGAACATGCTCATGGTTGCTCACTGCGGTACACCGCCCGCGTTGTTGGCAAAGTGGATACCGATGCAATTGGCACCGCTGGTTGTTCTGCCTGCCTGCGAATCGATGCAGCATGCAGGTAGCGCTCCATACAGGCTCCGGCAATCGGAGCGGCCCGGGTGCCACCGAAGCCTGCGTTCTCCACGAGGACAGCGATGGCAATCTCCGGCTCCTCCAGGGGAGCAAACCCCACGAACCATGCATGGTCGGGCCCGTGAGGATTCTGAGCGGTCCCGGTCTTTCCCCCCGATGGTATTCCCGCTATCCGGGCGAGGCCGCCCGTGCCACCCGGCTCCTCGACCACCCGTCTCATTCCCTCCCGGATGGGTTCCCAGAGCTCAGGCCGGATATCCATACTTCTCGTTTCGTACGAAAGCCTATCTTCCCTGCTCATAGCTCTGTCGATGATTGCCTGAACCGCGTGGGGCTGGTGGGTGACGCCCCGATTGGCGATGGCCATGGCGTAGTAGGCCATCTGCAGCGGCGTCACGCCCAGTTCGCCCTGACCGATTGCGAGACTTGGAAGATAGCCTCTCGTCCAGCCTTTCTCTCCGTAGCGCTGGTTCATGTAGGCCGTTGAAGGAAGCAGTCCTGTGTTCTCTTCGTAGAGATCGATCCCCGTCCGCTGGCCGAAGCCGAATGCCCTTCCTGATTGGTGCCAGTTGTCCAGCCCGGTTCTCATCATCAGCTCGTAGAAATAGACATTGCAGGACTTCTGGATGGCTTCGACCATGTTGACCGAGCCGTGAACGTGGAGGTCGGCGAACGGCTTCCTGCCAACATAAAACACGCCTGTGCAGTTCACCCGCCACGAGGGTGATACGATGTGGTTGTCGAGGGCCGCGAGAGCAAGCACCATCTTGAATGTCGAGCCGGGAGGGTACCGAGTCATTGTGGCTCTGTTGAAGAGAGGTGCCGCCGTATCAGAATGCAATCTCCGCCACACACCGGGAGGCGTCACACCGCTGAAGAGGGAGAGGTCGTAGTCGGGCATGCTCACGAGTGCAAGGATCCCTCCGTCCCGGGGATCGAGCGCGACAAGCGCGCCACGCTGGTCTGCCATGAGCGACTCGGCCACCGCCTGCAGTGCAAAGTCCATCGTCAGAATAAGATCCTTCCCTTCCTTCGGGAGGACATCGAGGTTCCCCTCCTCGAAGCTGCCAAGAACCTGGCCGTAGGCGTTGACAATACTGAACTGGTGGCCCTTCGCACCCCGGAGGGCTTTCTCGTACTGGGCCTCAAGGCCCGTCGACCCAACAACATCGCCCTGGGCGTACTCCTTTCCGAGGAGCTGGAGCTGTTGCTCGGAGATCTCCTTTGTGTACCCGAGGATGTGGGTTGCACGGGCACGTGTCGGGTAGAACCGCTTCGATTCGCTCTGGTACCCCACTCCCGGGAAACGGTCACGCTGCTCTGCGAGTGCGGAGAGGGATTTGAAATCAACATCCCGCTTAATCTTCACGGGAGTGAAGCGGGAGTACATCTTGCCTTTTTCGAGCCGCTCGAGGAGGACCTCCAGGTCGAGCGAGAGAAGACGCGCCAGGTTGGGGGCGGTCCCTCTGTCAAACTCGAAGGGCATGATGGTCACCGTGAAGGCTGGACGATTATCAACGACGCGTGTGCCGGTCCGGTCATACATGTATCCCCGGACCGGTTCGGTGGATATCACACGTACGATATTCTTCTCTGACCGCCTGCCATATTCATCCTTGTAGATGAGCTGGAGCTGGTAGAGGCGACCGAAGAAGAGAAAGAAGACAAGCAGGACAACGACAAAGAGCGTTCGCCGTTTCCGGTAAACCGATATGTCCTCAATGACATTCATGCCTGCGCAAAGTCTTTTCTGGCTGAGACGAACATCGGGAGAACGCTGACCGCGGCCGTGTAGACCGTGGTCGGGAGACCGTAGCGCAGCAGGCCCATGGTCCAGCTGAGGCCGCTTCCCTGAAGGTAGACAAGGAAGTAGAGGAGGTTATGCACCGCTGAAGCAAAGGCCACAACGATGACAAACTGGTAGCCGCCCAGAGTCTGGTTCATCTTGTTCTCGTTGTAGAAGTATCCCGCGATAAATCCCGCCGTGGTCTTTGCCAGCGCTGAAAGGCCGAGCATCCCGTCGGCGCCGCTGAGGAGATCGAGTGCAAGGCCCATGCCAAAACCCGCAGCAGTACCGGCGACCTGCCCCCTGCGGAGCGCCAGGTACACGACGGCAATGAGGGGGATGTCGGGAACGATGCCGCCGATAATGATGAACTTGGTCAGGGTCGTGTGCGCCACGACGACGGCAAGGCACACGAGAGCATTTATGAGAGGTGTTCGCATGGGCCCTCAGCGCTCGATGGTCCCCCGAGGCTCGAGGGAGACCCGGGCTGTGTCCGGACGGTAGAGGAGCACGAAAACCTCTTCCAGTCTCGCGAAATCGACGCTCGGTGCGATGTCAATTCTCTGGAACAGCGAGCCGGCCAGAGGGGTTGTCCGCACGACCGTTCCGATGCGGATCCCGGGTGGGAAGAGGCTGCTGTACTCCGACGTGATGATGACATCTCCCTGTTTGACGTCCAGCGTTCTTGCGACGTTGGTGAGGGAGAGGTTGTCTCCTCCCTCCCATCGCACGATACCGTCGACGCGTGTCCGCTGCACCTTTGCACTGACGCGGATTTCCCTGTTGAGGAGGATCTGCCCGATGGAATACGCGCTGCTCGTTGCCCTGACGCGTCCGACGAGACCCCGATCGGTAACGATGGGCATATCCGTATCCACCCCGGCGTTGCTGCCGACATCGAGCGTGATGGCATTCCGCATCAGCAGCAGGGTCTTTCCGACTATTCGTGCGCTGACGTAATCGTACTTCTCCCGCCCTTCCCATCCCAGTAACTGGCGCAGGCGAATATTTTCCAGCCTGGCCTCCCGGAGCCGGCTCACTTCATCTGCCAGTGTGATATTCATCTCCCGGAGAATACGGTTCTCACTCTGGAGATTGAGGTAGTCGGGGATGAAGCCGAATGTGTCCTGGAGGAATCCAAGGGATATGACGGTCAGGGAGCGAATGGTCCGAATCTGCCTGGAATCGTTGAGTGTGAGAAGGAGCACGGAAACGACGAGGAGGAACGCAAAGACAACATATTCCTTGAGGTGCGAGACGATATCATACGCACGCTTCAGCATCCTCGACGCCCGCCACCAGTCATCAATATCTCCTGCTCTTGATCAGGACCTTCGAGTAGCGACTCAGGTTCTCCAGGACCTTCCCGGTTCCCCGGACGACGGCGGTGAGGGGATCCTCGGAGACATGCACGGGAAGACTGGTTTCGAGGCGGAGGCGTTCGTCCAGGCCCTTGAGGAGAGCACCTCCTCCGCTGATCATCACACCCCGGTCGAGGATATCGGCGGAGAGTTCCGGAGGGGTCCGCTCAAGCGTCAGCTTGACCGCCTCAACGATCTGCGCGGTCGGCTCGTTGAGCGCTTCGCGGATCTCAACGGAGCTCGCCTCGGTTGTTTTTGGGATTCCGTTGACGAGGTCGCGCCCCTTCACGCGGATGGTGATCTCCTCTTTCAGCGGCATCGCTGAACCCACCTCGCATTTGATCGCCTCGGCTGTTCGCTCTCCAATGAGGATATTGTGGTTCCGTTTGAAGAACTGAATGATCGCATTGGTCATTTCGTCGCCTGCAGTCCGGATGGACTCTTCGTTGACGATCCCGGACAGGGCGATGACGGCGATCTCGGTTGTGCCGCCACCCACATCAACGATCATGTTTCCGACGGGTGCCTCGACGTCGAGTCCGACACCGATTGCGGCGGCCATGGGTTCGGCAACGAGGTGAACCTCTTTCGCACCGGCGTGTTCGGCGGAATCGCGTACGGCACGCTTTTCCACCTCTGTCACGCCGCTGGGAACGCAGATGACGATCCTTCTGCTCGGCATCCAGTTTGCATGGATCTTCTTGATGAACTCCCGGAGCATTCCTTCGGCTATCTCGAAATCTGCAATGACGCCGTCCTTCATGGGACGGATCGTGCGAATGTCACGGTGTGTCCGACCGAGCATCTCCTGTGCCTCACGCCCGATGGCCACGATCTTTTTCGTGTTTCGGTCAAACGCGACAATGGAAGGCTCGTTCAGGACAATGCCCTTGCCCCTCATGTGGATCAAGGTGTTTGCTGTCCCGAGGTCAATCGCTAGGTCAGCGGAGAATAACGAAAAAATGCCCATCGGAATATGTGGCGTATTGTGTGCGCGATTGTGGTGGTTTAGTGTCGAAAGTGTCTGACCCCGGTGAAGACCATGGCGATATTGTGCTCATCGGCGGCGCGGATCACCTCATCGTCCCGGACTGATCCACCGGGCTGGATGACTGCCGTTGCGCCCGCCTGTACCGTCTCAAGCAAACCGTCTGCAAAGGGGAAGAACGCATCTGAGCCGACGGATGTTTCCTTCAAGCTCAGGCCGGACTCTCCGGCCTTGATTGCCGCGATCTTGGCGGCGTCCACGCGTGACATCTGGCCTGCTCCGATTCCCATGGTTCGATCTTCGTGCGCGTAGACAATTGCGTTGGACTTGACGTGTTTGACCACACGCCACGCGAAATGCAAGGCGCGTTCTTCGGTTTTGCTCGGGGGCCGCCGTGTGACCGTGCGAAACTGGTCCTCCCCTGTTCGCGGCCCATCGGCGGTCTGGAGGAGGTACCCTCCCGCAACGCTCCTGAGGTCCCAGTGGCGGGAGAGCCCGAGGTCCGCCGTGAGGTGCACGATGCGCCGGTCCTTCTTCCTGCGCAGGAAGTCGAGGACTGCCTCGGGATATTCCGGTGCGACGATGACCTCCGTAAAGACCTCATTGATGAGCTCTGCGGCTTCCCGGTCGAGCGGTCTGTTGACCGCCACGATTCCTCCAAAGGGAGACTTTGTGTCGGTCGCGAATGCTTTTTTGTAGGCCTCGGCAAGCGTTGGACCCGACCCGACGCCACAGGGATTGGTGTGTTTCACAATGACGACGGTCGGTTCGTCGAATTCCGCCGCTAGGAGGGAGGCGGCGGAGATGTCTGCGATGTTGTTGTAGGAGAGCTCTTTTCCGTGCAGGGGGGAGAACCAGGAGTGGAACGGCCCGTACAGTGCAGCCTGCTGGTGAGGGTTTTCACCGTAGCGCAGCGTCTGGCACATCGGAGCAACGATCCGGAGCTGTTCCGGGAGGGTGCCTCCGCCTGCGGTGGTGTCAAGGTAATCTGCAATCCTTGCATCGTATGCCGTGGTGTGGCGAAAGGCCTCGCGTGCGAGGCTGAAGCAGATCTCCTCCGACAGGAACCCGTTGTGTCTGCCCAGCTCACGGAGGACCGAGTCGTAGCTTTCCGGGTTCACCACGACCGCCTTGTGGCGGAAATTCTTTGCCGCCGAACGGATCATCGTTGGCCCGCCAATATCGATCTGTTCCACGGCTTCCTCCAGCGTCACACCTTCCCGTGCGACGGTCTGTTCAAACGGATAGAGGTTCACCACCACCATGTCGATGGGGATAATCCCGTGCTCCCGAAGCTGCCGCTCGTGGTCCGGATTCTCATTCACGGCGAGGAGGGCAGCATGGACCTTCGGATGGAGCGTTTTGACCCGTCCGTTCAGGATCTCCGGATAGCCCGTGATCTCGGAAACCGGAAGCGCTACCACATTGTGTTTGCGGAGCAGCGAGAGTGTGCCGCCGGTGGAGATGATTTCTACACCCGTGGAACGCAGGGCTCGCGCAAAATCGACGATTCCGCCCTTGTCTGAGACGCTAATGAGGGCTCGACGGATACTCGGCACTTCGGGTCCTTACGCTGTTTGCGTGGAGAGCTTTCCTTCTGCGATGAGCCGGAGTGCTTCCGGGTAGAGCTCGTGCTCGACCCTCAAAACTCTGGCCGCGAGGGTCTCGGGGGTATCCTCCGGCTGGACGGGAATGCGCCTCTGCAGGAGGATCGGGCCGTGGTCATAGACCTCATCAACGATGTGTACTGTTGCGCCGGAGAACTTCTCGCCGGCCCGGATGACCGCCTCGTGGACATGGTGGCCATACATTCCCTTCCCGCCGAATTTCGGGAGCAGGGCGGGGTGAATGTTGAGGATACGGTTTCTGTACGCACTGATAACGCGGGGATGGATCCGTTTCATGTAGCCGGCAAGGACGATGAGATTGACCTCATGGTTCCGCAACAGTGTAAGCAATGCCTCGACAAAAAGCTCTTCGCTGGGGTATTGTTTCTGGCTGAGGTGGATTGCAGGAAGGGAGCTGGCGCGTGCAATTTCCAGAATCCCTGCGCTGGAATTATTGCTGATCACCAGGCAGATGCGGGCAGCCGGAATTTTCTTCTCCTGAATTGCGCTGAGTATCGCGTGAAAGTTCGATCCTCTACCGGACCCGAGAACCGCAATTCGAAGCATGGACCCCGACGTTATTGCGAATCACCGTAATATACTAGTATATCACAATTTTGTATTACATTCAACGCTTTCTGGGTCAGAAACCCGGTCCGCGGAGCCTCTTCATTCAGCAGACAGCGGGTTCGAGCAGTTCGATCTGCCGGGCGCCTGCATCCACCCTGGCACGAATGCCGAGCGGGATGGTCATCTTCGGGTTTTCGTGGCCAAACGGGAGGTGGGCAAGGAGCGGCCGCCGGGTGCTGCTGGCCGCCTCGGAGAGAAGCTGGTCCACGGTCAATGAGGGTTTCGACTTGTCCTCAGGTACGCAATCGGTGAACTGTCCTGCCAGAATCGCGGCGCTGCGTCCCAGAATGCGGGTGTTCCGCAGCTGCACCAGCATCCGGTCAATGCGATAGGGCTCCTCACCAATGTCTTCGAGAAACAAGACCGAACCTGAGAAACTGGGTTGGTAGGGGGTCCCGAGGAGAGAGACGATGAGGGCCAGGTTTCCGCCCAGGAGCCGGCCTGTGCCTCTTCCGGGGAAAACGGTGATTGCGGTGTCGTCCGGAAGCTTGATCTTTCCCTGCTTCCTGTCGGAGGTGAGGAGATTCCAGAAGATCTCCTCGGTGAAAGCATCCATTGTGTCGGCCATGTCCACGCCGACCATCGGGCCGTGAAATGTCACCAGGCCGGCCCTCTTCCAGAGCGCCAGCTGGAGAGCGGTGATGTCGCTGTAGCCGACAAAGATCTTCGGATTCCGGCGCACGAGCCGGTAATCCAGGAGCGAAAGCAACCTGGGCGTCCCATATCCTCCTCGAATGCAGAGGATTGCCCTGACATCCTTCCGTGCGAAGAAGGCATGGAGGTCCGCGGCCCGTTGCTCATCGGTTCCGGCGAGGTATCCGTGGACGGCCGTGATACTCTTGCCCAGGAGGACCCGGTATCCAAGACCCTCGAGGTAGCGTACCCCGCGATCGATGCGGGACGGATCCGCGATCGGACTGGCGGGGGAGACGAGCCCGAGGAGGTCTCCCTTGTTCAGCCGGGGAGGTCTGATGAATTCCATACGCGGTGAACATACGAAACGCCTTTGGAAAAATCAAAGAACGCGTTATATTAGGCAGAGAGGAAGATATGGGTGGAAAGGCAAAACGAACCGCGGAACCATCGGTTGAGCAGAACCGCCTGCGGTACAACGTTCTCTTTGAGCCGCTGACAGACGGGGAATTCCACCGGATTGAAGCCTCGCTGAAGGAGCGCCGCTATCGCCCCGGTGAAGTGATTATCGAGGATGAGGAGCATGGTGAGGAGATGTTCTTCCTCGTGCAGGGACGGGTGCGTATCGCCAAGGTGACGCAGACCGGCGAGGAGCAGCTGCTTGCCGTCCTGCACCAGGGGGATTGCTTTGGAGAGCTGGAGCTCATTGCCGGCCGGCCCAGATCTGCCAGGGTCGTGGCAATGGAGCCGGTGATCGTCTACACGCTGCACCGCGATGCGTTCGAGTCCTTGCTCTCCTCCTCACACCCTTTTTCCTACCGTCTCTTGCAGGTCCTGAGCGTTCGCGTTCGTGCGATGAACTACCATTTCATCCGCGAATCGAACAGGCGTCTGGAGCGGGCTCAGCGGGAGCTGAGGAAGTTCGCGCAGTTGATTGAAGCGGCCAAGAAGCTGAACTCGACACTCAACCTGGAGGAGGTCCTGGATATCATCCTCGAGATGACGCTGCGGGTGGTGGATGCCGACAGGGGGACGGTTTTCCTGCTGGACGAAGGGAAGGGTGAGCTCTGGACGAAGGTGGCGAAGGGTCTCGATGCGACGGGTCGGACCATTGTTCGTCTTCCGGTGGGGAAGGGCATCGCAGGATATGTTGCGGCGACGGGGGACACGATCAGTATACCTGATGCCTACCTGGACCCGCGGTTCAGCCCGGAGTTTGACCGGCAGACCGGCTACCGTACGGAGTCTATTCTCTGCATGCCGATGCGGAACAAGGACGGCAAGATCATCGGTGTCTTTCAGTTGCTGAACAAGCGGTCAGGGTTGTTCACCGACGAGGATGCAACGTTCATGGACGCGCTTTCGGTACACGCAGCCCTTGCCCTCGAGAATGCCCGACTCTACGAGCAGGAGCGGCAGAAGATCCGCATAGACCGGGATCTCCTCGCGGCCCGGGACGTGCAGATGAGTCTTCTGCCCAAACAGGTGCCACGCATAGCGGGGTATGACTTTTCGGCGTCAACGGTGCCGGCACTCGAAGTGGCCGGCGATCTGTACGATTTTCTTCCCCTCGAGGGTGGGCGCCTGGCCATATGGCTCGGTGATGTCTCGGGGAAAGGTCTCGCGGCGTCTCTTCTCATGGCGAATATCCAGGCAACGTTGCGTGACCAGGCGCATGCCATGCCGTCCGCCGTCGAGTGCATCCGGAGGACAAACAACCTGTTGTTCCAGAACACGTCACCGGAGAAGTTCGTCACCCTGTTCTACTCCGTCCTGGACAGCAAGAACCATACACTGAAGTACTGCAGTGCTGGTCACGAGCCTGCCATCCTCCTCTCGGGTGCGGCGGACGTGCGCCATCTCAGCACCGGAGGTATCCTCCTCGGGATCATGAGCGATTTTCCTTTCGAGGAGAAGACCCTCACCCTGAAGGAGGAAGATGTTCTCGTGATCTATTCGGACGGCATCACCGAGGCACCGAACGATGATCGGGAGCAGTTCAGTATGGAGAGACTGGAGGAGGTCGTTCGACAGCACCGCGGGCGATCGGCGGCGCAGATTCAGGAAGCGATTCACTCGGCGGTCCGGGCGCACCTGGGTCAGCATCATGTCGCGGATGACATGACACTCGTGATCATCAGACGGCTTCCCCGTACGTAGCACATCACTTCACCAAGAAGGAGACGATATGGTATTCATACTCTGTGTTGTTGTTGCGATCGGTGCGGCGATCATCTGGAGACTGGCGAGCCGGAAAGTCGCCGAGCAGAATATTTCATACAGGGGTTTTGCCCTCGTTTCGGGACTGACGTCGCTGGTGTTTGTGGCGCTGGCGATTCTCCAGTGCTTCACCGTGGTGAAGGCGGGTCACACGGGGGTCGTCGATTTCTTCGGCATAGTATCGAAGAAGACGCTCCCTCCAGGCATCAATCTCGTGAACCCACTGGCAAAGGTGCATACGTACTCCGTGCAGACAAAGGAGCACAAGGAGCTGATGCAGGTTCTCTCGAGCGAGGGGCTGACAATCGGGCTGGAAATCAGTGTCCTCTACAGGCTGAATCCGGATTCCGCTGCCCGGGTGTACCAGACCATTGCGGGGGGGGACTATGAGAACGTTGTGCTGATTCCCCAGTTCCGTTCCATCAGCAGGGCTGTGACCGCAAGTTTTCGTGCCAGTGCACTCTACTCAACGGAACGAGAGCAACTCGGTGTTGACGTTCAGGAGGAACTCGCTGCGGCGGTCGCCGCGCGGGGGGTGATCATTGAGGCAACGCCGCTTCGGAACGTTGGTCTCCCGCCACAGTTGACCGACGCGATTGAGCAGAAGCAGAAGGCGGACCAGGAGAGTCAGCGGATGGAGTTCATTCTTGCGAAGGAGCGGCAGGAGGCTGATCGCAAGCGGATTGAGGCAAAAGGGATCTCAGATTTTCAGAGGATTGTCGCGCAGGGAATCAGCGAACAGCTCCTCCGCTGGAAGGGGATAGAGGCGACCGAAAAGCTTGCCAATTCGCCAAACACGAAGGTTATTATCGTCGGTGCGGGCAAAGACGGGTTGCCGATCATTCTCGACACGAAGTAAAGCCCCGGGGCTGAGAGCTTGCCACCCCCACCTCCTCCGGGAGACTATCGATCCTGTTCCCTTGCCAGTTCGGCAACGGCGAAGCGTCCGTCCGCCTCTCGCACCAGGCCCGCCACCACCATCTTGCGCAGAACGCCAGCGAGGCCGATCACCAGGAGGCATCGACACGTTTCGGTCTCGCTCTTCCCGGTTATGACCGTGCCAGAGGCGGCTGCCGCGTCGTTGTTCAGATCCGCAAGGATGGGAGAGGGGATCGTGGTCTGGAACTTCTCCTCTCGATGTGGCGCACCCGGGCGATGTGGGAGCAGACACTGTCGATGCTGAGGCCCAGCAGCTCGGTGTTGCGCTTCTCGGGGTGGATCCAGGCCAAGCCGGTGAATTCTGTCATTCAGACCGGTGTGAAATCGGGCGTGTGCGAAAAGAGAATGAGTCAGCTTCCCTGGTAGTCCTCGGGTTTCAGGCTGCCGTGTGTCGTTGGTGGGTCGAACGGTGGGGCTGGTGATCCGAGGCGTGGCATCGGACGGACTGTCTCTGCCGCCTGGGGAGTGGTTTCCGTGGCGTTCTCCCCCCGCCTTGCGTCGCATCCCGCCTAGATCTATACGGCCGAGATGACCCGCTCCAGACGCTGTTTCACCTCTGTGGCGATCGGCTGGATCTTCTCGTTTCCGAGGAGAGCGGTCATCACCATCGGGTCGAATGCACCCACGACAGTCTTCCCTTTTCGTTCATAGACGATGACGTTGCAGGGAAGGAGCAGCCCAATCTGCTCTTCCGCCTGGAGTGCCTTGTACGCAAAAGGCGGGTTGCAGGCACCGAGAATGACATACCGGGTGAAATCCACATCAAGTTTCCTCTTGAGTGTTTCCTTCACATCGATCGTCGTCAGGACGCCGAAGCCCTCCTTCTGGAGCTCCTCGGTGACTTTTCTGATTGCATCTTCATAGGAGAGATCGACGGTCTTGGAAAAGCCATATTCCATGCTGGACCTCCGGTTCAATTTGTCCGTTGTGAAAAATTCCATTCAGCGAGCCCGCCCTTCATGTTGGCCGCAGTGAATCCAACCTTGTGCAGCTGAAGAGCCGCGGTGAGGCTCCTGCTTCCCGACCGACAGTAGCAGATGATTTCGCGATTTCGGTACTTCTGCAGCTCGTCGACCCTCCGCCGCAGAGCATGGAGAGGTATGTGTATGGCGCCCTTGATGTGGTGAGACCGGTGCTCGCTGTCGGTCTGGACATCAAGCAGGAGAACGTGACGTGGATCTCTGAGCATTTGCGCAACCTGGATGGGCGTGTACTGCCCGATCCGGCGGGCAAGAATGAGTCTGCGGAGATAGAACAGGGCGATGAGTGCAACGATTGCGTAGATGAGGATCTGTGTTACGGTCATGGTTCAGCATGGTCCCGGACGGCGGGTCTTCCCTCCGCGTTCCACTGCACCATTCCTCCGATCATGTTGAATGCCTTAAAACCCCGCTCGTTGAGGAGGTTTGTGGCCTGGCCGCTTCGTCGTCCCGTTCGACAGTAGACGATGATGATCCTCCCCTTGAAGCCCTCCAGCTCGTCGAGCCGATCGGGAAGTTCATGGACAGGTATGAGGAGGGCTTCCCGCAGGTGGCCCGTGCCGCTGTTGAACTCGCCCGGCGTGCGCACATCCAGCAATACGACGGTGGAATCCGTGGCGAGAAGGCTGTCCGCTTCAGCCGTTGTCAGCGTCATATCTGATGCACTCATTCTCTGTGTTATGACCCAGGCGCTGACGCCGAGAAAAACGGCCGCAGCAGATCCCTTCACAATGGTTCTTGTGTGAGGTGTCACTCTACCACTCGGTAGTAGTGGGACGCGTTGAGCGAACCCTTTTCGACGGTGCGATAGATCGCGAGGCTTGCATCCAGATCCGGCTCGTCCAGACGTTCACCCCGTGGCGGGCCCAGCTCTTCTTCCTGCTTCTTCCACTCAATGATAAGCAACTTGCCGCCGGGCTTCAAGAGGCGCTTCAGTTCGGCCAGGAATCTGGCGCGGTCGGGGGCTTCGTGGACCACAAAAGCGGCAAGGACAATGTCGCCCTTTCCGTCGGGGACGGGGACAGAGTACTCCTCCGAGCGAATAGGATGGACGTTTCCGGGCAAGCCGGTCTCCCGCATAGAGGCGAGCATCTCCTCGGAGATGTCTGCGGCAATGACCTCTCCCGTCGCCCCCACGATGTCTGCCG